>Ga0065704_10070240_pt1 | contig 50640 bp, 21 predicted proteins | sample SwiRhicommuniRL2_FD_59091 | JGI IMG/M metagenome (GOLD analysis project Ga0065704, IMG submission 59091) | Switchgrass rhizosphere bacterial communities from Rose Lake, Michigan, USA - RL2 v2 (version 2) | ecosystem: Host-associated > Plants > Roots > Rhizosphere > Soil | place: East Lansing, MI | reverse complement strand
GGGGGGGGGGGGGACAAGAAGCCCCTAAAGTCGCAGATAAACCATAAAGATAAGTCTTAGAATATGTATATTATGTCAAAAATGACATCCTTTAAATAGAACAGAAAGGTAGAGTATCAAGTAAGAAAGGATATATCAGTAGTATAAGAGGTTCAGCAAATCATACAACGTTTAATTAAGACCATGTTGCACCACAAATACCAGTGAAGAGTGATCTAAGTGAACTTGTGTTCACTTGTATCGTTATCTCACACATGTTCCTACGTCACTTTTACTCAGTTGAACCGCTAAACACTTAATACTTATAATTCCTCTGAGTCCACATGCTCCTAAATATCCTCATCCTCTTCGCTAACATCGATCTTCTCTAACCCGATCAATAAACTATCCAACTTCTTTGCACTCAACTCAAACCATTCCTTTTGAGCCTTAACAAAGATCTTCAACAACTCGACATTCTTTGAAGGAGTCAACAACTTCTTCATCTCTAAAACTGCGACTTCGGTAGCACTGACTAATTCGTCTTCCTTGGCAATTAATTCTTCGCTTTCTTGATCTTCCTCGTCAACAAACTTGGATCTAATGAGGTCAAACTCAGATCTGGTGGAGTACACCTTCTTTCTCAATTCGTTGACCTTGATAAATTCTTGATTCAAGATTTCCACAAGTTGTCCGTTTAATTGTGTCATGATAATCTTATCCTGATCCAATCTGGCACTGGCGATCTCCAAATAAGTGGATGAAATCTGTAATAAAGCTAAAGACAAGGCAGAACTCGATTCTTTGAGTTCTTCACTATGTTTACCCGCAATTGTTGATAATTGTCCGTATAAAGTCTTTGGAATGTCGATTGAGGTAGTTTGTATGGAAACTTCTTCTTCTTCCTTTCCTCCCATCAAAATCTTCTCCAACTCCTGCGGTGACGACACATTCTTCAACTGGTTGAATTTGCTTCCGATTAATCCACCGACATTTGCATCCTTCAATTTGGAGAGTGCATAGTTTCCTGGTGGATAATCATACGACACCTTTCCGTAAGTCTCACTGGTGAAGTGGATAAGTTCAGTAAATAACTTTAATAAGAGATCAGTATTTGCTTCTAATTGGAGGTAGTCAGATGGAAGCTCACTTATTTCGATGTTTGACGCAACATTGACATTTGCCAAGTGTTGGACTTGTTGTAACTGGGAAGAAATCAACTGAGTTGTTCTGTTGGCAAATGGCTGGATCGATTTTTGGAATTGATCGACGGTTTTGCCAGGGTTGACTTTGGAAATTGATTCCTTCAACTGGTCGACGGTTGGGAGCGAGTCTTGAATCGATTTCAAGTCAAACGAAGGAAATTTAAACGACATGGTGAGGGTGATTTGTGTTGGAGATGTGTTGACGATGGTGGAAGGTAAAAATAGGGAGTCGAGATTGTCGTAGTTACGCGTTGTATGCATGACATAAGTCACGTGATAGATTCAGAATCTGATCTACTTTAGTCCAGATCTAGACATATGTCCTAAAGAGTTTTTAGAACTACGGTAGTAGATATATATATAAGCCAAATTCTATGTAGTAATAAACAGACATATCGGGAGATATCTTTACGCTGTGTCTGGCAATATCTGATTTCATAATCACGTTAATCTTGTAAATCATGTACTGTAGAGATTCTTTCCTTTTATCTAAGTAAACGCTATTGAATATGTAGTCTAAATGTACAACTACAACTACAACCATCTATGTATATATATAGTTGTATATCTGCTTGCTGATTCTATAATATTTAATCACCAGTTCTACAATTCATAAATAGCTAAAGATCCATACCGCAACGCAATTAGAATTCATCAATCAAGATCCATCACTCAGAATAATCAAGAGCTTGTCAATTATCGGGCACGAAACGTCACGGCATATTTTGTGGATCTCATAAAATCATCTAACTATTCTCTGGACTACTCTGGATTGCATAAACCATCTAAATCACAGATATATCAATCAGCCACGGTATCTTCGCTATGCAACCAGCATATTCTGATAAACGTATCATCCTCCACAAATCACATTTAATAGAACCTATTATCCGACATCGGATCCAAGACTCCATATTCTACAAACAACATCTCTACCTAACCAATGAAGCCACAATTTTACCCGTCATCACTCAGAATATCCACTACATCGCAGGTACAGACTCTGTTGGCAGACCTAGTCCATATCTATGCTGTCTCTTACGACTATTAGAGCTAGAGCCTTCAGAGGAAATACTCGACATATACATTGACCAACTAGGATACAACGAGTTCAAGTATCTAACTGCAATTATAATCCACTACATGCGGTTGGTGTTTCCGAGCGGATACGTTTACAACAAGCTTGATAGTTACTATGAAGATTTCAGGAAACTTCGGGTGAAGCTTAAGAGTCCCGAGTTCGATTCCAAGAAGATGCCTATCAACTTCAAGCTCACATATATGGATCAATGGGTTGACAATTTGCTTTCTCAAGAGAGAGTGGTTGATATTATTCTTCCGAGGATGATTTCAAGACAATTGTTGATTCAAAAGGGAGAGGTCCAACCGAGAAAGTACTACGTAGAGGCTGAGGAATCTGAAGCAGACGAAGAAAGTGATTATCAAAGTGATAGTGATTAGAAGAATCATATTTTTTATCTACGAGGACGATGTTTCACAACTAGAGGTAAATTGGTAATTCCTCCACTCATATCAAGAAGTCATAGTACTAATCCTCAGACTTCTCTTTAATCTTGCATATTCTCGCCCAATCCTCTAGTTCTCCAATTCTTTAATATTTGCATAATCATCTTACTATAACATTCCAACACAAGATGTTCCTTCGTTAGAGAATCAGACAATACGCCTTCCTAGATGAGCTTTGTGAAATTAGTTAAAAACCTGATGCTGTGAAATTCTGAATATCGATTCCTTTCAACAATTGTGACTTTCCATATTGGTATCATCATCTAATAATCTAGAATACAAGAAGCTCAGTAGCTCGCATAACAAGTTATTGATATTCTTATCAACTCACATACCAATAATTGTGCAAGTCTAGGAATTTTTCCACGGTAGTTCTTAACTTAGTAGTTCTTACCTTAGTGGTTCTTGCTTCAGTTATTTTGTCTTCAAAACCTCAGGTTGCAAATGTATTAACCTGATTTTGTGCTTATCCAGCTAAACCTTGTTATTATTGAATACCTCGAAGTAAGGGATGAACTCTGCCCAGTCTCCCCACCCTAGCTAGTATTAAAAAGCATAAATATAGTCCAGGAATCTTTAACATTTACCGAGAATTTGCAACTCTTAGTTGTCGTCTCACAGGACTTTTAGCCCCGTACAACACAATATATTTTCGCGTATTGAAAATAATTATTGATTGCTTAACCATCCATGATATAATTATACACGATGGCTATAACAATCATTTCAGAAGCAGGAGCTTCGGAATCATCGTTCCATGAGTCCTCGAAGAAGAAGATTCTATTTATCACGGGATTGTTTCTCTTCTCGTTGTTGACGTTTGTTACCCAAACAGAATTCACATCTCAAGCCTACCAACTTGGATTCAGCGAACCGCTCATATTACTATTAGTTACCCATGGATCTTGGTGGCTCTTGTGGCCATTACAGGCGTTTGTGGTGAGTTTATGGAAAACTTTCCAGAAATTCCAACAACAACCGAAACCAAGAAAAATGCCTGGTTCTGTAAGTCACAATATTAGTTCGGAAATCCAATATCAACGTTTGAATACGAATTCGGCCAGTCAACTATTGGAGGAAAACGAGTTTGAAAATACTTCAAATGCTACCATCCCAATACTGAAGGTTAACTACTGGACATATTTCAAAAAGTGTGTAGTCAAACAGTTTCATAATGTGTACCATACATCGATTTTGATCTACGAAGCAAATGTCAACGGCGATACAAGTACAAATCATTTGAATGTACTTATAGACCAAAATCCTCATATTTCAAGCACTTCGTCTATTACGTCTTGTATCAAGACGTTTGTTGCAGCACCTTCGGTAAGATATATTATCCACAAGACATTTTTGATCACTTTGGTGTTAACTATTGCAGGTGGAACTTGGTACGGATCTATGGCTATGACGTATGCATCTGACGTGACTGCCATCTATAACTGTTCCGCATTTACTGCTTATGCCTTTGCTATTCCTATTTTGAAGGAGAGGTTTTCGTGGTTGAAGGCTACTTCAGTTGTAGTAGCCGTCTCGGGAGTTTTCATTGTGGCTTACTCCGACGATTCACAAGAAGAAAAGAGAGATGACGACCCATATCCATATAGATTTTGGGGAAATTTGCTCATCTTGGGTGGCGCTGTCCTTTATGGGTACTACGAAGTACTTTATAAAAGGTATGTTTGTATTCCTCCACACTTGGCCAAGCTCATCACTCCTCGTCGTCAATCGACATTTGCCAACTTTGTCATGGCCCTCTTGGGTGGGTTTACATGCTTGATTCTCTTGTCGATTGTGATTATCGTTCAAGTATTCCATATCCATGATTTTAATATCTTTTCCTACGGCGAAAACACAAAGATCATTTGGCTCTATGTTTTTGGCTCAATGGTTTCCAATTTGTTATTTAGTGCATCGTTTTTGTCCTTGATGGCATTAACAAGCCCTGTTTTATCATCTGTTAGTTCTTTATTGACCATCTTCTTGATCGGTCTCGTTGAATGGTGGTTTTTGGGCAACACCTTAAGTTTCCAACAATTATTGGGTGACTTTTTTGTTATTGTGGGATTTGTGATTTTGACCGCTGCCTCTTGGAAAGACATTAGTGAAGGTAATGAAGCTGATGATGTGGAGAATGTTAGTACTTATTCTTTTGCCCTCAGTTATGACGGTAATACAAATGAAGGCCAGAGGTAAGTCATTGATTAGTGCTAAGGGGTGTTATAGCATCCATTCTAAAGAGACAAGAACAATATTGTCTCCAATTAAGAAAACTCGCTTAGAGAGTGAGTATCAGAACTCAGTGGTTTCTCAGAAATCCCAGGTTTAACCTCATAAAGACTAGACTACGCATCCAGTCACGAATTAAAATAACTATAGTCATGTTACTGAGTGTTTGCAACTGTTTCAACTATTGATCAATAATATTTCAAGAACCTCACACAGATCGTCTCAGACTGGTACTCAGACACGGTGCTTAATGATGGTATACAGAATTTTAGTTATATGTATCAAATTGGAAACTTCAGTATATTCTCTCAATCTTATCTGCAACATATTCGAAATAAACTGTTGTAGTTACTCTGACGATAACCATATTCGTAGTCAATGTGCTGTTGGCTCAGTTATCAATACCACTCGCTGAGATGAGTATAGTACTAATAACTGAATTAAGGATAACGCTGTATCTCGCCATCTTCAACAGTAGAATTTATGTATAGTTGGCTAGTTGTATCTATTAATTAGAGTTGATCCATTGTCTGTGGTCAAAATATATCTCTAATAACTCAATTTGCAACACATATATGGTCGTGCACCATCCAGATCATATAAAAATGATTTGCCTCCACATATAGTAAATACCAATCACCACTACAGACATGACACTCCAGGAAGATACTGCAGATGTGTCCTTTCGAGGATTAATGAAGAGTTTGAACCTCGACGAAGCTCAATTCAAGACATACACTACCGGATTCCACCAGTTAAATTTCCAACAACTAGCAGCTACCAAGGTCGAAATCGAAAACCAATTGTCAACTCTATTTCGTATATTACAAGGCGAGTACAATGCCAACATGGAGACGGAGCTTGTAAGCCGGGACGGGTTTCCTCGAGCAGATATTGATATTGTGAGTATACGACTTATACGAGTAAAGGTGATACGGTTGAAAAATGACTATAAGGAAGTGTTGATAGAATTAGAGAGCAAGATGGAGGAAGAGTTTACAAGAAGAAAAGCTGAAGGTGGTGAAAAGGGTGAAGAAGGAGAGCCTGCTATCGACACTCTACCATCTACAATTCCTCAGTCCAGACCACCGTTTGCCATCGTTAGAGATGTAGCTACCACTGGGCCAGCGTTCAAATCAGGACTTAGAGATGGAGATCATGTTGTTTTATTTGATAATGTTATACATGCTGCCAACCATGAGAAATTAAGCGGTATTGTTACAAGAGTCAGAGGTGGTGTTGATAAGAAACTCCCAGTACAAGTGTTACGTAATGGAGTGAGTATGGAATTGGAATTGATTCCAAGCAAGTGGGAAGGCCAAGGATTGCTAGGATGCAGATTGATGCCATTATAAGTATGATATTAATTGCCTCAAGCATGAACCTTTACGAGTAATTGGTTCACCAGTACCGAACATTACTCTGAAATAAGTATATTTAGTACGAGGTAACATATAGAGATGAAAAATGTATCTATTCCTGAGATATATACAGATGAAAGGTATAAATATTCCTGAGATATCTATAGATGAAAAGCGTGATTATTCGATGAAGTTCTAACAACTCTTAAGTCTGATTAATTCTACTATTAGGGCTCTCCATAGGATGCTCAAATTTCTCTAACAGAGAGGATGAAATTGGCCATAATTGGTAAGAAACAAATTCAAATATACTAAGGACGGAATATTTGGTCAAATAGTATAATTTTTGTAATAATAAACAGTGGTTCATTACTACAATCTGTAGAAGATTCATATTCTTAGTTCCAAGAGTAGTTTGTAATATTATCGTACATATTACAGTTCCCACTATACACGCAAGTGATAGATAGAAAATAGCTAGACTCGGTAGGTTTGATTCTCTATTTAAACTTTCCTCATCATTTTGTTCACTAGTGTTCCACTAGTGTTCCACTAGTTAAAAGTCACTAGCTTAGGCTCTTCGGACGTGATTAACCCCCATGTAAAGTACTTGTGAACGTGAGCACATCTCCAGCCTCTACGACGTATTCTTCCATTCCTTCCAATTCCCAGTCAGTATCATTTATCAACACAAGAATCCCTGGACGGACAGTTTCATCCTCAATAAATACTGGAATATCTTTAGGACTAGTCACGAGAGTTTTGGCAATGTAATCGACTACTTCTTTCATGGTAGCTTCACCTTCTTCCAAAGGCACCACACACTTGTGTTCTCTGACACCACTAGAAATGACGTCTAAGCCACCTAGGAACTCAACTTTGATCTTGAAAGCCATTTGGTGTGGATCTCATCGAAGGGAATGGAAATTATATTTAAGCGCGTTAGTGACGAAATTTTATAATTCTCACTAAAATTACTGGTTTTCGTTGCATTATCAGTAATTAATGCTTAATTATCACGAATTCTAATAATTTAGTGACATTCTCACAAGAATATTTAAAGATTTCGCAGTAATTGCCTTGTTTCTCACTAAACTCAGAGTTTCTAGTAGAACGTGTTTTTGCTGCTATGCAATATATTCTATATCAGATGGTGATTATTCACATCATATATCCATTTGGAATATGTTGCAAGGTCCAATATCTAATTTCCTGCTAATATAACACTGTAGAAGCAAATTACTCACCCTTTTTGAATACTCTCGCGAAAGTGATATTAACCACTAACGATGAAATACTCATTAATGTAGCTATTTTTGTATTTCTAATACCCCAATACTTACAATCATTCCACATATCCACTCTAATAATTATTCACCTCATTACCTTCAGTCAAACCTCGTAAATCATGGATATCACTTTCTATTTATTATCCTGTATATAGCTCCACATAACACGTAGAAAAATCGACCTCCAAACTTCACCACCACCGATCAATCTTCAGGCTCCAACATGTTTCATCAATTATACATATTATTGGCGTTCTTTTATACAATCGTCAATTGTATCGCCGTTAGTGATTCTCCCGGAGATTTCTCACAAGTTTTAGTGCTTCATGATTTGAAATTGAATGATTTTGGTGGTGAAGGTTCGTCCAGCGTTCTTGAACAATTGTCGTCGTTTGATTTGAAATTAGCCACATACGACTCAAATTTCACTCTCTTTTATGAAGATCAACCACGTTATGATCATTTGATCCTTTTTCCTTCTTCTAAAAAAGCTCTTGGTCTTTCTCAACAAGACTTGATGAGATTTATTGAAGTTGGTGGAAACTTAGTGGTTGTCGGTGTGAGTTCGAGCGTTGTTGCCGATTCCGTAAGAGTCTTTTTGAACGAGTTGGGAATCTATCCTTCTCCAAAGAATTTCGAACTTATTGATCATTTCAACACTGTCGATGGCGAAGTCGAATTAACCGAGAAGAACTTGGTCAACAACAAAATCATCACTTCATTGAATGCCAAATACCATGGGGCTGCTGCCTTGGTATCAAACAATGACTTGATCTTTCCAATTATCAGAGGTTCTCCAACAAGTTTCACCGCAAACCCTCAACAGGGACCAGTGGCGGAAGATACTACTTGGACTTTTGGTGAACAAGGGTTTTTAGCAGTTGGTTTACAAACTTTATCCAACTCAAGAGTTTCTTGGGTAGGCTCTGAATCTTTACTCGTGGAAGAACTTTTCAACTGGACCTTTCAAAGAACTGGTGTGTTGAAGTTACAATTTGTTCAGCACTACAAAAACGAGGAACCTACCAAGATTAACCCAACTTTGTATAGAATCAAAGACCAGGCCATCTACACTGTTGGTGTTTCTGAGTTAGTAGATGGAAAATGGGTTCCATTTGAAGCCAAGACCGAAGACGATCAATTACAACTTTCTTTCAAGATGTTGGATCCTTATCAAAGATTAAATTTACAACCTTTGGGCCCTGTCGCTTCTAATGAGGACAGTGATGTCTTGGATACATTTGCTTACTATACCAACTTCACCATTCCTGACCATCACGGTATGTTTACATTTGAATTGGACTACAAGAGAGTTGGTGTTTCCTTCTTGGAAGACAAAAGAGTGGTTACTGTCAGACACTTGGCCAATGATGAATACAAGAGATCTTGGGATATCACCAATGCTTGGGTATACATGGCCAGTGCTGCTTTAGTGGTGCTTGCTTGGTTGTTGTTTGTGGTAAACTATATTTACGTGGGGAGTGTGAATGTTGCTAAGAAGAATGTTTAGATAAATATATGCGAAGAACTTCTAGTACCTTGAATACTATGACAAACTGAGAGATATCAATAGAGATCAAGCTCGGCAAGTCTATTCGTATTATTATTAACCGATAAAGTTCTGATAAAGCGCTTAAAGTCTTGACACTACTTTTTTATGCTTTAATTTTATCAGTGGTTGGCATGAAGATTTATAGACCTTTCCAATTACTTAAAATAGTTTGCCATATCTCTATTAATCTTCTTGATATTCGATATATCTAGTACTCTCTAGAACTACTGATTCTAATAGATATATATCAGTATCGGACCAAGTAGTCTGAGATCGACATGGAATACTTTATGTGAGTAGACACAAATAAGAGGCATAAGTAGATTTTAGAGCAATAATAATTATATTAATCTATAGTTCCTAGTCTTGAATATTACTAGTCAAGACCCTACTATAGTAGTCTGAAAAATACAGAACTTCGATTATTGTTAGTGTTCTGTCGAACACTAACAACACTAACATTCGCTTCATGAAAACTAAGACCACTTGACTCATCACTCATTATATCACAGCGGGGTCTCACCAAATATATTATCAGAAATTTTTCTACTATCTGAACAACATCACAGATCACTCAGTTGTCCCTATCAAATGATCATCATTAATATTTTGGTGGATTGCCGTACTAATTGAGTGTAGAGTCAGTACTGTCCATAAGTATGGTACTAACATATCCTTACGTATAGTAACATTTCTTAAGTCTAATAAGTCTTAGTTGAACATTTCATTCGTATCGCAGTAGCTTAGAAAAGAAAAATGGTGAAAATTCCATCGACTTTTTTATAGTGCGATGAATGTATGGCCGGGTAACACATTCTTCCATATGTCAGGGCCATGTCGGAGAAGTTGGATGATATCACATATTAAAGTAATTATATGGGATCAACGAGTAGGTTCTAGTCTCAGTCCACTAATGAATTTATCTGATCAAAGTATTCATATCACAAGTATAGCTATGAATTATCACGTGTCGTAGTTATCTAACAATATGGTACAGAAAATGCCTGCAAATTCATGAAGGTCCATAAATTAGAATTACTCTTCCTCTACTTCTTATGACTTGTTAAGACTTGTCATGACTAGTGCTATCTAACTCATTGATAGTACTCTTAGGTCTACTTTTTATAATGGGATCGGAGGTCGTGTGCCATATACAAATATGAAATATACCAAAGATATCTGCGGGACAAGTGTCTGATCAAACAGATAATTAAGTATACAAGAATTGACGTGTCAAAGTCTAACTCTACTAAGGCGTGCTGAGAACAAACTACACGCTAATCATTGCTGTGTTGACCTAGTGATATTTGAATAAGTAACAGAGATATCAACTACCCCTTAGACCTTAATTTCACGATCTCAACAAATTAGAGGCACAATAGAAGAACTGATAAGAAGATCCGATTCAAAGAACTTATTAGAAACCAGTAGGAAGTACTGATTCGAATAATAGTAGGAAGTACAGATTTTCAAATATCTAGCGGATCCATTTTCACATATCCAAACCAACTTTAACATAACCAGACTAATATCACAGCTCTAAAAGCATATCTCTAAAGTCCAATTATCCCTAGTACCTAAATCACCATGTTTCATCTAGTTTCTTCGTTGTACACACAATATACCAAAAGAGAACAATACAATATATTGATTCTAGGACTAGATAATGCTGGCAAAACTACGTTTTTAGAACATTTAAAATTACTGTACTCATCATCCACAGACACATCCTCCAACAAAAAAGAGTCTGATGCCCGTTCGATATCCGATATCTTGAAATCCAAACGAATTTTACCCACCGTCGGACAAAACACAACCACTATAAAGTTCGAGTCCTCGATAGAATCACATTTATCCTCACAATTTAAAAATATAAACTTGAAGTTTTGGGATCTCGGTGGCCAGAAATCATTAAGAAACATGTGGTCTCGTTACTACAACTCGTGTCACGGTATAATTTTTATAATAGACTCAACAGATACTGAAAGATTTCAAGAATGTTACGAGACTCTAAAGGAAATTGCCCACGATGAATCGTGGAAGAATCTCGAAAACGGTGACGAAAACGAGATTTTAAATATCCCCATTCTAATGCTTGCAAACAAGCAAGATTTGCCCGAAGCTGTTGATTTGGTTTCGTTAAAAACGGGTGTTTTTATTCAATTGGTGAGTGAGTTGGAAGCAACGGATTCAAAGTTGTTGCCAGTATCGGTATTACAGAATGAAGGGTTAAAGGAAAGTTTGGAGTGGTTGGTGACAAGGTTGATTTATAACAAAGGAAATAAGATGCCTGAATATAAGTAATTGAAGTGAATTGACCATATTGATGGAACAATTCAACTACAACAAAACTATGCATAACGACTGTGTAATTAGCGAAATGGTAGCAAGTTTGCATGAGTCGTCAAATAACGTTTTAACTATTGAAGAAATGTCCCTAGTCAACTGGTTTATCCACACCCTTTACATTGTTGCAGATTGAGTCTCCAAATATTTAGGAGCTGTACTCGTAAGGATATTGCTAGAATTTCTAGAGCTCTCTTACTAAAACTTATAGGTTCCTATTTCCACGACTTGTCACTAGTCATTGGCTATTCCAATGAAATAATATTCAATCCCACCAATCTCGAATTCTAGCGATCCAGAAAATTAATATACCACTAGAACTCGCTAAATATAACCATTTTCAGTTGTCATTTAACAAAGATGGTCATTATTCAGAATATCAATATCAATTTATCTTTCTTTTCAACTCAGTGTATTCTCAATTGACTGCGTCGGGGCAAGTAGAAGCGTGCTCAAGTGTTTCAAAGATTAGCCTCTAAATATGTCGTTTGTCTTTCTCTAACAATGTCGTTTCTCACTCTATAAGCAACGTATCTGTCTCTGAACAAATAACAAACCACTTCCTCCGTCAATACTCAGTCTCAGATTTCTAGCAGCTTTCCAGCGACCCCTTTAGATAGTCATCGTCTTCTCAATTCACGTTCATGCATACTAGTGATTGTTGAAATGATTCGTTGATGTAGTGTTGAATAGTTCGTCTAAGCCTGGAGCAATATTATTTTCCATCTCAAACTTCTTTTGCAGCAACGTACTTGAGCCTGTGTTACATTCGGGGTTGTTGCACAATTTGCAGGTTGCGATCCAACCTGCAAAATTCCACCTGTAGGTTAACATGAGCTCTGTGTGTAGACTCTTAAACAAAGGAACCCCTCGAAACGAATGACATATTAAGTCATTGCACAAAACGTTTCCTGTTGATGACGAGCGGCAGGGGTTCGTGTGTCGGGAATAGCTGTCGATGGATACTGGAGGTCGCACCATTTGGCATGGAACCAGACGTTTTGCACCCAAAGGTTCCCCACAAAATTGAACTTGGAGCTCAGAGGTCTGAAATATCTCGTCACCTTGTAAATTGTGTAGTATCAATTCAACAACGTCCCCTCCCCAGAAGACCAGAGCAAATCACTCACTGAAAAATTGAAACTGTGATTTTTCACTTTGATTGCTCGATTTTAGCAACGTTACTAAAAAAACGACTTCAGTTCACATTATTGCTACCATAGTGGCGAGGTTGCTAAGTATTGATATATAAATAGTCATATATCTGCCATTGAGTTCGATTCACCAAAAAATAACCCAAACTCTCTAACATGTCACAACACGAAGAAAACCACGGGTTTTTAGATAAACTAAAGAAACCATTCAGATCTCATTCGAGATCTTCGTCAAGTGTCAAATCCGATGATACTCACGAATTGTCCACTCATGACAAACAGATCATTGAATCTGCTTACATAGAGGGACAACGCAAGGCTGAGAGAGAAACTGGAAAAAAAGTCGATAGTTATGGATTCATTGGAGGATCCAAGTCCAAACACGATATCGTCCAACAGGCATACCTAGAAGGAAAGAATTTCTTTCACCGTGAAAAGCATCAAAAAACTGAAAATAGTTCGAGTCATGGCCATGGTAGTCATGAAGGTACAACTGGTACCGGTCATGAGGGCATTACTCATGGTGCTGGTCCAGGAGTGGTTGCTTCTTCTTCAGTAGGTAGAGTCTTGACTAGTCCACCATCTGTCAAACGTCAACCTGTTGAAAAAGATAAAGGAGGAGACTTTGCTAATGAAAAGCAACCTATCCATGATACTGTGGTGATTGACCCAGGTTCTAAAGGGTTGCATAAAAATGCAAACCCTGCGTATGCCGATGATGCGAATGTTTCCAAAGGTGCTGGATACTTCTTTGATCCTAAAGATACACAAGGAGGAGGATATCGCGACTACCGAGGTGATCATATTGAAGCTACCGAGGCAAAGTTGGACAAGAATAGAAATTTGAAGACGGTCCCGCTGGCGTACCAAGAACAAGAAGAACAGGAGAAGCACGAAGAAGAGATCAAGGATCAGGTATATCTTAAAGGAAAGAAACAAGGAACCGAAGAGGTCAAAGATCAACCTGAGGACTCGCTGAATCAACCATCTCTGACCTTACAAGATAAAAATGAATCTAACGTAGACTCTTCTGAAGAGCACGATAAGAACAGATCTGCTTATAACACTTCTGGTATTTCAACTGCAACCGATGATGCTCGTAATCAAGGAAAACCAACACAAAATTCAAAGGACAATGATCGTGATTATGGTAAATATGGGGCCGGTACCGCTGCTGGCGTCGCTGGAATTGCTGCTGGAACAGCTTATGCTCGCCATAATAAAGACGATAAAGAAGTTACAAGTCACAGTGGCTCACACACAGGTACTGGAATTCCAACTTCAGATAAAGGTGCTACTACAGCAAACACATCCGCAAACAAAGATTATGTTAGCCCTAACATTCCTCCTTCCAGTAAAGATTTCGATTACAACAACGAATTGAAAAAGTTGGATAATCAAATTGCCAACACTCAAAGTGAAATTGATCACTTGCAGGGAGCAACTACCAAGCCAAGTACTGCTTCAACTATAGGTGTTCTCAATGAACCTATTGATTCTTCAACACATGAAAAATCAAAGAGTTTGGATCCGAAAATACATGGAAAAGCTGTTCCTATCGAAGGAACTGGAGCTGGCCACTCTTCTGGTCATGGTGGAGCAGATTCTTCCGGGCACTCCGGTGCTGGTATTGCTGGAGCTGCTGGTTTGAGTGGAGTGGTTGCTGCTGCCGCTGGGTATATTGGTCTCCATAATTCCACCCACGATGAATCTAAAGTTCACGATCAATCTAAAGTTCACGATGCATATTCTGAAGGTGTTAAGCAAGGTGCTTACGATAGTGGAAATAAACTTGGCGAGTTGAATTCTAGAAGTGTAAATCCTTCTAATATCGAGTCCAGTGGATTTAATTCCCATTCTACTGGTAATCCAACAGATGCTGCCTACAAATCTGGAGTTGAATCCGGTGCATATGATGCTGGTAGCAAAAATGCTCACAGTGGCAATGCTCCAACTTCAGCCAGATCTGGTGGTATCCTCAGTGCTGCCTCAGCCTTCACTACCAGTGCCCTCGGTATGGACTCTGGAGAAGAATTGACGTCTGGTAGCGACTACAACAGACCTTCTGGGAAAGTAACCGACAAACGAAATACTGATAGCTCAAGCAAGCCTAGCAAATTAGGTGGTGCGACTGTCTTAGCTGGCCATCAAGTATCTTCAGGATCTAATGATAAATCCGTCATAGACGATGCTTACGAATCTGGCAAGAACAAGGCCATTAACGAGCATGAACTCAACAAATCCAAGAAGCATGATTCAAAGATAGCTGCTCCTGTTCTTCAAGATGTTGATGACCAGTTAAATGATGACACTTCTTCTCACTCTGGATCTGCTGTTGGTGGGATTTCATCAGGAAAGAAATCAACAAAATCTGGAGCTGCTACTACGGGCGATTCTCTAGTTGATTCCGCTGTGCGTGTTTCCGATGAAGTTGCAAAAAAACCCGTACATCATTCAAAAGCAGGGGTATTGGAGACAAACGGGACCCCTGGTAATACTGATGGTGTTCAAGAGGTTTCTGGTTTAGCTTCACATTCTCCTCCTGAGGAAGATACTAAGAGTAAGTCTCTCCCTACTTCAACTTCAAAGACCTCAGAAGCCGATGCTATTGAATATAACAGAAAGCATGGGTTCACAGATGATAAGAGGTCGTTGATTGAAATTGCTGAAGGTGAATCTCCCGAGATCAAGAATATTTCCCCCCATAAGGGTGGAAAAGTCTTAGACGAAACTGAAAAAGAACAAACTACCGACGGTGTTCAAAAGATTCCAACTTCTGCGTTCAAAAATCAGAACGAGTTTATTAGAACTGGTGGTAGGAGTGGTAGTTTAAATGATCCTGCTACTTCATCAGAAACTGGTGCTGTTGGCCACTCTAATAAGGCTTCTTTCTCGGATCCAAATATGTCTAGAAAGCCACCTGTTGGTGTTGCTTCAATTCCTTCGCATAGATCAGATAATGTTAGCGCTAGAGATAATTCTGGTGGTAAAACACATACTGATCACCATGATCCTGTGATTACTGGAAAGAAGGATACTGAATCATACCCTGAATCTGAATCTGGAAATAAAGAGTTAGGTTACGGTGCTGTTGCAATTGGTGCTGGTGCTGCCGCTGTTGGTGCGGCAATGTCTTACTTTTCCTCTGGCAAGCCAAACGAACAAAGTAGAGAGACTGGAGCCGGCGTAGTAACAACTGATCTGAATGATAAACACGGTTTGTCTTCTGGAATTGAATCCAATACTTCTAATGACGCATCTAAAATCAAACAAGAAGCATATGAGGCTGGAAATCTTTTGGCTGCGAAAGATCTGAGTTTAGAACAGGATAAAAACAAAAAGCTCCTGGAACCTCAAGCTTCTTCTAAGTCTGGATTGGAGCATTCCACAAAGAATATCGAAGGTTACGAAGTTCCAGGAGCTGGGGCTGCTGCACTTGGACTCGGCGGAATTGCTGCAACAGGAACTAAACTTAGTTCTTCATCGACTTCTGACCACTCTCGCAATCATTTGACCGAAAAGGAGCAGTCTGAATTGTATAACGCAGGTGTTCAGCAAAGTGGTTACAAGGGGGGCGCTGTTGGTGGAGCAAAGGAACAATATAAAACTCAATCAACCTCTGGTGACAAGTCTTCTAAAGATGGTGACTTGGTTGTTGAGGTGATTGGTGTCACAGATAAAGATTTAGCGTCCAAGATTGCTTACCAAGCAACCAAAGATATGAACCATAAAGGAGTCGATTTGAGTTCTGGAAAGCTAGTGGTAAACGCGAACACTAAGGAAGTTTACAAGACTGACCTTGAGAGTAAGGAAAAAGATCTTGGATCGTCCACTGGTGAGAAATCTACCACGGGAACTGGAACGAAACCTTCTGGACATTCTGGGCCTCCAACTGGAGTTGGTGCTGCTTCTGCGGGTCTTTCTGGTTCTCAGCCATCTGAACACTCGAACAAGCATGTAGATGTGATCCCACCAAGAGTTGATTTGACTTCCCAAGATCCATCTCAGCCTCAACATTATCATCATCAACACCAAATAGTCAAAGAGAGATTATCAAGGGCTGCAAATGAAGGTTTACTTGGTAATATTACCAACGATCCTTCTGGACATCCAGTACACGGCGAACCAGGTTCTCATGACCCTTCTTCGTACGATTCACAAACTAACTCCACTAAAGGGTTAGGAGCAGGATTCGGAGGTGTTGATGCTGGAGCCAAGGAAAAGCAACAAAAGTCCGACGTGTTGGTCAATGTCCAAGGTATACAAGACAGTAAGCAAGCCACAAAGATTGCAAGCAAGGCTGTTGAAAAGATCCAAGAGTCAAATCCAGAAGCACTTTCAAATGTCCAATCACTAAACATTGACAGTAAGTCTGGCGTGGTTACCGATGAAAAGGGCCATGTCCTTTTATCTCAGAGCAATCAGCAAAGAAGTGAGGCTGGTAGCTCAGGTATCTCCGGGTTAGGTTCCGACGCTAAAGCTTATTCTCGGATCCCAGAATCAGGTGGCCTCAGCGTAACTGGCGGCGCTCAAGACTCCAGTTATGGGTTAGGTTCCACCTCCGAGCCTTCAAGATCACAAGTTCCAAGAAGCACAGTCGAAGGTGCTCCTGAAATTTCTTCGCAGGATAACCAATCCAAGGGCCAAGCTGGTGTGCAGATGCCTGGAAGTTTTATTTACTAGTTAATTTTTTTGTTTTTGTTGTTTGATTTGTTTGTTTAGCCTATTTCATGAATGAATGTTATGTACTACTATTCAGTCATCCAGTAGGACCGAGGTCGTCGATTCTGTATGATATGTACTTTTGTGTATCTATCTTGGTTGTCTGGCTTTCCATAGCTCTGACCAACTGCGCTGTTATAGCTGTCAAGTAATATTGAATTTGAGTTGCAGCCAATCCTGTATATAGTTAACCTAGCTAACTAATAAACATGTTGGATCTCTATGTAATGATACTAATGGTACTATCGGTACTAACATTAGCCTACAGTGTAAATTATCTAGTAACAATATATTCCGTATAACCTAATTAAAGAAATGAACACCCAAAATAGAGAAAAGTTAATGGTATAACCGCCTGTCTAACTCACGTAATACGTTTGCGACCGATTGAACCTCTACCTGCATACCTCTGGTAGTCAATTTTCCCACCAAAGTACTGAAATCGACGGAGCTGAAACGTTTGTGTCGAGATAACGTTTTGTAAGCATCTGCACAAGGAATAAATATTCCTTGGTTTATTGGCGGCACCCCGGATTTCGGAGTAGACGGGTTGGTCAATGAGTTGACAGAGATTGACGGAAGATCACTTTTTGAACCGGTTCTAGGAAGTTTGGGTTGAGGAGTTGAGACGGACGAAGCAGATCCTGGAGAATCAGAATTTTCCTTGTTTGCCACAGTGGTACAGAAAAGTGTAGATAATGGATCCATTTGACATTGCTGACAAGTACCGGGATTACCAGTGCACCCTGCATCAGATGCAGGTGCTATAGATTCGACAGACTCCATCACATTAGGAGTGCCTGGGACACTTGAGTTGTCTCTTCTTGTGGTAGGTTTAACAACAGTTGGGACAGCGCCTGGAGTCAAGTTGGAAATTTCACGAATCTCCACTGAAGGACCAGGATGCATAACTGGTAAAGAAGATTTGCGAATAATGTTTGAATTGAATTGAATTGGAGGTAACGTTTTCTTTTGGTCTTCTTCTTCGTGAGAATTTAGAGTTTCATTAAGTAATGCTGCTTCCTTTGCAGCCTCGCGACACACACACGGAGTGTCGTCGGAGCAGAAACCACAATTTTCAACAGGAGAACTTTCGTTGAAGCTTTCAGAGACTGAATCTGAAGATTTACGTAACTTCTTCAAATCAGGCATTGGTTTCAGTTTTGAAGCAAAGCGAGAGGTAAAATCTATTTCCATTACATCATCGTTCAGTTTTCTCTTCTTGCCCACAGTCAAAGTTACTGCAGCCATTGGTTTGAATGAATTGATAGTTTGCTCCAACTTTTTGTTAAGATCTTCTTGAGGTATCTTGAGACCCACTGTTTCGCAGAGACACTCTTCTTTAATACATACGCCACAGTCAAAATTCGTTAGAGCAAGTTTATCTGGAGTAGTATCGATTGAAATTGGGGTGAAAGCTGAAGGTCTATAGGGTTGTTGGTGAAAGTAGACGGGAGGAGAATCTGCAGAAGGGGCAGGTGAGATTTGCTGTACTGAATAAGAAGAGCTCGCAGGAGAACCAGTAGATTGGTTTGATGGAGAGTTAGTTGAGGTATTTTGCAAGGAGAACAGTTTAAATTGAGGTTGTGACTGAATATTTTTGTCCTTGAACAGGTTGAAATCTGCTTTCAACAGTTCAAAGTTCTTGAGCAAGAACTGGTTCTCGAGTTTCAATTTTTTAATGGTGTTTACGAGTCCCATTTCTTTGACTTCCTTTTCCTTTTCGACTTCCATGAGTTTTTCTTCCAACTCCTGTACTCTGGTTGCTCTTCTTTCCCTAAATGCGCGTTGAGCAGCTCTGTTCTGTGCCTTGCGTTTTGAAGCTGGTGTATCTACGCTGGGTTTTCTTCCGGGTTTTGGTCTTGGGGGAAGTACCCATTGTTTCGATGTGATAATTTGGGTTATGCCTGAATCGGGCGAATCCATAGGATGTGGCGATGAGATCGATTGTGGTGACGTTGAGTCGTAGCTTGCAATCGGAGAAACCTGCAGCCTTGGTGCTATACTAGCTCTTGCCATTTTTATTTTCGTAATTGTAGTGAAATGATCGAGGTCGTGTGCTATGATCAAATTTAACGGTACTGTTTTCACGTGAGTATACGTAGATAGAAGTAGTGATCAGTAATAGTGATGATAGTGATCAATGATAGTGACAATGATAGTGACAATGATTTGTATCGATAGCGAAAAGGATATAAAGAGAATATCTCCGCTAGTCTACTTAGGTCCCTGAAGTTGAGGATTCTCTTGATTATCTGGAGTTTGAACTTGGGGAAAACACTTTTATCAATTGGAACAGCTCTTTTAATGGCTCTTTGGATACTCTTTCGGTGGTAATTGTTGATCCAACGTGGTAAGTATCGTTTCTTATCAAATACGTATAGTAGTAGCTTCCAGTGGTAAGAAGAAGTGGTTTCAGGAGGAGTTTTTCGAGAGCACAATTGATTTGCTGATGAAAAAGATAAAAAGCTTTTTGTGTAACGGCGAACAAAGGTTAGTCAGTGGTCCGCTGTGATTGGCTAATTTTGAAAGGCTGCAACTAACACTACACTGCCGACGTACGCTATTGACCTCACTAAAATACCGTTCGGAACGTCGTGGAACCTTTACCGAAGCAATCTTTTCTTTGAAGTATAGTCTAGAGGATAGTTCCAATAGTTACATATTATTAGTGTCCACTTTTACCTGATTTTTGAAGGCCATTCATCCTGCAATCGACCGAGCTGTCTCCTGTGTATTTCATGAGCCATAAAATGGGCCAATTACGGAATTAGGGCAATTAATTGCTCCCTTTTCTAATTATCCGATCTCGGGAAGAGGCTGCGACGGCTGCGAAATTAAAATCCTAGCCTCGCTGGGGAAACGATTCTTGGTTAAGGACAGTGGCTATTATAGAGCAGGTTAATGTATGCATTCTTGTAGCTACAAGCATCTTGACATGTTCCTATTCGGTTGTGGGGATTTTTCTGGTGTCAAGAAATTTCGCTGGAGCAATCTCTAACATCCGTTGAAGAATTATTGCAACCCTACTATAACTCTAATTTAGATATGTGGTATAGCTCGATCAATGATTGATTTTGAATTTTTCTAATCATCCGGCTTCGGACTGTTTTGAAGGTTAATCGAACTCTTGATGTTTAATGAATCAATGGCTATCTCAATTGAAGTAAGGAGATAGTATTGGAGCTTGAATTTTGGTAGATGATTGAATAGATCAAGAATTCCTGCTATAAGGCTACAGGGTCCTGCCTTTAGATCAATTTAGAGCAACTACAGTGACTCTTGGAGTTCGTAACTTATAAGAAGTCATGAACTGATCATTGGATATACTCTCAAATCTATGACTTTCTAATTATATGGTTTGCTAGAACTAAAACTTTCCAGCCCAAATAAGAATCTCTAAATATCTCACCCACAAGACTACGATTCTGTATATGCGTTTCCCTCTAAGACTATGATTCTATAAGTTTATCACCCTCTAAGACTATGACTCTTCAAATATCTCACTCTATAAATCTATTTCCTTAGAGAATTCTAAGCAATACTCTGAAAATATTCCAAGGTATCAACATTTCCTTACAGCCGTGGGTAGGGAGATACTGATCTATCAATTATATTTACAATGAGTCTAGGATTGCGAATTTTAAATTTACATAGCTAACAGCGATAGCTATAAAAATCTTGAATTCGTTTGAAAAGTACGCCTCTAGGACAATGTATTATTCTACCTCCTAGGACTCACATGTCTTGCTATTAGAGTGGATATTTTAGAGTAGATTTCTTTTAGATTAAACTTCTTTTAGAGCAGTCCTCAATTGTTTTATATTTGCTTGTCTTACTGTACACTTTTCTCTAATATTTGCTATCTCGGTTATATACAATTTATTGATGTATATATATATACATTGATTCATCCTCACATTAGACAAGCAATGTAAGTAAGAATATTTATGATCATGAGATCCTATTCTTTATTAAGTTTCAGTACATTCGTCACAATTCATTGTGTCCACATACCAGATATAATGGAACAGCCCAATAATGTCTCACTTTCTTCATCTTTCTTCATCTTTATTATTGTGAAGTGTTGTGGATGTGATTTTTGTGAGATAAACAAGAGTTTTGTCATGATAGAATGTTTAAAGTATTAGATGATGGAATAAGTGCATTACGGACATCTTTATGCTTCCCTGGCGGCTTGAGCCTTAGCGATATCTTCGGCTGATGGTGTACCCTCAGTAAGCAACTTGTTCAAAGTACTCTTTCCAAACTCATCTTTCAATTTCTGTTCTTCTTCCAAGAATTTAGGAGCATTTTCGTTCAAATACTTTTGGAAATGTTCGTATTGTAATTGACCGTGTTCTCTGATCAAATCCAAAGGCATCTTAGGTTCTTTGTTCAAAGTAGAAGTTGGCATACCCATCATTTTTCCTAAGAAGTTACCAGCGTTAGGTCTGTTTTCAAACAAATGTTTGTTTTCAGCTCTCCACTTTTCTCTCAATTTAGCTTCTCTTGCTTGGAACTCAGCCAACATGTTTGATTTGTCGTTGAAAGACTTTAAGATTGGTCTAACGTCTTTGACTGGTTGGGTGGCTAAATATTCCAAGAAAGGAATGAGTTGGATCAAATAATCGTCTGGTTTTCCGTCCCATTTTGCAACTGGAATAGCATTTTCAGGTTGTAAGGAGTAAGAGTCTTCATCCACATCTACAATGATAGTTTTGCCCAAGTCTCTGTTTAACAAAGACAAATCCTTGATCAATTTTCCATCCTTGTAACGACAACCTTCTCTAAACAAAGCGTATGAGACGTAGGCATGGTAAGGATCTAATTTAGCAACTGCTTTTTCAGAATACATTTGATAGTTGGTAGCAAACACAACAATCTCATAGTATTGGGACAAATATCCCAAGAAGTAGTCCAAACCAGGTCTCTTGGCAGTTCTCCAACCGTTCTTAGTATCCCAATCTGAATGGATCAATAAGTCATCTAAAGTCAAAACTAAAGTCAATGGTCTACGGTATGCTTCTGGAGCTGGAGGTGGTAATAAGTTTTCAAACACTGGTTCTGAGAAGAATGTAAATAACGACGACAAACGTTTGTTGAGACGGTCATACATTAATTTTGGAGTATATCCATTTTCAATAGATTCGCCATCGACAGACTTGCTTTCTTCGGCAGAGTCCCAATCACGACTCAAATATCCAACTCCCCCAATGGTACCAAAGAGGGTCGATATATAGAACCAATTAGCATACCTTTCTCTCTGCAAGTCTTTTGAACTTTGACGACGACGACGACGACGTTCGTTTTTAGTCTCTCCTTCATTCTCGGGCTTTTGTTCGTTTTCTTTTATTTCTCCTTCTTCAAACCCTGCTTTGGCCAACAAATCTTCAGTCAAAATGGTTGATTTTTCATCTTTTTTGGTGGAATAGAAATGAACCTGTTTTGGAAATCTGTTGATTGTACGTAATGACGTCGTTAACGAAGGTTTTAAACTTCTTATTATCGATCTAGTGAACATGGTTTATATACAAGGTGATGGTGGTGAGGTTAAGTCAGGAGGTCAAGTTGAAAATTTTCGATTGATAAAAAGTGGTAGTGTGTTAACCGAGCAATGGAAGACTACGAAAAAAAAACTTAGTGAGAAATATATGAGATGTAGTGAGGAAAAATAATGAGAAATGGTGAATTTAGTGGGAAAAAGTCTTCAGTCGCAGTAATTTTTGATAGATTTGGTCACTATTGTATCATGAAGTCGGAAAATACCAACAAAGTGACATGGAGGATTTAGATCTAAGAAAATATAGTTTTAATCAAGGAGGAGTAAGGGTTGTTCCATAGAATAGATTGAAGCTAAAAATTCAGATTTGCACAATAACTTCACAGTAGTAGATTCTACTCACTCAAGTCGCTCTCAATAATTAATTCCCAGCCTCGAAAGCCGATATCTCTCTCCTTTGTTAATGGGTGCAAATTCCTTAAACATCGGGACCGCAACTATATAATATACAGGAAATGAAAACCAGAAACCAAAAATCAATGCCACCAAAGACGACTACCAACGATCAAAAAGCCACTAACTTAACTATTGCATCTTATAGATTCTGCATATTTTATATCACAAATAACACACTTTCTCTATTTTGCATACTATCATCATTTTGCAATGTCAAGAGTAATACGATTCACTTCGAGGCCAGGAAGTTCCATCAGAAACTTTTCCATAAACTCTCAAAAGCTGATATTTTCAAAAGTGGTTCTATTTAGACTGATACGGCTGGTAAATGGCTCTCAGTTCAATAATTCACCACCAAAACTTACCCGTTACTATTCAAATCTCATCACAAACTCTCTAGAATATATGAAGAAAATTGATGATCAACAATCCAAACTAGAACAAGCTTCGACCCAGGACAAGATTTCGTTGTTGCTTGAGAAAATCGCTCAGAACAAGGAACTTCTTTACTTATTGGCATCGTACCACTGTGAGTGCAAGAAACTTGGGATTTATCGGGACAATGTGGACGAACGTCAAGTATCCATGAAGTTCCGTTTAGTTTACTTAATGAGATTGAAGCCGATTCATAATGCATTCTGGGAAATCAGTCAATTGGTCAATATTTCAAATCACCAACATAAATTGTCTATGAATGTGAAGGATCTCGGACTATTGGATCCAAAGAACTTTGACAAGAGAGTTTATCAAGAGTTGCAGAGAGGTAAGTTTGGGGACACGGATTTCAGAGATGTCGAGACAGTCTCGTTTTCCAGGCCACAATGGAAAGAAATAACCGAAGAAGTGGAATTAAAGTAAGAGCAAAGGAATAATAGAGCTAGCTGGACGACTAATTGAACAACTACTTCCACTATTGCCTTAAGAATCAACTTAAATATGTAATTGAAGCCAGCTCGATGTGAATCGTTATAGTAATATGTATATAATAGGTTTGGCCACGCACTACAAGCCTACGTCGTGAATGTACGAATTTTTAATGTTGGCTATTTAGAAGTAACCAGAATGATCATTATACTATAGCTATTATGACGTCTGAATGAATTGAAGCTTGAAGAGCTGGCCAGGAGCTAGCAAGTTTCCTGGAGGATGAGGAAGTCTAGTAACTTTGTGAATCTAACTACTTAGTGAAGCGAGCTCAGAGTTGTGTTTGTCTGGGTAGTCTTTGTAGTTCAGTATTGGAGAGTGGTAACAGGTCCAAACGAAGATTTGCGTTATTAGTACAAGGTCTATTGTATTTTCAGATCGTTCACTTATTGTGACACGGTTCGCGAGCAGGCAACTTCGCTTCGCTTAGTTGGCTCAAAGTACTGTATTGTAGTTATTGCAGGTCTTCTTTTTCATAGACTCTAGATAGCAAATAGCAGCCGAAAACTGCTCGTCGTAGCCTAACATATCGTAACCACAATTATGGCTGTTGAAACTACTCATATGTGACTAGTATTCATAGTTCCCGATTATGTTGAAACATCCTTCTAAAACGTAGCAATTATGGTTTTGGGATTCTTAATGACTTTGAAATCTCACCACATCCCTGGATAAAAAATCCAATGGCAACCACATGGAACTCTACGACAGTTCCTTTAAAAATCATTCCACCTGGTAAGTTGTGTAAGATCCAATCTTTGTAGACCAAAGTAGCCATGAAAGCTACCCAGAGCAAGTTAGTAGGAACAGGTAAACCTTCGAAATACTGGGACTTACCAGTCTTGTCTTTTGGAATCATATTAGCCGAGATGTTGAATCTAGCTAATCTTGTTAAGCCACACAAGACCCAAAAGGTCAAAATCAAAACATCCACGGTAGTCTGGAACCCAATTGCAAACGCAATGATAGCAGGACTCACACTGAATGAAATCAAATCGGCCAAAGAATCAAGTTCTTGACCCATCAAACTAGACTTGTTTCTTAATCTTGCAACTCTGCCATCAAAAAAGTCAAAAAACAATCCCAAACATATGAAAAAATGGGCTCTTTGGACATAATGAGTGGATCCAGTTAACGCAAATCTTAAACACGAAACTATGGAGTAGAATCCGGAAAAACCATTCAACAACGTTATGAAATCGGCCATATGCAAGTTCCGAATCAAACTGAAGTGTCTATCGTCTTCAATAAATGCTGTGTACTCTTTTTGATCTGGTTTTGGTAACAAGTCCTTGGAAGTCAAGGAGAATAACGACGACGATCTTCTGATTGGAGGGTTGGGAGGGATTTCTCCATCGAACTCTTCTGAATCCGACATCACGGCCGATTCGTGCTTCTTAAATCCTGAGGTTGAGGCTGACATTATGACCAGTTAGAATGAGAAGGTTATTATTGTTCTAGAGTATTTATACTAAAATTGTTGCTGGCGGAATAGAATAATTGCTCTATTTGTTATGTAAATCAATTGTTAAGTATGATCAGAGCCGCAGTAGTTTACGCTAGTTTTCAATCAATTGTTTGTGTGCAGAAATAGCAATGTTTACGGTACAAGTTGTTGCTTTTATAGTCATCAATAATTTTCTGTAGACTTGAGCGTGTCCTGGATAGAAAGTTTTCACATGCAAATGGAAAATGTCGCAACAGATCTCTTGAAGATATTACTTCATACCGGATTAAGATATGATCAGGATATATATAATATGGGCAAGTAACAACAAATGTCGCTTAATTTGCTAAGTTTGTAGACATAAAACTTTGTCGAGATCTATTACTACTACTACTACATCAATATTTATTACTGGTGTGTGTCGGCGCAACGATTTGTGAGATTGCCGCGATTAGCGGTGAGGATTTAGAGAGTTACTTGGCACCAATTTCCAGAAGTACCGGAGGACTTCAAAAGCTTAGCGGTGTAAAATCGGTGTTTAGTGGCTTTGCGCTGACTAAGATGGTATTTCTACCTCCTTAGTAGCTTTTGAGCGTCTCCACACTCGGTAGTTATCGGTAACTCTTCAATTATATGTCAGTAGACTTATTACTGAGAGGAATTTTATATATAGTGATTAAGTGAACAATCTGACAGTATGTCAGAGTGTCAGAGTGTCTATAATGTGAGATTTCTTACTAGTCTAGTTTTATCAGTGTCTTGGATATATGGTACACCTGGTGGCGGAAGTCAGCCGTGCCTGGGCAATAAATGTCGTTCATTTTGATGCAAATTTGGTTGCAGATAATGTCGCAAATAATGTTGAGTCTCTTCAATACAAATACTCCTGAAATACTGACAATTAGACAGTGTCTTGATTGCTACAAGCTTTCACTATAAATCTCCTTAAATAAAAATTTTGTTCGGTAACTTCAAAACTGTCGTCGTACTATCTATTAAACTATATAAATTTTAGAAACTTTTAGACTTTTAGATGATTCAGCTAACATCATTTAGATGATTCAGCTAACATCATTTAGCGTTTCCTCGTTTTGGGATATCTAATGGTTGGAAACAAACATTTTAGGTAAATCTGATGTTGAAGCAGCCTTTTCTTCAATCACGGACTTGTCTAACTCAAAAACAGCGGGTTTTGGAACCAAGTTATGGTGAGTATTTAGCATATTCTGAACCTGAGGATGGGCGGTAGGTGTAAACGAAGTGATTGAGTCGTTGGATGCTTGTCTAGATACGGAGAGTCTTTCTGCTGTTTCAATTTCATTGATTTTCAAGTTTAAAATCTCCTGTTGTTGGTTTAGAATTTCTTGTTGCATCTTCAAATATGTTTCATGTTCTTGTTGATGTGGAGACAGTTGGAAACTGGGGATCCCTGTAAATATGGAACTCGGTGACATTGTTGGAGTGACCGAGGGAGACGTGTTGCGTGAATGATGAGAACCATTACTGAGGATAGATCCGCTTCTACTATGAATCGACGATGCCCCTGGTGTTCCAGTTCCACTATGAACAGAGGAAGCGCCAGGCGGTCCAATGAAAGATATGTATGCTCCATTTCCAGAGTATGACCCTGGTCCTGTTGTGTACTCTCCTTGGATTGTATTTGGAAAGTTCGAGTTCCCTTGAACTGTGTTAGGTGATATTGCAGCGCCCGTTGCAATAGGGACATTGCCAGAAATATCTGATAAAAATGTTTCATCGAATGGATTACTTTCTTCGCCAGATTGGTAATTTGGAGTTTTAATCGTAGGTGTAAAGATTCCTGATAAACTTGCGTTTCCATTCTTCAAATTCAATTTGAATTCACCCAAATTCTTAGGTTCTCCGGAAAGCGATGCGGGCTTGCTCGCTGTGTCGACAGGTTTCGTTTCTTTGGTTCCAGCCGCTTCAGTCTCCTTCAATTCAGTCTGTTCTGTTACAAAATTGAACCGTTCAAGATGATTCGAACCAAACTTGAGTAACTGTTCCAAGTCGCCAAACCAGTTGTTATATTCATCAATATTCAAACACTTGAAAGTAGTCTTTTTCAGTGGGTTAGAATTCTTGATTACTTGGAATTTGAAAGATTTTTCATCCTTTACCTTGACCAAGCAATCGTTCAAATTATATGATTTAGTTGGAACACTTTCGTGGCCTATAAACCCACCAATTTTATCTTTCAGCTTATCTTTGCGATGTGGAGGAGTCGAGACGGAATTGTTTGAATTGGCACCGGGTACTATACCGATTAATCCATTCTCGTCATTTTCAATCCTAAATTCATGCAAATAATTGCAACTCAAGACATAATAGTAACGATTATAGTTCTTGAGGATTTTGGACTTCTTATACAACATCCCAAATCGTATACACTTGTTATGGATGGACGTTGAATAAGGTATTTGGAGCGACTTGAAGTTTCGTATCTTTCTCTTTGGGTTCAAGTCCGTACTGTTGTAGATATTCACAAAGTTTGGATTGGAGGAGATAAAATTTTCCCAATCCTTCGAGGATGAAACGGATATTTTACTCTTTAAGTAAGCATAAAACTCCAGGTTGAAAGCAAGCTTTCCAAATTTGTCAACCACAAAGTTAAGCTCCTTTAAAACGTATGTGAACAATTCCTTAGAAATATTTTGGAGGTTGACATAAGATGCAAACATATAATTTTCATGGATCAACTGGTTTTTAATCTGAAAATCAACCAGCAATTTGATCAAGAATGGATCATCCTTGACACCATCGTCATCATCTTCTTGTCGATCTTCTTTTAACAAAAGTTTCTTTTTGAGTACAGGTATTTTGTTGGAATATCGCTCTACCGCATCCATGTACTGATACAAGACTTGGCCAGTTTCACTGACTTCCTTTGCCAATTCCGTGTTGGAGAAAGATTCGTTTTTCAACGAAGATCTGATTTCTTTAATTTTACTTGACAAGTTTTTCAACAATGTTTCCAAGCGTGGAATCAACTTGTTATTCAAATCTTTATGAAGTTTGTGGTGTGTCTGGTATGCTTTTTGGTGATAATTTAACAGAAGTGGTGGTAAATTATTGAATAAGGAATCTTCTGGAAAGAAGTTTTTTGGTATTTTGATATCGTTGTTATGGTGGGCTGCTGCAGGTGGGGTTGGTTTGGACGGGAATGAAATGTTGCGCTTATGAAGGGATTGGTTCGAAGGAATTGATTTTAAAAATGAATTGTTCGATTTAGTTTTGAGAAGCCCCGGACGTGGTGGACAAGAGCTGGTGGCGCCACCGGCTCCGTTGCTTGTGTTTATGCTCGCAATAGAATTGGCACTATTGGAGTTAGTGGCATTTCCGCTTCCACTTTTCGAGGCATTTGAAACGTTCCCCAATGTTACACTGCTCATGCTTGAAGTCATTGTATTCAAGCTTCCACTCGAAGGTACCTTTTTAATCTCTTTTGTGGGTGTAGTTCCCGGAGGAGATGATAAGCCATCCTTTCCATTTATCTCCAGTAAAACTTTATTTGGTAAGTCTTTGAATCCAGGAAACTGGATCGAATTGATTAACTGGTAGTGCAAGTTCGCCTCGACTTCCTTGACTAGTGATATTTCCTTAAAGTAATATATTAAAGATTTGATAAAGTACTTCCAGTACTTAAAGAAACTAATCAAGTCGTCGATGGGCGTTGAGTTGGCCGGCGGAAGGTTCATGTAGAAAGGGGATGATGGCAATGACGATGGGACAATAGTTTCTTTATTGAACTTGAACAAGTCTGGCTTCAGTGAAGAAGTAGATGCAGATGGTTCCAGTTCTTTAAACTGTGTTGAATTCATGATGATAGGTTTATTTGTGGTAATTTATGATGAATAATGAATAATAAATAGTTTATGATTTGGATGCGATACCTTGACTGGCTCTGGTTGAGAATCCTATTACTCTGAGTTGCCCTATAGTAATCGGTCCAGTCGGATACTTAACTGACTCGGGTGATATCAGTCCTGGAATAATACTGACTTTGATGATAGTCTTTCTATACTCCGACCTCAGATCTTAATCAGGATACTCTTTTCTAACTCAGGCTGACTCTCCTTAGTTCAAAGATTTCAAAGTGTATTAGTGACTATAAATTTGAGCTCGAGAAAACATTGGCGTCTAATGTAAACTGCGAATCAATTATATAGATATTAAATCGGAAGGGATGGAATGCGAATCTCGAACCACCACCTGTGACGTAGTGCGCGCGCAACATTCGGAATATTATTTATATCTACCCTAGTGCGGCAAAATTGAACCGGAGAAATATCCATAAATCTTTAAAGAGATTGTAGCGGAGTAATCCTGTGATCTTGGTGATTAGAAGAGTTATTATTAGAGGTGGTCGTGTGGAGGTTCGGATACTGTGGAGGCTTGGATGCTGTGGAGGTTTGGATACTGTTGAGCATTAATAGCTTAAAGGATATATATATTGAAAACGCGCTCAGTCACCGAATCTAGCCTTAATCTACAGTAATAAAGTGCGCCTTGAACCCATCTGGACTGGGGACTAATAGGCGGGACACCACTCGGCACTTAAGCAGCAATGATATGTTATTGTGCTACCGAAGGGATTTTATGAGCTAACCTACAACAAAATGGAACAAGTCTAGAAGGGAATAGTTACTATCTAGCAGCAGATTTTGCAAGTATCGTTGATATCTTATCAATTTACTCATACCTATTTGCTGGGTCGGCCCCTATTTTATCACCTAGATTTACCTAAGTACGGATTTATACTATTGGCGAGTATAAATGATGTTTCAGATCGGTTTCAGGCGTTAATGGCGGAGTCTAGGAAGCGCAAATGTTCTACACGGAGTTCAATGGAAGATTCTTCGGAGCTAAGGCATTTCTCTTGAAGATAGCAAGTTATGTAGATTGATGGGAAGCAATTTATGAAATTGAACCCGCCTTGTAGCTGAATGACAATTATTGTCGCTATATTTAATGTAGTAGGGACTACGTTTCAGAAAGTTGCCAATGTGTTCAATTATATAATTAGAAAGTTCTCATTTGAAAAGAGTTCCTAACTATATCTGAGACACGAGTATCACTTCGTAGCAGATGGTTAGTAGTTAATATTTGTAGTGGTATTAATTTACGATCACTATAGCAACATAGCCATATACTGTGTTGTAAGTCATGAGTGCTCTTAAACTCCAAAAATGATGTTCGGCTCTTTCTATCCCATGATTACATTTTTTCATGATCGACTAGAAATTATGAAACTTCGTCAAACTTCTTGACGATTCGTGTATCAACAAAAATTAAATTCATAACGCAAAAGGAATGCACTACTCCTTCAGTAGTGGGGAAGTGGAGAATATACACATAGCCTCTCGCTCAGTCTTACCAACTTGTAGTTTATGGTTGCAAAAATTGCGCCCACAAAAATAAGGTACGAATTAATGTATCACCGAACAGAAATTCACTGTATCAGCAAGTAGCTGAGCGAAGCGAAGTAAGCGAAGTTGCCGTTGTTGCTCGCGTCAAAGCTCCCTTCCGTGGGTGATTTCCACCCCCAGATCGTCAAATATTAAATGATTTACTGAGAAGTTGAATCTCACCTAGAGCCTCTTTTCTTCTGTTGGTTGGAATATATACGAATACAAGTAGGAAAGATAGTTTCGTTTATGACATTCATTCTACAACCAGACTAGACACTCAAGAAGACTTGAATCCTGATCTAATGGTGGTATCTTTAATCAGTATTCCACTGAATCTACTGATGTCAGTGTACTGCATGTAGTGAATTCGTATCTGTTAGATTATTTGCAGCTTTATACCGACATAACTATTGGCTTCGCTTATAGTTGTCAAGCAAAATCTTTAAATCGGCTTGAACCACTCTAATATCAGTGCATGTTTACTTATTCACTTGCCATTTGCTGTCTCAACATCCCAACTTCAACCATTAAACTGACCTTATTACTCAAACTCATCATTTTCAATAGTGCCTCATTCTCTTCCTGCAACGTTTTCAATTTAAGAATCATTTTATGTGCCAATTCTTGAGGATCTAATCTTCCCTGGGGCGTTGTAACACCCGAAATATTGGAACCTAAAACCCAAGCCTCTAATCTTGCCTTGGTATCTTCCAATTCTTCCGTTTTCTCTTGCAAGGTTTGAGACAAATCCTCAAATAATTCGTAATGATTCTGGGGAACTCTCATAGTTTGATTTGAATTTGAAGTTAATTCATTCCGTTCGTTACTTCTAGTCTTAGCGGCCAAACTCATTTGATCTGTCAAATTCTTGATGATTTGGTCTTTCAAAATAAGTTCAACCTTTAACCGTTGATATTTCTCATGCAAATCATCTCCTCCTTCTTCTTTGGCATATGATGGTATGTAACTAGGAGCATTGATATTCATTCGAGATGGAATACTAGGTTCAGAATTGTTACGACTAAAACTCCGATTATGTGGCTGATACGATTTCAAGCTCAATTGAGACAAGTTGATTTGGCTAGGAGTTAGAGGTTGAATCTGGCCCAGACCCATTTGAGAGACATTTGTATTCATCTGGTTCAGATTCATTATACCCATTTGATTAATCATCTGTTCTTGGTTAAGTCCATAACTTTGCCCTTGACTTTCCAGAGAGCTTTGGGTCATGTTGCTTAAACCCAGGCTAAAACCTTGACTCTGAGTCAACTTTTGATTCTGAGTCAAGCTCTGAGACTGGCTCGGATCCATCGATGAACTCGTTTGATTCTCTTTCAAGAATCTAGTATTTAAGAATCCAGGATCATCCCAAAATTTAACACTACCACTAGTATGATTAGCACTCCCAACTCCTCCGCTTCTTCCAATTCCACCAAGAACACTACTAACCACTCCGTCAACCATTTCTTCGGTACTTTCGAAATTCATGCTAAAGCTAAACTAAATAAACGATGTTATATGTAAATTATGACTATGTATGAACTATATTTTCTTTTATAGTCTAAATCAGTCTAGAGATAGGGTGTGGTAAAAACGAAGATTTCGCTAATCCTCGCGTATTTATACGATTGACACCTTTTTGCAACACATTTGAAACCCCTTAAATGGGACCCAGAATACACGGGAAGAGTAAGGATACTACACCAAGGAGATTCGTTTTTATGAAGAGGATTAAACACTTGAAACTACACTTAAACCTTGAGTTTTGTCATTTTCAGCTTCTTCGTTTACTTATAGCTCTCAAATTACGAGCATCCTAATCAACCCTTCTGACTACAGATATAGTTAAACCTAGTCACAAGTCACAAGTCACAAAACTTTCTATTTCGAATACTAGTTTACATTATTGTGTCTATTTCAAACCTACATAGTAGACATGTCTTCTACTTCACGTTTATTCTAGACGAACCCGGCTCCATTTCCCAACATCAGTCTCAACATCTGGCCCTTTGGGGTATCCAATACCTGTCTCGGCAAATCCAATATCCTGCCTTCCAAATTTTTACCCACCAAGAAGTCAACCACCACATCTGTAAAATGATTGCAATTGTTATCAAACAAATCATACTTGGTAGCATGGTACTTCGAAGTCTCGTGGTTTTTTAATTCGTCTATGAAGTCGTAGAATATTTCTGGCCCTATAAATGTCTCTCCCATATCTATAACTTCCATGGGTAACCCATATTTGGTGGTAGCAGGGGCATCGCAGGTCTTGATTCCCTGGTCAATATAATGTTCTTTTTCATATACTACTACCGATGTGTGGTAAATAGCTTCTATTGTTGTTCCCAATATCATGGGGGAATACATGGCTGCTAATCCATGAGATAAGTCATATACATAGACCTTAACTTTATACGATGGATCTTCGTCTGACATAGTATTGGGATATATTGATAGGTTTTGAGTAGATTGAACTAAATTTATATTGAAGTAATTTATCTACTATTAGTGATCCAACTGAATCTTCGAATCTTCGAATCTCGTCCGGTATTTATAGTAGTTGACCAAGTGGCAAATATCTCTTGCAGCTGAATTTGTCTTTGATATTGGGTCGTGTGAAATGGCAAGGTTCTGCCACTATCAACCAGACGACTTAAGTGGAGCCACTACAATAAATGAGAGAACTATTATGAATATACGGGAAAGAAGCGACCTTAAGTTGTAAAAGAAATTAGTATTATTAATTTGATTAAGTTCTTTCTAATTGGTGGCCCCTGGGTAAGTATTGAAATAATAGAGGATTGTAAGCAACAATCGTGTAGTTTCTCACAACGATTTAAGTCGCGGAAAAATCCTTATAATCTCTTGATATACCTACTGTAGTTAGTTTCGTTGCAAAATATAGTAATTTGTGAAATTTATAAGCATTTCAGAATGGCTGCAAAATTACGTTAAACTACGAAAATTAAAAAGTGCCGTATTAGAAAGATAGTAGAAATACAAGAAGATTTCTCCAGACGTAAAATATAAAAGTATCGTTCAAATAAAGTAATTTCTGAGATCTCTCTGATGATTTCTAAGGCAGTAGGTATATAAAGTCAGACCTCAAATCTTTATATCCATAAAATGATTTTTCCACAATTAAGAGTTCTTCTAATATATTTTCTACACGGCTGGAGGTTTCTACTATACCCCTAACTACATTGCGTTCTTAGAGGCTTCTGCCTAGTATTATTACATTTCATGATTACTGCAAAATTCTCTCATAATATTCGTGTATGCACCATTTATAGACGCCATGAAAATATTTTAAGCTTCCAAATCAACGATTCATCTCCATATGTCTTCTACCAAAATACAAGGTAGATAAGAGATAGCGATATTAGCATAATATCTAGTATCTGATAAAACCAAACAAGATCTCAAATATCTTTATCCGTTTTCAATATAGAATGAAATATATAATTGTCAGCTAACTCAACCACTATGACAACTCAAGCAGATATAGACCTATACAAGTCACAACTTGATCAATTTTTGAATGGGAAATTTGTTGACCAGTCTTTACTTCTCGGATTCAACACTGTAGTTCAATCAAAATTCCAGAACCGAATCATTTCAGATTTCAATGCATACTTTGAATCCATGGAAACGGAGAAAACCATTCCAAATAATCAATTAGGAATTGAATTCAACACAATTGCATTATTCGACTCTCTCTGGTCCAATTTCCATTATAAAATTATCAAGTTTTTCAGTAAATGTCATTCAAATTTGTATAATGAAATCTTACGAGAATATGAAGAATCAAAGAAAAGAAATGATGGAAAAGTTGAAGAAGTCAATAAGACTAAGAACCCCAAACGTAAAGAAAATAAAGGAAAGGAGTCCAAATCTACTACTAAAACATCTTTCAAAGTCAGACCTGTTGAAATCAGAAAATTGAATGATAATTTTCTTAAATTCATCAAGCAGATTCATTCATTTTATTCAAACTTGTTAAAATATTTCACAACTCACTTTAATAATCCGCTTATTCCGCAAAGTTTCAAAGACTTTTATCAATTGTATCCACAAAATGCATCTATTTCAACTTCCAATTCAAATGTTCAAGCAAATTTACTTTTCATTATTCATAAATGTTTAATTTGTCTTGGAAACTTATCTCGTCACAGATCATTTATTGATGTTTCATACGTTCAACCATCAATTTCCAATAAGAATTTCTTTAAATTCAAATTTTTATCTGACAAACAAAAAGTTACAGCATTTAAACCTTATTATAAGGTTGCCTTGCAATACTACAAACATTGTATATTGCTTATCCCTGCATTAAATGAACCTTATAATCATATTGGTATGATTTATAATCTTATTGATGATAAATTTAACTCTTGTTTCTGGTTTTTGAAATCTCAATTCACGAGAATTCCAAATTATAGACTAGGAGAATCAAATTTAATGGTTGTCTTGAATAAAAAATGGTTTTTGACTAATTTGGTCAATACTTTAGAAGCAAGAGAAAGAGACGAAGCAAGAGAAAGAGACGAGGCCCGAGTTGAAAAGGGTCAGAGGGTCAAAGTACTGCAAGAATTTGAAGAAGAAAGGGAACCAGCAATCGCCGAGGGAAATGGTGAAAATATTGTTATTGATGAAGAAGAGAAGCAAGTCATTGAGGAAGATAAAGAAGATAAAGTAGAAAAAATTGAAATCACTGAAGATAAACAAGTTACTATTGAAGGAGACAAGAAAGTTCTCAATACCGAAGAAAAACCTGTTGATATCAGACCTGATGTTCTGAAGTCCGACACTCAAAATTCCAATGCGTTCTCACTTGATGAACAACTTAATATTTTGTTAATTAATCTTGTTGGATTCTTCTACCTTCCAAACTTATATAAACGTGGCCCAAATATTGTCAAACACTATCAATTTGTTAAAGTCGAAATTGAGTTTCATAAGATGATGAGTAAATCTTTTGAATCTTTGCTTTTAATAAGCGACGAAAACTCGTTCAACTTCTTCCTTAAACATTTTTCATTGTTATTTTCATTTCACAAGTTGATTGAATCATCTTCAGATGAAGAATCTCTCGCAAAGTTTACCAAGTTTACATTCCGTTATGTTGAAAAGTTTGTTGAAAACTGTACAACAGCCAACATGACTCCAGAAATTGAATCTTCAATTTTGATGAATTTAAGATTGGTCTTCAGTTGGATTAAGGACAATAAACTGGTTTTGAAAGCATTTCACTATAGAGAATGGATGATGAAAGGGTTCACAAAATTATTCAACAAGTTGATAGAGAAGTATTCAATAGTTCCAGCAACAGATGGTAAAGCTGATATTTCTCTGACACTGTCTTCACAAACCTCAAAAATTTGCGAACTTTTAAAATCAAAATCAAGACCTACAAGAAACTACTATTTCCTTGAAGATGTTTTATTCAAAGACTTTTCAATAATTCTCTATCAGTTCAAAGACTTTAAAGATGATCACTTATTTCAAAACGTCAACCCCGATTTGCTTGCTAATGATTACACTTCATGTCTAGATGAGTTTGGTATACCAAACTTTTTGGATAATGAAAAGTTTGCAAAATTGAATGAAAATTCGAGTAAAGACATTGTAAGTGTTGAAATTTTGAAATATGAAAACGACTTGAGATTTCAATCATGTTTATTAATGATATTTATCTTGATCAAGAATAACTACTATAACTTGTCATTCAATTTCGAAAAATGTAAATTTGAAGAGAAGGCAAGAACAGACAAGTATGGTCTGGTTATACATATCAAAGACTCGCAAGAGACACCATGGAAAGAGAATAGTAAGGTTAAGGAAGCACCAAGGACGTTTAGAAATTTCAGTGGTGATAGAAGTGAAGAACCAAATAAAGTTTTTGGCCATGACAAGACTAAGGCTATAGTGGCTGGTAAACCGTGGAACCAACCATTATATGGAAATACACCAAGCAAGATATTACAAAGAAAATCTAATGATATTGAAAAACCAAAAATTCTACTATCCAAGAAATCTACTAGTGTTGAAATTGAAAACACAGTTGATGGTGTTAAGGTCAATGTACCAAGTTCTCTTGAAGAAATTGAATCTGCAATATTCAACCACAATAATGAAATGCGCCATAAAGTCAAACCTGAAGAGCAGGTTATAAATTCTAGTACAGATATCCAAGAATCACAAGAAGAATATAAACATGAAGGATATAAAGAAGATATACTAGAACCTCAAAACGAAGAGTGGAAGAATATAAGCGATAATATCAAGGACGACAAGTTGGAAAGTGTGTCTTCAAATACTTTCAATCCACCAGCTAATTCCAATGAAACATTTATTGACCATAACTCAAACCAATATCCTCAATATTACTCAAATGTGCCAACGCAGATGATCTCGCCATATCCACAATATGCAACTGCTCCAACTAAGTTTTCGCATGATGGATTACCGATGCATTATTATCAACAAATGGCTTATCACCAAGGGTATCCATTTGACCAAGGAATGCCTCAAAATTTTCCTCAACGTATGCCAGTAGGCATGCCACCAGGAATGCCTCAAGGTATTCCACAAGGTATTCCACAAGGTATGCCACAAGGTATTCCACAAGGTATGCCACAAGGTATGCCACAAGGTAATCCTGCTCAGTTCCCTCCCCAAGGTAATCCTGCACATTTCCCTCTTCAGGGTCCTCCTCAGTTTCCTCCCCAAGGTCCTCCTCAAGGTCTTCATCAGGGTATGCAAGAAATTGTTCCTCAAGGTGTGCCACAAGGTATTCGACAAAACATTCATCAGGCACCAATGGATGGACAATTCCACCCATTTGCTCAATATTACCCACAAGGTAATACTCCAATGAGAGAATCTCCTCAACCACGGTCAGGAACTAACACTCCAAAAGATAAGCAAACTCCACCAACATCTTATCCACAATACCTTTGATTTTATAGACTTCAATAAAAATTTAGCCAATAAGAGACATAGATGAAGAGAATGGCTACAGAAATGAAATCAGATACTGAACTACGATATCAGAGACATCTTCACATTTGACTAACAATTCGAAGAAGTAGTATATATAAACTTTACCGAATCACATATCACAGATCAGGTGATCGAAATGTACTTTTTCAACATAGCCCATTTTTGAACTAGCAATTTTCTGTAAACTATTAGTACAGGATTCTACAAGTCTGTAGGGATAATCACATACTTAAACTGATCATAAATCCTGCCCAAACCCGCATATCCACTAGATTGCTACCATCACCCAACTACCAAATAGTCATCTGGTCGACTAATGGTAGCGTATATACTTACGTGTCCCTACCGATTGCGAAAAATTGAAAAGAAGCTGATTTTTAGCCTTCATACCCGTTGCCGAATGAATATTTATCACCAGATTTTTAGACATTTTGGTTATTCAGACAAGCTTAGACTAAACGTTCTTAGATTTGGCTAAAGAACCTTCCTTCTATTTACTGAGAACTTCCTACAAATACACGTCTCGTCAAAAAACCGACACGCCCCAAGAATTAGATCTCAGATTTGATCAATTTAAAAATAGGAGGACCTCTTAAACTTTCAGTTAAAGTTAAAACAAAAGTTTTGATATTACAACAGGCACTTATAAATTCAAGTCACCCATAACAGCTCGACATAACGTCATAACACCAGTCTAAAGAGACGATTTTTCAACTAGCACATATTTCCTCCAATAACTACACATATTATCATATATAATGGAAGCTTCAATCACTCATAGAACTTCAAACGAAACTTACACGTTCAGTACACCAGCAGCAGGATCATCTATCGAAGTATTAAATGACTTTTATTGGACCAAGGAAACAGAGCCACATGTGGCTCGGAGAATGATGATTTTGAAGAAACATCCAGAAGTAACCAAACTTACAGGTCACGAACCAAGAACAAAGTGGATCGTTATTGGAATAGTTTTGTTACAACTTTCTACTGCATTTTACTTGAGAAACACGTCTATATTCAGTAAAAAGTTCATTGCGTTGGCATACATTATTGGAGCTACGTCTAACCAGGCTATATTTTTGGCAATTCATGAGTTATCTCATAATCTTCTATTCAAGAAACCTCTCCATAACAAGATTTTTGCCATCTTCACAAACTTACCTATCGGAATTCCATATTCTGCTTCTTTCCAACCTTACCATCAATTACATCACAAGTTTTTAGGTGATCAATATTTGGATACCGATCTTCCAACAAAGTACGAGGGAAAGTTTCTCTCCAACATCTTTGGTAAGATTTTCTTTGCCATTTTCCAAATCTTCTTCTATGCTTTGAGGCCCATGTTCGTCACCCAGATCAAGTTTACTTATATTCACTTGTTGAATGTTATCTTTCAAGTTTGTATCGATTATGTGATTGTCCAAAATTGGGGATGGAACGCGTTAGCGTACTTTATCATGAGTTCGTTCTTGTCGGGTTCTTTACATCCATGTGCTGGGCATTTTATCGCTGAACATTATGTCTTGAATGAAAACAATAAACCAAGATCCCAGTTGAGCGAAGGAATCAATATTTCGAAGGAGTTGTTGCCTGAAGAAACATATTCTTATTATGGTGTGTTGAATAACTTAACCTTCAACGTGGGTTATCATAATGAACACCATGACTTCCCTTATATTGCCTGGACAAAGTTACCTGAATTGAGAAAGTTGGCTCCTGAGTTTTATGATCCATTACCTCAGGTTGGATCTTGGTGTGGAGTTATTTGGTGGTTTTGTTTCAATGATGTTAATAATCTTTGGGGGAGAGTTAAGAGATCTGGAAAGGAGAAGCTGGGATCGAAGGTGGATACCGAGCAGAAGACCGACTAAGCTGAGTAGAAGACTGAGCTGTGTCTAATCTAAGCGAGGTTTTAGTGGTGAAGTTTTAAATTGGATCGCTAGTTGTCACTCATTAGTACCAAGAGTAACCCCTATTTTTCATGATTTCCGTCGCTTTCCAAAGATTATCTTAACTTTAAATATTACTGAAGAATCTCAAATAGTGACGAGCAGTTAAATATCGTGTCAGCTTCACTTATTATCTCCTTTTTTGTGCGCTTTGTCGTTTTTGTTCCGGTAGTTCAAATATTCTCTCAAAAGTCATCTAAGACTACAAAATTAACTTCCAATGATCAAATAGTATCATTGCAGCAATCACACTACATAGACGAAAATTGTCCCATATTTACATGGCTTGGTAATAAAAATTATAAACTGTTTCTTACAACTATCTATACATGGAATTTGAAAGTGTTGAATTTACTACTGAATTCTGGTATAAAATGTAGAGAAATTCGCTTCTTTGAAGAATACTGATGATTTTAGTGGTTTGCTCTAAAAATTCCATGATATCCTGAGAATCCCAACTAGTTTTCTCTAAAACTATTTAGACCTAGCCAGTTGATTTTCCTTAGTTAAAAGCTTCATTTGAGTTGTTCTAGTTAACAGATATGGACAATTTGCTGATTGTCAGAAAGTTTGCTTTTGGCACTACGAAATGACTTTGCTGAGTCATTATTCAATCCTGAACCCGCCAACTCCTAGACAATTTAAGTGGAAAATCCAATTTGATTGTTGATGTTCAGTAGCTCTTTAGCAGCGATTCTGGTATTTTCTTCAGTTTTCATTTCTTCCCTACACTCAGTTATTTGTAAAGTAGAAGAGTTTTGAGTTGTGAATAGTGAATATTAGTGAGATGGCATCGTGTTTTCTTGTCGAACTTATGTTTACTTGTCGTAAGTTCATTTCTTGATCATAATATATCTAGGGGTAAAGATGTTCAATTATTAAGGCCAGTTATTGGTACCTTGAGAATGAATTTAGATTAAATATACAAATTACCAAAGGTGGGACCTTGAGAGGATTCTATAATTATTTGAATTAATATTACCAAGGGTGGTACCTTGGAAATCGCTATTTATTGATTTACTTGACATTTGGTACTATTTGCAACATTATCGAGAGATCTATATGTTCTTGACTAATCTTGTAATCTCATCCAAGCCGTCCTTATTAATATGCTCCAATTTGGCCTTAACAACTTCCACAACGTCTTCGTCACTGATAAGTTCACCTTCATCACCACCGTCATGTTGTCCCAAGTATTTGACTCTCAATTTTCCGTCTGCTCTTTCTTCTTTACCTAAAATCACAGCAACTTGGGCACCGGATTTCTCGGCAGCATCGAATTGCTTACGAATGTTTGCTTTGGATTTATACAAGTACTCTGCGTTAATACCAGCCTTCCATAATTTGTCAGCAACGACCATTCTTTCGGTTAAGAATCCGTTCCAGCCTTCACCACCACCAAAAGCCATGACATAGACTTGAGTTTGAGTAGGACTTACGTTTTCCAATTCTTTAGCGGCTCTTGCTTTGATGATGGAGAAGATTCTTTCAACACCAAACGAAATACCCACACAAGGAATAGATCTACCGTTGGCAAACATACCGACCAATTTATCGTATCTACCACCGGCAGCAATGGACCCAACACCGACGTATTCGGAAGCGTCTTCAACTTCCTTCTTATCCTTGGTAGCCTTTTCTTTCAACTCGCTGGCGTTAGTAGGAGGAGCAGACGCTGAAGTCACAGCTTCGTAAATCAACCCGGTATAGTAATCCAACCCTCTAGCCAAAGACAAATCGAAACTGATAAATTCGTTGATACCGAAAGCTTCAACATAGTCAGCTAAAATCGTAAGTTCTTCAATACCTTCTTGGGCACATTTGCTAGTAGCCAACAATTCATTGGCCCTCAAGATATCCAAGATGTCTCTGATTTGACCGTTCAACTTCACAAATTCTCCAATTCTATCAGCAACTTCTTCACTCTGACCCTTTTCCACGACCATCTCCTTCTTGACAGCTTCCCATGGAGATTTGTCTAATTTATCTACAGCAGAAGAAATCTTTCTGACATCTTCCTCCTTGACTCCACAAGCCTCGAAGATCCCGTCCAAAATCTTACGATGGTTCAACTTGACCTTGAAATCCTTGATCCCCAAGTTGGTCAACCCTTCACACAAAATCGTCAAGATTTCAGAGTCTGGAACCATGGTATCGTAGTTTCCAGCAACGTCGAAATCACATTGATAGAATTCTCTCATTCTACCTTTTGTCATAGCTGGTTGATCTCTTCTATACACCTTAGCGATGTGGTATCTCTTAATACTACTGATACTGTTGGAGGCAACAAATCTGGCAAATGGAACTGTTAAATCGTATCTAAGGGAAGTAAGCTCACCACCCTGATCTTCCAAGTTGTAAATCAATTTGGAATCTTCACCGTATTTACCAGTTAATATTTCTCTCAATTCGAAAACTGGCGTATCGATGGTTACACCACCGTGTCTTTTGAAAAGTTTGGTCAATGTTCCGAAAACGGCTTCTCTGATCACCATATCCTTTTCTGACCAATCCTTGGTACCCTTTGGAGTTTTCAATAAGAATTGATCTTGTTTCTTGGACTTCTTGGACTTTTTGGCGTTTCCAGGAGCCTTGGTGACACCTGGAACAGAAACACCAGGAACAGTCTCTTGGACTTTGGCTGCAACAGCTTCTACGCCGCCTGCTACACCTTCAATAGTTGACATGTTTCTAAGTATATTTCTTGTGATAGTTGACGTTAATCTCAGAAACATGAGTAGTGGTGAATTTTATGAAATTTTTTTGAGTTTTATGCGTGCGCGTGAGAAGAGTCATGGTGAAGCTGATAGCCAGCTTGATTAGCGTTTACAAAACCTGGTATATACATATTCTGTAATTGAAATATCCCATCTGTAGTTTTACTTGTCCTATATTACAATTTGTCGCTAAATTTTTTGTTCATTACAGTAAAAATCTATTCGTCCCAATATAAAAGATCTTGAAATGCCCCTAAGAATATCTAACCCAATACTTATTTAAACCTTAGACTTCTCGGTCTGTTACCTTTACTAAACTTTGCGGTAACTTTTAAATGGGCATCTCCTTAAGTTTCATCACAATTGATCTAATCTTCATTTATTCCGTTCGGTTTGGAGTATTTCAATCTCATCACACCGTCACTAAGTATCCGTTTACCCCAGGTACCAGCAGCAGGATCTCCAGTTTCATCTCTACATTGTTTCAAGAAGGGTAATAAAGAAGTACCACCAGTCCCCTTTTCTTCAACATCCTTTTTCTTTTGTTTGGCCAAACCTGATCTCAATGTCGATGTAGAACCCATGGAATTTGTCTTCTTTGCTTGCAAAACAACATATCTAGTAACGATTTGGATGTGCTTGTCCCTGAACAGTTTGAGCATTGCTAAACAACCATCGTAACTTAAAATCAATTCAGAATTTGCCTCGCCATTCTTCAAAACATATTCTCTGATGTTCGTGACCTCTTGAATCTTATTTAAAAATGCACGATGTTTGGCAGGCATGTAATTACGCATTTCATCCATAAAGCCGCTGACGGGTTTGTCGGTAGTGCTATCATTTCCATGAGGTAATGGTCTTTCGCCAGTCGAGTAATGTTTAACGTTCAAAAGAATATCCAAAAATTGGATCAAAGAACTTTGAGCATTCGAGCCACCAGAATAAGCTCTTGGTTTCTCTTCATTTCCGTAAAGGATCCCATCCTTGTTCAAGCCTACGTCTCCCATGTTTTTCCAGCCTGCCAAGAAGGGTCTGATTCTGAAATAGAATATATGAGGATCACACATTTCTTCCATTTTTAAAAGTACTGACCCCAAGTGATCAATGGCACCGGCAAGTTTTTGTAATGTTGAGATTAACTTTTCGGTTTCGTTGTTTGCAGCATATTCTATGGCCTTCAACCCTGTAGAGATGGTCAAAGCCCCCTTGTATTCAAAGTAAACACTTACAAGGTAAAACCAACTTTCATCTATGGATCCTGTGAAAGTATTAATGGTCGTAAGGTTGTCCAAGTCCCAAAAGTCGCCTGTCGTCAGTTCGTCAGTAGGGATTATTTGCTTGAAATTCCACAAGCATAACCCGGCATAGGTAGCAACAGCTGGAAGCCCCAAATGGTCTGAAACTATTAACCATGGGTCCGCTATTTGTGCTGGTAATTTGTTGGTGGGTTCATCAGTACCCCATATGTAAGCATGCGCTAAGAATCCTAAAACTTGATAGGCTCTTCTGAATTCCTCAACACACGTCAATTGTTCAGTGGATAAAACAGGAAGTTTATCTACTAGTTTTCTTATTCTTTTCGTTAATATTATGGATGGTAAGCTCGCCACCAAATCTTCCCATGGTTTGTAATACACTTGAGGCAAGGAAGTTAAAGGCAAGGTTGAAGGCAAAAAACCAGATGATGGGAAGACGTCATAGTCTTCCATATTAAGAGCCATTTTATATTAGTTTGGTTAATCTATTTCTAGTGAAGGTCTTATAGAGGAACTTTTGTAGTGAAGTCTTTTGTACTCTTCACCTCAGGCCACTGTGATTTGAAAAATCAGATGTTGCGGTGATAAGATTATGCAAATAACGGTTACCCGCAGACAAAATGTGTGGCCGATTTTCGCACCGGTGTTTAACGCTAGAGCAATATATTACAGTACTTATGGGCTAGAGGGGTACAAATACGCTGGTGAACTAATATCCGCTAGTGTGTTAATGTCCGTATTGAGATTAAATGATTACATAGGCGTATATATCCTCAGAGTTCAAATATGAACTATATTAAAGACTATGTGATCAGTAGACTGATTTGAGGAATTGCTTTGTAATCTGTAGGGAATTTCTCAGCCTAGTACTTCAAAGATATAATCTAGAGCAGGAGTATGGTGAATAAATCTCTAATTACCATTAGGAGAATTGTTTCTTAGAGGCACTAAGACTACCTAGTGATAGATAGATAGAAAGACTACACATTGCCAAAATTAATAAATTCACTTATGGGAACCTTCTCGTTGGTTCTAGTAGATGGCCTCATAATTTCACATGTAAAAATAATAACGGTTAGATACATATTATTAATCCTTTTAAGGTTTCGGCACTTTAAAGTAGCTTAAAATATATCAGTTCTAAGGGTTCAAGTACAATTTCAACGCTTAGTGTTTCATATTGTTATCTCTGATGCTCAACTCGCATTAAATCATTTGTTAAAGAAGCAACCTCTGGAACTTGTATATTATAATTGATTGAGATTTCTCTATGATCTTTAAATAGTGACGAATGTAACACCTAGCAGCTTAATATAATAAAAGGAAGAGAGACAATTCAAGAAGAGTACTAGAATCCATTTAAGTGGGTAGTTCTACTCGTTACTTCTAAATTCTTAAACTAGGTATATTTCCCTGTATTGTTTAATTATCGTTTGGCTGCGAAAGACCCACCCTGTTTAATTCGTAAATCGTCCCAAAAAAATATTATATTAGAAGATATATCCTTTACTCTTAAAGTAAGATATAACACCAAAAGTATATATATCAAAATATTAAGAATCTCCTACTAAATAATCTCGTCTGGCCCCTATATATTTTTACTTCTCGTAACTTCAAACTATCCCCGAAGTATTCTGTTTGAGTTGTCTAGAGCTTCTCTATTTCTTGTACGACATTTATGCGACATTTCGACATTAATGATCATTCAAAAATTGAGGGAGAACATTAATTCAAAAATCTCCAGCACCCTTACAAACATCGCCAACACATTTCAATTGCTTGTATCATCATGTCGTTCAAGGGTTTGAAAAAGAGCATTGTTCGTGCTCCTCAAAACTTCCGTCAAAAGATGAATATGGGGGAAGTCACCAATGATGCAGTTTATGCCGATGCAGAACGTAGATTCAAAGAATTGGAACTTGAAACCAAAAAGTTAAGTGATGAATCAAAACGTTACTTTGCAGCCGTAAATGGGATGTTAGAGTATCAAATTGATTTTTCCAAAGCAATTGAAGAAATTTACAAGCCAATCAGTGGTAGATTATCGGATCCAAATTCTACCGTTCCTGAAGATAATCCGGAAGGTATTAAAGCTTCGGAACAGTATAGAGAAGTTGTCAAGGATTTGAAAGAAACCTTACAGCCTGATTTGGAATTGATTGAAAAGAGAATCGTCAATCCGTCGCAGGAATTATTGAAGGTTATTCACTCGATTCGTAAAATGGCTACAAAAAGAGAACACAAGCAGGTAGATTTAGATCGTCATAAGCGTAATCACAAGAAATATGAAGACAAGAAAGAACGTACTGCAAAAGACGAAGAGAAAATGTACACTGCAGAAGCTGATGTTTCCATTGCCCAACAAGAATACGATTATTATAATGATATGTTGAAGACGGAATTACCAATATTATTTCAAATGCAATCGGACTTTATAAAGCCGTTATTTGTGAGTTTCTACTACATGCAATTGAACATTTTCTATTCTTTGTACAGCAGAATGGAAGAATTGAAGATTCCATATTTTGATTTGACTACCGATATTGTTGAGGCTTATCACTTTAAGAAAGGTAATATCGAGGAACAAGCTGATCAAATTGGCATTACTCATTTTAAAGTTGGACATGCAAAGAACAAATTGGAAGCAACAAAGAGACGTCATGCTGCCGGTGCGGGAGTTCCTCCATATGGAGCAACTTCTCCAACCGAGGGTGTACCTTCTTATACACCTAGCTATGGACAACCTCAGGGTGATTACAAGGATCCAAATGGTCCGGGCTATCAACCAGCCCAAGCATATGGACAAGCTCCAGTTTATGGTCAGCAGTCTCCTGTCACTCCAGCTTATCAATCCCCAGCGGCTACTGGTTATCAAGCACCTGCGGCTTATGGACAACAAACTCCAGCTACGACTGGATATGGTACTACCCCAAATTCTGCTCCTCCTTATTCTCCTGTGGGTGGTGCAGCCCCTCCAATTGTAGCCCCGATTCCACCAACTCCAGCAAGCTCGGGTGGTACTTGTACAGCTATTTACGACTACACGGCACAGGCACAGGGTGATCTCACGTTTCCCGCTGGCGCAGTTATCGAAATTATAGAAAAGACAACTGATACGAACGGTTGGTGGACAGGTAAGTATAATGGTCAAACCGGTGTGTTTCCAGGAAATTACGTCCAATTGAATTAGTTTTAAATTTTTGATAAATATGTTTAGATTGTGAAAGACTGTGATACAGCAGAGCCAGGCTAGAAACCGCATCCTTATTCCATTTGTATTGTAATAAAACGTTGCCAAACTTCTTTTGTAGGCCACCCTAAATTATTATCATGAGGGTTTCAACCTTCCGTTGGTTCTATACCTTTTCATGGGCCCGATACCAGACCTTTTAAAATCCCAGCTTTTATTTTTGCTATTAAACTAATTTCAATAAGAAAAACTGCATGTTTAAACTGGACAAGCAACCTGCCTGGCAACGCTTAATTGTTACCGAGAGAAAGTGATGTTGTTTGATCTTTTTAATGTATGGCATAAATTTCGAAATAATCAGTAAAGGCAGGAAACTCTCAAAGTACCCGAAACCCGAAACAAGCATCTATATAATTATAATTAAATCCAACTGGAGATATATATATAGAGTATGAAAAAAAATTTTAGAAGATCAACTTTCATAATCAGATAGCGGAGATACTTGAAGCAGAAGTGTACTTGACTTGAGCAAGTGAAATTTGGTTATCTTCCAAATCATAAACAACATAAGCACTTCTTAAGAAACTATCACCAAGAAGATTGGTGTCAGATTGGCCAGCTAAAAGTTGACAGTAAGGAGAAACGGTATTGTCGGAATAATAAAGTGGATCACTTAAGAGAGCTGCGTAAGGAACTTGAATTTTGGCATTATTTCCAAAGTTGTAGGAGACAGACTTGTTTGGCTGTTTACACAATGCAATATATCCCAGATTTCCATTTTTTTGAGCTCCAAGAGCTTGGATAATTGGTGAAATGTTTGTCAAATAAGTATAAGTAGTACCTGAATCTAAAACTGCGGCTTCCTGAAAGTTCGTTGACCCACCATCGTAGGAGACACTCGTTAAAGTAATTGCTAATTCCCTTGGACTAGTAACTGGGTTGCTAATCAATGAACCAGAATACTTGGCGTTGTCCACACCACCAAAAATAATGGAACCAGTAGTGGCAGATGGACTGTTCAAATACAAAGAATAGGCGACTTTATCAATAATACCTTGTTTCTTCAACAATATAGGGAAGTTATCGTAGCTTCCTTCGGCTTCGTTGGAGGAGTATCCAACACCTAAAATACCACCCTGTTGAATGTCACTGTCAGTAACATCCCCAAATTGAAACCCGTGAATAGTTGGGCCTCCCGGAATAGTAACATCTTCAGTAGCATAATATCCTGAAGCACCACTACCGTCAACGTAACCAATTTTGAAATTTTCGTTCAAATTTTTGTATGACGTTGATTTTGAAGAATCATATGTACCATCAACTTTACAATAGTTACTATCAAGGCCCTCGGATGGCTCACACGTTGCAGTTGTCTCAGTGACCCACAAATCAGAACTTCCAGTATCAATATCAACCTTCACAGTATCTTTATTGGATCCAATTTGCAACGTAACGGAGTACCAGTACTGTTCATTATTCAAAGGTAATGATTGAATATCTGATCTTTTGCTTACTTTGTTGGGTCTATCAAGAAAAGTAGTAGCGTTTGATGTTTTCGAGACATCAAAGTCTAATTTAAGAAATTTAGCATCCCTAGCAACGAGAGTGTCTCTGGAAAGAAGGGACTCTTCTTTTGGAATTGCCAAACCATTCGCCAAGAGAGAGATAGCAAGAACGTAAAGGGTATTCAATCCAAGGGAAACCATTTTTAATGAAGTGTTAGATGATAACTTTTCGAAAAAACAAAGGAATAATGGGCAGCTTATATACTTTTAATTCAGCTAACATTAAGATATATTTAGTGCTCTCTAGTCTCTAAATGTATCTCAGAGCCACAGGTTGAATTTGTCGCATTTTGAATTTTGCAACTAAATATATTTTTGCCATATTGTTGCACAAAACTGGCTATTTTTGATACGATAGCATTGGGGAACGAGCCACGGCACGTTACAGGGAGCCGCGCGTCGGACTTGTATGATAGAAGATAGCTGGTTTGAATGTGTGGATCCACGGCTTAATACAATTGTTGGAGAAATGTTCAAAATATGTTTGCCCCGTCATAGTATTTGGAACCGGTACGTATCTGAGATTATAATGTATTAAGTTCTTCACTGCACTACTCCCAAGACTTTATCAAAAAATATGTCTATCTTGACACATAAAGGTCACAAAAGGAATCCGCTGATAGAATAAACAAACCCACTCTCCAGAGAGTGGGTTTTGTGTATTATTATCCTTCCCAATATAAGATAGGGGAACCTTTCAGGATAAAATGTTGGTAACTGCTTTTGGACTGAGCACCTGCATTCAAGTTTGTTTAGAAATAGCAAAGGAGATAAGGGCTATTCCGAACGTCCGTTGTCTTTGTTTATCCACGGCTCTTCTTGATTAAGGTTACAAGTACTACCTTACAACCACATTGTCCTCCTTAACCCACGGCACTCTTATCCAAGAATACTGGACAAACTTTTCAATGAAGCCTTTTTTCTATTCTGATCTGGTTATCCGCAACAGCAAGCAATCTGGATGGTTATTGTTCGTGCCAGGTTATCCCTCTTGGATCCTCTCATATATACGGCGCCTATTGTCAAAGTAATAGAAAATTTGATCTAATAAACTTTATTCGAAGATACTTAACAATATGAAATTCTACGCTGCATTATTTATTGTTTTAACGGCAAATGTTTCGTCGCGTTTGGCTGCAAAATTTTGATTCATTTGAAATAGCCCACCTTCCAATTCACGAAAGATTCGTCTATAAATATATGTAAAAAATAACAAGCGCAACAGCTACCCTAAGCAATGTAACATCAACTATAGGAAATAAAAAACTGTCATTTAGATCCTTTGGTTATTTTTTGTATCTAAACTAGGAATGCGACACGACTCCATTCCGGGAATAGTGACTTTTGCATCAGAGAATATGCATATTACATTAGATACCCCTATTTCTCCATTTAAGTGGAGGCAAGGTTGCTTACAAGTGCGCGATACCTACATGTTTCCACTAAATCCATACAATATCCGGGAATCCTAACTGCGTACTATAAATAGATTTCCTTTTTGAATATTGCGCACATTTTCTATTGTCAGATATAATTGCTTAGGAAAACATCAAATTACTAAAACCAACATATTTGCGCTATTCACTCGTATAATGACTACCAAAGATGTTTGTACTCCCCAAGACTGGCTTATTTCATTTTTTACAAATAGCATATGATTCAAATATTCCGAGTAATCTTTAAATCCGTTACTAAATCGCAAAGCGAAATTCGCACAGGTTCATGTTGTGGGGTGTTAGCACGGTCTATACAAATTACAGAGCGATTGAAGCAGTTTTCAAGTTCATTTTTCGGTTATTTCAGAAAGGCAGGTAACCATAATTGTAGAA
>Ga0065704_10000281_pt1 | contig 50956 bp, 41 predicted proteins | sample SwiRhicommuniRL2_FD_59091 | JGI IMG/M metagenome (GOLD analysis project Ga0065704, IMG submission 59091) | Switchgrass rhizosphere bacterial communities from Rose Lake, Michigan, USA - RL2 v2 (version 2) | ecosystem: Host-associated > Plants > Roots > Rhizosphere > Soil | place: East Lansing, MI | reverse complement strand
ACGCCCGCCACCGCAGCGCTGGCCGCGCCGAGCGAGGTCGCGGCACCGGGCGCGCTGCCTGCGACCCCGCCGCCGGTGCCGTCCTGGGACCTGGCGCCGGTCGCGGACACGCCGGTTGTCGCAAGCACGCCGCCGCCACTGCCTGCGCAGACGCCGCAGGCGCCGCAATGGATGCTGGACGGTGGTAACGACATCGCCGCGGACGCTGGCGACACCGCGCCGGGCGAGGGCAACGGCGCCGACGCGGATGTCGCGCCGCTCGCCGCCGAAGCCGATGCCGCCGATCGCGACGACACCATCGTCGTCTCCTCCGCCGCTGCCAGTTTCGATCCGGTCGCCGCGGAGCAGGACGCGTGGGCGGCGAACTCCGAACCGCTGCATATCCGGATCGATCCCCTGGCGCTGGAAGGCGATGCGTTCCGCGCCGAGGCCGATGCGGCGCCCGTGCACGCCGAGACGCATGCCGATGCCAAGCCCGATGGCGAGACGGCGGCGCCGGCCGGCTACGGGTTCGACCCGGTGGCCGCCGAGTACGCGACGTTCGAGCCGGGCGCTGGCGGCGCGCATGACGATACCGCCATGGCGCCTGCCGCGGCCGACACCGAAACCGCGGCGCCGGCCGGCTACGGGTTCGACCCGGTAGCCGCCGAGCACGCCGCGTTCGAGCCAACCACTGGCGACATGCACGACGATGCCTCCGCATCGCCTGTCGACGCCGCCGATATCGGCATCGCCACCGGGGACGGCCACACGTTCGACCCGGTGGCCGCCGAATCGGCCGCCGAACCCGTTGCCGGCGATGCGCACGACGACGCATCCCTGGTCATCGTCGACGAGCCGGTCGGCACGCGCGTGGACGCGGCCGACGCCGACGTCCTGGTGATCGAACTGGAAGACGCGCCGGTCTTCGCCGACGTCCCGCTGAGCGCATCCGACGACGACCACGGCATCGTCTGGAACGACACCCCGGCGACCCTGGTCGATGACGAGGGCGTTTCGGTCGCCGAGCCGTCGCACGCCGATGAGGCGACCGCGCCTGGCGTCGCCGACGGCGAGACGCCGCCGGTCCGCGCCGGCGTCGAGGAACACGCCGAGAGCGACGCCGGGCACAGTCCGTTCGTCGATCTGGACTGGCCCGAGCCGATCTCTGCGCCGGAAGCGCCGGTGCCTGGCGTGCACAAGGCCAGCATCCAGCCGATCGAACTGGACGAAGCGTCGGCGGCCTTCCTCGCCGACCTCGACGCCGCTGCCGCGCAGTTCGACGTGGAGGCCGTGCCCGCCGCGGCCGACCCTGTCGTCGCCGAGGCCGGTACCACCCAGCCGCAGCCGGTACACGAGGCAGGCGAGCCGAGCGGAACGACCGCGCCAGCCACCATCGATGGCGGCTTCGTCGACGATGGCGAGATCGACGCCGACATCCGCGAGGTGTTTCTCGAGGAATTCGACGAAGAACTGGTCAACCTCGGCAACCTGCTGCCGGCGTGGCGCGCCGCGCCCGCGCACATGGAAAGCCTGCGCCCGATCCGCCGCGTGTTCCACACCTTGAAGGGCAGCGGCCGGCTGGTCGGCGCGCGCGTGCTCGGCGAGTTCAGTTGGAAGATCGAGGGCATGCTCAACCGCGTGCTCGACGGCACCCGCCCGGCCAGCCCGGCGGTGGTGACCATGGTCGAACTGGCCTACGAGGTGTTGCCGCAGCTCAATGCCGCGCTGCGCGGGCATGGCGCCATCCATGCCGACCTGGAGGCGATCCAGGCGGTCGCCGAGCGCATCGCCGCGGGCGAGGACGCCTACTACTTCGCCGCCGCATCGGCGCCGGCCGCCGCGCCGCGCGCCGGCACGCCGGCCTCGGTGGACAGCGTGCTGCGCGAGATCCTCGAAGCCGAGGTCGCGACCCATCTGGAGACCGTCCGCGACTGGCTGCAGCATGCGCCGCAGCCGGCCACCGAAGCGCTGTTGCGCGCGCTGCACACGATGAGCGGCGCGTTCGCGATGACCGACGTGCCGGAAATCACCGCGGTCACCGGCCCGGCGGAGAGCTACGTCAAACGCCTGCTGGCCGCCGACGCGACGCCCGGCGCCGATGGCGTCGATGCGCTCGACGCCGCCGCCCATGCGATCGCCAGCACCATCGAGGAATTGCAGGCGCCGTCGCCGGTGATTCCGCCGTTCACCGAGTTGGCGCAGCGCCTGCAGGCACTGGTCGCCACCTTGCCGGAAGTGCAGTGGCCCGTGGTCGGCCATGACGAGGACGATGAGGACGCGCCTGCCGACGCGCCGCTGGATCCGACGTTGCTGCAGGCGGTCGAACTCACCGCGGCCGACGACCTGTCGGCGTACCTGGGCGATGCCAGGCATCTGGATGCCGCCGGCACCGATGCGGCGCATGCGGATCGCGCCTCCGACGCCACCGCGTCCGACGCGGATGGCGCTGCCGAGACTGCGGACGCCGTCGATTTCGTCGAGCCTCTGAACACCGATGCACCTGCTGCGCAGGTGGGCGGCCTCCCGTCGTCGTTCGACGCTGCGCAGTTGCGCGACGACCGCGAAGCCGATGCCGAAGATCGCCTTTCGGCCAGCGCTGCCGACGAGGCCGCGATGGCGTCCGCCGCGCAAGCCGACAGCGATGGCGCTGCGGAACGCGAGGACGCCGCGGAACCCGGCGACACACTCACCACGCCGTCCGCCGACAGCGACGACGCGGCTGCCGCGACCGATGCCCAAGAGCAGGCGTTCCTGGCCCAGGAGGGCAAGCTCGACGAACTGACCGTCGAGGCGCCCCTGGCCGACGAGCGCGTGTCCCCGGACAGCGAACTGCCACCGCCGGAGTCCGTGGCCGACGTGCAGGGCGAGATCGCCGGCACCGCGCCTGCGCACGGCACAGCTGCCGCCGGCGCCGGCGAGGGCGAGGGCGAAGTGCTGCGGGACGCGCACGGCCCGGATGCCGATCAGGATGCACTCGCCGAGCAGGCGCACGATCAGGAGCAGGATGCGCAGGGATACGCGTTCAGCGCCGACGCCGCGCAGCCGTCCGCGCATTGGCATGGCGCCGAACCGGCGTCGGCGAACGACGATGCCGAGCCACCGATCGCGGACGACATCGCGCCGAACGCGCAGGATGACGCGAACGCCACGGCCGACTGGGGGGCGGACGCCAGTGCCGAAGGCGAACGCCACACCGCGCACGCCGATCTCGAATCGCATTCGGCTACTGCCGGCGACGCCGCGCAGCCCCCCGCCGACGCGGTGTCGGATGCTCGGGAAGGCGCCGACATTGCGGCCGACCAACAGGCCAACGCGGTGGTCGACGATACCGGCCATCACGCCGCACAGGTGGATGCAGAAGCGCATTCGGCCGATGCCGATGCGTCCGACGCAAGCGACCACCTGACGGCGCCGCGCGCCGAGGACGAGCCCGTCTCGCCTGACAGCGCCGTGCCGACGGCAATGGATGATGCCGAGGCGACGCTTCACATCGAGCCTGCCACTGACACCGAAACCACAGAATCGTCGGATGCGCACGCGCCTTCCGCGCAAGCCACGCACGCCGATCCGGTGGACGCCGCACACGCTACCGACGCTGATCCCGCGCATGCAGATGCTGCACATTCCGCGGATGCAGAACCGGCGCATGAGGAAGCCGCATCTCCTGCGGATGCGGATGCCGCACAAACCGCAGATGCTGCGCACTCGGCGGATGCCGAGTCTGGGCTTGGAGATGCCGCACATCCAGCGGATGCCGACCTCGACCACGCGGATGCCGCACATCCTGCGGATGTCACGTTGGCGGACCAAGACGCCGATGCGCCTGCCACAGAAGTCGCGCCGCAGGCCGACTTCGAACCGGGAGCCGCAGACGCGCCCGCCGACGAGGCGACAGCCCACGACGGCCACCACGCTTCCAGCGAGGCCCCGGCCGCGTTCGCCGACCCTGTCCAGCGCGACGCCAGTGCCGACCTGGCCGCCGTCGACATCGGACCGCTGGATTTCGCCGACCTGGACCGCGAACTCGTCGATATCTTCGTCGAGGAAGGCAAGGACCTGCTCGACCATTGCGATCGCCTGATCGCCGAGCTGCGCGCCGCGCCGCAGGACCGCGACGCGCTCGCCGGCCTGCAGCGCGACCTGCATACGCTCAAGGGCGGCGCGCGCATGGCCGGGATCAACGCCATCGGCGACCTCGGCCACGGCATCGAGTCGCTGCTGGAAGCGGTGGCCGCCAATCGCACCGAACTGGACCTGGGCGACGTGCAGTTGCTCGAACGCGGCTTCGATCGCCTGCACCAGCTGCTCACCCTCACCGGCGACCACCGCGCGGTGGCGATGCCGGCCGACCTGATCGGTCGCTTCGACGCGCGCACCCACGGCCGCAGCGTGCCGACGGAGACCGGTGCCGAGGCGCACGAAGACGTCGCCGTCGCCGCCATGATCCAGGCCGTGGTCGACCCGGCCTCGGTGCCCGCGTCGGCGCCGGCGCCGCTGTCGGCGCCGTTGCCGGTGGACGGTGCCCTCGACGAGGAGTCGATGCTCGCGCGACCGATGCAGGAGCAGGTGCGCGTGCGCGCCGATCTGCTCGACCGCCTGGTCAACAATGCCGGCGAAGTGGCGATCTACCGCTCGCGGCTGGAGCAGCAGCTGGGTGCGTTCCGCGGTGCGATGGCCGAACTGGACCGCACCAATGCGCGTTTGCGCGACCAGCTGCGGCGCCTGGACCTGGAGACCGAAGCGCAGATCGTCGCCCGCTACCAGCGCGAGCAGGACCAGGCCGCGCAGAGCTTCGATCCGCTGGAACTGGACCGTTTCTCCACGCTGCAGCAGCTCAGCCGCGCCTTGAACGAATCGGCGGCCGACTTGGGCGGCCTGCAGGGCGTGCTCGACGACCTGGCCCGGCAGTACGACGGCCTGCTGCAGCAGCAGTCGCGCGTCAGCTCCGAACTGCAGGACGGCCTGATGCGCGCGCGCATGGTGCCGTTCGACGGCCTGGTGCCACGCCTGCGCCGCGTGGTGCGGCAGGCCGCCAGCGAGACCGGCAAGCAGGTGCACCTGAGCCTGGAAGGCACCCACGGCGAACTGGACCGCAACGTGCTCGATCGCATGATCGCGCCGCTGGAACACATGCTGCGCAACTCGGTCGCGCACGGCCTGGAAACGCCGGAACAGCGCCGCGCCGCCGGCAAGCCGGAGGAGGGCAGCATCGCCATCCGGCTGCGCCGCGAAGGCTCGGAAATCGTACTGGAAGTGGCCGACGACGGTGCCGGCCTCAACCGCGACGCGATCCGCCACCGCGCCGAACAGCGCGGTCTGATCGCGATCGGCGCCGCCCTGTCCGACGAAGAACTGGATTCGCTGATCTTCGCGCCCGGCTTCAGCACCTACGACCAGGTCAGCCAGCTCGCCGGCCGCGGCGTGGGCATGGACGTGGTGCGCAACGAAGTGCGCCAGTTGGGCGGCTCGGTGGACATCCACTCGGTGTGGGGCCAGGGCGTCACCTTCACCCTGCGCCTGCCGCAGACGCTGGCGGTGACCCAGGCGGTGTTCGTGCAGATCGGCGAGACCACCTTCGCCGTGCCGGTGGCCTCGGTCAGCGGCATCGGCCGCATCAGCCGCGAGCGCTTCGAGGCCGCCGCCGGTGGCTACCACTACAGCGGCGAGGAATATGCGCTGCACGACCTCGGCTCGCTGGTCGGTCAGGCGCCGGCACGCGCCGAAGGCCAGGCGCAGGTACCGCTGCTGCTGGTGCGCGCCGGCGACCTGCGCGCAGCGGTGGCGATCGACCAGGTGCTCGGCAACCGCGAAATCGTGGTCAAGCCGGTCGGCCTGCAGATCGCCTCGGTGCCCGGCATCTACGGCGCCACCATCACCGGCGATGGCCGCGTGGTGGTGATTCTCGACGTCGCCCCGCTGGTGCGCCGCTACCTGGCGCAACCGGCGCGGCCGGTGGTGGAAGCGGCGCCGACCGAACAGCGGCGCGTGCCGCTGGTGATGGTGGTCGACGATTCGCTGACCATGCGCAAGGTCACCGGTCGCGTGCTGGAGCGCCACAACTTCGACGTGATCGCCGCGCGCGACGGCATCGAGGCGCTGGAGCGCCTGGAAGAGCGCGTCCCCGACCTGATGCTGCTGGATATCGAGATGCCGCGCATGGACGGCTACGAACTGGCGACCGCGATGCGTGCCGACCCGCGCTACGCCGCGGTGCCGATCGTGATGATCACCTCGCGCAGCGGCGAGAAGCACCGCCAGCGCGCCTTCGAGATCGGCGTGCAGCGCTACCTGGGCAAGCCTTACCAAGAGTTGGATCTGATGCGCAACGTGTACGACCTGCTGGGGATCGCCCGTGTTCGTGAGTGACGGCGAAACCGGCGGCACCCCGGTCGCGCTGCTGGCGCGCCCCGGCCAGGCGCGCGAGCGCCTGCGCGAGGCCCTGCACCTGGCCGGCGCGGCGATCGTGCTCGAGGACGACCCGGGCGCGATCGACGCGCAGACCCTGGCCGACGCCGCGCCCGGCGCGGTGCTGATCGCGCTGGAGCCGGCGATCGAGGACGCGCTGGAGCGGCTGGACGCCGCGCTCGACCTGCCCGGCGTCACCGTGATCTTCGACGAGGCCGAGCTGGCCGCGCGCCGCGAGGGCTGGGAGACGCAGCGCTGGGCGCGGCACCTGGCGGCCAAGCTGCAAGGCCACCAGGACGTGCTGCCGCCCGGGCGCGAGACCGACACCGGCCTGCACCCCGAACCGGGCCTGCCGGCCACCCCGGCGCAATTGCACGACGACGCGCCGATCGGCTTCCACGTGGAGGAGGCCGCCAGTTTCGCCAGCACCGTGCCGGGCGACAGCTTCTATGCCTGGCAACCGCCGGCCGATGCCGCGCCTGGATTCGAGGACCTGCAGTTCGCGCGCGACGAAGCCGCCGCCGGCGCTGCGCGATCGCACGTTGCGGTGACCGAGTCCGCGCCGGACACCGCTGCGGCATCCAGTGCCACGCCGGCCAGCGCGCCACCGCCGCTGCCGGCCAGCGCCTGGTCGCTGGTGGACGACGATGCGGCGCTGGTCGTGCAGGCGCGTGCGCCGCTGAACCAGATGCAGATTTCCACCGAAGGCCTGTCGCTGGTCGCGCTCGACGGCGACGATGCCGCCGCCACCGATGCGCCTGCGGCCGCGGCATCCGCCGCCGCGCAGGGCGCGGTCCTGGTCATGGCCGGTATCGGCGGCCCCGATGCCATTCGTCGCTTGCTCGCCGCCTTGCCGCCTGACTTCCCGCAGCCGCTGCTGGTGCAGTTGCGCCTGGACGGCGGCCGCTACGGCAACCTGGTCAAGCAGATCGCGCGCGTGTCCACCTTGCCCGTTCTGCTGGCCGAAGCCGGCGAACCGGTGAGTGCCGGCAACGTCTACATCCTCCCCGACGATGTCGGCGTGCGCGGCCATGACGGCGCCGGCCTGCGCTTCGTCGCCCAGGACGCCGGCACGGCGGTCGTGGGCGGATTGCCGGCCGCGCACAGCGCCGTGCTGCTGCTCAGCGGCAGCGACCCGCAGCAGGTCGACGAGGTACTGGCCCTGGCCGCGCAAGGCGCCTGGGTCGCCGGCCAGACCGGCGACGGCTGCTACGACCCGGCCGCCGCCGTGCAACTGATCGGCCGCGGCCATCCCGGCGGCGACCCCGTGCAACTGGCGCAAGCCTTGTCCGCGCGATGGGGCGGCTGAGCCGTCACGCTCGCGTTTTTCCCGTTTTCAGGACGACGTAATCCATGAGCAGCTACGCCAGCAACGACGAACTCCGCGGAGTCCTGATCCAGGCCGGCAGCGAGCGTGCGCTGCTGCCCAACGCCACCGTCGCCGAAGTGATGTCGCGCGTGCCGGTCGAACCGCTGCCCGACGCCCCGCACTGGCTGCTCGGCCAGGTCGCCTGGTATGGCTGGAAGGTCCCGCTGGTCTCCTTCGCCCGCCTCACCGGCCTGGGCAGCGAAACCGTCGCCGCCAACAACAAGATCGTCGTGCTGAAGGCGCTGGGCGGTAATCCCGACCTGCCGTACTTCGCCTTGCTGACCCAATCCTTCCCCCAGTTGATCTCGGTCCCGCGCGATGGCCTGCTCGCCGACGCCTCCGAGGAAACACTGCCTGCGGGCGTGCACATGCGCGTGCTGCTGGGCGAGCAGAGCGCGTTGCTGCCGGATATGGAGGCGATCGAAGGGATGATTGCGGAGCGGTTTTCGGCGGTCGGTTAGTTCTGCCCCCCGCCTTTCGACGGTCTTCCGCTTGACTGCGGATTGCAACCGTCCTGGTCGATGCTATGCATGCCTGAGCGAAAACGGGCCGCGTCCGATTGCCAGCGGCTGTCGCGTGGTCTAGCATCTGACTCAACGATGACAAGGATGGTCATATGCGCAACGTGCGTTTCCCGTTTGCGGTAAGTGCCCTCAACTTGCAGGCGCAGCCACCTGGGCTTGTCGGCAAGCTGCTGGGGCGACCAGCGATACAGAACCAGATCGCCACGTACGCTCTGAAACAGAGTACTGCCCTCTACGAGCCTGGGCTTGCGGCCTTAGGCGCTACGACACTGCCAATAGCGTTTGCCCGGGAGGCTGGCAGTGTACGCAGACCCGTTCTAGCCCAGCCCTTCATTCGACAGGGTGAACATACTTCGTCCGAGCCGATGTGCAATACGGTGGATGTTCACACTGTCACCGAGCTCGAACTGCAGAAACGCGCGTTCATCGGAACTCGTGATGACTGCCGTGCTTTCTCATGCCTGCACCCTGTGTAATCGCAGGTGTCGCACTTTAAAACTGAGCCTAAGGAATAGGGTTCCGTATTTTCATTCGCTTCCGGCGTTATGTGCTTATCTGGAAAGGAGAGCAGGGATGTTCGAGCGGTTGCTGAGAATTCTATCGTGCGGCGCGCTGGCGCTGTTTGCGCTCGGCTGCATTGGCTTTGCGGAAGCGCAGGAGGTGAAGAAGGAGTGGGCCGTCGTCGCTTCCAGTTCTCAGAAGTTCGCCACCGAACGTCTGGCGCAGGAGCATATTGAGTCGAACCTTTCCACATATCAGGAGAATGGTGCTTTCGAGTGGGCGGTGCGAAGCACGACAGTGCTGCCCGATAAGGTGATCTATGACTACAGCTTAAAGCCCGCCAAGCTTGTCAAGACGGATTGGGAGTACGAATACGATGGTCAGTACTATGACTCTGAAGAGGCACTCTTCTCGGCGATGAAGGCTGGAGCCACGCAGGATCCACCTTGTCCGGCCACGGAGTTTCCGGTCACTCAGCCGTGGACGGGGATCCCTGGCGGGGGGACTGGTGATGATGGGAGCGATCTCGATGAGGACATTCTTATCGGGGTTGTCAATTTCTACTTCGATCCGTCTACATCCCAGTGCCATTCTAGAAATGATGGCAATCTATATGCTCAGCGCAGCCGTCAGGCGCACTGCCCGAATCCGATTGTCATGGAGTGGCAGGATGATATGGGTATGTGTGTTATGTCGCATTTTTTGAATCCAGTGGGAATCAGTACTTCAGTAGCGTATTGCCAAAACAGTGTGACGCTGCCGGAAATCCCTGCGACCCCACCACCGGTGACAAGCTGCAGCCCGAGCCCGACTTCGATCTGGGATGGATCAGATTCGACCGCACCTATCATTCTCTGACCAGTACGGCTGGTGGCGCTCTCGGGGTAGGCTGGACGCATTCGCATAATCTGCGTCTGAGTCTTGGCGTAGACAGTACATCCTCTACGCCGGGAACAGAGCTGAAGGTGGGGCTGATTGGGACGGATGGCACCCAGACCGCCTTCGAAAAAATTGGTGGCTACTACGAAGCAAATGATGGTAGTGGCGACAGGTTGGTGCAGCAAGAGACTGGTTGGCAGCTGTCGCGTGCTCAGGAACGGATTCTCTTCAGCGCATCGGGTTTGATGCAGCGCCGCGATTTCGAGGATGGAACATCGTTGGCTTATGCGTACGATAGCCGCGGTCGTCTGCTCAGTATTACCCATTCGACCGGTCGCCGACTGGACTTCCAATACCTTGCGTCTGGTGATGACTCCCTGATATCGGTGGTTCTGGTAGGCGGCCAGGCACTAGCGGCCTATGCCTATATGCAGACCGGAGAACTTGCTAGCGTCACCTATGCCGATGGTGGCGTCAGAATTTATCACTATGAGGACAGCCGGTTCCCGGGCTTCCTGACCGGAGTGACCGCCGAAGACAATCGCCGCTATAGCTGGTTCGGTTATGACGCAGCGGGGCGTGTGATCTGTAGTCGCCATTCGGGCGATTGCGCCCAAACCGATGTCGGCGTCGATGGCGTGCGCCTGGAATACACTCAAACTGGTACGACGATTGTTACCGATGCGTTGGGCAAGCAGAGTACCTATGCGCTGACCGATAGCGGTGCAAGCGGTCTTCCACGCAAGGTCAACGATATCGCCGAAAGCAATGGCAGTATCGGCCGGACCTATCTTCCTGAAGGCACCGACTTCCGTCGACGGCTGCAATCGGTGACGGATCGTCGCGGCATTGTGACGAACTACGCTTATGCCGAGGCCGACGATCCGATCGCAGGTGCTATCAGCATAACCAGCACCACCGAGGCAACCGGCACGGCTGGGCAGCATGTCACTGAGAGGCGTGTGGCGGTAGAGAGCAACCGCTTGGTACAAAGGACCGTAGGTAATCGGGAAACCCGCATCGCACGTAATGCACGTCTCCAGCCCAGCAGCATCACCGTAGGGGACAACGCCACCGGCGACACGCGTGTCACCACGCTGACCTACTGCGAAGCTGTGGGGCAAGACTGCCCGCAGGTGGGCCTGCTGCGCAGCGTTGACGGACCGCGCTCGGATGTAGCGGACGCTATTACGTACGCCTGGTACACGGCGGACGACGCCGGCTGTGCCACGGGCGGGATCTGTGCTTTCCGCAAAGGCGACCTGCACAGCATCGCCAACGCCTCGGGTCAGGTTACCGAATATTTGGCCTATGACGGCGCCGGACGCGTGCTGTCGGTGAAGGACGTCAATGGCGTGATCACCGACTACAGCTACCATCCACGCGGCTGGCTGACGGCCAGCAAGATCCGCGGTGCCGACGACAGCAGTGAAAGTGACGACCGAATCACCCTGATCGACTACTGGCCGACTGGCCTGGTCAAGCAGGTCACGCAGCCGGACGGTGCGTTCATACGCTTCACCTACGACGCTGCGCAGCGACTGACGGATGTCGCCGACAACGCTGGCAACACGATCCATTACACCCTGGACAACGCTGGCAATCGTGCCAAGGAAGACACCAAGGACGCATCGGGCACGCTCAAGCGTACCCTCTCGCGCGTGTACAACCAGCTCGGCCAGCTGACCACGCAGGCCACCGCCCAGGGCGATCCGACCGACTTCGGTTACGACGCCAACGGCAACACCAAGACCGTGACCGACGCGCTCGGCCACGTTACCCAGAACGACTACGATCCGCTCAACCGCCTGGCGCGTACCCTGCAGGACGTGGGCGGCATCGCGGCGGAGACCAAGTTCGGCTACGACGCGCTTGACAACCTGACTCAGGTCACCGACCCCAAGGGCCTGGACACCACCTATGCCTACAACGGACTGGGCGACCTGACCAAGCTCACCAGTCCGGATACGGGCGTCACCACCTACACCTACGACAGCGCTGGCAACCGCGCGACCCAGACCGATGCGCGCAACGTCCAGACCACCTACGGCTATGACGCGCTGAACCGGTTGACGCAGGTCACCTATCCGACCAGCAGCCTCAACGTCACCTACACCTACGACGTCAGCCAGTCTACTTGCGCCAGCGGCGAAACCTACGCGGTCGGCCGCCTGACCCGGATGCAGGACGGCAGCGGCAGCACCGACTACTGCTACGACCGCTTCGGCGACCTGGTGCGCAAGGTGCAGACTACCAACGGCAAGATGTTCGTGCTGCGCTACGCTTATACCAAGGCGGGCCAGTTGAGCCGGCTCACCTATCCCGATGGCGCTGCGGTGGATTACGTTCGCAATGCGCAGGGCCAGATCACGGAAGTGGGTGTGACCCCGGCCGGCGGCACCCGGCAGGTGCTGCTGGGCAATGCCACCTACTATCCGTTCGGCCCGGTGGCGAATTGGACCTACGGCAACGGCCGGCCGATGCATCGCGTACTGGACCAGGACTACCGTCCGCTGGCGGTCAGCGACATGCGCAACGACGGCCTGAGCACCGGCTTCGCGTTCGACCCTGCGGGCAATCTCAGCGCCCTGACCGCGGCCGGCAACACCGCGCCCGTCGTCAGCCTGGACTACGACGCCCTGGGCCGGCTGACCGCGTTCAAGGATGGCCCGACCGGCACGGTGATCGATGGATATAGCTACGATGCCACGGGCAACCGGCTCAGCGCCAAGGTCAACACCGCCATGCAGAACTATACCTATCCGACTACCAGCCATCGCCTCGAATCGGTGGCCGGCACCACACGCACCTATGACGCGGTCGGCAACACCACCTCCATCGGCGGCACAGCGTTGCAATTCGTTTACGGTGCCAGCGGCCGCATCGGGCAGGTCAAGCGCTCCGGTACGATTGTGATGAACTACGCCTATAACGGCCGAGGCGAGCAGGTGCGGCGGGTCGGTACGACCGATATCTACGCGCTGTACGATGAACGCGGCCACTGGATCGGCGATTACGACAACGACGGCGCCCCGTTGCAGCAGGCGATCTGGCTGGACGACCTGCCGGTGGGCGTGCTGGCCAAGAACAGCCTGCGCTATGTGCAGCCGGATCATCTTGGCACTCCGCGCGCGGTGATCGACCCGGTCCGCGATGTGGCGATCTGGACCTGGGACCTGAAGGGCGAAGCTTTCGGCCACACCCCGCCTGACCAGGATCCGGACAAGGACGGTACCGCGTTCGTGTTCGACATGCGCTTCCCGGGGCAACGGTACGATGTCGTGACCGGATTCAACCAGAATTACTTCCGAGACTACGACGCCAGTATTGGACGTTACGGTCAAAGTGATCCTATTGGACTCGGGGGTGGGGCAAGTACCTATGCATATGCAAACGGAAATCCGATTGAATTGGTCGATCCGCTTGGATTACAAGATTCCGCGCCAGCAGTGACCAGAGCTGAAACAGGTGGATACTCCATCAAATGGCGCTACTATGTGAACAGAACTTTAGAGGCGCTGGGATTTCCAGGTACATTTGTCGCTGGGGCTGGAGATTTTGGTAAGCAATACGTAGATCAATGGTCAGCTACTCATTTGGTTGGTGGCGCTCATAACGGCTGGTTCGGCCAAGATAAGTATTTCCATTGCATGGCAAATTGCCAGGCGGCGCAAAAGGGAATGGGCGGTTCCGCCGCTGCTCAGTGTATAAGTGATGGTCGCGAGTGGTTTGATCAAAATATCAAGGGGGACACTGCTGCGGACTCTGCAGCGGATCAGCTGGCAAATCTACATGGGCGTTCATTAGGGCAGATGAGTCCTGCTGCGAATTGTTCACAGATTTGTATGGGCTACCGCCCCGGTGGAAATTTTCCTTTCTGATGACTCTAAATTCTGATAACTCTAAATCCTATGAACGTTCGCAATCTATTCCTGTTGACGCCTTTAGCTTTCGCTTTTTCCGGATGCGGGGAGGTGACAAGTGCTAAATACATGGATCGTAATGACGCAAATAACAGGGGGGCGATTGGTGAGTCAAAGTGGTTGCCTGCCTGGTTGCCTGAAGATGCTGTTGGTATTCAAGAGGCGCACGATGTCGATACAAATGAGTCGTGGCTAGTATTTCGGCCCAATAGTGGTCACCTAAAATTGCCAGAAAATTGCAGGCAGGCGCATAATTTTGATGAATCTAATGAACGTCTGATTCGGAGGTTTCCAACGTTCGCTCAGGACGCATGGGTTCGCTCATCGCGTCGCCCTGGGGATTTTTTTTTATGTCCTGAAGGCGGCGCTCAGCGATGGGTTATGCACGATAAGGAGTTGAACTTAGTTTATAGTAGGGTTAAGTTTTAAATTGAAATACAAAGTTCTGGTTCGAATTTTAACTTGTTCTCAAGGGTTTCGAGACTCTGTTGGTGATGAGGATCATAATATACAGACACTTATTGATCCGGGAGGCGCAAAAAGAACACCAACGCTGCGAATTTTAAACGACGGTGCTCGCTGCACCCCGCTGCAGCAGCGACCTGGATGGACGACCTGCCGATGGGCATGCTGGCCAAGAACGGCCTTGCTATGTGCAGTAAGACCATCTGGGCACGCCGCGTGCGGTGATCGATCCGGTGCGCGACGTGGCGATCTGGAAATGGGATATGAAGGGCGAGGCGTTCGGCAACATCCCGCCGGACCAGGATCCGGACAAGGACGACACTGCGTTCGTGTTCGACATCCGCCTCCCGGGGCAGCGCTATGATGCGGCGACAGGGTTCAATCAGAACTATTTCAGGGATTATGACCCCGCCACCGGGCGGTACGGACAAGCCGATCCATTAGGGCTGCGAGCCGGACCCAGTATTTTTGCTTATGCAAATGCTGATCCTACGACATCAACTGATCCAGATGGACTCCAAGTTAGAGTTCCAAGTTCACACACATGGAGGCAAAATGCAGGGAGCTATTCAGGTAAAATCTGGCATTCCATATACCCCGCCTGGGGTGAACATTCCACTAGGCTTTTCAGTGCATGACACTATTCCAAGTTATTGGGAGTCTGCTGCGATGAGTTTGGCTCCATGGGACTATACGATGTAGTGTGTTGATGTATGGTGCATGCGTCGGAAGTCGGAGGATCAGTGTTCTATATCTGATCAATGGGAAAGGGAGGGTCAGATTGGTGGTTATCAAACGCTCATAAATGTTATGCGTCGAGGGTGCGAGTGTAGGAAGGCGCTGTTTGGAGATCAGTTGCCAAGGACTGGGCCTGACCAAGCGGAATTCATGGATGCATTGGAGATCGCAGCTAGGTTGCGAGAACTTCGGATGATGAGGAAGTAACGTATGAGATTTTATTTTATTATTCCATCTTTTCTGGGGCTTCTTTCTTGCGGCGCTAGTGCTGGATCTTCGGGGTCGCTTGGGTACATCGTCCCTGCCTGTGAACAGGCAGGGACTTCGGGTGAAACAAAGAGATGGTCGACTTCTGAACATTTGTTTGAATCTTCCAAGGCTCGGCAGATTTGTGCGCAGCCCGTTTCTTCTGGCGTAAAAATTGACGCTCCATTGCGCATTGTTCCTCACAAAAGTGGATTGATCGATATTGAATTCAAGTGTAGCCATCAATATTCAATGGATTTTCTTAAAAAAAATGCGGGAAAGGAAGTTTTTTTCATTGCAGGAAATGAGGCGGTTGTAAAAGCTAGGATCCCTGAAAATCCTACTGACGACCGATGTGCCTTGTTGGGGCAGGTAGATCTTAAAGAGTCTGTTTCGATTTGTGAGGCGTTCGCGCATTCACTAAATAAGGATAAAGGGAAGTGTATGGAGCTTTGCTCTCAATCTGATTCAGATTGGGCGTGTGTTGTGCACAGTTAAAGTAATATAAAGGGTCTGGTGCTAAGTATTCGGTCAATAAATGCACTTTTCGGGTCGAGGGTATTCAGGGGCGAGTACCGCTGGAGTAGCGACAACTTGGCTAATCCAGTCTAGTAAGTATCCGCTAAAGCCTTGCATGCGCCTTATGGCTTCCCTGTTGCGCGGTGAAGCCAGCAGCTCGCATCCGCTGCTCGTCGCTGCGTACGGATGGAGCCGTCGATTTCTCTGGCGGTGGGTTTTCCTTCGATACTGACAGCGACCTCAGCGCGTTGACCGTGTCCGGCAACACGGCGCCTGTGTGTCAAGCCAGATGGAATTCGGCATGCCTATTGGTGCGTTAATGACTGCTTCGATTAATTTGGCGGGAAAGTCGTTTGATGAGTTGATGGGCTTGTTCTTTTGTGAAGTAATAGATGACGACGATTTCTATGATGTGGTCGCTGCTGAGCTGGCAAAGGATTATCGGCATGCATTGGAGGCGATGTTGGATGTTCTCTCCAGTAAACGTTTGCGTGCCGGGATCTGCGGCTTGGGAATGGCCTCCTCTGCTGATAGTGGGTTGGTGATCAAAAAGTTTCTTCATCATGATGATGCATTTGTTGTCGCTGCTGCTATTGATGGGCTGAGATGGATCGGTTCACTGGAATGGCCAATCATTTCCTCACAGCTCAATCATCCTTCCCCCTATGTCAGAGGGGCAGCTCTCAGGTACGCGAAAAGTGCTCTTGGTAAGGGCGCACTTTCGCTGTTGCTGGCTAGTCTAGATGACGAAGACTCAATTGTTCGAGAAAACGCAATCGACGAACTGGATGGGCTTATATCCGTTGATAATTCTTATCTGGTAGCGCCTTATCTCGATGATCCGGCTGCTCATGTCAGGCAGGCAGCCCAAGCGCTGTTGGATTCACTTCGATAGGCTGCTTCTACACTTGGCCGGCGCCATGATCGAGCCCGACTCAGAGCAACGCGGGTAATGTAGTTCACCGTCACTCTTACCATCCCAACATGCTCTGCCGCATGATGTAAGGCCAACCGCGCTCTTCCTTGCGCGGCGTCCATCCTTCCCAGCGACGGAGCCACTCATGCACCAACGCCGCCACTTCCTGAAGACCGCCGCTTTCGGCGCCATCGCCACCGGCCTGGCTGCCGCGTTGCCGCGCGCGAGGGCGGCCGCCAGCGGTGGCGTCGCACCTCTGCCACGCGGCGCTGCCCGAGTGATCTCAACCTGGGACTTCGGCATCGCAGCCAACCAGGCGGCGTGGCAGGTGCTGTCGCGTGGCGGCGCGGCGCTGGATGCGGTGGAGGCTGGGGTGAAGGTGCCGGAGGCCGATCCGAACAATCCTACCGTTGGGCTCGGCGGCTATCCCGATCGCGATGGGCGAGTGACGCTGGATGCCTGCATCATGGATCACACCGGTGGCTGCGGGTCGGTGGCGGCGCTGGAGGACATCGTGCATGCGATCTCGGTGGCGCGGCGGGTGATGGAGAAGACGCCGCACGTGATGCTGGTCGGCGACGGTGCGCTGCAGTTCGCGCTGGCGCAGGGGTTCGAGCGCACCCGCCTGCTCACGCCCGCGTCGGAAAAGGCGTGGAAGGAATGGCTGAAGACTTCCGAGTACAAGCCGGAAGCCAACATCGAGAACCGCGCCTACCAGAAGGGCACGCTGCCCGGCGGCAACGACAACCACGACACCATCGGCATGCTGGCGCTGGACGCGCACGGCAATCTGTCCGGGGCCTGCACCACCAGCGGCATGGCGTGGAAGATGCACGGCCGGGTCGGCGACAGTCCGATCATCGGCGCCGGTCTTTACGTCGATAACGAGGTCGGTGGCGCGACCTCCACCGGCGTCGGCGAGGAAGTGATCCGCAATGTCGGCAGCTTCGCGGTGGTGGAGATGATGCGCCAGGGCAAGAGCCCGGCCGAGGCCTGCCGCGAGGTGGTGATGCGCATCGTGCGGCGCAAGCCGGAGTTGACCCGCGACCTGCAGGTCGGGTTCCTGGCGATGAACAGGCGCGGCGAGGTCGGCGCGTTCGCGATCCAACCCGGTTTCAGCTACGCGGTCTGCGACGCGCAGCGGCAGGATCTGCTGCTGCCCGGGCAGAGCCATTTCGCGAAGCCTGCCGCATGAGCAAGGCGATGACGATGGGCCTGGAAGTGGCCGCCGATTCGATCGGCTCGGCGCTGGCGGCGCAGGCCGGCGGGGCGATGCGGGTGGAGTTGTGCGGCGGCCTGGATGGTGGCGGCCTGACGCCGTCGTTGGGCACGCTGGCGGTGGTGCGCGATCGTCTGACGATTCCTCTGTACGTGCTCATCCGCCCGCGGGTCGGCGATTTCGTGTTCGACGCGGCGGAAGTGGAGGCGATGCGCCGCGACGTGGAGCAGTGCGTGCGGCTGGGCTGCGACGGGGTAGTGCTGGGCGCACTGGATCCGGCCGGCGAGGTCGATATGGCGACGATGCGCGTACTGATCGCGGCCGCCGGGTCGCTCGGGGTCACCTTCCATCGCGCCATCGACGTCAGCGCCGATCCGCGGCGTGCGTTGGAGGATGTGATCGCGCTCGGTTGCGAACGCGTGTTGACCTCGGGTGCGCGGGAGACCGCGGAAGAGGGAGCCGGGCTGATCGCCGAGTTGGTGCGGCAGGCTGGTACCCGTTTGAGCGTGATGCCGGGGTCCGGGGTGTCCGATGCCAATCTCGCGCGGCTGCGTGCGCTGACCGGTGCGCGCGAGTTCCATGGGTCGGCGCGCGGGACGCTGGCATCGCGGGCGCTGACGTCGCATCCGCATGTGCGCAGCCTGGGGGGCGATCGCATGCAGACCGATGTGGAGCGGGTGCGGCGGATGGTGGCGTTGCTGGCGGAGTAGCGGGTGCGGGCGGTTTTGTGTGATGTGTTCGCGGTGATGGTATGGCGCTGGAGCGGTCGTGGGTATCGCTGGCAGTGGGTGCAGTAGGTGCGATGTTGCAGGAGGATTCCGTTCCCGGTGGTGTGCAAGTGGGGGAGGTGGACGGGTTCGCTCGTCGCGACTGAAGTCGCTCCCACAGGTGCATGAGGTCGGGCTGCCTGTGTGGTGTGGCAGGAGTTCCCAATGCTGCTGGAGTTCGCTATCGCGTTGTGGGTTATGTCGCGGCTGAAGCCGCTCCTACAGGGGGCGGGCGATGCCTGGGGGCGTGCTGAGGTCGGGGCTTCAGCTCCGAGTGCCGCTGCGGATGTCGCGATGTCGCCTGTCGTGGCGCAACCGTTTCGCCTACGCCAACCGGAGCATTGTGGGTGCCTGCGCTGTTGGGTTGGGCATTCACTCCAGGCACGAATCCGATACGACGCCGCAGCGAATACCGCCGCAGAGCCGCGGTCCCTGGCAACGCCTCAGCGCTTGCCGTCAGGCGCAGCCGCGGCGGCGCTCAGCCGCTTCGGATCCAGCACCACGTGCTTGATACGGGCGCGTTTCCAGGTGTAGCTGATGTGCACCAGGCCGTCGCGGGTCTGGATCACCGCCGGGTAGGAGAATTCGTATTTGGGGCTATCTTCCAGGGTCAGCACGCGCGTCCAGTGCGTGCCATCGTCGGACAGTGCCACCGCCAGCGTGCCGCGGCCGTCCCACCAGTCCTTGCCGGACGCGGTGGGGTTGTACACCAACAGCGCACGGCCGTCGGCCAGCATCACCGCGTCGGTGCCGGAGTTCGGGTTGGCCAGGTCCAGCAAGGTCATCGGTTCCCAGTGGCGGCCGCCGTCGCGCGACCAGGTGCTGAACACGTGGTTCTGCCGGCTGCGGCCGATCGCCTGGATGCGACCGTCGCGGTGCACAAGCAGGCTGGGCTGGATCGCGCCGATCCTGGCCGGGTCGTTCAGTGCCGGGCCGCGGGTCCAATGCACGCCGTCGTCGTCGGACCACTCGATGTGCGCGACCCAGCCCGCGTCCTCGCTGCTGCTCGGGCTGAGGATGCGCCCGCTGGCCAGTTGCACCGGCTTGTTCTTGATCGGGCCCAGGATGCCATCGGGCAGGCGCACCGGCGCGGACCAGTGCGCGCCGCCGTGGGTGGAGGTGATCTGCATGCCCCACCAGCGCTTCGGGTCGGGGCCGACCTTGTAGAACAGCCGTAGCGGGCCGTGCCTGGGCTGGAACAACACCGGGTTCCACACCGGCAGCGGTGCCCCCTGCGGCTGCGCGCCGTCGGCCACGCGCTGCGGCGGCGCCCAGCCGTGCGCATCGCGGTGCGCGACCCAGATGCCGACGTCGTCCGCGCCTTCGTGGCGCCCGCCGAACCATGCGGCGAGCAGGCCGTCGCGGGTTTCCAGCAGGGTCGAGGCGTGGCATTGCGCGGTAGGCGCAACGGCATTGACGAGTTCACGGTAGACGATCGGCGAAGGCGTGACCGAGGCGGGCGCAGCCGGCCCAACGGGCGCGGCGATCGCGCGGACGGCGCACAGGGAGAGCAACGGCAAAAGGGGGAACAGCAGGGAGCGCAGCATGGTGGTCCGGTCCTATGCCGGCTTTGAAGATACCTATTTATTATGAATTAAATACCATGAGCTGGGATCGCTGGCGGCAGGGTGGCCGTGCTGACGGCGCGCGGATCCACGAGACCGAGCCATGCGCTGTCTCCGCTGTGCTTGCCGGCCGCGCTCGGCTTGGCTGTGCTGGCATCGCACCCGCATGGCGGATAGCTTCTCGGATGTACAACCGTCGCAGCCGCAGGTCGCCTGGCGGGACTGGAATTGGGTGTGATCGTGCATCGGTACGGATCCCTGTCCGGATGGTGAGCGAGGCAACGGCGCCGTCAGTGGCAAGGCATGAAATCCGGATCGGATGGGTCTCGGCAGTGGGCGCGCGCCAAACCACGACCTGGAGGGTGCCAGCTTGCTCGCTCCTTGGCCCCCTGGAACTGCAATTCAGACAGTCGGTGACCTTCGATACCGTGATGGCGATGGAGTGGACGACGGACCGCCAGTTGGTGCGGAAGTTCGCGGTGAAGTGTTACGCGACGGTGCATGGGTGGGGCGCGCAGGCAGCCGATCGGACCCATGAAGATCGGTCACCTCCGGCGGTCGGCGCTCCGTGCGTGCGGCTGAACATCCTGTCCAGTGCCCACTGCCGGACATATCTGCGGCGCTGGCGCGGCTCGCTGAATGCACGAGTTCGTGCCGCTGCCGCCACGTTGCCGGTGCTACGGGCGCGGCTCTTAGCCGATGCCGGCGCCGAACGCATCGGAACGTCGGCTTGTCGCCTACCGGCGCAACCATCTCAGCGACGCGGCACCCACGCGACCGCCAACCGGCGCGCTACGCGAACAGCTCCACCGCCGCATCGCTCCACGCATGTCCGTGCACACCCCAGGGACTGTCTTCCGGCGCCGGTGGGAACCCGGTCCGGCAGTAGCCGCGCTTCGCGTCGAAATCGAAGATCGCATGCGGATGGCCGTTGATCAGCAGGACCACCTTCTTGCCGTCCTGCGACCAACCGATCTTGATCTCGGACGGCCGCTGTTTGTCGGCGACGTCGGCGGCGTTGTAGATGTGCAGCGCGTCCTGAATGGGGTTGTCGTCGATCGAGGTGTCCAGCGCATAGAAATAGCCGGTCTCGCCGTCGTCTTCGAACACGGCAACGAAGGGGGGATGTGGTGCCTGCGCCTCCACGACCAGCGCGGTGCCGACGATCAGTTCGCTTTCGGCGGTGATGGTGATGGGCATGGGGTGGTTCGCGATCAGGGAATGGAGAAAGCGCGCCGTGGACCGGCGCGCGTCGCGCGTCAGACGGTCGGTCCGCCGCGGCCGGACGCATCGGCCTGCCGCTGCATGGCGTCCTGCGCGAGGTGCTGATCCTGCGCGCGATTGAAGGCCAGCGCTTGCTGGGCGGTTTCCTGCAAAGGAGGAACGGCCTGGTTGGTGTCCACCGACACCCGGAAACCCGGCGTGGTTCCGGTCACCCACAGCGTCTCGCCCGACAGCTTCACGCTGCCGATCATGCCGACGTCCGTCATGCCTTCCTTCTTGCCCAGCAGCATGGCGTGGGCCACATGCGCGTCCGAGACCTGCGGCGGCGTGTCGCTCCTGAGTTTGGCGAAGAGCGCTTGATCGTTTGGCGGCAGTCGCAGCGCGTGTTCGCCGCCGGATGCGGCAGCCGGCACGATGCTGGCCGTGGCCGCGCCTGGCGCGGCGTTCGCCGGAAGCGGCGCCTGCGAATGCTGAGCCGGCTTCGCGTCGCCAGCGGGGATTGGGGCGGGGGCGGCCGGCCGCGGCGATGTCGGCGTTTGCGCCTGCCGGATCTCGTACGCGGTGGTGATCGCCTTGGGCACCATCTTGCTGTCGGACAGGAAGCCGTCGCGGCCATCGTCCATCATCGTCACGATCGCGCTGTTCGGCCCTGGGCGGCCGGTCTTGGGATCGGGCTGCAGCATCAGCGAGTAGGGCTTGCCGGCATCCAGCCCCTGGCGCGCATGGGTGCTGGCGACGGCCGCGGTGGCCGCGTCGATCTCCGCGTCGGTGCGCGCGATGCCGGCGCCGGCGTAGGCGCTGGCCACCATGCCGCGCATCGGCATGGGCTTCGGCAGCGTCGGATTGGCCCGCGCCTCGGCCGCCATCGCGGCATAGTCCTGTAAGCCGGCCTGCTGGCTGCGATGCACCTCGTTGAGCTCGTTGCGGATGTTGCCCTCGGCTTGGTTGGTGCCGTAGATCATGCCGGGCGTCGTCCACTCGCCATTGGCGCCACGCGTGTAGGTGTGGCCATCGGAGGCCTGCAAGGTGTCGGTCTGCGCGCTGGCGCTCTTCACCGCCGCGGGCACGTCGCCGTACTGATGCCAGCCGAACTGGTTGTACGCCACCTGGTAGCGGCCGGCGATCGCCGCCGGCGTATTGGCCGCGTTCTGGGCGATGATCAACTTCGAGGCCTGCTCCAGTTCGGCCGCGCGCTGCGGCGTGGCGACTTCGCCATGGGTGACCTTCATGCCGTGCTCGATGTACTGATCGACCACCGTCCGCGACCAGGTCTGGGTCTGCGGATTGCGGATCCAGGGACCTTCGCCATCCAGGCTGCGGGTGTCGCCCTTGCCGGCCGGAATCGAATAGGGATCCTGCGGCTTCGAGACATGCGCCAATCCCAACGCGTAGGAGGCGTTGGCGGACTGGTAGTTGAGCTGGTTGGCCAGCACATCGCCGGCTACGTAGCGGACCTTGCTGTAGGTCGGGCTTCCGCTCTCCGGCGCCGCGGTGGTGGACGCCTTGAGCTGCTGCGTTTCGGCCACCCGCGACCAGGTGCCTTTCGGATCGTTCGGGTCGCGGCTCCATTCGTTGCCGTCCCGGTCCTTCTGGGTGAAGACCCGCTCGATGTCCTTCTGTTGTGCCCATTTCTCGCCAAGGAAGGCGCCGCCGACGCCGCCCGCCACGCCGCCGATCGCGGACGTGACCAGCGCACCCGGGCCGCTCGGCGAGCCGCCTGCCAGGCCGTAGCCGGCGCCGGCCAGGAAGCCGACCGCGATGCCGCCGCCGATCCCGCCGACGTTGCGGCCGATGAAGTGGGTCTTCGCCGACTCCGCTCCTGTCGCGTTGCCCTGCGCCTCCAGCTTCACCACCTGATGGCCGGTGGTGGTGAAGTCGTAGGCCAGCGCGGCCACCGCGATCACGGTACCGCCTTTGGAGAGCATGCCGGGACGCAGACCACCCTTGGACGCCGCCACCGCTTCGCCGGTGATGGCCGCTTCGCCGACCGCCGCCGCGGGCGCGGGCGCGCTCAAGCCGGTGGGCGCGCGGGGCAGACCGGCGTTCGCCAGTTCGGCGGCGGGGGAGAACTTGGTGGCGTCGGCGCCGAGGGTGGCGGCCGCCTCTTGCGAGAGCGTGACGTTGTTGACCTTCGGCCCGACATTGTCGGGCGACACGAACACGCCCTTGGGGACCGCCTCGATGAATTGCGCCTGCACCTTCGGCAGCACGGCGTCGGCACCGCCCTGCGCGTAGAGCGCCTTCAGCTCGCTCACCGGCTGCCCGCCCAGGGTCCTGACGTTGGGGTTTTCCAGGACGGCGGGCAACTCCACCTTGCCGAACACGCGCTCGATGTTGGCGTTGGTGGCGACCACCTTGATGTCGCCGCGCAGCGAGCCGGCGAATTCATGGGACGCTTCGCCCCATAGGCAGCCTTCGAGCGAGGTGGCGCTTCTGGCCACGGCCTTGGGATCGCCGAAAAGGAAGCTGCTGGCCGACTCTCCGGCTTGCGCGAGGCTCTGCCCTTGTCCCATGAAGACGCGTTCGGCGGCGCCGCGAATGGCCTTGGTGACCTCGGGGTCGGCAAGGAATTGCGCCCTTGGCGTGTTGTTGATGACGGGCAGGCCGGTCTTGCTCGACAACTCCAGGGCAATCGCCTCGGATGAGACCTCGCCGACCGGCCGGCTATAGAGGATGCCGCCGTCGGCTGTCGCTTTGGCGGGATACTGCCGCGCGACCGCCTGGATTTCCTCCAGTGTGGTCGCCCTCTTGATCTGTTCGATTTGCTTGGAGTAGTCGTCGCTCATGACGTGACCGCCTCATCCGCCACCAACGCCCAGCCGTCCCGGAAAATGACCTGCCCCATGAAGTGGGCGTTTGGATATTCCGTCAGCAGCGATGGCCTATCCGAAAACTGTGCGCCGGCCAGGATCAGTTGAACAATCAGCGCCTGCACCCTGTTGATTTGGGCGTGCGAGAAGACCTGGCATCCGGCCAGCATCGGCATCCCGAGCGACTTCTCGCTGCCGTATCCGAACGAGACCACCTCGATGTTGTAGTCGTTGTCGTTGGGCAGGAACGCTCTTTCGATTTCTCCAAAGAACTCGACGCCATCCACCTCGACCGCGAATGTCTCGTGCCCCAGCTCGTCGACGCCCCGGACCAGGCCGGAAAACCGTGCTCGCCCTTCGGGGAACTGCAGCCAGGCGAACGTGGGGTGGTTACTTAGGTCCATGTCTGTCGCTCCCTATCGAATGATCGTGAGTTCCGGCTATTGCGGCGAATTGTCGAGCGATGGCGTCAGTGCATGCAATCGTGTCGCTCATGGCGTGCGATGATCCCTCCATCCTTGAAGAACACCTGGCCCATGAAGTGGGCATCCGGGTACCGCCTTAGAACGACTGGCCTGGTCGGATAATGCATGCCGGCGGCAACCAGTCGATCGATCAGTGTTTGAATGGTGCGTGCTTCCGCCGCAGCGAAGGCGCGGCATGCTCCTGGCATCGGCGTTCCGCTGTCGCCATCGCGGCCATAGCCGAATGAGCGTATTTCGAGGTTGCAGTCATTGCCATTGGACAGGAGCGCGTTTCGAACTTCGCAAACGTGCTCCTCGCCATCCACCTCGGCGGCGAATGCTTCATGGCGCTGCTCATCCATGATGCCGCGGACGCCACCCGAAAATCTGGCGGGCCCTTCCGGGAATTGCCGCCAGTCGAACGTGGAGTGGTTGGATAAGTCCATGTCTCTCTTCATCCTGCGGCGAACGCGGCGCTGGATCCGGTGAGGCGATTCCCTTGCCTTTGCCCAGGTCCCGTTTGTACCGCCATCTAGCTTCCGCCATCACGACAGGGAATTCAATGAATGCGCGGGCGAGTGAAGCCGGAGGTGATCCGGCCTCGTCCGATATGTGGCGCGGTCATTTATGAAGCTGACCCCTATTCATGGAGCGAGCAGGCGCTGTACTCAGCCAAACAGCGAAGGAATCTTCCTGGACTGTCGAACCATCAGCGACTGAGCGACGTGGATTTCAGCATATGTGCAGCGTCGGCCTGCACAAGTCCGTCAGGCGGCAAGCCCGGCCCACCGCAGGAAGACGGTGACGATCTCGTCGAGCTTGAGCGGCCCGCCTGCGGCGCTGAACCGATTGTGCTCGACCTTGCAGGAAATCCACTCGTTCCCGCTGGTTTCCGCCTGTTCGAATAGGCCGTAATGGACAGGGGTGAAGTGCCGGCCCTCGAGCGTGGTGCCCGTGAGGTTGACCTCCAGCTTCCAGCCTGGATTGTCCAGCGTCTCGATTCGCACGCCCCAGGAATGCTCCCAGTCCCCGTTGCACTGCTGCAGGTACCACTGCTGGAGAAGGGCGATGCTATCCATTGCGGCATGTGGTCCGGGTCAGCGATGCGACGGATGCGTTCCGCCCACTGGTGTGCTTGGATGTCACTTGGCGTACTCCGGATTGAACACCACGAAGTGCGGAGACGATTCGAACGAGGGGTCCCGGTCGGACAGGTGCTCATGTTCCCATGAGCGCCCTCGCGCCTCCATGTCGTGTGCACAGGACTCGAGAAACCGCGCGATGCGGCGAAGTTCTTCCGGTGTGGCAACCAGGGTGACTTCGGCCAACTCGGCAGGAGCGATGTCCTCGATCGGGAGTCCTTCGTCGGCGTATCCGTGTAGCTTCACTGGAACCTCTAGCTAGTATTACTAAAGCGAAGCGGCGGTGAACAGGACTACCGCGAGGCGTTGCGGCTCCGGTCAGGCGATGAACGCCACATTGGCCATCGCGTATAGCCTGTCGTATGAAAGGACCGGCCACCGAAGGCCTGATCGATGGTGGGGAAGTGCTGCACCGCTATTTGGGTCCTAACCTTGTCACTGCCCGTTGTTTTTTCACTGCGACCGTCATGTGTCAGGCCCCATCCGGATAGTACCGGTAGTGGCCCGTGATCGGATAAGCGAACAGCACATCGTCCTCCGACGTGCCCGCGCCGATGTTGTGCAGGATCAGGGGTCTGTCGGTTCCAGGGGCGACGCGATCGGACACAATGCCGATATGCGGCAGGTTCCTGGGCAGGGTCCATGTCACGAGATCGCCTGGCCTGTAGTCGCCCGGCGACGCGGTAACGGGGAGGGATGCCCCTCTTCTGGTGAAGAAGGTCCGGAGGTTGGGAACGCGGCGATGGTCGATGTTCTTGTCGGTGCGCGTCAGGCCCCACATCTTCGGATAGGCGTTGAACGCGCGGCTCATGTCGTCGTGCACCAATACCTGCAGGTCGAGTCCAATCGCCCGATACGCGCGCACGACGACGTCGGAGCAGACACCACGATCGTTCGGGACATCGCCGCCCGGGAATCCGATGGTGAAGTAGCTGGGATCGTAGCGCTCGCCAAGGCGAGTCCGTTCGCGGGCGGCGTCCACGACGGCCTTGGCCTTGGCAGATATTGGGCGCTCGTGGATGGATGGCGCTCGTGGCGTGTCGACTGGAGGCTTCGCAGGGGGCTGTTGCTCGCCTGGCTTGCAGGACACCAGCATCAGCACCACCGCAGTGGCGCATGCTGCCAAAGACAGCGAAAGTCCAGATTTCATGTAGTGATCTTCCTTGGTCGAAGCGCCTCTGGCGGGGCACTAGAATCAAGCCGGCCCTCGAAGCGAGGCAGCTTGCATGAAATGTTAGATCAGACCTGAGGCGCATGAACAGGCCTAGCCCCCGCTGCCTCCGGCGTAGAGTCTGGTGCCTCCTCCAAGCGGTGACGCCAGGGGAGGCTGCTTTTTACCCTGAGGCTTGCAGTTGCGGATGTGTGCGCCCAGCGGTCATGTCGTAAATTTTGGTCCGCCTTTACTCGGGTCATCTGGCCCACGCGTCAATCCCTCCTGCACTAAATCCGTCTGCTCGGCTTGCGCGAGCACAATAGATTTCGCTTGCTGATAGCGTTGCTCGAGCGGTACAGAGAGAGCCTCAGTGGTGAGCATATGAGCTCGATTTGCATAAGGGTCGGGCGAAATGTTGGGGCCCGTGCGGAAAATATGCAAAATTTCTCCCGCTGCGTACTGCTCGGTCGGCTTGTTGAAAGCCAACTGCAAGTCATCCTGCCCACTGAAATTTTTCTCTGTACCCATAACGAGCGCCGCACCCCATAAGCGTTCGCTGGTTTCATCCCAGCTTCTGTTTGCATGCTGGTGGAGCGTGCCGACGAGATCGCGCAGTTTTTCGCCTAACGTTCTGTCTGGCTCGAATGATGTAGGTGTTCCATCAGTCGACATCTGTGATTTCGACTTGGATTCGACGACCTTGGCGAAGTCGCGTAGATACGCGTCTCGATGCGTGATGCGTCCGTCTTTGTTGAGGTCCTGTGGCGGATTGGCGAGTGTATAGGGTGCATCTGCGACTTTTTGCGTGATTTTCTTGACTACGGCAGCGTCGTCGAGCTTTGCGGCTTTCCAGTCGCCATACAGTGCACCAAGTTCTATTTCGTTTAAGTAGCCAATGGAGCCGAAGGGTTTGTCCTTGAATTCGGGTAGATCTCCCAGCTCCTTGAATATGGGGAACGCGTTGAAGATCGCGTTTGCTTCAAGTTCGGAGCGATATTGAACGTACTCTTCAGCCGTCTTTCCTGTAAAGGGAACGTTGCCGGTATTGAACTTGTCGTGACCGATCTCGTGGGCGAGTGTGCCGAACATGTGGCGCTGTGGCCAAACTGATGCATCAGGCGAGAGTCCTGCATTCCATGCTGCACGGTCCACGATAACTCTTGGAGGGTTTCCGGGTGCATAAGAAGGTAGTCTTGCTCCCTCTCTTTGGTCAAACATGCCGCCGCGCTCGAAAAAATCGAGGAACTCAGACGTAGCTGTGGGTGATTCAAGAATCCAACCCTGCATTGCCACCGGCATTTGCTGGAACTGGGGTTCATTCCGCAGTTGTTCTATTCGATCAGCCTTGCTCATTATTTCGGTTCCTAGCCGGATAAATGTTGATCGAATCGACGCAGCGATAGGTCAATGGAGTCGTGGTGACTTCAATCCAATTGCCCGCACGCTGGGTTTTATAGGTCTTGCCGCGATCTTCGCCATCTGCATCTACTGTTATTTCCCAAGTGGCGTCGATCAATTTACTGGCCTGCTCGGGTGACACGCATGGACTGCTCGCAACACCGATGTCAATCTGTCCTGACGAATCGCCATACCAACCAAAGGTCAGGATATTACCGTCCGAAAGTGTCGTTGGGCCGTCTCCGGAAAACTGCTGACCATGAAGTGGCTTCATCTTCAAAACCTTGCGCAATGCTGCCTTGACTTTTTCCTTGCCGGGATCGCCATTAAGCGACCATTGCAACAGATGGTCGATGGTGACGGAGTCTTCCGGATCACTAGGTGATGGTTGCTTGGGGCTGCTTGTCCCCATCGCGCTACAGGATGTTAGCAAGCTGAAAAAAATAGTCAGTGCGAGAATGCTCTGGCAGTGTAGTTTTGTAGCAGCGCAATGTTTTAGAGTCGCCATGTCCATACACTCCATCCCTTAGGGGAACCTCTGAACAAGGCCGCCCAGATCGGCAACACTATCAGGACATGATCGAGGGCGGGAAGCGGGACGCAGCTGAGCTTCTCCGGCGCCGAGCATGCCGATAAGCGCAAGCGAGCCCGCCTGGAGGTGTTCCTTGCGCAGATGGATCGGGTGGTGCCGTGGAGCGCGATGGGAGAGGGGTTGGGGAGTGAGGGCGCCGCCATAAGCGCAGCCGATCAACGCAATTCGTGATCCAAGGTCGATGGCGCAGTCGTCCGACGCGGTACGCTTAACGTCACACGCGTATCTCCTCCGCGCTGCGACGCACGCGTCGAGACGACACGCATCATCCTGCCACGCCCATGCTGGGGAAACATGATGCTGCCGAATGCAAACGACGAAACCACGGGACACGCCACCGCACAGGCAACCGCAACCACCGGGCGGAGCGACCATCGCGACGATCACGCCATAGAGAGCGGAGCATTGCCGACAGGGGGCGACGCTGCATCCGCGCCTGCGCCCGCCGCGACCGACGCTGAAGCACCAGGACCGATCGGGGCGGGTGTGGAGATGCGCCTCCGCCATGCACCGGGCCTGGCGGCGCCGTCGGCGGGCGCGTACTTCGGCGAGGACAGCAAGACAGCCTTGGCGGCGCAAGCCGTCTTGCTCAAGCAGATGTCGGCGACGGCCGACGATGCCCCGCAACTTCAAGGGATCGACCTGCCGGTCGATGCTGTGGTTGCCGTGGCGACGGCTGCACGGGGCACGGGAGCCGAACAGGGCGGCAACACCGACGACGCGCCGGATCACTCCGATGCCAGGTAGCCGCTGAGCGCACGCCGCGCAGGCGGCCGTGCGTCGCCGCATGACGGCATCCACCACATCACCATTCACGGGAGCAACGCATGACCGAGACGCCTGATCCGAAGACGCAGGCCTTGTACGACTTGACTCGCCAGTGGTTGGGGCGCGAGTTGTCCGACGGTGAGCGCGCGCAATTGCGCGCATTCGCAGTGGCGACCCAGAGCACACCGCAGGCGACAAGCGAGGCGCCCAATCCGGCTGCGTCGTCACACGCTGCCGAGATCGAACGCGCGCGGCAGCGGATCGATGCGGCCAGGCGCAGCGCCGATGCCGCCATGCGCGAGGGCGACCAGGCGGTACACGATGCGATCGCGGTCGCGGCGGCGCAGGACATGGACTTGCCGAACGGACGCGCGGGCCTGGAGCCAGATGGAAGGCCGTCGGTGGACCAACAGGCCGACCTGCTGGCCGAAACGATCAGGCGCGAGGTGCAGGAGCAGTTCGATCGTCACTTCGCCGTGCTTGCCCAACAGATGCAGGAAGTGGTCGACGCAGCGCGTGCGCAGGGCGTGATCGCGTCACCGCCATCATCGGCTGACTGAGCCGCCGCCCCCCTTGCGACACCGAATGCACGTCATCCAGGAGCGGGACATGGCACTTCCCGCAGGTGCCAACGCGCAGATCACCGATGCGGTCACCCAGTCCAACGTCGAGGTCGCCAGCGAAGCGCCGGTACAGGCGAGGACGTCGCTCCACGAGAGCCTGGCGCATGCGGTCGGCACGGTGTTCGAGAATGCCGTATCCGCGCCGCCGTCGACGGCCACTGGCACAGGCGGGAGCAATACAAACGCACAGCGCAGGCACCATCGCCGCGTCGCGCTTCCTGCCACGCTGACGTCGCCTCGTGATGCGCGCGCCTGCTTTCTGGAAGTTCTTGCCTGAATCAATTCGCCGTCGCTTCGCCAAGTGCGCATTCCGAGGCCGCGATCGGCGCACGCGACATCTCGCCGCTGCGATACGACTCGCCCCATTCGCGCAGGCTGATCAGGACCGGCGCGAGGGATTCGCCGAGCGGCGTCAGCGCATATTCGACCTTGGGCGGCACCTGCGGATAGACGTGCCGCACGATGACCCCGTCCTCCTCGAGCTCGCGCAATTGCAAGGTCAACATGCGCTGCGTGGCATTGGGGATCAGGCGCGTCAGTTCCATGAAGCGCCTCTTTCCGGAGAGCAGGTGGAACAGGATCACGGGCTTCCAGACACCGCCGATCACCGACAGCGTGACTTCGACCGCGCAGCCGCTCTTGCCATCCGAACGCTTCAGACGCATGGTTTTGTACCTACAAAATTGATAGTACCTGCGAAAATTGTACGTTCTTGCGATGCAGGAAGTGCGCGCTGACAATGCCTGCAACGCGGCCTCGCCGCAACTGCTGCAGCGCCGCCCCCGCCCCCTTTCCGCTAAGGATGTCTGCTCATGAAAGCCATCACCCTGCGCCAGCCCGCTGGCCTCGAGAACCTCCGCCTCGTCGACCTGCCCGATCCCGGCCAGCCGGGCACCGGCGAAATCCGCGTGCGCGTGCATGCAAGCTCGCTCAACTTCCACGACCTGGGCGTGGTGACCGGACGGATGCCCAGCGCCGACGGCCGTATCCCGATGTCCGACGGCGCCGGTGTGGTGGAAGCGGTGGGGGAAGGCGTGGACGAATTCGCCGTGGGGGATGCGGTCGTCTCGACGTTCTTTCCGACATGGCTGGATGGTGGGCCGACGATCGCCGATTTCTCGACCGTGCCCGGCGACGGCGTCGACGGCTATGCGCGCGAGTACGTCGTTCGCCCGGCGCATTGGTTCACGCACGCGCCGCGCGGCTACAGCCACGCCGAGGCGGCGACGCTGACCACAGCCGGGCTCACCGCGTGGCGGGCGCTGGTGGTGGACGCGCGCTTGAAGGCCGGCGACACCGTGCTGGTGCTCGGCACGGGGGGCGTGTCGATCTTCGCGTTGCAGTTCGCCAAGCACATGGGCGCCACCGTGATCGCAACGTCATCCTCCGACGAGAAGCTGGCGCGTGCGCAGGCACTGGGCGCCGATTTCATGATCAATTACCGGCGCGATACCGATTGGGCGGCCAAGGTGCTCGACTATACGAATGGCCGTGGCGTGGACAACGTGATCGAAGTCGGTGGACCCGACACGCTGGGGCAATCCATCCAGGCCTGCCGCACCGGCGGCCATATCGCCTTGATCGGCGTGTTGACCGGGATTGCCGGGCAGGTGCCGACGGTGGCGCTGATGCAACGCCACCAGACCCTGCAGGGCTTGATCGTCGGCAGCCGCAGGCACCAGCGCGACATGGTCCGCGCCATCGACGCGACCGGCATCAAACCGGTGGTCGACCAGACATTCGCGCTGGAAGAAATTGCCGATGCATTTGCGCATCAGGCGGCAGGCAAGCATTTCGGCAAGCTGTGCCTGTCGATCTAGGGCTTAAGCGAACTTGATGCCGCTACTGGACCGGTGACTGACGGATACCTCCTCTGGCCCGTTGTTCTTCGGATTGCTAGCGTATGGCATTGAGGTGAGCCGCGGCGGGTACATGTTCCGCCGCTCTGCTGATGCGCTGTGCGCGGGATGGAGGCAGGCAACGCGCTGCGCCCTTTTGGGGGCGTAGCAGAAGCAACGCACAATGGCGAGGTCGTGCACCGCTTTTTTCTGCTAAGCCGGCGATGGGCAAACCCTATGCCCAACGCTCGAACGAGTGCTTTAATGCCAGCGTCGCCATCGGTTCTACCGTCCTGGAGCAAACATCTTGAACGCCCATCGATTTTTTGTCGCCGCGTTGTCCGCTTGCCTGGCCGCGTTGCCCACGCTTGCTGCCGCCGCGACGCAGACGCCCATCGCCCCGGCGAACGTGATGATGCTTGGCTCGTTCCACTTCGAAAATCCGGGGCGGGACATGGTGAAGTTCAAGGTCTCCGACGTCATGTCGAAAGACAATCAGGCCTACCTCGCAGGTCTTGCTACGCGGCTCGCGGCGTTCCGCCCCACCGACGTGCTGGTGGAATGCGAGCCGTCCGAGCAGGCGAAATACGACGCTGCTTTTGCCAGCTATCGCGACGGTCAGTCGACCTTGCCGGCTAACGAGATCCACCAGATCGGCTTCCGCGTCGCCAAAGCCTCGGGAATTGCCGGAGTGACGTGCTTCGACGAGGGCCAAGTCGGCTGGGAGTCCGATCCCATGTTCGATTACATCAAGGCGAACGACCCGGCCATGCAGGCGACGATGGATGCTACGTTCAAGACGCTTTCCGCGCGCGCCGATCGCGAGCAATCGACCTTGCCGCTGTCCGAGCTGCTGCGCCTGACGAACGATCCCGCGCGCGACCGCGAAAACAAGAATCTCTACATCAGCACCAATGCCGTGGATGCGGGCGGCAGCTTTGCCGGCGCCGACGCCGCGGCCAGTTGGTGGCACCGCAACTTCCGCATGTATGCCAATGTGCAGAAGGCCGCGCAACCCGGCCGCCGCGTGCTGGTGATAGCGGGATCCGGCCACACGGCGATCCTCAAGGACCTGTTGGCGATCGACATGCAGCGCACTGCCGAGGACGTGAGCGGGTATCTGGCGCCGTAAGCCGACCTGACGTTCAGGGCAACAGCGGGACTCAACAGCGGGGCAGAGGAAATAGGTGTTTTAAATTGATATTTCCTCTGGCCCCATTGTAAGCGACCCTTGTTGTGCGGTAACCGTGAAGAGGCACCACGCGCGCGCTTTTGCAAGCCAGAGCCGCTGCGCAATGTCGATTGTCAAGAACTAAAGCCGGGTAAACGTCGGAATCTGCATCCTCTCTCCCAGCGTCATACCCGACACCGACCACGCCGACCTCCAGCCATGACCAAAGTTCTGATCCTCAGTGTAAGCGCCGGCAATGGCCACGTGCGCGCAGCACAGGCGCTTGCCGCCGCCGCACACGCTCTCGCTCCTGCGTGCACGGCTGTGCATATCGACACCATGGCCAATGTGTCAGGGGCATTCCGCAGGATCTACACCGATTGGTACATCCAACTCGTGAATCGCGCGCCCGACCTCTGGTCGTATCTGCATCAGCGTAGCGATATCACGCCGCACCACGCGGCGTCGCAGCGCTTGCGCCGCGGCATCGAGCGGCTGAGCACCGGCGCGCTGCTGCGCGAGATTCGAAATGTGAAGCCCGATGCCGTGATTTGCACCCACTTCCTGCCGGCCGAGTTGCTGATGCGCGAACGCAGAAACGCGCGCCTCGACTACCCCGTCTGGTTGCAGATCACCGACTACGACCTGCACAACATGTGGCTCGTTCCCGAGATGACCGGCTACCTGGCGGCGAACGAAGAGGTCGCGTTCCGGCTTCGCGCACGCGGCATTCCGGCCGACCGTGTGCACGTCACGGGGATTCCGGTGATGCCGGCATTCTCGAAGCCCGATGCACCGACGCTGGAGCGCGACGCTTGCGCGGCCGCCCTGGGTCTGGATCCATCGCGCTCCACGCTTCTGATGGCGTCAGGCGGCGCTGGCGTTGGCGATCTTGCGAGCATGGTCGAACGCGCGCTGGGCATGGCAAACGATTTCCAGGTCATCGCCGTGGCGGGCCGCAATGCCGAAACGCACGCCAGACTGACGGCGCTGTCGCTTCGTCATCCGGGCCGGATGATCGCGGTGGGTTTCACCGACGAGATGCACAAGCTCATGGCCGCTGCCGATCTGGTCGTCACCAAGCCCGGTGGCCTCACCGTGTCCGAATGCCTGGCGCTGGGCAAGCCGATGCTGCTGATCTCGCCGATCCCAGGCCAAGAAGAACACAACGCCGGCTTCCTGATGGAAGAAGGCGCAGCATGGCTGGCCTACGATGCCATTGGCCTTGACTACAAGGTCCAACGGCTGATGGCCGATCGGCCGAAATTGCGGACCATGGCCGCTTGCAGCAGTGCGCTCGGCAAGCCCCAGGCCGCAGCGGCGGTGCTTCAGCGTGTGCTGCAGAGCATCCCGCATGATGCGGGCCGCGGGTAGAGCGCCTATCCGCCCCCCCAATGGTCTACTTGGCTCGGTACTTGTGATGGCGTTCTTTCTCGCCAAGGTCGAGGTTCAGATCGAGGGGCTGTAACGCTGTTTTCCTTTCTAGCGGGCTACCGAGATAAGAGGCTTGGCATCTGGATATGCCTTGATGAATTTCTCAACTGCCTCGGCCGGCAAACCTACCAGTATCGTGGCGCTGCTATCCCATGCAGCAATTTCAAAGAGCGCATCCTTGAGTTGAGGAGCTACCTCAATCCCACTCCAGTAGCCCGCGTAGTCTTCAACGATTGGTGCCACCTCGACTTGGATGCGGACACCTTTCGGGAAGGCACTGAAGACAGCCCAAATAAACTGTACGGTATTTTCGTTGATGAATCGCTCAAGGGCTTCACCTGTGATCCACTGGTCCTTACTGGTGAAGTTGCTCCCGTAGTAGTTGGTTTCAATATCACTGACGAACCAATCGTAATCACCGGCTTGCATGCCTAATGCCTTGAAAACCGATCGCATCTCGGTGAAGAAAGGTACTGCGTTGGTACGTTCAAGGATGATGTTCATCGCGAAAATTGGGGCGCTTATCCTGCTGTGGCATAGTGATGGAATGTAAAGGGATTAGGTTCACTTAGTAAGTCAACATGATCCCGTTTGCGCCGCTGTTTTGCCCTCTGCACCGCCGGCTGTACGCCACGCACGTGGGCAGCCGGATAGGGAGCTGCACCCTTTTTTGCTCCTTGCGTGAGGTCACGGCACCATTGCCGCGCCACGCGCGCATTCCGGAGCGTCGGCCGGCGCGCGTGACATCTCGCTGGTGCGATACGACTCGCCCCATTCGCGCGAGAAACTGGGGTCAGAGTGCACTTCCCCTACACAGAATCTCGATGTTACCCGATGGGGTGGCTCGTTTGGATGCATGACCCTGTGCCCACCACGGAGCGAAGGATCGCACATGCCACGCCGTCCCCGACTGGATCTCCCTGGTGTCGCTCAGCATGTCGTGCAGCGGGGTAATGACCGGCAGCCATGCTTCTTCACCGATATCGACCGGATACGCTACCTGCAGGATCTGCACGAACTGTCGCTCAAGCTCGGCATCGCCGTGCATGCTTATGTGTTGATGACCAATCATGTGCACTTGCTGTTCACTAGCCAGCAGATCGGTGCGGCGTCAACACTGATGCAGTCACTCGGCCGCCGCTACGTGCGCTACATCAATACTCAATACCGTCGCACCGGCACCCTGTGGGAAGGCCGTTACAAATCGTGCCCGGTACAACAGGAGATCTACTTGCTCCGCTGCTACCGCTACATTGAGCTCAACCCGGTACGGGCTGCAATGGTTACCGATCCGGCGGACTATCGGTGGTCGAGCCATTCTTGCAACGGACTCGGCCAAGCCAACGCGCTGGTGCAGCCGCACGGGAGCTATCTAGCCATTGCGCCGGCCGGCGAGCGCACACGCCGCTATCGTCGCTTCGTCCTGGATGCCATCGACCCGGACGAGACAGCCGCCATCCGTCTCAACCTGCAGCGCCAACACGCGCTGGGCAACGAGCGTTTCCGCGCGGCCATCGAGCGGCAACTTGGCCGCCGGGTCGGACCTGCTACGCGAATGGGTAGGCCGCCAAAGGTCAGGCCGACAGGGGAGGAAAGTGCACTCTGACCCCTGTTTTCGGTTTTCCTGTTTTCGTTACCTGCTGGTCGGCGAGAAGTTCCGAGCTCCGCGCGTCTTTCGCCACTGGATCCACGCGATCGCGGCGACGAAGAAGACGCTGCACAGGTAACTGCCTTCCAGCCCTTGCGCGCCACCGGTCAGGGTGTCGGGGCCTTGCGGGCGCAGCGCCACCAGCAGCGCCGGCAAGTGCGCATCCATGCCGGTGACGGGCAGTTCGAAGCCGGTCGCGAGCAACCAGTTCCACCCCGCGTGCCAGCCCATCACGCCCCAGATATTGCCGGTCCGCAGCGCCCAGGCGCAGGCGAACAGCGAGAACAGGAACGTGCCGAGCATGACCCGGGGCGGCTGGTGCGGACTGAAATGCAGGAAGCAGAAAACGAGCGACACCAGCAGCACTGCCACCGCGACATTGGTCTTGCGCGCCACCACAGACAGCATCCAGCCGCGGAAGATGACTTCCTCCACGCTCGCCTGGAACATGAAACTCAATAGCAGCAGACCGATGTGCAGCAGACTGACGGGCGACCGCCAGGCCTGCCCCACGCCCGCCGCCTGCATGCCGCCAGCCATCCAGATCGCGACTGCGACCAGCGCGACCGTGCCGAATCCAACGGCCAGTCCGCGCAGGAAGGTTTTCAGCGGCGCCGGACCGGTCAGCCCAATACTCGCCAGCGAGCGCCCTTCGACGAAGCGTACCCAGGCGAGCACGGCCGCCAGCGTCGGCGCGAAGCCGATCCACAGCAGCGCATACAAGCCAGCGAGGCCGATCGGATCGCCGCGCGGCGTCGACCAATGCTGCGACTGCATCCACCCGTCCAGCGCGATCACCGGTACCGCGTTGAACAGGATCATCAGGATCGGCGTCAGCCAGGCCCAGGGCAGCCAGCCGCGGGCCGGATCGGGCGAATACAGGGCAACGGGGGTCATGCGGGGCTCCAGGTCGACGTGATCGCCGCGGCAAGTTGCCATCCGCGCGGGGGCGTGGCAACCCGTTTGCGACCAAGCCACAGAAGCCGCCGATGAATCACCCGGATCGCCGACGAAATGGCGCTGAGTCGTCGCCCGTGGTGTCCGTTTTGGGTGGCGGTTTCATATGTTCGATGAAACACGAAAATGAAAATCGAAAATCGGGGTCCGAAAATCGGGGTCAGAGTNCACTTATCCCACCTAAGCATAGGAGGTTACTCGTGGCGGGGCGTTTGGATGCACGACGCTCGTCTTAGCTCAGAGCGGAGAACCGCTCGGGCGACGTCAACCCCCAAAAATATTTCTCCNGCGTCGCCCAGCATCTTATAGGNAAGTACACTCTGACCCCTGTTTTCGGCTTGACCAACTGGTTAGGCTGCTGGCAAGCACTGGGTGTGGGGAGTTACTTGCCTTGCTATGCCTGAAGGCGGACATACTCGCGCGTTCCCTTTTGCTTGAGTGCTTCCTCAAGAGTGTTCAGTCCAACGCCTTCGAGGCGTAAGCCAGCAGCGTGGCCGCCAGGAATCTCCGGGACAGTTTTTCGCCACGTATGAACCTCTTTTAGGGTAAGCGAAACGTTGGCAATGACTCCAAGATCAACCGTCACAAGGTTAGCGGTCTCGCCGTCAATGCGCGACTTTCTGATGACCGTGAAGACGGTTCCAAGCGGAACATTCTTTCGGCCGTTATGCCCAATACAAAGCCCATTAGCTTCTATTCGGTCAACAAAGAATTCGATGTCTCTCATGAGAGGCCTAACGCCTGAATTAAGCCGAGCCGCGAAGCGGCTTCGGCTTGAATGAATTGTTAGGGAGCAGCTGCACGGTTTGAGCGACTCTCCGCCGCTGGATCATGGGGAGCGCAACGCCCAGTCTGGACTGCGTTGTAGGTGCGGCCATTTGGACCTGCCAGTGAAACAGTGCAGAGAAACGGGTCCCCGTAAGAGGACACGTGATGCGGCGGGGTGGAACCAAAAGTACCAAACTCAACCACAACCCGCGCCTGCGAAAGTGACGCGCCAGCATTTAGAGCCATATGTTCGAGACGTTCCGCATAGTGGGCTTGGACCGCTTGAGCGACAAGCCCCATGAAGGGCGAACAGGGGCCAAGCAAGTCGAGTGTCACAGACCGCACCTGGCGCTCAAGAGCCTCGCGGTAAAGTTGGCCAATGCCCCAATACCCCGACACATCGTTGTTTCGGCTTACGAATGTCTCGACGAGCCCGTAGGCAACTCCTTTCAGCGCACGACGTCGGCTCATGTGCCCCCTAACACCTTGAGTTAAGTCGCGCCGAAGGCGTCGGCTTGAATGATTTGTTAGGCCGCCCTACGGAGCTGGCCCCGTTGGGGCACCTTCGCCGCCCGTAGCAGCAAGCATAGCGCGATCCAATGCCACGCGAAGATGAGTCTGAAGCTCCGGAGCCTGGGTGGAGTACGCGAGGATCTGGTCGAGTAGTTGGACCGTACTGGGGTGGGCGCTGACGTAGGTGCCCCACACCCTGTGCTGAATCTCGTTGAGCCACTTGAGGGAGTTTAACTGCGCATCCCGAGTGATGTCTTCGTCGCTCCATATGCTGCGGCCAGCAATAGTAAGCTCAAGCCAAAGCCGGGTGCAGAACTCTCTGGCTTGCGATGGTTTCAATCCAATGATGCTTGCGTGCATTTCGGGGGGGGGGGCTAACACCTGAGTTAAGTCGACCCGCGAAGCGGGTTCGGCTTGAATGAATTGTTAGGCAGCGTTCCGTGCTGCTGCACGCCTACTCCTTGAAAATCAAATCTTGGAAGTATTGAAGCGTATGGGCCCCTGCGACAATGTCTCCTTGGCGGTAGCTTGCGAGGGAACGATCCAATGTTGCCGAAAGGCCGCGCTGCTGGTCGGCCCCAGGAAAATCTGCCTCAACGAGCGAGATGGCCTGCCTTAGCTCATCAAAGGCGCGGTCGAGGCTCATCTGCTGGTCGGAAGGAAGATAGTCCCGGTTAGGGAATTGATCCGGGGCACACAAAACAATGTATCCAATGAAGTCGTAGAGGCTATCAACGGTTTGGATGCGACGTGCTGTCATTAGCTGGCTAACGCTTGAATTAAGCCGAGCCGCGAAGCGGCTTCGGCTTGAATGAACTGTTAGGCCGCAGCACGGAAGCGCTGGAAGGCCCGCCCTAAAGCATGTGCCACCTCAAGCTTTAGTCTAGGCGTTTTGTTGTCCGCAAGCAGCCAGGAAGCTAGAACATCTAGTGGAAGATAGCTGGATCGGTTGCCGCGACCAATTGCCATCAGTTGGCCAAATATTCGATGTTGGATCTCGTTGATTTCGCGAAGGAAGCGCGGATCTGTGACGCCGGGGCCCTGAAACTCGTAAGCCGTCCTGGCAATCACTGTTAGTTCGTGCCCAAAGAGCGGCAGAAACCGAGCCAAATCGGCGTCTTCCATCCTTGAAAGGAGCGTCTCGCATTCTTGCGGGGTGATGTTCATGCGGCCTAACACCTTGAGTTAAGCCGACCCGCGAAGCGGGTTCGGCTTGAATGAATTGTTAGACCTTACCGGGGAAGCTCGATGACTAAGAAATCTTGTGCCCACAACACCTCCTCCGCGGCATCCTTCTTTGATGCGAAGCTATTCGGAACGCTGCTCGCGCCGTCGTATAAGTACCCAAGCTGGGTGGAATTAGGTGAAACGCCGTCATGGACCTCAACTAACCAATTGCTAGAGCCGCCATCAACCACTTTCACGGTGGGCTTGTGACCGAGCTGGTGGCGCAATGGACCGGTGATTTCTTTGATCTCGTAGAGATGAACTTTCTGATATTGGACTGGCATGCTCAGATTTCTCTCCTGTGAGGTCTAACGTCGGAATTAAGCCGAGCCGCGAAGCGGCTTCGGCTTGAATGAATTGTTAGGTGTCATGGCCGGTGATCCCCAAGGGCATGTTGCTTAGCCGATGCCCCAGAATGCGTCCTTGACCGCACTCCAAAGCTTTTTAAGTGTTTCGCCGCGCCCGCGCGAGAGCGCCACCCGAACGAGCTGCACCAGCAATGCAAGAACAAGCCCGAAGAACACCAGAAGACCCAGGCCATCTCTAAACACGAATGCGGCGACTGCGAATATCGCCAAGAATCCGAGAACAACTAGGTCCGTTCTTAGCATGCTCCGCGGTGACGTCTGTCCCATGGCACCTAACGCCCGAGATAAGCCGAGCCGCGAAGCGGCTTCGGCTTGATTGAGTTGTTAGGCCAGGACGGCTCAATGCAGATCGCCGACCGGGCCGGCGCGCCGACAGCCTGATTGTCTTGTACTGCGTCCGATGCAGGGCTTGCCACGTTGACCATCCGTTGAGGCGACCTGCCAAGTGTCAGGCGGCGCAATGACCGGCGCAAGCGGGAGCGCCATGCCGAGGAAGAAGCCACACGCCTAACTACTATTCGGCGACAAAATGGTGTGTAAAACAGGTGTGTAGCGAAGACATGTCGTTGCCTTTCGGGGCAGTACGCATCCAAAACTCGATCTTTCGCCATTTCCGCTGTCGCATAATCCTGCGTCTAACTCCACGGCATTCCCCTGTGCGTTCCCGCATAAGGCCGACGCTACCACTTGTTGGCGGCCGTCACAAGTCAATGCCCCTCAGCGTGACCACCGGCGACCTTAGTTTGTAGGCAAGTTGTTTGATGCCGCGCGATCCGGATTACCGGACGGTGAAAATCGGGGTCTGAAAATCGGGGTCAGAGTGCACTCATCCCTAAGCATAGGAGGTTACTCGTGGCGGGGCGTTTGGATGCACGACGCTCGTCTTAGCTCAGAGCAGAGAACCGCTCGGGCGACGTCAACCCCCAAAAATATTTCTCCGGTGTCGCCCAGCATCTTATAGGAAAGTACACTCTGACCCCTGTTTTCGCTCTAAGCATAGGAGGTTACTCGTGGCGGGGCGTTTGGATGCACGACGCTCGTCTTAGCTCAGAGCAGAGAACCGCTCGGGCGACGTCAACCCCCAAAAATATTTCTCCGGTGTCGCCCAGCATCTTATAGGAAAGTACACTCTGACCCCTGTTTTCGCTCCTGTTTTCGTCGCCTCCAATGAATCACACAGGCACTTCTGCAATACTTGGCTGGCGCGCATGGCCGTCAGTCCTCTATCGGTTTCGTCACCTTGAAGACTGCGCCATGCGCGCACTTGTTTCCAGTCAGGTCGCCGTTAACCGATTGATCTTACTCTGGAAAACGCGGGGAAGCCTCAGACTCTGACCCCGATTCTCCATAAAAATAAGCGCCCTCTATGGAACGCACGCTTCCGACCTTGGATATTTCTTGCAATATCCACTATTTAAACGCACACCAACATCAGGGCCTGGAATTACCGCGCCCGGCCGGCATGCCGGAACTTCATTAAATGTACGACAAAATGAAGTCGACGGATTTTCTGGATATTGATTAAAACCCTGCCCTTCCATGCATTTAAGCATAAGAGCTGTCTCATTATTAGTTCTACCACCCTCAGGGATAGACGAATCGGCCTCGCTGAATGGGCTTGCATAATTACACTCAAGCATCACTTTCCAAGTTGAAATCTTGTCATGCCCAGCTTTACTCCACTCCTCATATGCAAACGGATTGGGCGGAAACGTCATGATTCCAAGGCACCCGCAAAGGGAGCCCATCGATAGCAACAAGACAGGTCGTCCCAATCTCTTCATTTCACACCTCCACGGACTTTTTCAATATTGAAAATCGGGGTCGAAAATCGGGGTCAGAGTGCACTTATCCCACCTAAGCATAGGAGGTTACTCGTGGCGGGGCGTTTGGATGCACGACGCTCGTCTTAGCTCAGAGCGGAGAACCGCTCGGGCGACGTCAACCCCCAAAAATATTTCTCCGGCGTCGCCCAGCATCTTATAGGAAAGTACACTCTGACCCCCTGTTTTCGGTCCCCTGTTTTCGGTCCCCATCCATAAGCTTCATCCGCCTCCTAACGCTTGAGTTAAGCCGAACCGTGAAGCGGCGTCGGCTTGAATGAATTGTTAGCGGGCATGCGCGCGCCAGTGGATTCCGTGCCGGCCGGAGTTATGTCGGCCCACCCAAGTTGCTGCTGACGAGAATGGCACGTCGCCTTTGCAGCGATAGAACTCATAAGCTTGCTCAAGGGAGTGAGAGTTCGGCCACCACTTGCGAGCGAACCGCGGCGAGGGGATTTGCCTGTAGTTGACAGGTTGGCAATCACCTGGAAGCTCCCAACTCTGCTGGGTGTCATAAGTGAAGGTCAGCATGCTCTCATTTGTGTCGATGTCATGCATTTCCCGGATATCCGTTGCGCTTGAAGGAAGCCAAGCAGGAATCCAGCCTTTATCAACAGCGCCACCACGTTTCGCATCTGCGAAGGAGGAGTAGGAAGATTCCGGGCGCTCCCAGAAGCAGGCGGACATGGCTGCGGTGAGCGAAACTAAAACTACGAGTCGGCTGGAAAGATGATTCATGCCCGATAACGCCTGAATTAAGCCGCGCCGCGAAGCGGCGTCGGCTTGAATGAATTGTTAGACGGCACCGCGCTTATCCACGATTCGCAGTAGGTGGCTTGCGAGAACTATCATCTCTACAGCCTCCGGTGCTTCGATGGCCACCGTGCGGTGGCTATGAGGATTCTTGTACGAACCAATAGCGCCGGCCATGAGGTGCATCAATGCTTCTTGCTCACCAGCGGGAGTTGATGTGTCAGATAAGGTGCCGGTTGAAGGCTTAAAAGCCTTGCGCATGAGATCCATGCCTATGTCGGTAGCTTCTAGCCTTGCGAGAATTCTAGTGCGCACCTCAAGTTCCTTGAAGCTTTGGAACACGGCAGTGTCGTAGTCGCCGCGGAGGTAGGTTGCCCATACCTTTTGCGCAATTACAGGATGAAGCTGGGCTTTTGGAAGTGAGTTGGCGTGCCTATATGCAGCGAGTAAATCAGGATTTGCAACTTGCTGCCCGCGGCGGGTGATGAAGACCCAATTTGCACCGTCTCCAGGGCGAGGGGCTAGAAGACCCTCACGCTCTAACCAGACCCAAGCCTCCATCAGTGCTCTGCGAGCCTCGTCCTGCTTCTGACGTGGATATGCGTCGACGTTGCTCTGCAGCGTGAAGTTGTGACTATTGAGCTCAGAGGAGCTAGCGGTAGAGAGATACTGAAGGATTAGACCCGCAAGTTCCTCTGGCTCTAGAGCGAGAAGGGAATCGACATCTGGAATCAGGTTTGAGAACGCCATGAATCTCCCGTGCCGCCTAACGTTGAAAATTAGGGTCAGAGTGCACTTATCCAACCTAAGTATAGGAGGTTGCTCGTGGCGGGGCGTTTGGATGCACGACGCTCGTCTTAGCTCAGAGCGGAGAACCGCTCGGGCGACGTCAACCCCCAAAAATATTTCTCCAGTGTCGCCCAGCATCTTATAGGAAAGTGCACTCTGACCCCTGTTTTCCGACCCCTGTTTTCCCCCCTGTTTTCCTGAGGAGGCGCTGTGTGATCGCCTCGATGTGTCAGTTCGCATGCTTGACGTCGCTGGAGGCGATACCGAATGAGGCGACGATCCTCAATTTCGGGCATTTGCTGGAACGGCGCGGGGTGGCGCCGAGCTGCTGGAGGTAGTGAACCGGCACCGTCAAGGCAAGGATTGTTGCTGCAGCAGCGACTAGCGGGGTCATACGCTTATGAGTTGAGTTGGATGCCTTGCGCGAGCGCATGCGTGCGTAATGCCTGCGAAGCGTTGGGTCGCGGCTGAACCGTCTAACGGGTCAGTTTCAGCTAGGAAGTCAACCTGACCCCGCTTCTGCCATTGCTCAAAGCCAGGCAATAGTTCAAACGATCCTCGTCCATTCAGTTCCATCGAAAGACATAAGATCGGATTCGCCATTCGACCACATGACGTCATTGGCCGCGCTCAACTGGTAACAGGACGCTGGACGATCATCGCCGAAGTTCACCGGCTCCAATTGCGATTGTTTCAATTGATAGACGTTCGACAGGGTGGAGACGTAAAGAGTATCGAGAAACCACTCCAAATCCCAGATATCATCGGAGACTGCCGTTCGATCGATGACGCTCCACATGTCCTTGCGCCCTTGCAGCAGAACACCGCGATGGCCGGCAATGTACGCCGTTCCATTGGGTGCGCACTTGACCGATGTGAGGGTCATCGACGTTGGCGATTCGCAAGGGCGCCAATGACGGCCGTCGCATAGCCATATCGCGCCATCCCGGCCAACCGCATAGATTTCTGTACTTGAGAAGCCATGAATCGCCTGCGCATCGAAAGTTTCCGGTAAGCCATCATCGATCCGTAACCAGCGTTTTGGGCCGTCGAAGCGATACACCATGCCCCTTAGGCCGACCGCAAAGGCTTGTCCATCGATCGCCGCCACGCCGCGAATACCGCCCGTTCTCGGCTCTCGAGGTGCAGGTGTGCTGTCGTCGAATATGTCGCCGGTAGTGGTGCCGCTTGCCATGATGGCGGAGTAAAAGCCGGCGCCGGATACGGCAATGAGTCCAAGCTCGGGCTGAGAAACAACGGCTAGCGAATGGGCATCATAGTTGGCCTCGCCTCTGGTGAAAGTGCCGTCCTTGTATTTGAACGAAATGGAGTGTGGAATCTCATCGGCTTCTTTTCTGGGGTCTGCGGCGTAGATATAACCAAGACCCGGTAGGCGTACTACCGCAGTGCGCATGATGAGGCCATTCAATGGCGTGTCAGGCATGTGGAGCTTCCTTGAAATAAATGCTTGGCCGCCGTGTCGCACTTGCGGCCCGAATGGGCGGGTAGCCGAAGGTCAGATCGACAAGAGAGGAAACTGCACTCTGAACCTCATCTTCCTATTTGCAGGCGAACTTGCAGATCTCACTCGAGTGCTCGCGAAGAAACGCGTGTTTGTCTTGTAGGGGCTCGATGCTGTGTGGCGGCGGTTGATCCATGAACGAAAAATGGCCTGCGCCGACAGTGACCCGAACATCCACAGTTTGCCAGCCAGACAGCGCGTGGGCCAGCCACTCGCTTTGTGCGGGAGGCGTGACTTCGTCCTCCGAGCCCACCCACGTCAGGATCGGGAGACGTACCGCATCAAGTGCGCCTGGCGCTTGAAAGAACCCAGTAGCAGGCGCAAGCAGGACGAGGCGACCCAACCGCGCATCCGCTGCGATGTGGACACGCCGACCGGGGGCCAACCACATTTGCCCTCCGGCCAACGCGACAAGCAGTGCTGCGCCAATGGAATGCCCCACGCCCGAGACGGTTGCGCCCGGTTCGGCGAACACATCGAGCGCAAGGGACAGTCGCCTTGCCCGCAGCGTCAATTCCGCCTCCGAGGGCCCCGCTGACGCGAGTCGTTGGAAGTGCGGGGCAACGACCGTGCAGCCCGATGCGGCCAACGTCTCCAGAAGCGTGACGTGACGCTGGGGGTCGCCACCGGCGCCCACCGCGAAAAGGACCACGGGCGAGCCTGCTTGGGCTTGCCGAACCGACACGTCGAATGACGCTGAACCATCTTGCAGTGTTTGGATGTGCATCAAGCTAGCGGCCTTGCCTTGGTGTCAGGGGTGGATGCAGAAAATCGGGGTCAGAGTGCACTTATCCCACCTAAGCATAGGAGGTTACTCGTGGCGGGGCGTTTGGATGCACGACGCTCGTCTTAGCTCAGAGCGGAGAACCGCTCGGGCGACGTCAACCCCCAAAAATATTTCTCCGGNGTCGCCCAGCATCTTATAGGAAAGTACACTCTGACCCCTGTTTTCGCTNACCCCTGTTTTCAACCAGCGCGACATGGTCCGCGCCATCGACGCAACCGGCATCAAACCGGTGGTCGATCAGACATTCGCGCTGGAAGACATTGCCGATGCATTTGCGCATCAGGCGGCGGGCAAGCATTTCGGGAAACTGTGCTTGTCGATTTAGGGACGGGCTCGGAGGCAGGAGCCGCGAAGGCAAAGCGGTTGGACGCCATCGCAGCGATCCTCCGGTGCGGGGTGGGCGGTGGCCGCGTCAGTCCTCGCGGGCCACGCTCACCACCAATTCGCCGTCGCGCACCTGCACGCGCAATGTGCGGCCGATGGTGAAGCCCAGCTCCTCCATCCAACGGCCGGCTAGGCGCAACGCGGGCATGCGCTTGCCGTTGGCGTAGTGCCCGCAGCCGACGGTGCACGTCTGCGGCGGGCGCTGGCGGCGGGGTGGGGAAAATCGGGGTCAGAGTGCACTTATCCCAGCTAAGCATAGGAGGCTACTCGTGGCGGGGCGTTGGATGCACGACGCTCGTCTTAGCTCAGAGCGGAGAACCGCTCAGGCGACGTCAACCCCCAGAAATATTTCTCCAGTGTCGCCCAGCATCTTATAGGAAAGTACACTCTGATCCCTGCTTTCATTCTTGGGCCTTGTGGCACGCGGACTGTATGGGGAGGCGGTTTAAGCGCCTGGGTATCTCTTCTCCAAATCGTGCAGCTTATAGTTAATCTCATATTGAGCATTTGACACCGCGGACGCCCAAGTGGTGACGACGCGTGAATGGTTGATGGCCGGCTTCAAGGCTTGTGCAGCATGCCTTACTGCGTAGTTAAAGAAGAAGCGCTCAGCATCGCTCATGCTGCGCTTAACGCCACTGATAGTCCCGTGCACAGAATCGCGTTTGAGTTGCACCTTGAGTTCTTCGTAGCCAATGATACAAAGGTGGTCCTCTTGCCGCGTTCGCTGTTGACGTCTCAGGAGCGACAATAGCTTGGCGCATGCCGCATCGTAGCGACGAAGTTCTGTGGCGACGTCTGAGATGGTGGGTTCGTTGTTCGGCGGGTAGTTCATTTAGTGTCTTCGAAGCGAATTTCTGGCAGGTGCGGTTGACGATCTGATGCCTGCACCATCGCGTGAAGGTAGCATCGCGCGATTTTCTTTTAGAACGCCTTGCACTGCGGATTGATCTTTGGCGTCGATCTCGTCAATTTGGTATCCGCTTCGCAGATCGCGGACACTTGTCCAGATGATTGAATTAGACCACCGGGACTGACTAGCTCCCACGTTATTGATACAGATCCACGATCAAAAGACTTGGCAGTTCGAAATAGGTTCCGACTGGTGGTAGTTGCAGAGATAGCACTGCCAACTTTGACATCAAGCATGCAGTAGCCTGCATCGAATAGCCTAACCGCAGCTCGGTCTTCCGCAATTTTTCTTAGCAATTCATCTTTCTTTGCTTCCAAGTCGTTAGACTTCTGGATTAGCGTAGGATCATTCTTTGCCCTAGTCGCTTCCATAATCCGATCTAGCTCATCGATCATGGGCGCAATGTCATTCTTTGCTTTCCGCAAGTCCTCATCGTTGGGATAGGGCACCGCAATTTCCGGCTTTGGCGTCAACGCGAGCAACTTACCGACGAATGCATTTCTCGCAGTTTCAGGCGTAATGGTCGCGGCACTCCACACCATGTCGAGATCGGATCTGAAATAGCTCGCCATCTGAGCTAACCATTGTGTCGCTGTCATTACCGTTGCTGGTAGTCCAACAAAATTCGCTGAGTCGCGTGATGTGCCTTTAAGTTGCATTCGAACGTTCTTCGAGGTTATAGCTGAGCTAGCACTGATTCTCGCGATGCGAGCTCGCGACGCCGAAATCATTGTCCAAGCGACGGGAGTGATCTTAGGGCAAGTGCCCGCAACATCCTTCGTTGCTTCGCTCAAAGCTACATTCAACGCGTGATACGTTGCCCACTCTGAGATAGCGGACTCGCCTTTCTTGATAGAGATGGACCCATCCAGAGGCTTAGGCTTGTCTGGTGTGCCAAACATCGCCTTGTTCTTAGCTTCGTTCGCGGCAGCCTGGGCCTCCGCAATGGCCTTTTCTTCGTTGAGACGGTCAATTTCCTTCTGCGCCTCAGGAGAGATCGTAGGCTTCAGATCATCCGCCGCGTGGCAGACCCTGGCGACCAACAGCAGGACTAACAGAAAATTAACGACGCGCATTTCCTAGTCCCCCCTTCCATATTTAGCCACAAGGCAAACCTAGTCTGAATCGCCCAGAGTTCCGCGCGGCGAATCAGCGTTGGCTTGGTCGAATTGTTAGGCCCCATCCTTGCTGCTGGAATAGGGCGCGATTAGCGATTCGTGTGCCGCGTTTAGCTGGAGCATGACGGCCTGGATGGCGTTGTTTCGCACGGTGAGCTCTTCCAGAAGCTCGCTGAAGTTTTCCGGCGTTGGCTGAGACTTGGCAAACAAGACAAGTAGCGACTGATGCGCGATATGGTCGCGGTGCGGGACCTCTGCCCGAAGCGCCGCCACAAGCTCCTTGTCCGCACAAATCTTGTCAAAGATTTGCAGAAGACGGCCGAGCGGCGCTTGCTTATAATCCTGTTTCCGGAAGCCGAAATAGATCTTGTCATGTACTAAGCTTCTGACGATTCCGAAGTAGTTGCCGATATAGGTTTTTAGCAACTCCTCGATCATTTGGTAGCCGGCCAGCGCGTGACTCGCGCCCTCCCGATAGAGCTCCTTGCCAGTCGCTAGAAGGTCAGTCATGGGGCCTAACTACTATTCGACGACAAAATGGTTTGTAAAAGAAGTATATGGTATGCCGCTACCGCACCTTTCGGACCAGCACGCATCCCAAGTTTGATCTTTCGCGATTCGCGCTGTCGCATAACTCTTGCGTGTAACCCCAAGGCCATTCCCCAGTGCATCCCCGCACGAGTCTGACGCTACCACTTGTTGACGGCCGTCACAAGTTAAAGGCCGCTCGGCGGAGCCGCCGGCGGCCTTAATTTGTAGACAAGTTGTTTGATGCCGGGCTGTCCGGATTTATTGGATGGCGCGTTCCGCGACTAACTTACTTCTCCGGTGCACTCCATATCTGCGCCTTCACTCCACGCACGCTCGCATCCGCCGCACCATCCAGATCAAACACAATCACACTGTTCTCGCCCTTCCGCTGCATCGGCGCCGGAAAATACAGCGCCCGCTGCGGCCCGATCTTCCAATGCCGCCCTAGGTTGTAGCCGTTGGCCCAGGCGAAGCCTTTGCCGAACGCCTGCATGTCCAGGAAGGTGTCGGCGGGCGTGCCGATCTTGAGGGTGCCGCGGTGGAAGGCGGGGCCGTCGACCTTGGCGGTGGTCCAGCCTTTGAGCTTGTTCGGGTCGTCCATCGGCAGCGGGAAGGTCTGCCAGCCGGTCAGCGGCTTGCCGTCGAGCAGCACGGGGTCGACCAGGCCGGCGCGGCCGTCGGGCAGGTGGGCGCCGTAGTTGATGCGGCCGCCGTTTTCCACCAGCACGTCCACGGTGTGGGTGCCGGCGGGGATGTCCACGTCCACGGCCACTTGCTGCAGGCGGCGTTCGGCGCTGCCGGCCAGCTGGCGATCGACGTAGACGCGGGCGTAGTCGCGGATCTCGCCCAGGTACAGGCTGCCCTTGCGCGGGCCGGTGACGGTGGTGCGGTAGAGGATGTAGCCGTAGGCCTGGCCGTAGCGCCCCATCGGTTGCGGGGTGTCGGTGGTGGCGGCCGGTGCGGGCAGGTTGTCCCACAGCGAGGCGGATTCGCGCAGCGGAGTGGCCAGCAGCTCGGCGAAGCGGATCGGCTTGGGCAGGGCGGGCGGCTGTACGCCGGTGACGCGCGTGATGGCGTCGCGGAACAGGGCGAACTTGGGCGTGGGCCGGCCGGCTTCGTCCAGCACGGCGTCGTAGTCGTAGCTGGTGGTCTGCGGGGCGTAGTGGTCGCTGGCGTTCTTCTGGAAGTTGGCGCCGTTCATGAAGCCGAAGCTGGTGCCGCCGACGAACATGTAGATATTCGCGGAATGGCCCTGGCGCAGGATCCATTCGAATTCGCTGGCCTGTTTGTTGGCGTCGGTATTGGCGTGTTTGTCGCCCCACTGGTCGAACCAGCCGGCCCAGTATTCGCCCACCATCTGCGGTTGGCCGGGGCGGAAGTTGGCCAGGGTCTGGAACGCTTTCTCGGCGTCGCCGGGGCCGAAGTTCACCACGGCCAGGGTGTCGGGCAGGGTGCCGTTGGCCAGCACGTCGGCGCCGTCGGCGGTGAACAGCAGGGCCTTGTCGAAGCCGGCCTTGACGAACATGGCGCGGTTGGCCTGCATGTAGACGTGGTCGTCGTCGTAGGAGCCGTATTCGTTCTCGACCTGAACGGCGATGATGGGGCCGCCGTTGTGGTTGAGCTTGGGTTTGACCTGCGCGGCGACGGCGTCCAGATACGCCTGGCTGGCGGCGAGGAAGCGCGGGTCCTGGCTGCGCACGCGCATGCCCGGTTCGGCGAACAGCCACGCGGGGTAGCCGCCGGCTTCCCATTCGGCGCACACGTACGGGCCGGGACGCAGGATGACGTTGAGGCCCTGAGCGGCGGCTTCGTCTATGAAGGCGGCCAGGTCGTTGTTGCCGGTGAAGTCGAACTGGCCGTGGCGCGGTTCGACCAGGTTCCAGAACACGTAGGTCTCCACGGTGTTCAGGCCCATGGCGCGCGCTTTCTGCAGGCGGTCCTTCCAGTAGGCGCGCGGGATGCGCTGGAAGTGGATGGCGCCGGAAATGATCTGGTAGGGCTTGCCGTCGCGGGTGAAGTGTTCGCCCTGGGTGGCGAAGGCGGGCCAGTGCGTGGTGGCGTGCGTCGGTTGCGCGGATGCCGGGAGGGACAGCAGGAGCGACAGGGCAAGGGCGGACAGGGAGCGACGCAGCATGTGGGGGTCTCTGGCGGTGGTGAGGTTGGGCTTTTTTGTAGGAGCGGCTTTAGCCGCGACCGAGTGCTGGCGGAGAGTTTCGGTCG
>Ga0065704_10000275_pt1 | contig 50973 bp, 44 predicted proteins | sample SwiRhicommuniRL2_FD_59091 | JGI IMG/M metagenome (GOLD analysis project Ga0065704, IMG submission 59091) | Switchgrass rhizosphere bacterial communities from Rose Lake, Michigan, USA - RL2 v2 (version 2) | ecosystem: Host-associated > Plants > Roots > Rhizosphere > Soil | place: East Lansing, MI | reverse complement strand
CGCGGCTGGTGGTGCTGTCCGGCCACGACGGCACCCTGACCCTGCTGGCCGGCATGCTCGACCTGCACTGGCAGTTGCCCGGCTACCAGCCCGACCAGACCGTACCCGGCGGCGCGCTGGTGTTCGAGCGCTGGCGCCGCGCCGACGGCGAGCGCGTGATCCGCCTGCGCTACACCGCGCAGAGCCTGGCGCAGCTGCGCGAACGCCACCCGCTGACGTTGCAGGCGCCGCCGTTGGCGTCGGCGGTGTTCATCCCGCAGTGCAGCCGCGCCGACGCCGCCTACGACTGCCCGCTGCCGGCATTCGCCGCCGCGGTCGAGGCCGCGATCGATCCGCGATTCCTGACCCCATGACGCCACGTGCGCCGGCCCCGGCCGGTCGCGCGGCGGCATCGGTGCTTCCCGGCACCGCCCCTGGCGCTCGCGCCACCCGCTGTTCCTCCCAACCCGCAAGAGGCGATTCATGATCCAGCATCTACGCACCCTCGTGAGCTACGGCATCGGATTGAGCCTGGCCTGCGCCGGCGTGGTCCACGCGCAATCGGACGTCGGCGTGCTCGACGTCCTCACCTACAACGTCGCCGGCCTGCCGCAAGGCATTTCCAGCAGCAACCCGGCCGCCAACACCGCCCAGATCGCACCGAAACTGGCGCCCTACGGCCTGATCAACGTGCAGGAGGATTTCAACTATCACGCCACCTTGTACGCGGGCGACACGCACCCCTACCGCACGCCCACCAGCGGCGGCGCGGCGATCGGCGACGGCCTCAACACGCTGAGCAACTACCGCTTCGACGACTTCACCCGCATCAAGTGGGACAAGTGCAACGGCACCGACTGCCTCACCCCCAAGGGTTTCAGCTACATGCGCGTGCGCCTGGACGACGGCGTGCTGCTGGACGTGTACAACGCGCACCCCAACGCCGGCACCGAGAGCGGCGACCTGGCCGCGCGGCGCGCCAACATCAGCCAGCTCTCGCAGTTCATCCAGACCTGGTCGGCCGGCAACGCGGTGCTGGTGATGATGGACTCCAACACCCGCTATACCCGCGCCGACGACAATATCCGCGAGCTGATCGCCGGCAACGGCCTGACCGATCCGTGGGTGGAACTGGTCAAGGGCAGCGCGCCTGCCGCCGGGGCCGCGCCGCTGCTGTGCGGCACCCCGCCGACCAATGCCTGCGAAGTGGTGGACAAGATCCTGTACCGCGACGCGCCGCAACTGACCCTGGTCGCCAACCGCTACCAGCTCGACGACGGCCGCTTCTACGACAGCGACGGCAAGCCGCTGTCCGACCACTACCTGCTGGCCGCGCAGTTCGGTTGGGCGGTCGGCACGAACGTGCGCACCAGCGACCAGTTCGGCGGCCCGCACGGCACCCCGTTCAACGACATCGCCAAGGGCGCCAAGCAGCGCACCATCGCCAGCGTGAGCCTGCGTGGCGCGGCGCGCCTGGACGGCATCGCGCTGGGCCTGGACAACGGCAGCACCCTGGCCCACGGCGGCAGCGGCGGCGATGCGGTCACGCTGCGCCTGGGCGCCAACGAGCGGCTGACCTCGGCCACGCTGAGCGTGGGGCAGTACAACGGCCGCACCCGACTGTTCTCGCTGAGTCTGCGCACCAATCAGGGCCGCAGCCTCAGCGCCGGCACGCCGACCAGCGAAACCTACACGCTCACCGCGCCCAGCGGCTGGCACATCGCCGGCTTCACCGGCCGCGACGGCGACGAGATCGACAAGCTCGGCGTGGTGTACCGGAAGGACTGACGCGCGTCCGGCGTTCCCACACAAGCGGCACGGCGCCCGTCACCAGACGGGCGCCGTCCACCAGGCCGATGCGGTGCGTGTGTGGCCGCGCACAGGTAACACCTGCGCCAGGCCGACGCGCAGCCGTCGCTCAGGGCGACTCGGCCTGCAGCCGCAGCGCGGGCACCGGCATCTTCGCAAACGCCTCGATGTCGCGCGTGCGCGCCGTCTTGAGCTGGGCGAAGAACGCCCGGGCATCGGCATCGCCGTAGGCGCGGCGACTCAGGCCCATCATCAGCACGCCGCTGCCGGCCGGGCTGCGCACGTAGCGGTACACGTTCCATTCGACGATGATGTTGCCCTCGGCATCGGGCGCCGACACCACGAAGTCGAGCACGGCCTGGTCCTTGGAGTCACTCAGCAGGGCCTGGTAGTTCGTCACCGGATCGGTCGCCTTGCGCTTCTCGAGCTCGGCGACCTTGTTGCGCAACATATCCTCCGGGGTGGCCGCATCGGCGCCCAGCAGGTCCAGCATCAGCATCGACTGGAAATGCTCGACGTCCTGGCCTCGCGGCACATACTCGTGCTTGTAGAAGTTCGGCTGTGGATGGCTGCTCCAGGCCAGGCGATACGTCTCCCCCGCCACCTGCAACGGTCCGGGGACACCCAGGTAATCCTCGACCTTCTCGGCGGCGGAAGCGACGGAGGCGACGCACAACAGGGCGTACAGGCCCATCCGCAACAGCGAGCGCATGATGTTTTGCATGTTCCAGTCCTTTAGAAAATAGGTTCCAGCGTTTCGTCGGCGCAATGCCTCCGGCCGCGGGGCGACGGCAGCCTTGCGCTGCCGTCGCGACACGATAACGCGTTACGCGCATCGCCGCACTGATCGCACCGTCGTCCCGCGCACCGCCGCAGTTGCCGCCGGCCAGCCTGGGACCGCCGCCTGGCGCTCTGCGCAGGCGGTAAACCGCACGTCTAGCGCCGGCCATGCTTCCAGCGACGAGCGGATCGCATGTCGGCTCCCGCAGAGGCCGGTCGCACCTCAGCGTGGCTTAGGATCCGGGCCGTAGCGATTGCGGCCCTCGACGCCGTCCACGCACATGAAGATCAGCACGACTACGGAGCCGACGTACGGGATTAAGCCAAGCAACACGTGAAAGCCGGACCTGCTCTGATCGTGGAAGCGGCGGACCTGCAGCGCGAGCGAGGGCACCAACACCGCGAGCAGATACAGCCACATCAGGCAGATCGCACCAAACGACAGCAGCTCGATGCCGCTTCGATCGCCGACGAACACCACGGCGAACAGCACGGCCAGCACCAGGATGTGCAACAGCATGAACATCCAGTATTCCTTGCGCCGCGAACGCCCGGAAAACTCCGCGTAGCGTTTGAACGGCAGCAGCATCCATTCCATCCTGCCTCCTTCTTTCGTCCCCCTGCCCCACTCGGCGGGGTGGCGACGCCAATGTAGCATCGGCACCGCGACCTCGGAGCGCCCGCCACTAGGGCGTGTCACCACTCCCTAGGCGCTGGCCGCCTCCAGCGCCTGCGACAAGCGCTCCACCGCGATCACCTCCATGCCCTTGACCGTGCCGGTCTTGGGCGCATTGGCCTTGGGCACGATGGCGCGCTTGAAGCCGTGCGTGGCGGCCTCGCGCAACCGGTCCTCGCCATTGGGCACCGGGCGGATCTCGCCGGACAGGCCGACCTCGCCGAAGGCGATGGTCTTCTCCGCCAGCGGCCGGTCGCGCAGCGAGGACAGCACGGCCAGCAGTACCGGCAGGTCGGCGGCGGTCTCCTGCACACGGATGCCGCCGACCACATTGACGAACACGTCCTGGTCGCCGACCACGATGCCGCCATGGCGGTGCAGCACCGCCAGCAGCATCGCCAGCCGGTTCTGCTCCAGGCCCACCGCCACCCGTCGCGGATTGGACAGCGGCGAGGCATCGACCAGCGCCTGCACTTCCACCATCAGCGGCCGCGTGCCCTCGCGGGTGACCATCACGCAACTGCCGGGCTGATGCGCGCTGCCGCCGGACAGGAAGATCGCCGAGGGGTTGGAGACTTCCTTCAGCCCCTTCTCGCCCATCGCGAACACGCCCAGTTCGTTGACCGCGCCGAAGCGGTTCTTGAACGCGCGCAACAGGCGGAAGCGGCTGCCGCTCTCGCCCTCGAAATACAGCACCGCATCGACCATGTGCTCGAGCACGCGCGGGCCGGCGATGCCGCCTTCCTTGGTGACGTGGCCGACCAGGAACACCGCGGTGCCGGTTTCCTTGGCGTAGCGCACCAGCCGCGCCGCGCTCTCGCGCACCTGGCTCACCGAGCCGGGCGCGGCGGTCAGCGCCTCGGTCCACAGCGTCTGCACCGAGTCGGCGACGATCAGCTTGGGCCGCGCCGCGCTGGCGTGCTGCAGGATGTGTTCGATGCCGGTCTCGGCCAGCGCGTTGAGGCCGTCCAGCGGCAGGTCCAGGCGCACCGCGCGCCCGGCGACCTGGGCCAGCGATTCCTCGCCGGTCACGTAGAGCACCGGCAGGGTGCCGGCCATCTTCGCCAGCGCCTGCAGCAGCAGGGTCGACTTGCCGATACCCGGATCGCCGCCGATCAGCACCACCGCGCCCTCCACCAGGCCGCCGCCGAGCACCCGGTCGAACTCGCCGATGCCGGTGGACACGCGCGCCTGGTCGCGATGCTCCACGTCCTTGAGCGCGGTGATCTTCGGCGCCTCGGCCTTGCCGGCCCAGCCGCTGCGCCGCGCCGCGGCCGGCGCCTTGGCCGCCGTCGCGCTTTCCAGCACGATCTCGCTCAGCGAATTCCACGCCCCGCATTCGGTGCACTGGCCCTGCCATTTGGTGTATTCGGCGCCGCATTCGCCGCAGACATAGGCCGTCTTCGCCTTCGCCATCTCGTTCTTGCCCGCTGACAGAATGCGCCAGCATAGTGGCTGGCGGTCTCAAGTTGCGCGACAGGGTACATGGACCGCCGCCGATGCCCGCGACGGCGTCGCGCCCATCAATGTCGCGAAAACTGCCCGGCCTGCGGCAATTGGACGGCTGCGCCGGCAGTGTGCGTGTGCCCGCCCGCTCCAGGCGGCACCGCACCGACCAGCGAAGAAATCGGGATGGACGGACGCGGCCACGATGCGACATCTCACCCTGCCGCTGTTCACCTTGCCCGCGCTCGGCTATGCAGGCGCCGCGCGCCGATGGCGGCGGCAACCTGATCGACCATCAGCCGTGCGGATCGGCGGCACAAAATCGGCGAACTGCAGTTGTCTCCACGCACACATCACGCAGGTAACGGACCCGATGGCGCTGCGCGGTCAGCAGCGCCGCTCGACTGGCGAGTGTCGTTGCGACTCTGGCAGCTTGATGAGCCACCTGCAATTGACCATCCAGCGCCGACGGATCAGAACTCGCGCAAATCATGATGTCACTAACGGCATGCGCCATTGCGCAATCGAAACTTGCCCCATGGGAAAGCACGGGAAGGGCAAACAGACCGAGCAGATAGCCGAGCAGCGGGAGGCGCATCGACCAACATGGCGGGCGCTTCCACGTGTTCTTTTTTGTCTAAACAAAGCTCGTTACGACGTTGCCGCCTCAGGCGCCAGTGTCCTCGGGCTTGAGACCCATCGAGTATTCCTCGATATCCTGACCATCGACCCAACCGGTGGCGCAGTCGCCGGCATAGCGACCATCCGGCTTGAGTGTGCAGGCGATGCCCGTTGTCGGGCGTTTCCATTCGATCGGCGAGTCGGCGCCCTTGCACATCTCGTTGTCCTTACAGAGCTTCACTGTACGGGTTGGAATCGCCATGACCAGGGCACGAACCAACACCCCTTCCTTGCGTTGGGCCGCCCGCAGGCAGAGCAACTGGTTTGCTCCGACATGTGCGACGGGCTTGCCCGCCGCTGGTTTAAAACTGTCCTCGAGTGTGACGCCGTGTTCTGCTCCAACAGCACCGAACGACAGGTTCGAGGTGCAATCGTCACCGGCGTCGATCGCCGTGCCGTCAATGGTGCAGGCGGTATTACCGTGCGTGTCGCGGGTGCAGGTCACGGCAGAGCCCGGTGACGACGCCTGCAACATGGCCTGCAAGGCGCGCGCATCGCCTGGCGCGGCTGATGCCGCTGAGGTTGTTAGCAGAACAACCAGGCTCAGCGCCCATCCGGAAGAATGGATGATCTGTCTCCTGCTAAGCAGGCCGCTCACGCTGCCCTCGACGGAGCCGGCAATGGACTTGTGGCTGGAATTGACGAGCATGGTTGTCACGGACTTCTCCTAAGCGACCTTTTGCACAATGAATACATCCGGGCAATCGACTGCAATTGTGGTGCCTGCATGACCTGGACCCTGGCGATCAGCGATCGACCGAAACATGGACGGGGCCGCTCATCGTGAACGGCCGGAGTACAGGCTGACGCCTCCCGAGAGGGCAGTCCGCGCCTCCCTCACCTCGTCCCAAATTTGAGACCGCCCTTTGCCGCTGCGCGCTTTCATGCGCCTTCGCGCTCCACATCTTTCGACGTCGGCGTCGTGGAATGCACGCAGCGCTCAACGCGCCTTGTACAACTCGCTCAGGCGGTCCGGCTTGCCGGCGATGCGCTCCAGGTGCGGATACTGCAGGCCGCCGTGGTAGGCGATGCGCAGCGTGTCGTAGCGGTTGCCGCGCTTGACCAGCAGCTCGATCGGCGCGGTGCCGCCCTTGGCCGCGGTGATCGCCTCCTTGATCGTGTCGGCGCTGTACTCGCGGCCGTTGACCGCGACCACGCTGTTGCCGGCGATGATGCCGGCATCGAACGCCGGGCCGTCCCACAGCACGTCCTGCACGATGCCCTTGTCGTCCAGGCTCAGGCCCAGCGAATAGGTCAGGGCGACGGTCTTCCTGGTCGCCTCGTAGGTCTTGATCGCCTCGTTCGGCTGGTCGGTGTAGACCAGCTTCCAGCCGCTGGCCTCGATGCCGCCGACCAGCGAACCGTGGCCATCGACGCGGCTGCGCAGGAACGTCGCCCAGTCGTACCTGGCCACGCCGTCGAGGGTGGCGACGATGTCCTCGAAGGTATACGGATTCACGTCCCAGGCGCCGTCGTGCATGCCGAAGAAGGCCTTGGCGAAATCGTCGATCGAGCGCTTGTTGCCGCTGAGTTCGCGCAGCTTGGCGTCCACTTCCAGCCACATCATCTGCCCGCCGGAATAGTAGTCCTCGCTCATCTGGTAGCTGCGGTAGGCGCGCGGCCGGCGCATCGACATGGTCGGGTCGTTGGTGGTGTCCTGCAGCGCGCGCCAGGCCAGGCCGGGGCGGCCGCGCTGGTAGGTGGCGGCGACGTCGGCGAGCGCGTCGCGCGCCTGGGTCTGCGTCCACAGGCCGGAGCGCGCGGACAGCACTTCGCCCCAGAACTGGGTCTGGCCTTCGTACAGCCACAGCAGGCTGTCGCCCATCGGCACGTTGAAGTTCGGCGTGGCCAGGTCGGCGCCGCGGCGGTACTTGCCGTTCCAGGAATGGTTGAACTCGTGCGGAAGCAGGTCGCGCCGGTCCCAGCTCTTGTCCCATTCGGTGAAGTAGTTGAGCGGGCCGCTGTTCTCGCTGGAGCGGTGATGTTCCAGGCCGATGCCGCCGAGCTTTTCGGTCAGCGCCAGCAGGAATTCGTAGTGGTCGAAATGGCGCGCGCCGTACAGCTTGTCCATCTGCTGCACCAGCGCCGCGTGCGCCTTGATCTGCTCGGGCCTGGCCTCCAGCGACTTGGCCTCGTCGGCGAACACGTTCAGGTACACCGGCGCCTTGCCGCCGGCATCCAGCGCGATGCGCTTGTAGTACTTGCCGGCGAACATCGGCGAATCGACCAGGTCGTCGAAATCGATCGGCTTGAACGTCACCGTGTCGCCGACCCGCGTGGCGGTCTCCAGCGCGGTGGCGTAGCTCCAGCCCGGCGGCAGAGTCACGCTGGCCTGCGCCTTGATGTTGCGCGCGTAGTAGCCGGCCGGGTACAGCGCGGTGGTGTTCCACTGCAGGTTGAGCAGTTCCGGGGTCATCATCACCCGGCCCTGGCCCTCGCCCTGCGCGGACAGGAACTGGAACTCGGCGACGATCTCGCTGACGCCCTGCGGCACCTCGACCTTGAATGCGTACACGTCGAACTGGTCGCGCTTCCACGGCAGCACCTGGCCGTTGGCCTTGACCACCAGCCCGGCCAGCTTGTCGATCGGCCCGGTCGGCGAATGGTTGCCGGGGATCCACTGCGGGTACAGCAGGGTCATCGGCCCCGGCGTGGCCGGGATGGTGGTGCGCACGCGGAAGATGCGGTGCGCCAGGTCGGTAGCGTCGACATCGATCTTCAGCGTGCCGGCGAACGGCACGTCCTGCGGCGGCGCGGTCTGCGCCGAGGCCTGGAACGCGGCGGTGGCGGCCAGCAGCAACGGCGCCATCCAGGCGGTGGGCTTGATCATGGGGTCTCCAGGGTGCGGCGGACGAGCAAGCCCGTGATGCTATGCCGCCGGCGCCGCGGCGTTCCATGCCATTGGTCATGCCCGGGGCAGCCGCGCACGGCGCCGGTTCACGCGCACGACGCGAGCGCCGGGGTGCACACATGCCGCCGGTGCATCGATAGGCGCTCCATGCCGTCGCCAGCACAGGTCTACCCGCATCGTGCGCGATGGGGAGAAGGATCGCGCTTGTCAGTATCTGCGCACCGGGAAGCGCCCGGAGAAGCCTTCGAACAGATCCCGCTCGACCGTGAGGCGATGCCGAAACTCCGCGGTGGCGGTCATGCCGAAGCCGATTTCATCGCCTTGCCCCGACTCGAGTCCGGCGAAGATGGCGTCGCAGAACGCGTCCAGGTCCACGCCATGAGTCGCACCTGCGCCCATCAGGCCGGTTCGGACGGCGGGCGGGATGATCTCCACCACCCTGACCGGCGTGTCGGACAGCGCGAAGCGGAGATTGGTCGTGTAGCTGTGGATCGCGGCCTTGCATGCGCTGTAGACCGGCGCGAACGGCTGCGGAATGAAGGCGCCGCCGGAGGACACGTTGGCGATGAGGCCTGGCCGCCCATGCTGCAGCAGCACCGGCACCAGCAGGTGGTTCAGGTGCAGCACCGCGGAAAACAGGATGTCCAGTTCGCGCTGGCGCTCCGCCCAGGGTGCCTGGTCGTCGGCGAGCGCGACCCGGCGCTGGATGCCGGCATTGTTGATCAGTACGCGCAGCCCGGGACATTGCGACCGTACGTGCTGCGCAAGCGCTTCGCGGTGCTCCGGAACACCGATGTCGTTGACCAGGGTCTTCAGGCCCGGCGCGGCCGCCGCGGCGGCTTCGAGCTTGAGCGCGTTGCGGCCGGTGACCAGCACCGTCGCGCCCGCGGCCAGGAAGCGCCTTGCCAGGCCGAACCCGATGCCATCGCTTCCGCCGGTAATCAGCACATCCACAGCGTCGAACATCGTTCCGGACATCGCGGTCGTCTCCTGGAAGGCGGGTGGCGCGCGGGTTTCGAAGCGCGACCCAAGGTTGTCATGTCAACCTAAAGTACGCCCCGCCTGGTTGCCGCGTCAACCAAAGCCCCCTATCGTCGGCGGATGAAGCGAGAGCGACTTTCCAAGCGCGAGCAGGCGATCTGGCACGCGTTCAAGCAGATGGGCCAGGCCGTGATGGCCGCGGTCGAGAAAGACCTGGCCGACGCGACCGGCCTGACAGGAAGCGACTTCGGTGTGCTGTCCAGGCTGGTGGACCTGGGCGAAGGCGAACTTCGCCAGCAGGCGTTGGCTAGTTCCATCGGATGGCACAAGAGCCGGCTGTCGCACCAGCTCACGCGCATGCAGCAGCGCGGCCTCGTCCGCCGCGCCGACACCGGACCACGCGCAGTGGCCGTGACGATTACCGTACTGGGCCGGGACCGGCTGGATGTGGCGCGGCCGGTGCATGCGGCGTCGGTCAGGAGATGGCTGCTCGACCGCCTCAGCGCCGAGCAAGCCGATCTGCTGCTGGCGCTCTCCACCACCTTGGCGCGCGACCGCGTCTGAACGTACCTGCGCGCCGCGCGCAACGCCGTCATGCGGGCGCAACCGCGACCCAGCCGCGAAACGAAAACGCGGCATAGAACAGCGCGACGTCGACGAAACCGGCCTCGCCGAGCAACGCTTCCTCCTCGGCTGGAGCGAGCAGCGGCAGCCGCGCGGCCATCGCGCGGCCGCTGGTCAGCGCCTTGTCCCGATCGACCCCGGCGCGATCGCCGAACGCGACCGAACGCGCCAGCCAGCGCGGCGGGTCGTCGCCGACCGCGGCATGGTGCGCGATCACGATGCTGGCGGTCGGCGCGAGACGGCGACGGATGTCCTGCAGCGTGCGCAGCCGCTCGGCGCGATCGAGGAAATGCAGCGTCAGCAGGCAGGTCGCGCCGTCGAACGGGCCGGCCGGCGCCTGGTCGACCGTTCGCTCCAGCAGGTCGATGCGATCGGCATACGGCGAAACCACATCGCGCGCGAGCGCGAGCATCGCCGGCGACGGATCGACACCGGTAAAGCGCCATCGCGGCTGCGCCTGAGCCAGCGCCGCCAGTTCCAGTCCGCCGCCGGCACCGACCACCAGCACGTGCGCCATGGCGCCTGCGCGCTCGGCAAGCAGCAACATCGCCATGCGCTGGAGATCCGCCAGACCTGGCACCTTGCGCGGCGCATCCGCCGCGTAGGAGGCGACGGCAGCCGGATCGGCGAAGGGGGATGGTGCGCCTTGCGTCATGGGGTGCTCCGAAGATCAGCGCGGCGATGAGCGCCGGCTCCACGGCAACCGGCGGATGCCTGTCGACCGCCGCCGGCTCGCGGCGCGCCTCGGGCTGCATGGCGCATCCGCATCATGTATCCATTGAAGTTACGAATACGGGCGCCGCCTGTCAACGCAGGGCCGGTGCCGGTCCCGATGCGCCACCGCGTCCCTTGCAGCGTCGCGGCCGGCGCCGAGCGGGATGCCAGGCAAGCTAGGCAACGCCGGCGCGCGCGATGGCGCACCATGGCGAACCCAAAACGCACAAGGCCGCCTCGAAGGCGGCCTTGTGCGACGCGGCGGCTGCACGCCCTCAATGCATCATGTTGACGTTGAGGTTGTGCATGACCCACAGCGAGCCGACCACCACGATGCCGATGATCAGCAGCGAGAACAGGCCCACGTGCACGTTGGAACGCTGTTCGGCCGACCGGTCCATGTGCAGGAAGTAGATCAGGTGCACCAGCATCTGCACCGCGGCCAGCACCGAGATGACGATGACGGTCACGCCCTTCGGGAAGGCGCCGCTCATGACCATGCCGAACGGGATCACGGTCAGGATCACCGCCAGCACGAAGCCGACCAGATAGGACTTCAGGCTGACGCCATGCGACGACTCGGCATGGGCATCGGAGGAATGATGGTTGGCCATTACAGCGCTCCCAGCAGGTAGACGATGGTGAACACGCCGATCCAGATCACGTCCAGGAAGTGCCAGAACAGGCTCAGGCACGCCAGGCGGGTGGTGTTGCGCGGGGTCAGCCCGTTCTTGGCGATCTGGATCACCAGCACCGCCATCCACAGCAGGCCCGAGGCCACGTGCAGGCCGTGGGTGCCGACCAGGGTGAAGAACGCGGACAGGAACGCACTGCGGCCGGGGCCGGCGCCCTCCTCGATCAGGTGATGGAACTCGTAGATTTCCATGCCCAGGAAGCCCAGGCCCAGCAGCGCGGTGACCGCCAGCCAGCCGTACAGGCCGCCCATGCTGCGCTTGTGCGCGGAGATCATCGCCAGGCCGAAGCTCAGGCTGCTGAACAGCAGCAGGAAGGTTTCCACCAGCACGAACTTCAGGTCGAACAGTTCCTTGGCGGTCGGGCCGTCCACGGTCGCGCCGGCCAGCACCGCGTAGGTCGCGAACAGGCCGGCGAAGATGAGGCAGTCGCTCATCAGGTAGACCCAGAACCCGAACACGGTGTTGCCGCCGCTGTCGTGGTGGGCGTGGTCGTCGTGGCCGTCGGCGTGGACGGCGTGAGGATCGAGCGTCGTGGTGGACATGGTTCAGACCGCCTTTGCGGCATGCGCCGCCTGTTGCTGTTCCAGCAGGGCGAAGCGCGCGTTCTCGATGCGCTCCACCTCTTCCGCCGGGACCCAGTAGTCGACGTCGTCGTCGAACGTGCGTGCGATGAAGCTGCCGATCATGCCGACCAGGCCGATGATCGCCATCCACCAGATGTGCCAGATCAAGCCGAAGCCCAGGACCACGCTGAACGCGCCGATCCAGACACCCGCCGCCGTGTTGCGCGGCATGTGGATGGGCTCGTACTTGGCTGGACGCGTCCAGCCCTTGCCCTTGAGCTTGTCTTCCCAGAACTGGTCGCGGTCGTCGATCTGCGGCAGCACCGCGAAGTTGTAGAACGGCGGCGGCGAGGAGGTGGCCCATTCCAGGGTGCGGCCATCCCACGGATCGCCGGTCAGGTCCAGGTTGTCCTTGCGCTTCCACACGCTGTAGCCGATCTGCACCAGGTTCAGGAAGATGCCGACGCCGATGATCGCCGCGCCCACCGCGGCCACCATCAGCCACGGCGCCCATTCCGGGTGGTTGTAGCTGTTCATGCGCCGGGTCATGCCCATGAAGCCGAGCACGTACAGCGGCATGAAGGCGACGAAGAAGCCGATGATCCAGCACCAGAACGAGGCCTTGCCCAGCTTTTCGTTGAGCTTGAAGCCGAACGCCTTGGGGAACCAGTAGGTCAGGCCGGCCAGGTAGCCGAACACCACGCCGCCGATGATCACGTTATGGAAGTGCGCGATCAAGAACAGGCTGTTGTGCAGCACGAAGTCCACCGCCGGGATCGCCAGCATCACGCCGGTCATGCCGCCGATGGTGAAGGTGATGATGAAGCCGATCGTCCACAGCACCGGCGCGGTCATGTGCACGCGGCCGCGGAACATGGTGAACAGCCAGTTGAAGATCTTCACCCCGGTGGGGATCGAGATGATCATCGTGGTGATGCCGAAGAAGGCATTCACGTTGGCGCCCGAGCCCATGGTGAAGAAGTGGTGCAGCCACACGATGAACGACAGCACGCCGATGCACGAGGTCGCGTACACCATCGAGGTGTAGCCGAACAGGCGCTTGCGGCTGTACGTGGCGATCAGCTCGGAGAAGATGCCGAACGCCGGCAGGATCAGGATGTAGACCTCCGGGTGGCCCCAGATCCAGATCAGGTTGACGTACATCATGGCGTTGCCGCCGCCGTCGTTGGTGAAGAAGTGCGTGCCCAGGTAGCGGTCCGCACCCAGCAGCGCCAGCGCCACGGTCAGGATCGGGAACGCGGCGATGATCAGGATGTTGGTGATCAGCGCGGTCCAGGTGAAGATCGGCATGCGCATCAGGGTCATGCCCGGCGTGCGCATGCGCATGATCGTCACGAAGAAGTTGATGCCGGTGAGCAAGGTGCCCAGGCCCGAGATCTGCAGGGCCCAGATGTAGTAGTCGACACCCACGCCTGGACTGTATTCCAGCCCCGACAGCGGCGGGTACGCCAGCCAGCCGGTCTGGGCGAACTCGCCCACGCCCAGCGAGATGTTGATCAGCGCCGCGCCGGCCACGAACAGCCAGAAGCTCAGCGAGTTCAGGAACGGGAACGCCACGTCGCGCGCGCCGATCTGCAGCGGCACGATCAGGTTCAGCAGGCCGGTCATGAACGGCATGGCCATGAAGAAGATCATGATCACGCCATGCGCGGTGAAGATCTGGTCGTAGTGGTGCGGCGGGAAGATGCCTTCGTTGCCGCCGTGCGCCATCGCCTGCTGGGTGCGCATCATCGCCGCGTCGGCGAAGCCGCGCAGCAGCATGACCAGCGCCACCACGATGTACATGACGCCGATGCGCTTGTGGTCCACCGAGGTGAACCACTCCTTCCAGAGATAGCCCCACAACTTGTACTTGGTGATCGCCGCCACCACCAGCAGGCCGAGGACGCCAGCGCCGCCGAGGGCCGCCATGATAATCGGCTCGTGGTACGGAACCGCCTCGAGCGTGAGTTTGCCTAGCATCACTTGTCTCCAGAAGTGCACATGGCGACCGGCTCAGCAGCCGATGCCGGATGGGCGTCGTGGCCTTCCATCTTGTGGCCCTTGCCCATCATGTATTTGTCGATCAGCGACTTGAACATGCCGCTCTGCACCGACGAGTAATAGGTCACCGGGTATTGCGCCTTATCGTTGCGGTTCGCCGCCAGCACCTGGAACTCGGCCTGGTCCAGCGCCTTCGGCGAGGCCTTGACCTTGGCCACCCAGGCATCGAACCCGGCCTGGTCGGTGGCATGCGCGGCGAAGCCCATCTTCGAGAAGCCGTGGCCGCTGTAGTTGGCCGACAGGCCGAAGTACTCGCCCGGCTCGTTGGCGATCAGGTGCAGCTTGGTCTCCATGCCGGCCATCGCGTAGATCTGCGTGCCCAGGTGCGGGATGAAGAACGAGTTCATCACCGTGTCGGAGGTGATCTTGAAGTTCAGCGGCGTGTCGACCGGGAACGCGATCTCGTTGACCGTGGCGATGCCCTGCTCCGGGTAGATGAACATCCACTTCCAGTCCAGCGCCACCGCCTCGATGGTGATCGGCTTCACGTCCGACTCCAGCGGCTTGTACGGGTCCAGCGCATGCGAGGAGCGCCAGGTCAGCACCGCCAGCACCAGGATGATCATGCACGGGATCGACCACACCACCACCTCGATCGCGGTGGAGTGCGACCAGTTCGGCTCGTAGCGGGCCTTGGTGTTGGAGGCGCGGTAGCGCCAGGCGAAGACCAGGGTCATCACGATGACCGGGATCACCACCAGCAGCATCAGCACCACCGAGGTGATCAGCAACGTCTTCTCGTCGTGACCGATCTGCCCCTTGGGGTTGAGGATGGCGGCATCGCACCCGGCCAGCAGCAGCGCGGACAGGAGCAACAGGCCGGAGCGCAGCGAGCGCCGGAGTTGTTTCAACGGAATCATCGAACGATCCAATTGCGTAGGGGATGCGGACCGCGCAGTGGCGAACGGGAGCGGCGCAGACGGCCGTTTCCACGCGTCCCTAGGCATCCTGGCCATCGTGCGCGGTCAACGACGCATTTTATGCTGCCGTGCGGCATCTCCGAAAGCCATTGACAAGGCCCGGCGTGCGCAAGCGCCTGTTTTTGTGTGCGACACATTGCCGCACCCGGGCGCGACGGATCGCCGCGTCCCGCCTGCCGCGCGCGGATGCGCCTCCGTCTGGCTGTAATCGGGATGTAACGGAGCGGCGGCCGGCCTGAGGTCGGCGACGCTCTCCAACGGCTGGACGACACGCCCGACAAGCGGCGACCGCGCGCGGTGCCAGCGACCGACCATGCCCTGCGTTAAGGCCACGCCGCCTTCTTGCGTTTGATCTGCTCGATGTAGCTATGGATGGTGAAGCGGCTGACTCCCAACGCCGCCGCAACAGGCTCCATACCGTTACGGATCAGGAACAGGCCACGATGCATCATCGCCTACACCGCGTACATCTTCTCTTCCCTATCCATTAACGCCGACGGCTTCATGAACCGCCTGACCGCATCGTCGATGATCTCCTGCATCATTGCCCTAGGCAGGTCTCGCCGGCCGCGCCTCGCTGCGCAGTGGCTTGGCCTTCCGATGCAGCATCTGCTCCAGCCAGCCGTGGTCATCTCAAACACGGTCATGTCGGCATTGAGGCCCAGCGCGGCTACCGGCAGGCCGGCGCCGTCGCTGAACAGCAGTGGCGAGCGCAGGTGGCGGCCGGCGGAGTCGATGGCCTGGTACTCGTCGCCGGTCGACCCGCGCGCAATTGTTCGTAGCAATCTAAAACCTTCGATTAAACGACGTCGCCGGACCACCATCCGAATGACGCTCAATCGATCTAGTTGAGATGCTTAAAACAGCTCTCCCATGTTGCATCGACGACCTGCGCCCATGACCTGAATGAGGATTATCGACGCAAGGCTAGGAAGAGGATCAAGCGGCAGTTTGGCGACATAAAAGTGCGCCATTGCGGCTTGCTAGGAACACCGCGCAAGCATTGATGCTATTTGAGCTGTGGAACCTACGAATGAAGTGAAAGCAGTTGATGCCTACCGCGGGGAGGGCGTACCTGCAATGTGCGAAATGCCCCGCAAGCATGCCAGAAACGGCGAAAATCGCGAGCCTGAGCAACGCGAACATAGTCGATATGCCTAATCCGCTTTTCGACCGCACTGATCAACCCTTCTTTAGGGCTCTACTATTTTCGTTCGGACCCACAGCACTTCATCTCCGCTGCGAATCTCGTCAACCAAGATGGCGAAGTCACACAGGTTGGCGTTAACCCGTACTCCACTGACTTCATACCCATAAGAGATTTTCCCCTGTGAATCTGGCGGCTGACCAAACGCCTCACCAAGTACTAGAACACGCTTTCCATCCAAATGCCTGTACGTCACAGAGAACGGATCGGGAAGTGCCAGCGCAAAACAGCTCTGAGCAAGGTCAAGGCTTGCTTGCCATTTTGATTCAACTGCAAGCCTACCTTCCGACCCTGCAAGTCTTGCCCGGCTCACAAGAAGTTCCTACACCCATTGGTGCTGAACCGGCACAGGAAGACATGACAAACACGCCAACCAACCCTAGCAACCTGGTGTGCATGAGCCTCCTCCCGTGCCTTGGAACCGATTCCACGTTTCGATCTTCCCTTCAAGCTTTCGAACCTGATCGGGATCCAGTCTCGGACCTGATATCAATCGCACCCGGTATCCATCCGGTGTGTGCTCAATACCAAAGGCATTTGTCTTGCTGATCATGTATGCGGCCTGGCCGGTCCTCGCCGTACGGGATGCATCGTCACGACCAGGAAGCTGCTCAATGTGTTCACCATGCGTGTGTCCCGGTGAACTCCCAACCGGCAGACTGAATGACATCGTATGAATCTATTTTCCATCGCAAATCATACATCCATGTACCTCATCAATCCCCGCAGAAGTGCCTTTTTCATCAGCTGTGAATGATTGCTCTGCGTTCGACAAGTTTAGCCTAGTTCCGTCTCCTAGCCGCCCCTGCTTCTGAGCAGTTGCAACATTCCCATCCTTTGCCTTCTGTGAGCTGGATAGCTCTGGCTGGCTCGGTCCGGTCTTCGGTTGAAGTTGGCTCCGGCGCCACTGTTTGCAGTGACCGGATCGACGCTAAGGAACCGTCCGATGGCGGGATCGTAATAGCGCTGGACTCGGTACTCGCCGCGCATCAGTAAGCGACAAACAGCGCACAGCAAAAAAGCCCGCGCAATGCGCGGGCTTTTGCCTTTCAGAGGCAGTTACTTTTTCTCTGCCTTAGGGGGGCGGGCTGTATTAAGTATTCGATCCATCAACTGGCGCAGCACAGTCGAACTTGGCTTTCCATATATGGCGGCGGTCTGACGGCCACCCTCACCGTTGATCGTAAGGAAGTAGCAGTCGCCGTCATCAACTTTGTCATCGGCACTAACACGCAAATCTGCCACATCGACCGAGTAAAGCTGCGCCACCTCTGCGCCAAGGGGCACTTTAGAGATGTCGACCGTGGGCCCAAGACTACTACTCATGAGTGGCCCATCAATGCGCACGTAGTCGTATCTAGGAAATCCGCTATTCCCGATCTCGATCAAGAGTGAGCGATTGGTTTTCGACACACCCAGCGTAGCTCGCTTTACATTGAGCACACTCCAGTGCCGCACACAGCGCTCTAGTTCATACCTCACATCGGCATTAGGCGGAGCCGCAGCTCGGTCAATGGCGTCCGAATAGTCATCAGGAATACTCTTGCCATCAGTCGGGCTAGCCATAGCACACGAAGCCATGAGGAGAAACGACATAAGGGGAACGGCGTTTCTCATGGTCAATAGACCGTCCTTTCAGGCAGATTCATCTCACGTCGAATTTGATTTTCGACCCCCATTGCCTTTTCCTCAGATCGCCTCACCCCGGTACCAGGGTTGACGGATCGATCCAGAGTCCCCTTCGAGTAATCGACCGCGTGAGATAGCTCGTGACCAAGAACCACCTTGGATGGTGTCGCTGAAGTCCCCTCGGTCGTACTTACAGTCGGCGTCCACTTTGTGTCGTGCGCAATGGTGCCTCCCGTGCCTTGGCCGTTTTGTGCGTTGTCTAAGTTGGTCGGGTTCGCGTGGCTCGACCCATCATTCTTTGTGATCGTGAACGTCTCTTTCGACTTCTGCAGTGCAACGACGATTTGCTTACCGGTGGGGGTCGCTTTCAGTTCCCTAATCTGAGCCTTTACCTCTCGCTTGAATTCCTTGTCGCCTTCGATCACAAGCTTCCGCCCGTCAGGATCGGTGAACTTGTAAGGGTTAGCAGCAGCGTACCAATAGCGATTGAAGTACTTCTGATCTCCACTATAAGCAGTAACCGGATCAACGCTCAGGAACCTTCCGATGGTTGGGTCGTAATAGCGCTGCTGCATGTAGCTCAGCCCGGTGACCGAGTCACTCACATGCCCCGTATACCCAGGCCCGTCGACTACACCTTCGCCTATGGCCGCACCATACGGCTCGTAGGCATAGCGCTTGATGACATTACCGCTCGCATCCGACTCTGCCACGACCGAGCCCAGCGCATCAGTGTGGATATAGGTCACAGTCTGCGCACTTGCTACAAAACTGGCCAGCAGGCACGCCATTGCCAACAGCAGCCCTGCCGCCTTCGCCACGCTCATCCCCTCCCCCTTGCTTGTAGCCCATACCTTTTCATGGCCGTGTGTGCGGACGCTATTGCGCGATCGCTTCGTCCACGCCCCCTCATGCTCGAAGCAGTGGTTCATCATTCGAGTCCGTTCTCCTGCATCAGGCCATTGGATGGCACCGAGCAACCGTTGTCGTTGCAGGCGCGGACGGTCACAACCTTCGGTTTTGGCGCACCGCGCACCGTGACGGCGCAGAGTGTTCGGGTGGTGGTGCAGCCACCACTGAACTCATAGCGGGTCGCTCCGGCCACAGCCGTCCATCCGCCCTGGTAGGTAGTATTGCCCCCGGAATAGAAATAGAGAGCATTAAATAGATTTGGTGCATCCGGGACCGGGGGCGGCAGGCTTACGACGGTGGAAGCGACTCCCGAGAACCCGCTACAGCCAGCCTCATTGCATGCCGCCACGCGGTAGCCGTATGTCCCATTGCCCTTTCCGCCAACCCCACGCTGCTGGGTACCATCGTTCTGCAGCACACTGAAACCACCACCATTGACTTCCTCCTGCAACTGGTAGGACGTCGCGCGATCCACGCCGGACCAGGTGACGGTGTAGCTACCGTTGCTGCTCGAAGCAGGCGCGCTGATCGAAGGTGCTGCAGAGGGGGCGATCACTACCTGCACAGTTGCTGTGGACGAGTAAGGCCCGCAGCCTACCGACGAACACCCACGCACGCGGTACTCGTACACTCCCTGCACTTTTTCCGACAAGGCCTTACTCACAGGGGCGGCGTCAGCAACCACGGCCCAGGCGCCCCCATTGAAACGCTCTTCAAGCTGATAGCTGCTGGCCTGGGTGACCGCTGACCAATTGATCGTATAGGCAGAGGTCAAGGACTTGGCCGGAACCGAAAGCGTCGGTGCCGCGGCAGGTATGTACACTGCCTGCACCGTGGCAACGCTGGAATAGCTGCTGCAACCGACGCTGTTGCAGGCGCGTACACGGTAACCATAGACGGCCGCCGCCCTGCCACTGAACAAATGGCTGCGCTCGGCCGAATCCTGGATCTGTGCCCAGGGACCCGCGCCCTGCTGCTCTTCCAGAAGATAGTTGGTCGCGCCGGTAACAGTGTTCCAGCCGACAACATAATTTCCACCACTAGCGATAGCCGGCAAGGTCAAGACCGGTGCAACAGCGGGTGGAAGCTCCACCACCACTATTGCCACCGCACTCCAGCCGCCACAAATCCCGGCACGACATGCACGAGCGCGCAGGCTGTAGCTGCCAGCTGGCTTGCCACTGGCAGACCAGTTCAATGCTGTGCCGCTGTAGGCAGCCACCCAATCTGCCTGACCCTCACGCTGCTGCAATTCGTAGCTGGTTGCACCTACCACAGCCGACCAATTCACCGGGAAGCTGCCATTGCTACTGAACGCCGTCACCGTGACGACGGGCACACCAGGCGCAACCGCCGTGGCGGACTTGGCTAACAAGCTGCCATTCAAGTAGATGTACTCGGTACCCTCGCCTGTGCGCTGGCTCTCCTGCCGACGCAGCACTCCTGCGTTGTCGTACAGCGAGAGCACATCGCCGCCCGGCGCTTGACTGAGCACGCGCCTCCCATGCGCATCATAGGCGTACTTTTCAGTTCCAGCGGCTTCACGCAAGCGATTGCCGAAGTCGAACAGGAACCCCTGTCCGTTGCGAGATGCGAGGTTGCCCTGCACATCGTAGCCAAGCCCCATCGTGGTGGAACCGTTGGATGACTGTACGTTGGTCAGCCGATTGTTGCCGTCATACCAGTAACTATGATCCTTGACCCCGGCCAGTCGCGCAGAACGCAGATTGTCCAGTGCGTCATAGCTGTAGATCACACTTCCATTGCCGCCAAACGCAGGTGAAACAGCCTGGGTCAAGCGATCCAGGTCGTCGTACTGCATCGTCCTGTTACGCGCGGCATCCAAGCCGTCATCGATGGCGGTGACATTGCCACTGGCGTCGTAGCGGTAGGCATTGTCCAGCGCGCCGCGCGAATCGGTGACCCGCGCCGGCAACTGGCGCGCATTCTGCGCCATGCTGTGCACAATGCCATTGCCATAGATGAACTCGCGCATGCCACCGTTGGGGTAGTAGGACACCCCAAGCGCGTAGCCGCCTGCACGCGTTGCTTGCCCCAGGCCATTGGGCGCCATGTCAACCGACAGCCCACTGGGATAGTGCACACTGGCCACCACTCCGCGGGTGTCGTAACCATAACCCAGGGCCCAATCGAACCTGCCTGCAATGGAACTCCCTTCCCCGATCAACAGGCGGCGCCGGTTGTAAACGTAGGTATTAACCACCGGGCTGGAACTGATGCTGTTCTGGGTGGAAACCTGCTGCGGCAGGCCATCAGCGGTGTAATTCCAGCTTTGGTCGCCATTGCCATCAGGGAAGACCAGTGTCTTCAAACGGTTGCGCATATCGTAGCTGCGATCGACGCGACGTCCAGATGCATAGGCGGTTGCCGCATCACAGCTGCCAGCATTCGGCAGGTCCAGGCCCGCTGCGGACCAGGTCAGGTTGTCGGCCGCGTCGTACCCCAGCGCCGTCGCGCCGGTTTCCGGCTCGATGGTCTTGCACAGCCGCTGGTAGGTGTCATAGACATAGCGACGGGTCAGCGCAACAGCGCCATCCGTACTGCGCTGGGTGATGCTAGTGGGTTTGCCGAAAACGTTGCGGGGAACATCCAGCACCACCCCGGCCGGCTTCACGATCAAGACGGGCGCTTCCAACTGTGGCTGATCATAGGACAGGAAGCTAGTTGTAGTCTGCGTTCCACGCGCGTCAGTTACACGGGTGCGCGCACCGGGAAGATACTCCGTCGTGGTGATCAACGCCCCCAACTCGCTGTCCTGAACCGCGGCGGTCTTGCGCCCCAGTGCGTCGTACTCACTCCAGTTGCCGCTTGACAGGCTAGGGCTGTTGCCTGGGTAGGATGCAAACAGTTGCCGCCCTTCATGATCATAGGCGAAGCGCTGCATGCGCTGGGTTGCCTCGGCGTTGGCAGCGTCGTACTCACGTGTGAGGAGCGGGCGCCATAGGGCGTCGTAATAGGTCTCCGTACGCCCGGCGCCCGCAGTAACCACCTGCCGCCAGTGACCGGCCGGAATGCCGTACTCATCGGCATCGACCTGTAGGAACGAGCGGCTCAGTGATGCCCACGCCACCGTATCACCTGTCGGATAGGTCACGTTGGAAACACGCCCCATCGCGTCGTAGCCATAGCTGGTGATGAAGCCATTCTCGTCGGTGAAACTGGAGACCCAGCCGTTGTCATCGATACCCACGCGCGATGAGGTCGCGTCGGGGTACTGCACCAAGCCTGGAATGCCACGCTTCCACTCCGAAAGTGTGGTACTCCTGCCATTGGCGTCGGTGAGGGTTCCGACAGTTCCGTCGGCCTGATAGGCCCGGGTCTGGATACGCTTCCCGAAGGCGAAGATTTCCACCGGCATGGCATTGCCGTCGAACGCCGCCTCGGCTACTACCGTACCCGTACCTAGCTCGGTCAGGCGAGACAGCTGCCCGACAATCCAGCGATTGGTGTTGTCGTGATAATCGAGGCGTTCGCGAATCGAACCACTCGGGCCGGTACGGACCCGCTCGGTCGGCCTTGCAAATCGATCAAACGCAGCCGCCTGCCAGGTATAGCTGGTGCCGTCCTGCTGCAGCACCGTCTGGGTGACCGGGCGGATCCGCACCGTTGCAGGATCACTCAAGCTGCCGAGGACATTACCGTACTGGTTCGCGAAGGGTTGGTTGCCAATATCGCTCTCGGAGAGGTACTGACTGGAGCGGACCTGTACCACACGCCCCTGCGCGTCCAGAACCTCTTCGCTCAGTTCTCGCCCATCGTTGAACATGTAAAGAATGCCGAAGGTCAAGCGCTGGGTTGTGCCGTCAGGACGGCTCACCCGCACCTGCTTGGTCTGCGCGCATGTCGTACAGGGGTAGGAGGGCGCTTCCTTTTCAGAGCCCCAAAGCCGAGAGGGCGCACCTCCGAAATCGTAGCTCCATTGCATCGGCTGCAGCCCCGGCCCGGAGATCGACTTGGCCTCGATGCTCAGTACATCGAAGTAGAACGGCTGGTCGAGTACGTACTCGGGAGCCTGCTGAGTTGCCGCTTTCACGTGGCACTCGGTTTTATGGACCCCCTCACGCCAATGACGCCGATTCATAAAGGAGAACGTGCCAATCGCCCCCGATGGATGGGTTGCGGTGACGGTGTAACCGTCTGAAAGGGGAAGTTGTTGGTTGGAGCACCACGGACCGGGAGGCGTCGAATCAGTGTCGGCAGGCGCCGAGGGCAGCAAAGACCCCGAGTAGGCGTAGGTCCAAGCACTCCCGTCAGGTCGACTTACTCGGCTGAGCTCCGGCTCGTACTGGTTCCCTTGATACTGGAAAGACCAAGTGCGTCCATTGGCAGTGGCACTACTCATCCGCCCCTGGCTATAAGAAAAGTTGATCTCTCGTCCGTCACTACTCCAGATCCGGGTAGGGTGACCATCGGCATCGTATGAAAACTGCACCGAGTTGCCGAAACGATCCTCGATCCGGCTAGCCAGGATGTAGTAGCGGGTGCGCTCCAAGATCACGGGCGTAAATGGCTCACCAACCCTCACTGGCACCATCTTCTGCAGCGGCGCCTCGGCGCGGCTAACGAGTTGATTGAAGTAATAGCGCTCGCCATTGGTCGTAGTCAGGCGGAATCCATCACGGCTGCCATCGGCCATGCTGATACAGTCGATGGCATCGCGCTCTTTAGTGGTCAACCTGGTATCGGTGCCCCCGGTGGGCAGTGGCGTGCCGGCCAGAATGGAAAGCATGGTGGTGTCACCGCGCCCGGGCAGGTGCACGTTCAAGCCGCTCCAAAACTCGCGAACATTGAAGATACCGCTGGACGGTACGCTCCCCAAGGTGCATACCTGCGTCGGCAAGCCTGTCGATTTGGCGTAAGTCACCGTGACATAAGGAACTTCCACGTCCCAGTTGCCTATTCCCAGAAGTCGGGAATCGTGGTTGCGGATGATACCCTGTGGCTGAAATTGAACATTGAGCCGGCGCGCGAATTGGACCGGCAGTGCGTTATTGCCTGGCAGGTCAATCTCGACAACCCGGAACTGGGTACTGCCGTCGTATAGGCTGACTGCCTCACCGAACAAACCGGTGTCCAATGCGGACAGCGATTCAGCGGTCTTGATCCGCTTCTGGTACTCCAGGTAGGGATGGATACCGTCTGCCACCGTCTGGGCGGCGAGCCCCCCCGAGAGCAGAAGGCCCACACAAAAAGCCGACAAGCTGAACGAGTGCAAGGCACGACGACGCAACGCATCGATCACAGCGTATTCCTTAGAAATCTGGCTTCCATTTCCAAGGAGGGGCATTGCGCCCCCCCTTTCCCCTTGTAACAGCCGCACTATTCTCGCGGCGCACGGCTTAACACTAACACGCGTGACAGCACTCAAGGAATAGGATTTTTCCTACCCCCTATCAAACGAGCCTAGAGCGTGTTGTGAATTTTGAAGTAGGGACGCGGCATTTCCAATGCATGAGGATGGTGAACACGACGAAGTGAAGTCCTGCCAGGGTTTCCGGTAGGCGCTCATAGTCACGGGCCAGGCGTCGGAACCGATTGACCCAACCGAAGCTGCGCTCCACGAGCCAGCGGCGCGGCAGCAGCACTAAGCCTTTCTTGGCCTCCGGCAGCTTTACGACGTGCAGTTCAATGCCTTCCTCCTGCGCGGCTTCGGCTGGGCCTTTGCGCGTGTAGCCTTGATCGACGAACGCAAGTTCCACCGTCTCGCCCGTGACATGCTGAACTTCCTGCGCCAGTGATCGCACCTGAGCGCGCTCCTGCTCGTTGGCTGGCGTGACCTGCACTGCAAGCAGATAGCCGAGCGTGTCCACCGCCATGTACACCTTGCTGCCTTTCTAGCGCTTGTAGCCGTCGTAGCCAGCACGTGGTCCGCTTTCGCAGGTGGACTGCAGCGTCCGGCCATCCAGGATCACGGCGCTGGGTTGGCCTTGCTTGCCGTGCGCCACCCGCAAGATCGAACGCAAGTCGTTGACCATGGCCTCAAAGCAGCCAGCTTGCAACCACCGCTGGGTTTGCTGTTAGACCGCCTCACACGGCGGAAACTCATGGGGAATCAAGCGCCAGGGCGCCCCGGCTCGCGCCATCCAGCGCAGCGCGTTGAACATCAAGCGCAGGTCGTATTTGCGCTGCCGTGCCTGTGGATCCATCAGCGTCAAGTAGGGCGCAGCGAAGGCCCATTCTTCATCGGATACGTCGGTGGGATATGGGCGTGGCGGTTTCATCCGCTTACGATAGCCGCGTCAGCTTCAAGTGCATAACACGCTCTAGGCATAGATGCGTGGATGTACGTCATGGTATTACGGATGGGAAAAGGCCCAGGCCATAGCGCGGCGCGGCCAGCCGCTCACGGCACCCTGGCCATTCCCGCAATCCGCCGACTATGAGCTGGCACTACCACTACGACTCAAACAAAAAACCCCGGCCAATGGCCAGGGCTTCTGCTGCAGCTGGTGCCGGAAATAGGAATCGAACCTACGACCTACGCATTACGAATGCGCCGCTCTACCAACTGAGCTATTCCGGCTGAACTGCCAATTCTAGGCGGTCGCCCCGGCATCGGTCAATCGAATGCCCGCGTGCGGCACAGGCCGCCGGCGCAACCTGCTGTACCATCCGCCCCCTTCGTTTGCCCAGACATGCCGATGAACAAGCTCCTCTGGTTCTGGGGCGCGCTCCTGCTGTTCTTTGCCGTGCCCTTCCCCTGCCTCCTCTACTTCGCCACCGCCTGGCCGGTCGGACCCGGCGCGCGCGTCGCGCCGTGGTGGGCGCTGACCCTGTTGGCGACCTCGCTGGCGCTGTGGCTGTGGCTGCTCTACGCCTACCTGGACAAGCTGTTGCTGGGGCCACTGCGCGCCCTGCAGCACGTGCAACGCGTCCTGCGCCACGGCGCGAGCCGCAACGCCGAAGTCGAGCAGGCCGAGCGCACCGGCGTGCAGGTGCGGGGACTGGCGCAATGGCGGGTGGTGCTCGGCTTCGACAACCTGTCCGGCACGCGCATCAGCGACACCCTGGTGCTGGTGGACCGCAAGCCCACCCAGCGACGATTCGAGGTCGGCAAGACCCATGCCGTCAGGGTGAGCACGGAACCCGGCGCCTACCCCAACGTGGTGCTGGAAGGCGCACAGCCCGAATTGAACCGCGGCAGCCTGTGGCTGCGCGGCCTCATTGGCGCGCTGCTGCTGGCGCTGGTCGGCGCCGCCTACGTCGCGGCCTGGCGCGCGCAGAGCCAGGGACTGGGCTGGACCTTCCTGTCGTTCGGACATCCGCTGCTGGTGTGCCCGTTGATCCTGTGCGGCTGCTTGCTGGGGCTGCGCGTGCTGGCGCGCGCGCTGCGCATGGATGCCAAGAGCGAAACCGTGAAATACCGCGGCATCCGCACCGTCGCGCGGATCCTGGACGTGCGCCAGACCGGCACCTACCTCAACGAACAACCGCAGGTGGCGTTCCATCTGGCTTTCGAGGATGCGCAAGGCCGCACGCACGAGGTCAGCGTGCGTCGCTTCGTGCCGCTGATCGAGCTTTCGCAACTGCCGCGCGAACGCGTCTCGCTGCTCTACGACCCCCAGGATCCCCAGCAGGTCAGGATGGAGGACGCATGAAGACGCCCCCGACCCTGCTGCCCTTCGCGTGCGTGGTGCTGGCGCTTGCCGGCATCGCGTTCGGTAACGGCGCCTGGCAAAGCGTGCGCGAGACTCTGAACGCGCCAAGCCAGCAACGCGCCGCCGTCGAGACAGCGAGCGAAGCGCGCACGACGCAGGCGCGACCGCTCGCCATCTCCCGCCCCGACGCCATGCCGATCGCGCCTGTGCGGCAGGAACCGGAACCGGCACCGCCCCAGGACACGGACACGCGTTCCGACAACCTGCTGTTCGACCGCGAGCGGCTGCTGGCGGCCAAGCAGGCGTTGCTGGCGATGCCCGAACTGGAAGGACGCGACGTCCGCGTGTTCGATTCCATCCATGCCTACGACGACGGCCGCATCAACCTGAAACTGCTCGACCCGCGGCAACCAGACAACATGGACGAATACAACTTCAAGGACGGCACGTGGCACAAGGGCGCGGCGGTGAACCCGCGCCATCTAACGCGGATGATCAACCCAGCGTCGGACAATGCGCCGCTGCAGCGCATCGATTTCGAGGGCTTCTACCGGGTCGCCACGGCGCTGCAGGAACAGCGCGAGGCGCTATCGGCCGACCCCGGGCAAGTGGACCACCTCTACCTGTTGATCCGCCGCGGCGGCCGCCTGCGCTGGCTGCCGGACGACGTGGATGGCGACCGCACATCGGTGCGCGTCGTGTTCGATGCGCAAGGCAACGCACACGGTGTCCAGCCACTGTAAGCGGCTCCTTCGGCCCCGGTGTTGCGATCAGGGGCGCTACCAAGGTGCGCGCCCCGGTCGCCAGGGCGCGGCGGTGGTGGATCGAGCACGTGCACCGGGCCTCGGCGCGACGCGGTCAATTGACCAGGCGCAGGCGCAGTTCCTTGGGCAGCGCGAACACCATCGACTCCGGCTCGCCGGCCAGTTCGCTGACGCCGTCGGCGCCCAGCTCGCGCAGCCGCGCGATGACGCCGTCCACCAGTACCTGCGGCGCGGAGGCGCCGGCGGTCAGGCCGATGCGGCGCTTGCCGGCGATCCAGGCCGGGTCGATCTCCTCGGCGCCGTCGATCAGGTAGGACTCCACCCCGTCGCGCCGCGCCAGCTCGCTGAGCCGGTTGGAGTTGGAGCTGTTCGGCGAGCCGACCACCAGCACCAGGTCGCATTGCTTGGCCAGGTCGCGCACCGCGTCCTGGCGGTTCTGGGTGGCGTAGCAGATGTCGTCGTTCTTCGGCCCCTGCATCGCCGGGTAGCGCGCGCGCAACGCGTCGATGATGCCGCGGGTGTCGTCCACCGACAGCGTGGTCTGGGTGGTGTAGGCCAGGTTCTCCGGCTGCTGGATGTCCAGCGTGGCGACCTGCTCGATGTCCTCGACCAGGTAGATGCGCCCGGCGCCGCCTTCGCGGCTCCACTGGCCCATCGTGCCCTCCACTTCCGGGTGCCCGGCGTGGCCGATCAGCACCACGTCGCGGCCGGCGCGGCAATGCCGGGCGACCTCGAAATGGACCTTGGTGACCAGCGGGCAGGTCGCGTCGAACACCTTCAACCCGCGCCGCTCGGCCTCCTGGCGCACCGCCTGGGACACGCCGTGCGCGCTGAAGATGACCGTGTTGCCGTCGGGCACCTCGTCCAGTTCCTCGACGAAGATCGCGCCGCGCTCCTTGAGGTCGTCGACCACGAAGCGGTTGTGCACCACCTCGTGGCGCACGTAGATCGGCGCGCCCAGGGTCTCGATGGCGCGCTTGACGATCTCGATCGCGCGATCGACGCCGGCGCAGAAACCACGGGGATTGGCGAGCAGGACATCCATCACTAGGTCCGCCGACCGCAAGGCCGGCGCTTCGACAGGGAGAGTGGCACCGATTATCCCGCTTTTCGCTTCGCCTTGCCGTCGAACACGCCGAACAGGGCGATGCCGATGGCGCCGGCGACGATCGCCGAGTCGGCGATGTTGAACGAGGGCCAGTAGTGCTCGCCCACGTACCACTGGATGAAATCGACCACGTGGCCGTGCATCAGCCGGTCGATCACGTTGCCGATCGCGCCGCCGATCACCAGCGCGTACGGCAGCGCGCTGCGCCAGTCGCCGCGCGCGGTGCGCGACAGCCACCAGGCCAGCAGGCCGCTGATGCCCACGGCCAGCCCGGTGAACAGCCACAACTGCCAGCCGCCGGCCTGGCTCAGGAAACTGAACGCCGCGCCGGTGTTATAGGTCCGGTACCAGTTCCAGAAGCCGGGAATCACCGGCACCGCGGTGAACTCGGGCAGGCTGGACAGCACCCAGGCCTTGCTCCACTGGTCCAGGCCGATCACCAGCGCCGACAGCAGCAGCCAGCTCAGCGCGGAGGGTTTGGGTCGTACGGTCATGCGGGGATTCCGCCTTGGGCGAATGAGGAAGGAGAGGCAAGGAAGGCCGGCGCCGCACGCACGACGCCGCCACTGGTCCCGGCCGCGCGACAGCCGCACGGCCGGGCCCGGGTCAGAACCAGCGGCGCTCCTCGCCCGGCCCTTCGATGTTGCTGACGCACCGGCCGCACAGTTCCGGGTGCGCCGGGTCCGCGCCGACGTCGGCACGGTAGTGCCAGCAGCGCACGCACTTGGGCTTCTCGGTGGGCTGGGCGCTGACGAAGATCTCGTCGGTGCTGGCCTCGCGCACCGTCACGTCGCCGCTGATGAACAGGAAGCGCAGTTCCTCCTGCAGCGGCTGCAGCTTCGCCGCAGTGGCGGCGCCGGCGGCGACGGTGATCTCCGCCTCCAGTGCCGCGCCGATTACGCCGTTGCCGCGCATCGGCTCCAGCACCTTGGCCACCTGCTCGCGCAGCGCCAGCAACTGCTCGACGTCGGCCGCGCTCAGCGCCGCGTCCTCCGGCAGCGGCGCCAGGCCTTCGTACCAGGTCGCGAACAGCACGTTGCCGACATGCGCGCCGGGCAGATAGCCCCACAGCTCGTCGGCGGTGAAGCTCAGGATCGGCGCGATCCAGCGCACGAAGGCCTCGGCCACATGGAACATCGCGGTCTGCGCCGAGCGCCGCCCGTGCGAGTCCTCGCCCATCGTGTACAGCCGGTCCTTGGTCACGTCCAGGTACAGCGAGCCCAGGTCCACGCTGCAGAAGTTCAGCAGCGCCTGCACGATCGCGGCGAAGTCGTAGCGCGCATAGGCCGCCTTGACCTGCTCCTGCACCTCGTAGGCGCGGTGCACGATCCAGCGGTCCAGCGCCACCAGTTCCGGCAGCGGCCGCAGGTGCATCGCCGGGTTGAAGCCGTGCAGGTTGCCGAGCAGGAAGCGCGCGGTGTTGCGCAGGCGCCGGTAGGCGTCGGCGTTGCGCTTGAGGATCTCCTGCGACAGCGACATCTCGTTGCTGTAGTCGGCCGAGGCGATCCACAGGCGCAGGATGTCCGCGCCCAGCGTCTTCATGATGTCCTGCGGCTCGATGCCGTTGCCCAGCGACTTGGACATCTTGCGGCCGTGCTCGTCCACGGTGAAGCCGTGGGTCAGGCATTGCCGGTACGGCGCGGCATGATCCAGCGCCACGCCGGTCAGCAGCGAGGACTGGAACCAGCCGCGGTGCTGGTCGGAGCCTTCCAGGTACAGGTCGGCCGGCTTGGGAATGCCGCGCTCGGCCAGCACCGCCTCGTGGGTGACGCCCGAATCGAACCACACGTCGAGGATGTCGGTGATCTTGTCGTAGTCCCCGGCTTCCTCGCCGAGCAGTTCGGCGGCGTCGAGCGTGTACCACACGTCCACCCCGCCCTCCTCGACCCGGTCGGCGACCTGGCGCATCAGCTCGGTGCTGCGCGGATGCGGCTCGCCGGTCTCGCGGTGCACGAACAGCGCGATCGGCACGCCCCACGTGCGTTGCCGCGAGATGGTCCAGTCCGGACGCCCCTCGATCATGCCGGCGATGCGCGCCTGGCCCCAGGCCGGGTACCAGTGCACGCCCTCGATCGCCTTGAGCGCCTCGGCGCGCAGATTGGCCTGCTCCATCGAGATGAACCACTGCGGGGTGGCACGGAACGCGATCGGGGTCTTGTGCCGCCAGCAATGCGGATAGCTATGGACCATGCTGGCATGCGCCAGCAACAGCCCGCGCGCGGCCAGCAGATCGGCGACCACGTCGTTGGCCTTCCAGATGTGCAACCCGGCCAGTTCGGTGCCGTCCACCGCCGGCGTCGATGGCAGGTACACGCCGCGCGCATCGACCGGATTGATCTGCGCGGCGCTGTAGCGCTCCAGCAGCCCGTACGGCTTGACCGCCGCGTAGTCCTCCTGGCCGTGGCCGGGCGCGGTGTGCACCGCGCCGGTACCGTCGGTGTCGGACACGTGCGCGCCGAGGATCAGCGGCACGTCGCGCTCGTCGTAGAACGGGTGCGCCAGCACCTGGTGCTCCAGTGCCGCGCCGGCGACGCGGCCATGCACCACGACCTCGTCCACCCCGTAGCGTTGCAGCGCGCGCTCGGCCAGCGCGTCGGCCAGCACCAGCCAGCGGCGGCGGCCGTCGCGCGCCGGGCCTTCGACCAGCGCATAGACCAGCTCCGGCCCCAGCGACACCGCCAGCGAGGCCGGCAGCGTCCACGGCGTGGTGGTCCAGATCGGCACCGCCACTTCCGCGCCTTCCGGCAGCGTCGCGCCGAACACGGCGGCCAGCGCCGCGCCGTCGCGCGCCGGATAGGCCACGTCCACCGTCGGCGACTGCTTGTCGGCGTACTCGATCTCGGCCTCGGCCAGCGCCGAGCCGCAGTCGAAGCACCAGTGCACCGGCTTGACGCCGCGGGTCAGGTGGCCGTTGTCGACGATCCTGGCCAGCGCGCGGATCTCGTTGGCCTCGAAATGGAAGTCCAGCGTGCGGTACGGGTTGTCCCAGTCGCCGATCACGCCCAGGCGCTTGAAGTCGCGGCGCTGGATGTCGATCTGCTCGTTGGCATATTCGCGGCACTTCTGCCGGAACTGCACCGCGTCCAGCTTGACCCCGACCTTGCCGAACTTCTTCTCGATCGCGATCTCGATCGGCAGGCCATGGCAGTCCCAGCCGGGGATGTACGGCGCATCGAAGCCGGCCAGGTACTTGGACTTGACGATGATGTCCTTGAGGATCTTGTTGACCGCGTGGCCGAGGTGGATCGCGCCGTTGGCGTACGGCGGGCCGTCGTGCAGCACGAACAGCGGTCGGCCCTGGGCGTTGTCGCGCAGCCTCGTGTACAGGCCCTCGCTCTCCCAGCGCGCCAGGATGTCCGGCTCGCGCTTGGGCAGATCGCCGCGCATCGGGAAGTCGGTCGCCGGCAGGTGGAGGGTGGCTTTGTAGTCCTGGGTCACGGGCAGTTACCGGTTGTCTTTCATTGGGAAGTCCGCGCGGACGGCGCGGGCTGGTGCGCGCGATCGGCGCGGTCGGCGTTCATGCGCCGCGGCGCGGGCGCCGGCGCGGAACCGAGCAGGCGGCGGGCCAGCGCGGCATCGCGATGCATCTGGTCGGTCAATGCGGCCAGATCGGAGAACTTTTCCTCGTCGCGCAACTTGGCGACGAATTCCACGTCGATGTGGCGCCCGTACAGGTCGCCCTGGAAATCGAACAGATGCGCTTCCAGCAGCGGCTCCACGCCCTGCACGGTCGGGCGGGTGCCGAAGCTGGACACCGACGGCCACGGCTGCGCGCCGACCCCGTGCACCCAGGTGGCGTAGATGCCCGACAACGCGGGAGTGCGGTGGAAGCGCAGGTTGGCGGTGGGATAGCCGAGGGTACGCCCGAGCTGCTTGCCGCGCACCACCCGGCCATCGATCGCGTACGGCCGGCCCAGCAGTTCGGCGGCATGCGCGAACTCGCCGGCCACCAGCAGTTCGCGGATGCGGGTGCTGGAGATGCGCTCCTCGCGCAGGTGCACCGGTTCGATCTCGCCGGCGGCGAAGCCCAACTGCGCCCCCATCTCGCGCAGCAGCGCGATGTCGCCACCGCGCTTGTGGCCGAAGCGGAACGCCGGGCCGATCCACACCTCGCGCGCCTGCAGCCGCTCGACCAGGGTGCGCCGCACGAAGTCGGCCGCGCTCATCGACGACAGGCGCAGGTCGAAGCGCAACAGGCCGACGCTGTCGATGCCGAGCTGGTGCAGGCCTTCGACCTTGGCTCGCGCCAGGGTCAGCCGCGGCGGCGGCGCCGACGGCGCGAAGAACTCGCGCGGCAGCGGCTCGAAGCTCAGCGCCACGGCCGGCACGCCCAGCGTGCGGGCACGCGCCAGCGCGTGGCGCACCAGCGCGCGGTGGCCCAGGTGCAGGCCATCGAAGGCGCCGATGCAGACCACGCTTCCCTGCGGGAACAGGGTCCCGCCCTCGACGTCTCTAAACAGCCTGCTCATTCCTCGGTCCGAAGCGCCGGCGCAGGGCGCCGGTCGGTGATGATGCGTAACCGTCGAGTATAGCGGCTGGGCTCGGGACACGGGACGGCAGCGTGGCCGGGTGAAAGAGCGGATACGCGCGTCCTGTAGGAGCGGCTTCAGCCGCGACAGACACTATCGGCAAGGCCCGTCGCGGCTGAAGCCGCTCCTACAAAACCCCAGACCCCTGACCCTCGATGTCGCCCAGCCTCAACTTTCCCGCAGATCCCGCGGCCGGAACCCCAGCGCCAGCAAGGCCAGCAGGTACACCGCGCCGCCGCCGCCGACCAGCAGCAGCAGGCCGCCGATGCGGTGCCACTTGTCCATGGTGGTGAACGCCGGCAGCCAGTGCAGGCCGAACGCCAGCACCGCCACCATCGCCGCGCAGGCCACGCCCAGCCGCAGCAGGTAGCCGCCCCAGCCCGGCCTGGGCTGGTAGACCTGGTCGCGGCGCAGCCAGCGCCACAGCAGCGACAGGTTGAGGTAGCTGGCCACCGCACTGGCCAGGCCCAGCGCCAGATGCAGGCCCGGCACCGCGGCCAGCGCGGCGCGCACGCCCTGCGCACGCAGCTCCGCCGGCACCCATAGCTGGTACAGGATCGCCAGGAACAGCAGGTTCAGCGCCATGTTGGCGACCAGCGCGGCGACGCCGGCGCGCACCGGGGTGCGCGTGTCCTGGCGCGAATAGAACGCCGGCAGCAGCACCTTGAGCAGGGCGAACGCCGGCAGGCCGAAGCTCAGCCCGAATACCGACATCGCCGCCATGCGCGTGTCGAAGGCGGTGAACTTGCCGTACTGGAACAGGGTCGCCACCAGTGGCTGGCTCAGCAGCATCAGCCCCAGCATCGCAGGCACCGAGATCAACAGCGTGGTGCGCAGGCCCCAGTCCAGCGCATTGGAGAAGCCGGCATGGTCGGTCTTGACGTGGTGCCGCGACAGCGCCGGCAGGATCACCGTGCCCAGGGCCACGCCGAACACGCCCAGCGGCAGCTCCAGGAAGCGGTCGGCCTGCGACAGCCAGCTCTGCGAACCCGCATACAGGAACGAGGCGATCACCGTGTCCAGCAGCAGGTTGATCTGCGCGATCGAGGAACCGAACAGGGTCGGCACCATCAGGGTCAGCACCCGGCGCACGTCCGGGTGCTGCCAGCCCCAGCGCGGCAGGGTCAGCAGGTCGATGCCGCGCAGGGCCGGCAACTGGAACAGCAACTGCAGCACGCCGGCCACCAGCACCGCCCAGCCCATCGCCAGGATCGGCACCTGCAGCCGTGGCGCCAGCCACAGCGCGCCGGCGATCATGCACAGGTTGAGGATCACCGGGGTCAGCGCGGGCAGGCCGAAGCGGTGGAAGCTGTTGAGGGCGCCGCCGGCCAGCGCGGTCAGCGACACGAACAGCAGGAACGGGAAGGTCAGCCGCAGCAGGTCGACGATCAGGCCGAACTTGGCCGGGTCGTCGCTGGCGCCGGGGTTGAACAGCATCGCCACCTGCGGGGTGAAGATCAGGCCCAGCGCGGTCACCAGCAACAGCACCCCGCCCAGCGTGCCGGACACGCGCGACATCAGGGCACGCAGGTCGGCGTGCGGACGGGTTTCCTTCACTTCGGTGAACACCGGCACGAAGGCGGTGGCGAAGGAGCCCTCGGCGAACAGCCGGCGCAGGAAGTTGGGGATGCGAAACGCGACCCAGAACGCGTCGGAGGTCGCGTTGGCGCCGAACGAATAATTGATTGCCTGGTCGCGCACCAGCCCCAGCAGGCGCGAAACCATGGTCATGCTGCTGAAGGAGAGCAGCCCACGGAGCATGCGCGGCGGGCTCATGCGGCCACCCTCTTGACAATTGGCTTGACGCGAATGTTCGGACGCTTCATACTCTCCCGCTTGTTTTTATCCACCACACAGCTTTCCAGGAAACCACCACCGTGGCCAATATCAAGTCCGCCAAGAAGCGCGCCAAGCAGACCGTCGTGCGCAACGCGCGCAACACGGCTCAGCGTTCGATGCTGCGCACCGCCGTCAAGAAGGTCATCAAGGCCCTGGACGCCAACGACGCCGCCGGCGCCGAAGCCGCCTTCGCCATCGCCCAGCCGATCCTCGACCGGTTCAGCTCGCGTGGCCTGATCCACAAGAACAAGGCAGCCCGTCACAAGAGCCGCCTGAGTGCCCGCATCAAGGCGATCAAGACCGCCGCCTGATCGGCCGCAGTCGATGCCGGGAGCGCCTGCGTTTCCGGCAGCACCACGAAAAAGCCCGGCCTCGGCCGGGTTTTTCGTGTGCGCGTGATCCGCCGCCAGCGCGGATCGGGCGACGCACTCAAGGTGCATTGGCGGCCGCCTCCAGCGCGTCCTCGCGCTGGCGGTCGAAGAACGCCATCACGTCCTTCATGATCGGCCAGGTGCCCTCACGGCCCAGCGCCGACACCAGGTACCAGGGCTGGGTCCAGCCCAGTTCGGCGACCACCTGCTCGGCCAGCGCACGCGCCTCGTCCTCGAACATCAGGTCGGCCTTGTTCAGCACCAGCCAGCGCGGCTTGGCCAGCAGCTCCGGATCGTGCTTCTGCAGTTCGCGCTCGATCGCACGTACCTGCTCGATCGGCGCCACCCCATCCACGCCGCCCTCCATGGGCGCCAGGTCCACCAGGTGCAGCAGCAGGCGGGTGCGCTGCAGGTGGCGCAGGAACTGGGCGCCGAGGCCGGCGCCATCGGCGGCGCCCTCGATCAGCCCGGGAATGTCGGCGATCACGAAGCTGCGGTAGGCCTCCACGCTGACCACGCCCAGGTTCGGATACAGCGTGGTGAACGGATAGTCGGCCACCTTCGGCGTGGCCGCGGACACGGCGCGGATGAAGGTGCTCTTGCCGGCATTGGGGAAGCCCAGCAGGCCGACGTCGGCCAGCAGCTTCAGCTCCAGCTTGAGCGTGCGCTCCTCGCCCTCCTCGCCCGGCGTCGCCTTGCGCGGCGCGCGCGTCACCGAACTCTTGAAGTGCATGTTGCCCAGGCCGCCCTTGCCGCCCTGCGCGACCAGCAGGCGATCGCCGTGCGCGACCAGGTCGCCGATGGTCTCGTCGGTATCGACGTTGATCACCACGGTGCCGACCGGCACGGTGATGGTCAGATCCTCGCCGGCCTTGCCGTACATCTGCCGGCCCATGCCGTTCTCGCCACGCTGCGCACGGAAGGCGCGCTGGTGGCGGAAGTCGACCAGGGTGTTGAGGTTCTCGTCGGCGACCAGCCACACGCTGCCGCCATTGCCGCCATCGCCGCCATCGGGCCCGCCCAGCGGGATGAACTTCTCGCGGCGAAAGCCGATGCAGCCATTGCCGCCATTGCCGGCCGTGACCTGGATTTCCGCTTCGTCTACCAACTTCATGGGATTCGGGATTCGCGATTCGGGATTGGAAAAAACCACCGGACGCCGCAGTTTAGCGGCCCCGGCAAAGAACGGAGCAAGGAATCGAAGGACCCACTGGAATCCGCCTTTGCGAATCCCCAATCCCGACATCCCGGCCACCAACGAAAAACCCCGCCGAAGCGGGGCTCTCGTCAGCAAGCCCGCGCCACGGCGCAGGCCCTGGAGACCGAAGGCTTACGCCTCGGCGACCACGCTCACGGTGCGGCGCTTCTTGGCGCCCTTCACCGAGAACTCGACCTTGCCGTCGACCAGCGCGAACAGGGTGTGGTCGCGGCCCAGGCCGACGCCGGCGCCCGGGTGGAACTGGGTGCCGCGCTGACGCACGATGATGTTGCCGGCCTCGATGGCCTGGCCGCCGAACATCTTCACGCCCAGGTACTTCGGGTTGGAGTCGCGGCCGTTGCGCGAGGAACCTACGCCTTTTTTGTGTGCCATGACTGCTGCTCCTTACTTCTTGTCGCCACCGGCGATGCCGGTGATCTCGATTTCGGTGTAGTGCTGCCGGTGACCCTGACGCTTCATGTGGTGCTTGCGGCGGCGGAACTTGATGATGCGCACCTTGTCGGCGCGGCCATGGGCCACGACCTTGGCGGTGACGGCGGCGCCCTTCAGCGCGTCGCCGATCTTGATGCCGTCGCTGTCGCCCAGCATCAGGATGTTGTCGAACGTGATCTCGTTGCCGGCTTCGACTTCGAGCTTTTCCACGCGGAGCGTTTCGCCCTGCGCGACGCGGTATTGCTTACCGCCGGTGACCAGTACTGCGTACATGACCAGACTTCCTCTGTAGTTATTGTGGTCGTTCCCGCCGTGCCGCTTCGGGCAGACAGGAGCGGAATTGTAATGGCTTCAGCAGCTTAGGGTCAAGCCCCCGGCCCGGCGCGGAAAGACCCCCGGCCACCGGCCGCAATTGCCTGAACCGGCCAGCCGCCCGCCCTGCGCGCGGCTGGCAAATCCGGCAATTGCCCCCACCTGACAAGCTGGGTACGCTGATCGATTGCCGTCCCCTCTCCGCCCCCACGCTGGCCTGGGCCGACGCCCGCCGGCACAACACGGACTCCTCATGGCGATGGATTTCATCCGCATCCGCGGCGCGCGGACGCACAACCTCAAGAACCTCGACCTCGACCTGCCGCGCGACAAGCTGATCGTGATCACCGGCCTGTCCGGCTCGGGCAAGTCGTCGCTGGCGTTCGACACCATCTACGCCGAAGGCCAGCGCCGCTACGTCGAGTCGCTGTCGGCGTACGCGCGGCAGTTCCTCAGCGTGATGGAGAAGCCCGACATCGATCACATCGAAGGCCTGTCGCCGGCGATCGCGATCGAGCAGAAGTCGACCTCGCACAACCCGCGCTCCACCGTCGGCACCATCACCGAGATCTACGACTACCTGCGCCTGCTGTACGCGCGCGTCGGCCAGCCGCGCTGCCCCGACCACGGCTACCCGCTGGAAGCGCAGACGGTCAGCCAGATGGTGGACCAGATCCTGACCCTGGACCCGGAGCAGCGCTACATGCTGCTGGCGCCGGTGATCCGCGACCGCAAGGGCGAGCATGCGCAGGTGTTCGAGCAGCTGCGCGCGCAGGGCTTCGTGCGCGTGCGCGTGGACGGCGAGCTGTACGAGATCGACGCGGTGCCGGCGCTGGCGCTGCGCCAGAAGCACACCATCGAGGCGGTGATCGACCGCTTCCGCCCGCGCGAGGACATCAAGCAGCGCCTGGCCGAGAGCTTCGAGACCGCGCTGAAGCTGGCCGACGGCATGGTCTCGGTGCAGTCGCTGGACGACGCCGCGGCCGCGCCGCATCTGTTCTCCTCCAAGTACAGCTGCCCGGTCTGCGACTACTCGCTACCGGAGCTGGAACCGCGGCTGTTCTCGTTCAACGCGCCGATGGGCGCCTGCCCGAGCTGCGACGGCCTGGGCGTGGCCGAGTTCTTCGATCCCGAGCGGGTGGTGGTGCATCCGGAGCTGTCGCTGTCGGCCGGCGCGGTGCGCGGCTGGGACCGGCGCAACGCCTACTACTTCCAGCTGATCGCCTCGCTGGCCAAGCACTACAAGTTCGACGTGGACGCGCCCTGGCAGTCGCTGCCGGCGAGCGTGCGCCAGGCGGTGCTGTACGGCAGCGGCGAGGAGACCATCACCTTCACCTACTTCACCGATGCCGGCGGCCGCACCCAGCGCAAGCATCGCTTCGAAGGCATCATCCCCAACCTGGAGCGCCGCTACCGCGAGACCGAATCGCCGGCGGTGCGCGAGGAACTGGCCAAGTACATCAGCGAACGGCCGTGCCCGGACTGCAAGGGCGCGCGTTTGAACAAGGCCGCGCGCAACGTATTCGTCGCCGATCGCCCGCTGCCGGACCTGGTGGTGCTGCCGATCGACGACGCGCTGGCATTCTTCCGCCAGCTCGACCTGCCCGGCTGGCGCGGCGAGATCGCCACCAAGATCGTCAAGGAGATCGCCGAGCGGCTCGGCTTCCTGGTCGACGTCGGCCTGGATTACCTGACCCTGGAACGCAAGGCCGACACCCTGTCCGGCGGCGAGGCGCAGCGCATCCGCCTGGCCAGCCAGATCGGCGCCGGCCTGGTGGGCGTGATGTACGTGCTCGACGAGCCGTCGATCGGCCTGCACCAGCGCGACAACGAACGCCTGCTCGGCACCCTCACCCGCCTGCGCGACCTCGGCAACACGGTGATCGTGGTCGAACACGACGAGGACGCGATCCGCCTGGCCGACTATGTGCTGGACATCGGCCCCGGCGCCGGCGTGCACGGCGGCGAGATCGTCGGCCAGGGCAGCGTGCAGGACCTGCTCAAGGCGCCGCGTTCGCTGACCGGGCAATACCTGTCCGGCAAGCGCCGCATCGAGATCCCGGCCAAGCGCCACAAGGCCAACCCGAAGATGACCCTGCGCCTGCGCGGGGCCAGCGGCAACAATCTCAAGAACGTCGACCTGGAGATCCCGGCGGGGCTGCTGACCTGCGTCACCGGCGTGTCCGGTTCGGGCAAGTCGACGCTGATCAACGACACCTTGTTCACCCTGGCCGCCAACGAGATCAACGGCGCCTCGCACGCGGTGGCGCCGTACCGCGAGATCGAGCACCTGGACCTGTTCGACAAGGTCGTGGACATCGACCAGTCGCCGATCGGGCGCACGCCGCGCTCCAACCCGGCGACCTACACCGGCCTGTTCACGCCGCTGCGCGAACTGTTCGCGCAGGTGCCGGAAGCGCGCGCGCGCGGCTACTCGCCGGGCCGCTTCAGCTTCAACGTGCGCGGCGGCCGCTGCGAGGCCTGCCAGGGCGATGGCCTGATCAAGGTCGAGATGCACTTCCTGCCCGACGTGTACGTGCCCTGCGACGTCTGCCACGGCAAGCGCTACAACCGCGAGACGCTGGAGATCCTGTACAAGGGCTTCAACATCAACGACGTGCTGCAGATGACCGTGGAGGACGCGCTGCGGCTGTTCGAGCCGGTGCCGACCATCGCGCGCAAGCTGGAGACGCTGGTCGACGTGGGCCTGAGCTACATCAAGCTCGGGCAGAGCGCGACCACCCTGTCCGGCGGCGAGGCGCAGCGGGTGAAGCTGTCCAAGGAACTGTCGCGGCGCGATACCGGCCGCACCCTGTACATCCTCGACGAGCCGACCACCGGCCTGCACTTCCACGACATCGAAGCGCTGCTGGGCGTGCTGCACAAGCTGCGCGACGAAGGCAACACCGTGGTGGTGATCGAACACAATCTGGACGTGATCAAGACCGCGGACTGGGTGGTGGATCTTGGCCCGGAGGGCGGCCACCGCGGCGGCACCATCCTGGCCACGGGCACGCCGGAAGACATCGCCGCGCATCCGGATTCCTACACCGGTCATTTCCTGGCCAAGCTGCTGCCCGCCGGCACCGCGGCCAAGCCGACCAAGCCGGCGGCGATGGCCAACAAGCCCGACGCGCTGCCGCCGCGCAAGAGCAAACCCGAGAAGGTCGCCAAGAAGGCGGCCAAGAAGACCACGACCAAGAAGGCCGCACGATGAGCGCATCCCCCACCGCGTCCCCCTCCACCGCGCACAAGCCGCTGGCGCGCGTGCCGATCAGCGTGCGCTGGCGCGACATGGACAGCATGGGCCACGTCAACAACGCCAAGTACATCTCCTACCTGGAAGAGGCGCGCGTGCGCTGGATGCTGGGCGTGGAAGGCGTGTCGATGACCGACCGCATCGCGCCGGTGGTGGCCGCGACCAACGTCAACTACCGTTTGCCGATCGTGTGGCCGAACGACATCGTGGTCGAACTGTTCGTCGAACGCCTGGGCACCAGCAGCGTGACCATCGGCCACCGCATCGTCGACCAGCGCGACGACAGCGTGCTGCACTCCGACGGCAACGTGGTGGTGGTGTGGATCGACACCGAGACCGGCAAGAGCGCGCCGCTGCCCGACGCCATCCGTCGCGCGTCGAGCTGAGGCCGCTGCCCGCGCCGGGCGCGGCCCGGCATCGGCCACGCCGGGTCGACCTCTGGCGTGGCGCTACTTCTGCGCGCGCACGGCCAGCGTGGCCGCGGCCTCGTCGCCGCCTTCCAGTTGCAGGCGCAGCGGCACGGCCTGGCCCTCGGCCAGCGCGCCCTTGCCCTGCATCAGCATCAGGTGCATGCCGCCGGGCTTGAGCTCGACGCGCGCGCCGGGCGCCAGCGGCAGGCGCTCGATCGCGCGCATCCGGCTGACACCGGCCACCACGGTGGTCTCGTGCAAGGACACATCGCCGAAGCGGGCGCTGCTGGCGCCGGTGACCACCACCGCCTTGCCGCAGCCGTTATGCAGTACCCCGTAGCCGGCGGTCATCGGCATCGCCGGATTCGGCGGCAGCCGCGCCCAGCCCTGCTCCAGGGTGACGCATGTCGATTCCGCGGCCGACGCCGATGCGGCGGCCGCACACAACGCCAACAATACGCCAGCGAATGGTTTGGTTATCATCACCGCGGTTCCTTCTTCGAAATCAGACCGCAGCATGACGACGCTCATCGACGTGATCAACCACGACCGCATCCGCGAACTGCGCCTGGCGCGGCCGCCGGTCAATGCGCTGGACACCGCGCTGTGCACGGAACTGGCCGCGGCCATCGCGCAGGCGCAGGCCGACGGGATGCGGGCGCTGATCCTGTCCGGCAACGCGCGCATCTTCTCCGCCGGCATGGACGTGCCGCACCTGCTCGCGCATGGCGACGATCGGGGCAAGCTGCTGCAAAGCTGGACCGCCTTCTTCGGCGCGGCGCGCGCGCTGGCCGACAGCCCGATCCCGGTGGCCGCGGCGCTGACCGGCCACGCCCCGGCCGGCGGCTGCGTGCTGGCGCTGTGCTGCGACTACCGGGTGATGGCGCGCAGCCCCGACCCGGCGCATCCGCTCACTATCGGCCTGAACGAGATCCAGGTCGGCCTGGTCGCGCCGGAAGGCATCCAGCGCCTGCTGCGGCGCGTGGTCGGCGCGTACCGCGCCGAGCGCCTGCTGGTCGGCGGCGACCTGGTCAGCGCCGAGCGCGCGCTGGAGATCGGCCTGGTCGACGAACTGGTCGACGCCGAACTGGTGGTGGCGCGCGCGCTGGCCTGGCTGCTGGAGCTGCTGAAGCGGCCGTCGCAGCCGATGCTGCAGACCCGCGCCATCGCCCGCGCCGACCTGCGCGTGGCGCTGGCCGACGAGCACATCGGGCTGGAACGGCTGATCGACGACTGGCAGGCGCCGGACACCCAGGCCGCGCTGCGCGCGCTGGCCACGCGGCTGGGCAAGGCCTAGCGCGACCCGGCCAAGGGCGCGCACAGCCGCCGCCTTTCGATTGGGCCTGAGCCAACGCGGCGCAGCGGCGCACTCGGAGTGGGAGGACACGCCCTGCAGCGGGCCCGCGCGGACGGCCCGGTATAATCGGCGCACGTCCGTCTCCAGGCCTCGCCTCTTGTCCGCCAAGCCCGCCCCCGTCGTGTCCGAACTGATCGAACTGCTGTCGCTGGAACGGCTGGAGGACAACCTGTTCCGCGGCCAGAGCCGCGACATCGGCACCAAGTACGTGTTCGGCGGCCAGGTGCTGGGCCAGGCGCTGTCGGCGGCGCAGGCCACGGTGGAGAACGGACGCCGGGTGCATTCGCTGCACGCCTATTTCCTGCGCGCCGGCAACATCGACCATCCCATCGTCTACGACGTGGACCGCACCCGCGACGGCGGCAGCTTCTCGGTGCGCCGGGTCACCGCGGTCCAGCACGGCAAGGTGATCTTCTTCTGCGCGGCCTCGTTCCAGGAACAGGAGGACGGCGCCACGCACCAGTTGAAGATGCCGGAAGTGCCGCAGCCGGAGGACATCGAACCGACCCCGGCGGCGCGCCCGGAAGTGCTGGCGACGCTGCCGACCAAGGTGCAGCGCTGGCTCTCGCGCGGCGGCCCGTTCGAGTTCCGCCACGTCTATCCGCGCGACGAACTGAATCCGCCCAAGCGCCCGCCGTTCCAGCACATGTGGCTGCGCCTGAGCGAGCCGGTCGGCGACGCGCCGGAACTGCACCAGGCGCTGCTGGCCTACGCCTCGGATTTCCACCTGCTCGGCACCGCGACCTTCCCGCACGGCATCAGCTACTACACGCCGAACGTGCAGATGGCCTCGCTCGACCACGCCTTGTGGTTCCACCGCCCGTTCCGCGCCGACGACTGGCTGCTGTACTCGCTGGACAGCCCCAGCGCGCAGGGATCGCGCGGCCTGGCGCGCGGCCAGTTCTTCACCCGCGACGGGGTGCTGGTGGCCAGCACCGCGCAGGAAGGCCTGATCCGCGTGGTGCCCGATGCCGGCGCCGCGGCGCAGGTTCCGGCCAAGCACTGAGGCGACGACGATGCGGCAGATCTTCAGCAGCCAACGCGTGGAAACCGCCGAAGGCGTGGCCAAACTGTTGCGCGATGCGGGCATCGCGGTGCGGGTCAGCAACGGCCGCTCCTACCGCAGCCGGCGCAGCGGCCAGTTCAGCTATCTCGAACCGACCGCGGCGCAGGCGCAGCCGACGGTCTGGGTGATACACGCCGACGACCAGCCGCGCGCGCGCGCGCTGCTGCGCGAATCCGGGCTGATCGACAGCACCCGCCAGGATCCGGCGCAGGGAGTGCCGTATCTCACCGACTTCCGCTCGCAGGTGGCGCCGGCGCCCGGCAAGCGCTGGGCGTGGCGGATCCGTGTCGCGCTGCTGCTGGTGATCGGCGTGGTGGCGATGGCCACCGCGCTGCGTCACTTCGGCAACCGCGCACCGCAACCGGCACCGGCTGCCGCACCGGCGGCGCGACCCGCCGCGCCACCGGCAACGCAACCGGCACAGGACGGCGACGAAGTACGCGTGCGGGTGCAACCGGCGCAGCGCGGCAACTGAGCCATCCTCGGCGGGAAGGCGTCCTGTTTCTTGCAGGATCCGGGGAGACCACTGACGCTCGACGGGCGTGGCGATGCCGGCGATGTCGCCACGGCGCCTGCGGAAGTAGTTGAAGCCGCTCGCGATCCGCTGACTGTCTGCATGCTGCTGCTCCGTAGGAGCGGCTTCAGCCGCGACAGGCAACCGACGTTAGCTGCTTCGCCAATCTGCCTGTCGCGGCTGAAGCCGCTCCTACAGGTGCATGGCGATTGGACCGGTGCGCTGCGTGGACAATAAAACGCCCCTGCGCATCGCTGCGCAGGGGCTGCTGTCGATCGGCGCCTTGTTGCGTGTTGCTTGCGTGTTGCGGAGCGGAACGGTCAGTTCGCGTCGGGTGCGGCCGGTGCCGGCATCGGCACGTGCTTGCGGCCGGGCTTGCCGTCCGGCTTGTGCATCCACATCGACTGCGCCGCATCGAACTCGGCGCGGCTGAGCATGCCGTCCTTGTTGGTGTCGGCCTTGGCGAACCAGGCGTCGCGATGCTGCTTGGCGCGCAACTCGAAGTCGGCGCGGTCGACGAAACCGTCCTTGTTCACGTCCATTTCCGCGAAGCGCGCGGCGAACTTCGGATCGGCGTTGGCCTCCTCGCGGCTGATGCGGCCGTCCTTGTTGGTGTCCAGCTTGGCCATCATGCCGCCATGCCCGCCGCGCTCGCCCGGGCGGCCGTGGCGCGGGAACTCGTCGGGCGTCAGCTTGCCGTCGTGGTTCTTGTCCAGCGCATCGAAGCGCTGGGCCAGGCGCGGGTTGGCCGCGGCCTCGCTGCGATCGATGACGCCGTCGCCATTCTTGTCGAGCCTGGCGAAGCCGCCGCCAGCGTCCGGCGTGGCGGGATCGGCCGGCGGCGGCGGATTGGCGGCGTAGGCGCCACCGGACAGCACGACGAGCACGGCCAGGGCGAGCAGCGGATTGCGGTAGTTCATGGAGTACTCCCTCAGGGGAAAGCGGAAAACCGGACCGACGCGCCAGGCGCGTTCGGCCGTCACCAGCGCGGCAGCGACGGACCGCGATGCGGACCGGCGCAGCGGCGCCTTCCCTGCTGAGAACGCCGCGGCGTCGGCGCGGTTGACGCGGCGCGGGGCGCATTCATGCGGCGGACAGTCGCGGCCGCTGCGATCGCGAAGCGCTATGCTCCCGGCATGGCCATCCATACCGACGCCAGCGACGACCTGCGGCTGTTCCAGACCGGCCAGCACGCGTGCGGCTACTGGCCGGAACGGCAGGCGCGCGACCTGGTGCTGGACCCGCACGACCCACGCCTGGGCGCGCTGTACCCGCTGGCGCTGAGCTGGGGTTTCCGCCGTTCCGGCGACCTGGTCTACCGGCCGCATTGCGACCACTGCCGTGCCTGCGTGGCGGTACGCATTCCGGTCGCCGCGTTCGCGCCCGACCGCAGCCAGCGCCGCTGCCTGGCGCGCAACGCCGACATCGACGTGCGCATCGTCGCCGCCGAACGCAATGCCGAGCAGTTGGCGCTGTACCAGCGCTACCTGCGCCTGCGCCATCCCGGCGGCGGCATGGACGAGCACGGCGCGCACGAGTTCGACCAGTTCCTGATCGGGCGCTGGGCGCACGGACGGTTCCTGGAAATGCGCCAGAAGACGCCGAAGGGCACGCGCGGCCCGCTGCTCGGCGTGGCGGTGACCGACGTCACCGAACAGGCGCTGTCGGCGGTGTACACCTTCTACGATCCCGAGGCCGGCGACCGCGGGCTGGGCACGCTGGCGATCCTGCACCAGATCGACTGGGCCAGGCGCGAGGGCCTGGACTACCTGTACCTGGGCTACTGGATCCGCGGCCACCGGAAAATGGACTACAAGCGGCGCTTCCGCCCGCTGCAGGCCTACGACGGGCGCACCTGGCGCGCGTTCGACGACACCATCGGCCGCCTCGGCGACTGAACCTGCGCCAGCCTGCCGCGGACGGCACGCCAGGCCCGCGCCGCCGGGCTGCGCCAGCAGGCGCGGCGCCATGCCACCACGCCACGCGCGGCGCCACCGTCCGGACATGCGGCGCATGCGAAAATGCGCCGATGAACCCACGCATCCTGTTGCTTGCCCTGACCCTGCTGTGCGGCGCCTGCGCGCACACCGGCCCCGCCCCGAGCATGCCCACGGCCGCAAGCGCCGACGCCACGCACCTGCGCCTGGCCACCTACAACACCTCGTTGAACGCGGACCAGGCCGGCGGCCTGATCGCCGAGCTGCAGGGCGACAGCGCGCAGGCGCGCAAGATCGCCGCGGTGCTGCAGCAGGTGCGGCCGGACCTGGTGCTGCTCAACGAATTCGACTACGACGACGCGCACCGCGCCGCCGACCTATTCGAGCAGCGCTACCTGGCGGTGCCGCAAGCGCACGGCGGCGCCGCGCTGCGCTATCCCTATCGCTACCTGGCACCGGTCAACACCGGCGTGCCCAGCGGCCTGGACCTGGACAACGACGGCCACGTCGGCGGCGAAGGCCGCGCCCGCGGCAACGATGCCTGGGGCTACGGCCTGCATCCGGGTCAGTACGGCATGCTGTTGCTGTCCAAGTACCCGATCGACGCCGCGGCGGTGCGCAGCTTTCGCCTGCTGAAGTGGAGCGCGATGCCCGGCGCGCTGCGCCCGATCGATCCGGCCAGCGGCCGCCCATTCCACAGCGACGCGGTCTGGGCGCAACTGCGGCTGTCGTCGAAGTCGCATTGGGACGTGCCGGTGCGCACGCCGCTGGGCGTGGTCCATGCCTTGGTCGCGCACCCGACTCCACCGGTGTTCGACGGCCCGGAGAAGCGCAACCTGGCGCGCAACCACGACGAGCTGCGGCTGTGGCGCGAGTACCTGGACGATGCCGACGGCGCGGCGGCCTGGCTGTGCGACGACGCCGGCCGCTGCGGCGGGCTGGCCGCCGATGCGCGCTTCGTGATCCTGGGCGACCTCAACAACGATCCGGTCGACGGCGACGGGCGCCACGACGCCATCCGCGCGCTGATCGACCATCGCCGCGTCCTGCGCTATCCGGCGCCCACCGACGCCGGCGGCGCGGAGACCACCCGCGCCTACGCCGCGCAGGGCATCGCGCATCGCGGCGCGCCCGAGCAGGTCACCGGCGATTTCGGGCCGAAGGCCGGCACGATGCGGCTGGACTACGTCCTGCCGTCGGCCAATTTCCGCTACCTGGACGGCGGCGTGTTCTGGCCGGCCTCCAGCGCGCCGGCGGCGGCGATCGCGGACGGCAGCGACCATCACCTGGTGTGGGTGGATGTGGCGGTGGAGCCGGGAGTGGGGATTCGGGATTAGGGATTCGGCAGTCCGGTACCGCGCGCGGCCTTGATCCAGATCAAGGGCAAGCCGGCGCAAACGCTGTCCAATGCATGCCGCACCCCGCCGGGATGCGTAACGGATAGCGAGCATGCGAACGCAACAGCTGCAACAGGCGCTGGAGGGACTCAACGGCGCCACCGCCGACATCGAGGCGTCGGCGCTGATCTCCCTGGATGGATTGACCATCGCCTCGGCGATGCCGCAGGGCATGGACGAGGACCGCGTCGGCGCGATGTCCGCCGCGCTGCTGGCGCTGGGCGAGCGCAGCGCCCGCGAACTGGCGCGCGGGCCGCTGGAACGGGTGCTGATCCAGGGCGAACAGGGCTACGTGATCATGAGCGCGGCCGGGCGCGAAGCGGTGCTGACCGTGCTGGCCAAGCCCAGCGCCAAGCTCGGCCTGGTGTTCCTGGACATCAAGCGCGCCGCCCAGGCGCTGCAGCAGATCCTCTAGGAGCGCCGCCATGCCGCTGCCGCCGATGGATCCGCCGCACGAGCCGCACCGCAGCGCCGAGCTGCGCTACCACGACGGCAGCCGCCGCCTGGTGTACTGGAGCGAACGCGAGGTGGCCTACCCGGACGGGCGCCTGATCGTCTCGCGCACCGACCTGGACGGCGTCATCACCCACGCCAACGACGCCTTCGTCGAACTCAGCGGCTGGCCGCGGGCGACGCTGATCGGCGCGCCGCACTGCATCCTGCGCCATCCCGACATGCCGCGCCGCGCGTTCCGCGACCTGTGGGACACGGTGCTGGGCGGCGAGAAGTGGCACGGCTACGTCAAGAACCTGCGCCGCGACGGCGCCTGCTACTGGGTCTACGCCACCGCGCTGCCGAACGTGCGCGACGGGCAGGTGGTCGGCTTCACCTCGGTGCGGCGCAAGCCCTCGCGGCGGCGCATCGACGCCCTGCAGCCGCTGTACGCGCAATGGCTGCGGGACGAACGCGCGGAGACGCCGGCATGAGCCTCGACTTCCTGGTCGCGCCGGATTTCGCGCCGGAACACTTCGGCGGCTGGTACCTGCTCAGCACGTTGCTGCAGCGCCGCGCCGGGCTCGGCCTGCACCTGCTGATGCCGGCCGATGCCGCCGAACAGAAGCAACTGCTGGACGGCGGCGAGGTCGATCTGGTGTACGCCAGCCCGTTCGATGCCAGCACGCTGATCCGCGAACGCGGCTACCTGCCGCTGGCGCGGCCGCGCGGGCGCGCCGACGAGGTGGTGATCGCCACCGCCGCGGAGGCGCCGGCGCACTGCGTCGAGGACCTGCCCTACGGCTGCCGCATCGCGCTGACCGACAACCACGACGTGCGCCTGATCGCGCTGCGGCTGCTGGAACCGGCCGATCTCGATCCCGAGCGCATCGCCTGGCGCCCGGCCCGCAGTTACGCGGCGGTGGCGCGGCTGTTGCTGGAAGGCGAAGCCGATGCCGGGCTGTTCCTGGCCGACGCCTATCACCGCCTGTCGCGGCTCACCCGCGAACGGCTGCGGCCGCTGGTGGAGAGCGCGCTGTGCGACATCGGCCACGTGCTGCTCGCGCACCCGCGTATCGCCGCGCACCTGCCCGCGCTGCGCGAGGCGCTGCTGGCGCTGGGCGACGCGGCGCACCGCGAGGACCAGGCGGTGCTGGACGCGCTGGGCCTGGAGCACGGATTCGAGGCGATGCACATGGAGGATGCGCAATTCATGATCGACCTGATCGACACCTTGCTGGACTGAGCGCGACGCCATGACCGCCCATCCGTCTCCCGATCCGGCGCGCCTGGTGATGCGCACCCACGCGCGCGCGCTGTTGCGCGACCCGCGCGACGCCGCCGCGCACCTGGCGCGCCTGCACGCGGCGCTGCAACTGCACGACACCGAACCGGCGCAAGGCGTGCTCGCCGATTTGTTCGTGGCGCTGCCGCGGCACGACACCAGCCTGCGCCAGTTGGCCCTGCAGATGGCCGCCGCGCACCTGCCGCCGCACGTGGCCGAGGCCTTCCAGCGCCACTGCCATGGCCACGCCCTGCTGCCGATCAACGCCCTGGCCACGCGCTGGAGCGTGCTGGCGCGGCCCTCGGCCGACGTCCCGGCGCGGGTACGCCGGGCCAGTCCGGACCATTCGCGGCGCATGGTGCGCGAGGTGGTCGAGGCCTTGTGCGAAGGCGCGCCGCTGACTGCGACGCGTTGCGAGCGCGAGTTCCTGGACTACTGCATCAGTTGCCAGGACAAACTCGCGTTCATGCTCGCCAGCCGCGAGCTGCGCCGCCATGCGCTGGCCCTGGGCGACCGCTGGGACCGCACCGCGCGCTGGCTGCAGCAACGCGACCTGCTCGGCGGACGCAGCGCCGCCGCCGAGCCCTCTCTTTCCCGCGCAGGCCATCTGCCATGAACGAGCATGACCCCACCTGGCTGATGCCCACTCCGCATGGCGTGCTGCATGGCTTCGCCAGCGCCGCGCCGGACCGCATGCAGCGCGCGCTGCAACTGCTGCTCGGCGCGCACGGCGCGCTGTCGCTGCCGGAGTGGCGCACGCGCGTGGACGGCGACGCGCAGCGGCTGCTGGCCGATGCGCGCGAACAGCAGTGGATCCAATTGCTGCGGCGCCCGGTGCCCGGCCCGGAGATCCGGCTGGACGATTTCGCCCAGCACGTGATCGCGCCGCTGTCGGCCGAACGCCGCGCCGTGCTCGCCTCCGACAGCGGCTTCTGCCTGGGCCACGCCGGGCTCGGCCAGGACGAGGCCGACACGCTGAGCGTGGCCGCCGCCGACTTCTCCGATTTCGCGCAACGGCAGCGCGCGCGCGGCTGGAGCGGCGCGCAGCGTTATGTCGCGTTCCACAGCGAACCCCAGCTGCTATTGCCGGACTGGTCGTTCGTCCCGTTCTGGGTGGACGGCGCCGGCTACTGGCTGATCCTCGGCGGCGAGGCGCTGCTCAACAACCTGGCGATGGTGGAACTGGTGTGGAGCATCCGCCTGGCGGCGGCGCGGTTTGCGCCGCCGGTGTGAGGGGCTGGGAGTGGGGAATGGGGATTGGGGAATGGTCAGAGCGGCATTCCCTGTTCGGAGCTGCCCACTGCCCTCATGCCTTTAAGCCTTAGGCCTTCAGTTCGATGGTGAGGGCGGCGGCGGCGTCGCGGGCGGTCTGCCGCGCTTCGTCGATGCTGGCGCCACGCGCCAGGGTCACGCCGACGCGGCGGTGGCCGTGCACGCCGGGCTTGCCGAACAGGCGCAGCGCGGTGTCCGGGGCCTGCAGCGCGGCGGCGACGTTGCCGAACACCGGCACGCCTTCGCCGTGCGCCAGCAGCGCGCACGAGGCCGACGGGCCGCTCTGCCGGATCGCCGGGATCGGCAGGCCCAAGATCGCGCGCGCATGCAGCGCGAACTCGCTCAGCTCCTGCGAAACCAGGGTGACCAGGCCGGTGTCGTGCGGCCGCGGCGAGACTTCGCTGAACCACACATCGTCGCCCTTGACGAACAGTTCCACGCCGAACAGGCCCCAGCCGCCGAGGTCGTCGGTGACCGCGCGCGCGATCTGCTGCGCGCGCTGCAGCGCCAGCGCCGACATCGGCTGCGGCTGCCAGCTCTCGCGGTAGTCCCCGTCCTTCTGCCAATGCCCGATCGGATCGCAGAACGCCGTACCGCCGGCATGGCGCACGGTCAGCAGGGTGATCTCGTAGTCGAAGTCGATGAAGCCTTCGACGATGCAGCGGCCGGCGCCGGCGCGGCCGCCGGTCTGCGCGTATTCCCAGGCCGCGTCGATGTCCGCTTCGCTGCGCAGCGTGCTCTGGCCCTTGCCCGAGGACGACATCACCGGCTTGACCACGCACGGCAGGCCGACCGCGGCAATCGCGGCGCGGTATTCCTCGGGCGTGTCGACGAAGCGGTACGGCGAGGTCGGCAGGCCCAGCGTCTCGGCGGCCAGGCGGCGGATGCCCTCGCGGTCCATGGTCAGCCGCGCCGCGCGCGCGGTCGGGATCACCCGCTGGCCGTGATCGCGCTCCAGCGCCACCAGCGTCTCGGTGTGGATCGCCTCGATCTCCGGCACGATCAGGTGCGGCTGCTCGCGCGCGATCAGTTCGCGCAGCGCCATCGCATCGAGCATGTCCAGCACGTGCGCGCGGTGCGCCACCTGCATCGCCGGGGCGTCGGCGTAGCGGTCGGCGGCGATGACTTCCACGCCGAAACGCTGCAGCTCGATCGCCACTTCCTTGCCCAGTTCGCCCGAGCCCAGCAGCAGCACGCGGGTGGCGGAGGCGGACAGCGGGGTTCCCAGGGTGGTCATGGCGGCGATGCCTGCGCGAAGAGGGGCGCCTATTCTAAAGCCGCCCGTCCGCCTGCCGCACCGCATCGGCGATGGCCTCGGCG
>Ga0065704_10070239_pt1 | contig 51505 bp, 84 predicted proteins | sample SwiRhicommuniRL2_FD_59091 | JGI IMG/M metagenome (GOLD analysis project Ga0065704, IMG submission 59091) | Switchgrass rhizosphere bacterial communities from Rose Lake, Michigan, USA - RL2 v2 (version 2) | ecosystem: Host-associated > Plants > Roots > Rhizosphere > Soil | place: East Lansing, MI | reverse complement strand
GCGCGCCCGAGGCTCCGCAGGCTCGCCGGCCCGCGTGTCACGAGGCTTTCCGCAGGACGGAAGCGGCTTGGGCTTGCGCCACGCCGGAGACGAAGGCAGGCTGCGGGGGCATGAAAATCGTTGAACGGAAAGAGCAGGATGACCGTGAGCGCATCCGATTGGCCAGCAAGGAAGACTTCGATGTCTCGTACTTCTGCGGTTCTGGCAAAGGTGGGCAGGCCAAGAACAAAGTCGCCTCTGGTGTGCAAATCATCCACAGAGAAACCGGTGCCATCGGCAGGGCCAGCGACAGTCGCTCGCAGGCGGACAACAAGAAGACCGCCTTCAAGCGCCTGCTCGAAACCAAGAAGATGAAAATCTGGCTCAACCGGAAACTCTTCGAGGTTCGCGAGCAGCAAACACTTGAGGAGTCGATTGAGAAGGACACGACGGACGACAAGTTGCGTTACGAAGTCTTGCGGGACGGGAAGTGGACCGAGGTTAATCCAGCCGAACTCGTGGCATGAAGCAGACCATTGGGCAGAAAGATTTGTGCGAAAATTGCAAGCTACCTCTCGGGCCGCGCGCATACCAAGGCGAAACCGGGAACTGGGTAGCGACCGGGAAATTTCCAACGCACGACTTCTGTAGCAGGGAGTGTTACGAGGCATGGCGACTCAGGAATAGCCTGACAAACTTTTTGGCTCCACGGTACGTTCGTGCTTGAAACTCGCGTTCACGATTTCATCATATCGCCTCTGCGACTTTGTTCACCTCGGGCTAAAGCAACTGAGGAAGCTGAGCCCGGAGTCGCCGATACTGGTGAGCGATGATGTGAGCCCGGAGAGTCCGGGGATTGCGTCGCACACGAGCCAGCACTGCGCGCAGTACATCTGCTCAGCGAAGAGGCGAGGGCATTTCGCAAACGACTTCCAGTCGCTCGTTCACTCACTGGTTTTTGCCAAGAGCCAGGGCTGCGACGTGGCTGTGAAGGTCTCCCAGCGATTCATCTTCCGAAAGGTGGAGAGCATCGACGCACTGAAGAGAGCATTCGACAACCCAGAGATCCTAATGGTGACGCCGGGCCAGCCAAAGCAGGTGAACGGTCACAACCGGGCAGCACAGGGATTCGCGCAGTTTACGACGCTCAGCGATGTGGTGGCTTTGAGAGTGGATGCGATCAGTCCGGAGGAACTGCTGGCGATTTACCGGAAGCGGTTGATGACGGACAAGGCACCTTGGGGCAGCTTCCTTGAGGTGTTGTGCAACGACCTTCACGGGTCACGGTTCGCTGGGAAAACGATCAGAGCGGAGGAGCTGACGAATCCGACGGAAGATCCCGTGTACCTGCGCAGGTACCAGCACAAGCCGGAGGATTATCAGAAGCTGGCAAGTGAGTTTGGGTTTGGCGGTATGTTTAGATGTGACGAGTGGGGGCAGATAGAGCAGAAAAAATATCTGTGTAAACCGAGGGTGGTTTAAGTTCTGATGTGCCGCAGGTCCGGGCAAAAAGCCGGCTTGCTCTCTGTAAGCTCCAGCCGATACACATCATACCAGTATTCCCTTCGGCAGGTGCGGCATATCATAAACCAGTACGACTGACGCCAATCCCTGACAGCCCAGATGTTCCCTCCGCACTGACAGGGAGACCACATCTCGCCGTTGTGTGGCAGTGGCGGCAGCTCTGGCAGTGTACTCTCGCGTTCAGGAACTGCCACCTCCCAAGGCTCCAGTGGCTTCTTATTCTGGCTGCGACGAGAGACCGGTAGTGGAGGCTTCTCTAAAATAAGATCTACGATGACTGAAAGTGCGTGGAGTGCGAATTCTCGATCTGGCGTCGTCGGCCCGCTTACCCGTGGAAATTCTGAGGGCTCAATCTCCAGCTCTTCCTGATCGAAGCATCCAGATTCACGATGCCAAGTGCCGTCTCTCATATTATGGTGGGGTTGAGATTGCTTAAAATCGAAATGGCTTTGCAAGCCGGGAGGTAGTGTGAAAGTCTACGCCCATGACTGAACTCGTCACGAGTTTCACTTCAACCGGCGAAAAGCTCCTTCATCATCAGGAGGCGATGGAGAATCTCAGGAACGGCAAGGGCTTCCCGATCAGTTGTTGGATTGCCCCGACGGATGTCTGTAATGCAAAATGTAGCTTCTGTAGCGTGGGTGAACGGCCCGGCGACGTGCTCCCGATGCGGATCATCAATGGCTTCCTGGATCAGCTTTGCCCGCTGGGCCTCAAGTCAGTGACGTTGAGCGGCGGAGGGAATCCACTGCTCTACAAATGCAAGGAGACCGGCACCGACTTCAACGGGCTCTGTGATTCCATCCATGCGCGCGGCCTGGAGATGGCGCTGATCACTAACGGGATGCCGATGGTCGAGTATCCGGAGCCGCCCGTAGAGTATTACGACACCGGAAAGATCTGGACAGCGACGCGCGCTGAAGGAACGCCAGTCATGGCCTGCAAGCGGTGCCACTGGACAGACGGCCACGATCTCCAATGCCGCAGGAGAACATCGTGGAAGACATGCCGTCCGGACGTGTTGGATTATTTCACTTGGATTCGCATCAGCATGGCTGGCTTGGACCACCCGGAGAAAACCGTCTACGTGCCGGACATTCACCCAGCGAAGACGACGCTCGGGTTCAGTTGGATCATGTCGGACTCCTACGAAGAGCCATCACACAAGCACGGCTGGGTCTCGACGCCAGAGGATGTGCGGACGCCGCTCGCTAATCGAAAAGTTGTTTACGCTATGGACAGGCTGCCATGGATCGAGGGCATGATCCGCTACTACGTTGAGAAACACTGTCCGGCTTATGTTCGACTTTTATGCAACTGCCTCCAGCCAGACCTCATCCCGGAGAGGCACAGAATTCTCAGTGAGATGGCAGCGCGAATCGATCTTGATCGGGTATTTTCCCAAAGCAAACCGCCAAGGCAGCCGCGTCGTGCGTGCGCCAAGGTGTACACGCGGCCCTGCCTCAACGCCTGCGGCACGGTCTTCTGCTGCGATTCCGTGGTGCTGAACAAGACTGCCGGCCACAAGTTCGGCAGTCAGTGGGGCGTGTGCCGATGGGATGAAGTGGGAAAACTTTTCGCCGAACCGATTCGCAAGGTGATCCCCGACAACATCTGTCCCGGTTGCGTCTTCCCGGATCAAGTGGACTTCATCGGCGATGTCATCGACGGGATGCCTTTGCCGACGCCTGGCTTTCCACAACCGCAGCACGTCAACTTCGTTTAGCTATGCAATCGCCCTACACTGAGGACTACTACCTGCGCGGGCCGGAAAAAGGTCTATCGAACTACGTGGACTACCGGTGGCAGGAGGAGCCCACGATGGCGCTGGCGAGACGGATCGCTGAGGTGCTCGGGATTGAGCCAGGCGAGACCGTGCTCGATTGGGGTTGTGCTCGCGGCTACCTCGTGAAAGCATTTCGGAAGATCGGAGTCAACTCCTACGGCTATGACATCTCGGAGTGGGCAATCCAGAACTGTGATCCAGAAGTCCGTAACGTCGTTTCGACCAACGTTGGTGCGGACGAGGGTGGCGAATGGGACCACATCGTCAGTAAGGACACCCTCGAACATCTGGAGTCCATCGACCTGATGCGAACGGCAGACCTAATCCTGAAGTTCGCCCAAGTCTCCATCCTCATCATGGTCCCTCTCACCGAGCGCGTCGGCGGTCAGTACGTCCGGCGCGAGGACGACATGGACACGACGCACAAGATCCGCTGGCCACTGGAGGACTGGATGGAGTTCTTCAGGCGAAGGATTCTTGGAGAGGAGTGGGTGCTTCAGGGGAGCTGGCACATTCCATCGCTCAAGCCCACGTCGCTGACCCATCCGAAATCGTGCGGGTTTATTTTGCTAACCAGGGCTTAGCCTTGATGGTGGCGGCCTCAGACTTCGACTTCATCACAGCCGTCCTCTGGAGGATTTCGAGCCGCAGTTCCTCCGACCAGAATTCCTCTGGAGTTTCGGTTGGCATCGTAACAAGCCGCAACAGTTTCTGCCGCATTCGGTGTACGGTTAGGTTTATCTTCGCGTAACGGTGCCTGCGGCTTCGTCTGGCGATCTCCGCCATTGGGATGTGCTTAATCCAATGATCCCAAAGTATCCAAAGCTCAGTGTACGTAATCGCTGGCTCTCTGTGTGTAAGGACTGCTCTCATTTAATCGCGCACAACTCCACGCTGAACTTACGCCGGTTCATTATCTTCTCGATTTCGATCCACTCTTCACGACTGAATCCCACGATGCGATCATGGATGCTCCTCCGCTCGAACCCGGCCGCCAGCAGCAGGCACGTTAGCGAGCCCATTGTCAAAACTTGGCGGTGCTCGCGATGTAGCAAAGCGTAGCTCATAAAGTTCGGCTGCCAAGTGTCATGGATTAGCTCACCAAAAAGCTCCACGGCGTTCTCGGGCTTGTCGCGGTCGTGAACCGAGAGGAAGTAATCCGCATCCGGCACAGAGACTATGAGTAGACCGCCCGGCTTGAGGATGCGGCGGCAGTCTCTGAGGACATCCACGGCATCGTTGCAGGAAAAATGTTCTAAAATATGGCTAGCAAGGCAGCCATCGAAACTATCCTTCTCGAAAGGCATTGGCCCATCAACGATAAGTTCGTGATCCACGTACTGCGGCTCTGCATCCAAGTTGGAGCGCTCTGGCGTGCCGCGCTGTAGCGAGCGACGAAGGTTATCGAGGTGCCACCAGAACTCGTCCTGGGGTCTGTTACTCCCCGCTCCGACATTTAACAATTTCATGCGCAGTGCCTTTCGATCTGCTGGAAAATATGCCCGCAAAGATTCTCGTTCAGGGCGAACCGGCCCGGCTTAATCCATTCGGAGTAGAGGGCGCGGCTGGCCTTCGTAATTTCATTGTAGCCGTTCTCGCTGAGCCTGTGGCCATGTTCATCATCCAAGAAGAAGTTGAGCCAGTGGAAATCCTCCGAGAAGCAAAGGAAGTGCTCTCCTCCTTTCATGGCTGGAAAATACTCCTGATCAATGGTCCTCTGTGGCAGCAGATTGATACACCCCACCGCCGCCGCATCCCAAAACCTCTGCGCTGCGTAGATGCTGAACAACCACTTGAGGTCGGAGGTGAAGGTGATCCTCGCCAACATCTCCTGGTGCGCTTGCGCTGGGAGCCACTGGGCGTTCAGGAGCTTCTCAAGCGCAGTCTTGTCGATAGGGCCGTGCTTCTTCTCGAACTGCTCGGCAAGCCAGTAGAAGGAGCGGGGGCAGGCGTTGTTCCATTTGCCGAGATCGGTTTCCCACTGATCGGAACGGCCCCACTTGGCAGGTGATGTACAGTCGGCCGGCATGGCGCCGCTGATGTAGCGATCCATCCCAAATGCCCGCCGCTTGCGCCAGTCTTGCCGGCACGGATCGCAGTACCTGAACTGCGGATTCATATCGTCCGCAAAGTAAGGCGCCGTGACAAAGCCCGAGTTCGTATCGAGGAGATCCTTCTGCATCAGCATCAGCGCCAGGACGAACCTCCGCGCGTGATTGCCGCCACGGATGAGCACCTTCTGGGAGCGTTCGTTGTAGGGGCGGGCGGGGACTTCGGGGAGCGCTAGCCAGTGGACGTAGGGCAGAGACTGGATGCGGCCAGCCTTCCGCATGTAATCAAAGGCGTGCCAGTCTTTCGACGGAAGGAACTCACGCTTTTCGAGGGAGACGTTGAAGTCGCGATCCACGACCATCTCGTGGCCCTCGTTGACTTTTTGTATTCCGGTCAAGGCAAAAACAAGATCGATATTAATTAAGGCGAACGAGGTTCGACAGTTTTGGGAGATGTAGCTGGAATCGGTGCAGGAAAAGGCCACGATCTTACAGCCGTTGTTGTGGAGCTTCGCGATGGTTGGGAGGTTTAGGTAATCAGCGCTAGTGATGACGATGGCGTTATGGATTTTCTCAAGGCGATTGTCCTCGATGTGGGCTCTGCCGTTCGCGTACAACCACTGGGCCATCCCCTTGAAGAATACCTTGGTCAGGTATTCGTGAGCGTATGGGCCGTTTGGCGGGTCGTGGAAGACGATGGGGTTCACTTGATGGCTTGGAGATTGAGGGACATCCAGAGGGCGTCATCGGATTGGGACATGTGTGGGAGCCGGCAGCGCGAAAAATCGTCGTAGTCCGCGTGCTCTGTTTTACGCCAATCCCAAGGACGAATGTCCATAAATCCGACCTTGCGAAGATCGCGGGTGAGAGTCTTTTCGTCGAAGGCAACAGTGTGGCGATTCAGGTGCATGTCCTGCCGGCCGTAAAGCAGGCCCATCACATCATCAAGGCTCCCCGTGCGGCGATACCATTCGACGATGGCGGCGAAGTTCGGGACTGCAAGGCGAAGGATGCCACCCGGTTTGAGCAGACTGCGCCAGTGAGCGAGCGTGGCGACCACGGCGAACCTGTGGACGTGCTCAAGCAGATGCGACGCATACAGAAGCGAGAACGATTCCTTGTCATACGGCAGGCTAGTCACGTCGTAGTAGGCGTCCGCCTTGCCAGAAGTGAAGAAGTCGATATTGATCCAGCCCTGTTCGGGTGGCAGGTAGCAGCGACCGCAGCCGAGATGCAGTTTATCTTTGGTCATATCCCAGCCTGTTTCTTAATCTCGTGGAACAGCTCGATGCGTTTCTCAATGGGCAACATTGTAAGGTGACAGGCGAAATCGCCGGCAGCCCACGGCTCGGGCACCTGGCCGGGACAAACTTCGTCCGGCACTGCGTTGAACTTCCGTCGTGGATGGATGTTGATGAAAGCGCCGTCTGGCTCGCCGGGTTTTCTATCGACAAGCTTCAGCCCTTCGGTCTTTCTGCGGATCACGTCCCTCATCGGCCCTTGTTCTGCAAAGGGCTTGTCCCTCCACTCCGGCTCCATCGCAAGGCACTCCTCGAAGAGCGGGACGCAATCGCGATGGGCCACGAATCCGCACATGGAGAAATGCCAGGGCTCTACGGCGTCAGCGCCCCAGTCCTGTGAGACGTGGAAGCCGAATCCGGGCAGGCCAACCTCGAACTCCGGGTTCGTGATCATCTGGTCCACGTCCAAATAGATGACGCGATCACATTCCTTAAGGCCATGCAGGGCGCCAGCGACACCAACCCAGTAAATCGAGTTCGGAATTTTCAGGAAGGAATCCGGGTACCACATGAACTCGAACCCATGCTTGTTGGCGTAAGCCTGCATGAGCGGAGTGGTGAGTTCAGCCAGCGGGGCGTAGGCTTGATTGTAGCCGGTGAAGAGGAGGGTTCTCATACGGGTCGGAACTTTCCCTTTGTGCCGAACACCTTGGCAAAGTGATCGGCCCACTTCTCGGCTTCCTCGCGAGTCTTCAAGTTATTTGTGACATCGAACCAAGAATTGAAGAAGAGGATGCGCTCCCGAAGCTGCACGCGAAAGACCTCTCCATCGGATACCACACGGTAGTCTTCCATTGTTCTTTTCATCGTGTCAGCATTTTCTCCCCGCGTGAGAGGCGGGCGTAGTTGATCTCGTTAAACTCTTTGTGGCCGGGTTGGGTGCGGCGGAAGTGAAGATGGAAATGATCATGGAACGGGCCGCCCTGCTCGTCCTGAGCCACGTACTTCGGATCTTTTCCGGTGCGCGCGTCGGTAAGTTTCTCGTGCATCACCCTGTCAGTTTCGTAGGCTATCATCGGATGGTTCCGAACTATGCGAAGCTGGTGATCATGGATCTTGTGGAAGTTCTGGGACGGCCTCGTCATCGCGAAATCAAACCAGTGGCGGCGCGTGGACCTCAGCGCCATCGTCTCTCGGTTGTTGATTAGGTTCTTGACGTGGGCGCCCTGGTTGATCACGTCAGCCTTCTTCTCCACAGTGAGCTTTGGGTTCGGAACGTCCGGGTACTTCTCGTCGCCAGAGCAGGTGATGACGGGCAGGAGTGGGAAGAAGCGTTCATCAGCATCGAGGATGAAGGCCCAGTCGCATTCGCACTTGTGGAGGAGCTTCGTCCTGATCGCCCCGTAGCCTCGCTGGATGTCATCGAAGTCGAGCTTCACGCCGAACTCTTGGCACAGCTCAATCGTTCCGTCAGTGGAGTAAGCGCCGCCGGGGCCAGAGTGGATCACGTAGAGTTGATCAAAGTAAGGAGCGGAAGTCTCCAGCAGTCCGCGCAGGGCAGCGGCGTCCTGGTACGCGTTACAGCACATGGCGATTGAACTCATAGCCCAAGCGCCTTTCTAAAGTCATGCGCCATCTCGGGGTCCATTTCAGGAAGGTGCTTCTTGATCGCCTCCTCCATAGCCCGCTGCTTTCCAGCGTTGAGATCCTTTCGGAAGTCCTCGTACTCGGTTAGGCGGCTCACATCTGAACCGAGCGCCTTGGCGATAATCTCGCCAGCTTTCGCGGCTGATACTTTGTCCGCCGGAGAGACGCCATAGGTTGTTGAGTGAAGGAGATTGTGCTCACGGCTGTAGCAGTTGATGACAACGATGTCCTTGCTGTAAGCTTCGGCGATTTGCTTCGCCGCTTCGACTGGGACTTCTTTGTATTCGCTCATAGGTTCGGCAGTTCAACGTCGATGTTCCACCCGTGAACCGCGCCGGGGTAAAAAACGCATGAATTCGGGCCGGAGGCCCATACTTCCAGCACATGCGGCTTGTGCATCGCGGCCGCGATCCAAAAACAAACGCTCTGGTTCCCAACAAACAACTCCGCTCCAGCGATCACGCGGGCAGCCTCATGCAGATCCTTTGTCGGAAAATATCTCAGGTCTCCGCACGTCGCCGAAAAAACCCTGTGCTCCTCCGGTGTCCCGATGAACACCGCCTTCTCGCGGTACTTCTGCCAGACGCGGTGCCACGGAAAGTTCGGATTGTGGTAAACGTGGTGCGGCGCGCGGCCTGGGCCAGTGCGGTTGATGACCACGGGCGCCACGGGATTCGGCTCCACGCTCAACCACGCCCTGTCCTTCTCAGTGTACGGAACGCCGTGGGCTTCGAGCTGCCAATCGACGAGCGATTTCCGCAGGAGCGCAGGGTCGGTGTTCTGATTGACGTGAAGCTTTCGCAGGGCGCGGAACATGTGAGCCCGAAAGTCGTTGAGCACGTAGCTTACTCTCTGGTTCTCCCACGGGAGAACATCGACGATGTAGGGCTGCTGCTTGAGCAGGAGATCGATGCCACACCACTTGTCCGGCGTGAGAAATTCCCGCGTGTACGGCGCCGCCTCTATGTACAGCACACCGCCCCCGAAATATCGAATCACGGGTAATCCCGCGAGGAGATCTCCACGATCCCCAGCATGGCGAAAAGTGTTCAAAGCTTGTTGACCTTTGCTGAAGCTCCGTGAATTGCCAGTGTAACTGCATTGTACGCTTTTGCTGCCTCCAGCTCAGTGAAGTAAGAGCCTACATAAAACAGCTTCCCCTCCGAGGTGCGCGCCCTGACGAACCATCGACGCTTGCCAACCTTGGCCAAGTATACGCCCAAGTACTTCGACTTTGGGTCGCGCTTCTTCTTCGGGTTTTCGGAGATGGCGACCGCTTTAGCTTCGAGGTTCTTTGGAACAGCATTGAGGCAGGCGTGCTGCCCGAATACTTGTCTAGCCTTGTGGTTGTAAGCGGCTGCCGCCAGTTCTTGACTATCGAATGTGCCGAGGTGAATCTGCTTGTAGTTGAGCCGCAGCCCGGCCTTCCAATAACCAAGCTCCGTTTGATGTACCCCTTTGAACTTTGACGTTTTGAGTTTCAGCTTCCGGCGATTGTAGTTGTTCTTGGCAACACTGACGATGCGAAGGTTCGCCTTCCGGTTGTCGAGTCCGTCGTGGTTAATATGATCGACTACGGCGTTTTTGGCGGCGTGCATTATCAGTCTGTGCATCCTGAGTGTTGTTGCCTTGCCGTTCGCGACTAGGCGTGTAATGGCGTAACTCTTGCCGCTTGGCTTCGGCTGCCTGCGCCACTTGAATGGTTTAACAAGCGTAAGATCTTCATTGTCGATTGAGGTGAACCCGCCATTTCTTAGGGGAAGGTTGATCATTGTGGCGACAGTGCCGCCCGCGTGTCGTAAGTGTCAAGGCTCTCTTTCATCCCTTCATCCTCCTCACTATCTCCGTCGTGGAGTAGTCGCCGACTCTCGGGATGAAGACGATCTTCGTTCCGATCTCCTCGGCGGTTCTGCGCTCTTCTTGGTCCAGGGTTTCGAGATTTCTGTCGCCACCTTTTACCCAGGTTCTTGGCCGCAGGATTTTAAGGCTCTCAACCACAGTGTCCTCATTAAAGATAAATACGGAGTGGACGAGCTGCAACGCGGCCAGCATGAACGCCCTGTCTGCCTGATTCACGATGGGCCGATCTTCGCCCCTTATCCTCCGCACGGATGCGTCGCTGTTGATGCCCACAACAATGTATCCAGGTTGGTTAAACGCTCTGCGCAGCAACTCGACGTGACCCCTGTGAAGCGTGTCAAATACGCCGCTGCAAAAACAAATCGCGCGCTTGTCTTCAAACACAGGCCAATCCCTCGCCAGATGGCTGGCGGAGTCGTAGATCTTTTCTATAATCATCTCGGTGTAACCTTCTGCTTTAACTCCTTCAGCTCCGCATCCAGTTTCTGCGCATCCAGGATATTCCTCCCCACGCCCTTCGCCAGAAGCTGCATGGCATCGCACAGCGTCTCAAAGCCCTTGTGTTTTTCACCGAGCTTCCATCGGGCGCGGGCGGTTTCAATCATCTCAGGAACGTTTGGCGGCTCAGGTTTGGCAGGAGCGCCGTTGAGGTCTACGATTCGGTTGCTCATTCTTCTTTCGGTGGTTGGTACTGTGGATAGTACGTTTTCTCGGCCTGCTCGATCATTGATAAGATTTCCTCACGCACTCTCCCTGCTGGCCATACGCTTGTCTTGATTTGATCCCTTATCATACGCCACTCTTCGAGCGTCATTGTCAGGCTGAGGATGAACTTGATCTTATCCGGATCGGCGGCCTTGAAAGTATTCATTTTACCTCCCTGTGTTCAGACACCCACCGGTCACTGCAACATCTCCCAGCCTTGATCTTCGGCTTCCCGATGGTGGTGATGTGGTCAGCGGCCACGGTGATAAACTCCCGCCCGCCGTGTTCCTTGAGAATGTAGCCGTGGGCCTTGCCGGCCTGGATGTCGCCGAGACGGAAGAGTTGGCCAAAGTGCTTGGAGTCTCTCGATGTGACCTCGACGACGCTGTGGAGCCAGTCTGGTGCCTTTGGCGCAGAGGGTGGGGTCTGGGTTGCCGGCGGAGAAACAACTGGCGAAGGGGCCTCCGCCTCGGCAGGGATGGGTGTTGCCGATGTTGTAGGATCTTCTCCGCCGGCAGGTTTTGGCAGTCCGCTTTCCATGGCCCTGATTTGGGCCATGACGTTCTTCACGTCTTCCTCGGGAGAGAGTTCTTTTTTGGATTCGTGAGTCTTCATGTTCTTTCCTCCGCGTACTGCTGAGCCTTCATCACTCCATCCTGGAGCGCCCTGCGATCTGGGCGGAGGTAGCGCAGCAGCATCTTGATATTCGTGTGCCCCGTGATCTTGCAGACGAGCGCGTAGTCCATGCCGGAGTTGACCAAGTTGCTGACGAAGGTTCTTCGGAACGAGGCGAAGCTTTTGCCGTTGTTGATACCGCACTGCCGGAAGAGACTAACGATGCTGCGCCCCATGCGCTGGCCGCACGGCTGTCCCCAAGAGTAGAGACCTGGGCAGTCTTGATGCACGTAGTTAAGACCGTCGGCGCGCTTGTAGTTCTCCACCTTCCTCAGCTTCAGCAGCCACTCGTGAACGTCGGAGCCGGGAACAATGGGGATGCGGCACACAGCTTTCTCGCCGAAGCGTTCCAGCTTGATGCGCGGGATGTCGATGTAGGACTCGGAGGTGTCGTTGAGGAAGACGTTCTCCCAGCGCAGGTGAGCACAGTCCTGAAGATTCATGCCCGTGCGGTAGCCAAGGATGCACATCCACAGTACCCACTGCCAGCGCTCGGCGTCCTTCAGGAAATCCTTGAGGCGCTGATATTCCTCATCGGAAACGATCTCTGGCATCTTTGGGTCCGGCATCCGTGGTATCTCAACAAACTCCCAGAGTGGATGCTTAATGAAGCCGAGCTTTTGGATGAACTTGAGGAAGCTCCGGACTTTACATTGGATGTCATGGACACGAGAGGCCGAGATGGGTTTGCCGGAGTTATTCTTGATGCTGCGGACGTACTTGCACCAATTCACCATGGACTGAACCGTGAGTTCCTGCTCGCGGAAGTAGCCAAGGAATCTCTTACCGATGAACCGTAGATTGTGCGTCGTGTTGGGCGCTGGGTTTTTCGATTCGACGAAGGTGCCCCAGAGATTCGACAGCGTTGCCGCCTTCTTGAGTGGCGCCGGGGCGAGTTCCGGGAGGATCTCAGTGTGGTCGGCGATGAGCTTGGGTTCGTTCATTGCGAGTTCTTCAGAATTTCTTCCGTGCGTTTGAGTAAGGTAAGGACGCGGCTCGCCTTCTGGGCCACTGGTTTCTTGAGATGCTTCATGCGGCGAATCCCCTCAAGGCCCTTTTCGACGGCCCTCTTCAAGCCCCAGATCTGGCGACGCTGCGTGGACCAAGTGAGGCCGCAGGCTTTAAGAAAATCGTCAACGTCCTGCACCGCGATCCCGTCCCACGTTCTGGATTCGACAATCCGTCGGAGCTTATCCTTGCCGCAGCGCATTCGTCTCATCAGTTCGGCGTCGGTCATCAGCTCGCCGTTGCTCTTGGCTAAGAGCCGACAGATGCAGGGCGGGAGACGGTCGAGTTTTTGGGCGAGGGTCACAGAAAATAAAACCCTTTGTGAACATTGCCCCAGTAGAACCAGGCGTAGTCGGTGGCGTCGGTCTTGCCGTCGTCAGTGAACGATGGGCGTTCGCTGAGGACGAAGAGGGCGTCGGGCTTGTTTGAATTCCACCAAGCTCGGCGTTTCCGAGAGGCGAGGAAGTTCAATCGGAGCAGCATGAAAACATGCAGCGCACGCTTGATGGCGTGGTCACAGAATTCTAGCGCGAGAGAGAATGGGGGATTGGTGACAACGCAAGCCATCCTGTCCGGATCGTGCAGGAAGTTGTAGCCCATATTCAAATCTGAACCGGCCGCCTGGATGCTGCCCTCGATCATCCAGTTAACCAATCGAAGATCGCCGGCTGCGGGCTCCCACACGACGGCTCCGATCTGCCGGATGAATGGCAGCAGCGGCTTGAACGCCGACTCTGGCGTGGCGTAGAAGTCCGCCTCACGGCGTTTGGCTCCGCGAAGTGTGGCACTCATCAGGGTTTTCAGTGAGTCGCATCCGACTCACAACGGCACTCTTGCCGGGAGCCGATTTTCTGTCAACGTCTTTGTTGATGGACAGCGACAGTAACAATACGGACCCGAAGCCAGAGCCCATGGCAACCCTAGCCGGAGTCGGGGATCGGGAACTGTGGTATGCGGAGGGGCAGCCCGACGAGAAGGGCGAGGTTCAATGGAGGTTCCCGCTTTACGTGGACTGGAAGATGGCGACCGACACCGGGATTGAGTATGCGATGATCTTCACGGCGATCTGCCCACACTACAAAGCAAGCTTTGTTCTCAAGGCGCTGTTCGAGGCGCACGATAAGCTGAGCAGTCTTGAACGGCAGAACCAGTGGCTCGTCCGCAAGGAAGTGGTGCCCGCCCTGCTGAAGAAGGCAGCAGGGATCACCAAGGAACGGTACTACCGCTGGGATGGCAAGGAGAGCAAGGCGCCAGAGCTTCCCGGCCAGCGGATTCCATTCGGTGCGGAAGATGGGAGCAAGCAACCCAACCACCTGAAGAGCGGAGCGCACGACCGGCTGCTGATCCAGCAAATCGCCGAGGAGTGCGGACTTCAAAGCTCGGTGGTGAAGATCGTCATCGACGGACTCAACAAGGTGGCGGCGGATTTCATGGTGTCACAGCATCGGGTCATGGACCTTGGTTTCATCAAGCTCATCGCCGTACCCTTCCGGGCGAACTGGAAGGAGATCGTCTGCTTCAAACTCAGGAAGCTCGGACTTCTGAAACATCTCAAGGAGGATGGATATGCAACGACCGATAGCGCTCACGATAGCACTGCCGGGCTTCCTGAGACTCTTTGCTCTCCGCATAACGTGGCGATTCGGAGGGAGCAGAAAACCAAGAAGGGCTTCCGGACCCTGAGCCGCGTGGACTACAGTATCGAGGTGCTCACATCGAAGCATTTTGAGAAAGAGGTGAGCAGGCTGGAGACGAAGCATCGATCCTGTGGGAACACGGCGTACGTGAGCTACTACGAGAAAGCCGTGGAGCGGCTCTATGAAAACATCCTGGAGATTCTACGCGCATATCGCAAAAAGATCGGTCTGCCGTTCGCTCGCATTCATCAGAGCAGCAGGACTGGCGGCCTGCACTTTATTGAGACTGTCGGCATCAAGGCGCGAGCGCATGGCCGTAATCTTCGTGACCTTCCCGTCCATATTGTTCCGCCTACTCATGGTTTCTCTGCCCGCGCGGAGGAGAGTGAGCCGCTCCTTGTACATTCGCCGGCTGTTGAAGTGCCCAAGGTGTCCACTCTTTCACAGGGAGTTAATGACGTGCGGGAACGCGAGGAGCCAAGAAGTCTGGAGGAATTCCTCGACCGGGATCGCGGAGCCGGTGGGCTGCCTCTGCTGGATGCCGGCGAAGGCGAAGCTGCCAGGGAATCAATGCTTCCTTGCTCAACGGCTGGAGGGGAATCATCCGGGGTGGACGAAAAGAGAGATTGAACCATGAGCGACAAAAAAGAACTACCAGTGGAGATCATCGAGCAGCCGCCCGCCGAGATCGAGATCGACAAGAAGGCCCTCATCAAGGCCCGGAAGGCCACCGAGGAAAAGGAGATCGCCCGCATCCGTCAGCAGTTCAACACGCGGACCATGCGAGTCAAGGCCAGGTTGCTGGCCGAGGCTGGCATAGAGATTGAGAAGTGGGGCGTGAAGATGATTGGGCATGGGCGTCTGCACTGTGCGGGGGACAACGCGGACAGGGCGGTGGCGGCGATTCAGGAGGACATTGACCGGCTGCTCACAGAGAATCCGAAGGTCAACGCGAACGTCATCGCTGAGCTTCGGGCCACACAGCTCCGGTTCAACAAGCAGATCATCGAGGTGGGGCAATCGCATCTGGAGGCAGCAAAGGAGGCCGGCAGCAAGGGCGGCAGTAATGACATGCGGATCGCCTTCCCGGCCGGGCAGCCAGTGGTGGTGGCGGTGTCGCCAGCGCCCAACGTTAACGATAAAGAAAAGGCATTGACGGACGCGAAGCCCACTGGGTAGCGTGCGACATGCCAGAGCTGAACTACTTCGCTCGGCCAAGGCCGACTCCGATTCGGAGCTATGCCAGGCTGGTCCTAAGTATTCTGAGTGACGGACCAGTGAACCCGACGATCCCGCCCGCCAATACTGGAGTGACAAATTTCCACCTCAACACAGTTGGTCTGACGAGGTGGGTCTGGCCGGCCAACGGCAGCTCCTGGATTCAAATCTGAACATCTTATGCCTGAATTAAACTACGACCCGGACCCGATACCGAGGCCACGCCAAGATTATCCGAGCCTGGATCTTGGAGGCGCGGGCGGCGGAGGGGCTTCTGGCTCTGTGGCGCAGCAGGTCTTCCAAGATCAGCCGACTCCAACAGACCCAACCAAACCAGCGGTATCGTTCCCTACCGGTGGTGGAAGTCTTTTCCAATGGGACGTACCAAGCCAACAATGGGTATGAAACGAATCCTGACCTTTCTCTTTTTACTTTCGTCAGTGCTCAGCCTGAGCGCCGCGAATCCGTCGTTCACCGACATGTTCAATGCGATCCCGTGGACAAACGATACCCTCAATCTGAAACAGAGATCGACTTCAACCCTCGGTGTAACTGGAACGGTGTTCAACATTTCAATTGGCCGCAGCAACATCGGGATAGGCCCATCGGCGCTCAAGGCGAACACAAAGAGTAACAACATCGCTGTCGGCTACAGGGCGATGCACACGACTGCGAATGCCTACAACAACGTGTCGATTGGTAATGAGTCGATGACGAATGGCAGTGTGACCGCCATTGAAAATGTTGGGATTGGCCATAACACATTGGAGCGTATTGATGGAGGAGCACACAACTCAGTGGTTGGATTCCAGGCTGCGCAAAACCTACGGGATGGAGAAAATAACTCGGTTCTTGGAACACGAGCTTTGAATGCCAACCAATTCCGAAGCCTTAATGTGGCTATCGGTTACGAGGCGATGGTCATATTTACCACCGGAGGACAGAACGTCTGCGTAGGTGGAGATGCGATGGACATCATTACGACGGCGAATGATGTAACCGCAGTGGGATACGGCACGCTGGACCAAAATGCCAGTGCTACAAGAGACACCGCAATAGGCTCAAAAAGTATGGGGTTTATCACCACTGCTACAGCGCGTAATACCGGGGTTGGATACGAGAGCTTACGGGATGTTGAGGATGCTCAGAATAACGTGGGCGTTGGGTACCAAGTCGCTTTAGGTATTCCACAACTTACCAACTGCACCTTTATTGGTTATGCAGCAACCGCAATCGCAGGGCTCAGCAATGCCACTGCGGTCGGCTCAGGTGCTTTTGTCGGCGAAAACGATACAATGACGCTTGGAAATGCAGCGATAGTCAAGGCTGTCACGCCTGGGTATTATGTTGGCACCAACGGCTTCGCAAGCTACTCCACCTTGGCAACCAACGCAGTTGGAGGAAGCGGATACACCAACAATCAGGTCATAAACCAAGTGGTGTACTTGAACGGAACTGCCGTGGCTGTCACTCAGAAGAACAGGTCGGGCACGACCATTGTCCCAGCGACTACGTTCACTGGCACGATGACCGTACTGCTTCAGCCGGGATGGGCCGTGACGGCGGCGAGTGGGTTGACCGGGACTGCGGTGCCTTTTTGAGAATGACCGACGCTGTTCAAGTCGCCTTAATTGCTGGCATCTCGGCAGCGGCCCAGTCGATGGTGATCGCGGTGTGCAACTATCTGGTCAGCAGAAAGCGCGAGGCGAAACGCGACAAGATCATTCAAGATACTCACACGCTGGTCAACTCCCAGATGGGGGAGCAGCTCATGATCGGTATGGTGTCGGCCCGCACACTGGCTGACCAGAATCCAGATATTGAATCCTATCAACGACTCGCCGAAGAGGCCGAACGGAAGTATAAGGAGCATCAGGCCAAGCAAAAAGTGGTGGACAACAGAAAGATGACAACATGAAAAAGTTACTCTGGTTTCTGGCGCTCCTGATGATAGTGATGCCGGGCTGCAAACAAACGCCGAAGCGATCTGCTGCGGCGAGGCAATCTGCGACGAAGGTTCCGCCTCCTCCGTTGCCTTCCGGCTTGAAGTATGAGCCGAAGGTGGCTCCAAAGACAGCCGCCCCGACGGCGGTGGCTCCAAGTTATAACCCGACGGATTTCGCCGTTGTTTCAGCGAAGGTGCAATCGGGCAACAAGATCGTGCTGACGTGGATCAATGGCACGCCGCCATTTCAGACTCAATCCCGGCCGGATGTCCTTTCGCCGTGGGCGAACTTCGGACCCAGCACTACGCAACACTCCGTCACCAATCCTGCGCCATACGGGTTCACGACGGCGTTCTTCAGAGTCATCACGACGCAGGGCCAGCCTCCAGGAACGCTTCGCTGGGTTACTCCGGCGCTCGGTAGCACGTTCTTCGACAACGCCAGTGCTAACGGCGTGGTGGTGGATAGGGCATCGGGGGAATCTGTGACGGCTGGCTCGTTCCAAGGCACAATCAACTTCGGCAACGGGCCGCGCACGGCTTCGGTGTCCGCCTCCGACGCCTTCCTTGCGAGGTATGGGCAGCAGGGAAATCTGGCGTGGGTCAAGCAGCTCGGGAGCAACGGAAACGATTCAGCCAGTGGGGTCGCGATTGACAGCCAGCGGAACATCGTCGTGGCTGGGCACTTTCAAGGCTCAGTGAATCTTGGCGGCACGCTTCTGACCAACGCTGGAAACACTGACATCTTTCTCGCCAAGTATTCGCCTTCGGGTGTTCATCAATGGTCTCAAAGATTTGGCGGGCCGTGGGAGGACTTGGCTGTCGGCGTTTCCGTGGACGCTTCTGACGCCATAGTTTTAACGGCCCGCTTTCAATCCTTCAACGCGAGCTTCGGCACCAACAGTAGCGGTGCCGTCGTGCTTCTGAGTAACGGCAGCCAGTACTACGACATCGCGCTGGCCAAGTATTCGAGTACGGGTGTAAACCAATGGGCCAAGAGATGGGGAGGACCGAACAACGATTCACCCTACGCGATGGCCTTGGACCGCACTGGAGACGTGTGGATTACTGGCTCCTTCTCGATTGCGACAGACCTCGGCGGCGGCGTCCGAACGAGTACCGGTACCGACGACGGCTTCATCGCAAAGTACTCCGGCGCGAGCGGAGATTACCGATGGGATCGAGCAATGAGCGCAAGCCAGGTGGCCATTGGTCGCGGCATCGCGACGGACCCGAACACCGGCAACGCGGTTATTACGGGCACCTTCAAGGGCACGGCGAATTTCGGCGGCGGCACCGTCACTAGCGGAACCGGAGCGACGCTGTTCCTTGCGGGGTACGGACCCACCGGAACATACCTGTGGGCGAAAACGATGGGAGGAGAGCAACTCAGTGCGGGCGACACTGGATACGGCATAAATATAGACACCGAGGGATCGCTTGTTTTCAGCGGGGTCTACAGCTCGGTCTGGCAGCCGGACGCGAACATTGGAGGCAGCGGCTATTTCGTGTCAGGATGGAGCGTGTCCGGCAACGCGCAGCCGGTCTATCGCTGGTGCAGGCGCTCGACTACGCTCAATAATTCTGCCGGACTTGGAGTTGCTTTCGACGCCTCTGGCCACGCTTTCACGGCTGGATATTTCGGCTACACAACCGACTTCGGGGGCATCACAATCGTCGCTCCCGGTGGTTCGACGGGATCGTTCATCGCGCAGTACGTGAAGTGAAACACGCCTATTAAGATGGCAATCGAGATCGTCTACATTGAGGAGCCGAATCCTCCGGAGCCAACCTGGAAGGATCAGGAAGGGAAGCTTTATACGCCGGTACCGAGGGACGCCAAAGAGGCCGGCGAGGTTGTTGAAAAGCTGCTTGCCAAAGGCGGCGTGAAAAAGATAACAATCGACATAACATGAAAACCATTCCTTGCATCATTGCTGGTCTGTTGCTCAGTGCGTGCGTTACCTTGAGCGCAGACGCACCAAAACCAGCGGCCGAAACGCCCGCTCCAAAGTTGACAGATCCATACACGCCTTCCGGCTGGTACGCCGATGCCGGATTGTCGCTGACCACGCCGGACTTCAACACAAGCGAGGACGGTTACTTCCTCGGGGTCGGCTACCAGATCACCAAGAACTGGGGCATCGACGCGAGGGTCAGCCACGAAGGTTTGGACATCAACGGCCATGCCGTGCAGGCCATCGGCGGGAGGCTGGTGGCCAGGATGCCGTTCAACTACCTGTCGCCTTACACATTCCTTGGCGGCACGTTCAACCTTGAACGTGACGAATGGCGCATCCAGCCGGGCGCCGGCATCGAGCTTGGCCTGAACAAAAAGCTGGAGGGCTTGCGACTGTTCGCAGAGGGAGCGATTGATGCCAACCTGACAGGCAGAAATAGCTACCTGTTCAACGCTGGAATTCGGATCAGATTCTAAACGATTATGATACTCCAAATTTTATTCTGGTTACTGTTGCTACTCCTGGTCATCGGCGCGTTTGTGCCCGACTCCACGTCCCCATTGCTTGGGCGTGGTCGGTGGGTCGTGGTGCTAATACTCATCGCGATTTTGGGCTACGTCGTTTTCGGTAATCCCATCCACAGGTAGGGGGAAATCCCTTACTTGCGCGCCTTGAGGACTTGGCTCAGACTGTGGTTTATGAGCAAGCCAGAAGATCGTGGTTCGCCGAACGAGCAGCTAGCAGATGCGATTGTTGGCCTGACAGCCGAGCTGGCCGCCCAGCGCGAGGAACGACAGCGCAATGCCGTGACCAAGCAGGACTTGGCGGAGGCTGAGCAGCGAATCATCGCAGCCATCGTGAATCAACTTTCAGCGGCGGACTTCAAGTTGCTGGATAAAATCGAGGGCCGAGTTTCCAAGCTTGCGGCCCGGCTGAAGAAGCTCGACGCGCAGACAGGGTAGGGGTAATTTTGTAAAACGGTAAACCGCCCAACAGGGCACAACGAAAGAAACATTATGGCTGAAGCAATTCAAGCATTCGCCGGGCGCGTTAACACGTTCCTCGACGAAATCGGTACATCGGTTGACGGCATTCAGGGCGACGTGACGGAACTCAAGCGCCTCATCAAAGAGTTGCAGGACTCGGCTGGAACGGTATCGCCAGAGGACCAGGCAACCATCAACGCACTCGAATCTCGCATCGGCTCGCTGGCGTCGAAGACGAAGGCGCTCGATGACCAGACGGATAACGTGCCGACACCAACTTAAGCTAAGGGTGTAGAGCCCGTCGCCAAGCCCGTGCTTCATTGCGCGGGCTTTTTCGGTATTATATACTTGACAAACCACGCCCTTACCACTAGCTTCGTGGCATGAAACCGAATGAAGCGGGAATTGAGTCGGACCTGAACCTTATCAAGCTGGCGCAGGAGTATTCCGACAACGATAAGGCTCGTGAACTTCTGGAATCACTTCGCTGGCCTGACGGTCCTGTCTGCGCCCACTGCGCGAACGATGGGAAGTCGAAGGCGATTTACTCAATCCAGCCGAAGCCCGATAGCAAGCGCCCGGCTCGCAAAGGGCTTTATAAGTGCGGAGCGTGCCGCAAGCAATTTACCGTAACAGTCGGAACAATCTTTGAGGACTCGCACATTCCGATTGGCAAGTGGCTCATGGCGATCTTCCTTCTTTGCTCGTCCAAGAAAGGAATGAGTGCTCACCAACTCCATAGGATGCTGGACATCACGTACAAATCCGCTTGGTTCATGGCACATCGAATTCGCTTCGCGATGAATGAAGGGGCGCTTGCCCAGTTGATCAATGGCACCGTCGAAATTGATGAGACGTTCGTTGGCGGCAAGGGCGAGCACGGAACAAAGCACCTGCGCAAGACCCCGGTCGTTGCTCTTGTTCAACGGGACGGAAAGGCGCGAACTAAAGTTGTCCCGAGCGTGACGCAAAGGAATCTGCGCTCATGCCTCGCCGAGTGCGCTGCCAAAGACACGGTTATCAACACCGATCAGGCTGGCGTTTACATCGGGCTTGAAAACCTGTTCAAGCGACATGACGCCGTAAATCACTCTGCTTTCGAGTACGCCCGCAAGAATCCAGACGGCAGTGTTTCACACGTCAATACCTGCGAAAGTTTCTTCTCGCTGCTCAAGCGCGGGGTGATGGGCGCGTGGCATCACGTCAGCCGAGAACATCTTCCAAGGTATGCCCACGAAGTTGAATTCCGTTGGAACAATCGGAAAATCACAGACGGGCAGCGGATGGAAATCGCGATTGAACAAGCGGCCGGAAAGCGCCTCACTTACAAGCAATGCGTTTGAGGGAATCGGCTTGCAAGAAGATTGCGGGCCGAGTTCATTGAACGGATTCGTGAAAACTCGAAAGCGAAAAACAAAACCAAGCCGCGAAAAGCTAACGCTGCATCCACTAAAGTTTGAGGATGCCCTAGGGGCGATGCTTAATACGCCACCTCCGCCAACTTCAAAGAAGGCTAAAAAGTAATATCACGGCGACAAGAGGCCGCTTAACGGTTGCTCGCATTTGAAGGTTTTTCCGTGAACATCCTCCACTGACAGTACCAGAGAATTGGTTCGCCTGATTGCCAGATCGTGCGCGATTGGACCGCAGAACATGAGCCAGCCTTCCGCAAAAGTATCGACTTTATTTCGGGCCGTGAACTCAGATAAATCAGGGTAGTCACCGACTGGTTTTCCATCCAATTTCAACTGCGGTGGGATCGAACTGCCTTGCGTGTCAATCAAAGATCCATCTTCTAATTCTAATTCTAGCCTCCAATTCCTGGCGACACTCGATGCACCCCCATTCCAAAGGCGCACCTCCATTAAGAAGCAAGTCCTAGTGGTAACCACCCCGGATGGGGTGAAGATATTCACGTTACGAATGTCCATTCTGAAAGACGTTCGCAATTTGGCGGCCATTTCCTGATTCTCCCGATGAATCTTTTCGTTTTCCTCATGCGTTGACTTATTTTCCTTCTCAAGGGCATCGACCCTTTTTGAAAGCGTATCATTCAAATCCTTCAGATGGGCTATGTGCGCTCTGAAATAAAACCAACATCCCAACACTGTTAGCCCGACCACTGAAACAAGGGCAAGAGGTGCCTGTTTAAGCATGGACCACCCCTTTTGGAATTGGTCCACGGCAATATCGACGAATTTGTCCATGCGACTGGACATCAGTCTGCTCTGTGGTAAATGGGTTTGTCAAAGGGATAATCCCGGGCTTTTTACTGTACCCCATTTTTACTGTACCCCAATCGGCTTCACCTTCAGTCCCTTTATTCCCACGTAGATCGACGGAGGCAGCGGCTGCTCCCTGCCATCGGTGCATTTCCACAGGTGCAGGCAGTACTCGTGCATGTTGACGTGCTCGGAGGCTGGCGGGTGAATCTGAATCACCGCATCCTCCGGCTCCCAGAACAGCTCCTTGATCTTGGACATGAGCGACCAACTTGGGGTCTTCGCCTCGTGCTCCAGTGAGACGCTGACGTGCTGCCAGCCGCCATCATCCGAGACGACGCAGCGGACACTGTGGCCGTCGAGTTGGAAGCGGAACAGTCCGCAGAACCCGAAGGAATCGTCGGTGCAGTATTGCAGGGGGACGTAGCGTGATGCGATGCGGGCACGGTGGTCGTTCAGGAATTTCCAGTTGCTCATGGTATACTCCAAATTGCTTTGGCGATGTGAATTGGTTTACAGTGCAGCGCGCGAGCGAAGTCTTCAACTTGATCCAATCGGATACGCTGGCGACCAGCTTCAATGTTCACGACGCTGGTGCGGGTGAGCCCAACTTTCTTGGCGATGTCGTCTTGCGTGTACCAAAGAACGATGCGCCGCATACGGAGGAACTTTCCGAGCAGGCGGTAGGTGTTGCTCATAATTGCTCAATCAGAATCTCCGCTCCCTCCCGTCCCGGCTCCACGAACTCAACTCGGATTCGTTCCTCAGATTTGCGATCTGTTTTGCGGTGTATCGAACCGGCTTGCCACGACTGTTCTTCGCGTATGTTTTCGACTTCCGAATCTTGGAGATGGTCTGGATCGATACGTCGAACAGCCTAGCAAGGCGATACGAACTCAGCGGGCACGCCCTGATCTCAATGATCTGGTTGCGATTGAAGCGAGCCTGCCCGTGGTAAATTCCAGATGCCTTTCGCGGCGTCTTCATTCTCCCTTTCCTGATCGCATCATGGACGTTAGCTCGTTGCGTGCCCAAGAATAGGTGTTTTGGGTTGGCGCATTTCCTATTGTCGCAGCGGTGGCAGACGCGCAGGCCGGGCGGTATCGGTCCAATCCATAGCTCGTAGGCTGCGCGGTGGGCGCCTGTCAGCTTCCCGTTGAATCGCACTGCCCCGTAGCCAACTGGGTAGCAGCACCGCTGCCAGTTCCAACATCCAGTTATTGGGTCTTCCTTACAGAATGAGGCGAAGGATTCCTTGGTGAGCAGGTCGCATCGTCGTTTCACGGCGCGAGTTCATAGCAAGTTAGAATGGTATGTCAACACTAATCCCAGTTCTTTCTTCCCGCTCATGGTTTACCTGCTCCTGCCGATGTTCGATCTTACACCAGATCGGCGAGTCCGAAGGGATGATTCCAGCCGCGACGATGCAGTCAACAAGAGGCTTTGCTCCAATGGCGAGGTTGTCTTCGTCGGCGAGCCGTAGGCGGTAGCTCGTAACGCAGATGCGAACGCGGCCTTGGCGAGGAGCTTCTCGCGGAACCTCTGCCACAGGCTCATCGACAGGAGTCGGTTGGCTGATGGGATTCTGTACCACACCACGAGCCTTATCGACGACGGCGGGGTACACGTCTGGCCTTGCTCTGCGCTTTTGCTCATATTCTTCGCGGGAGAAGTTCACGGCCGCCATCCCCTGATCCAGGTATTCGTTGGCAGGTCCATCCGAAGTTCCGTTCCGTCCTCCCATGTTATGACGAGCTGGCGGCTTCTCGTGACTTCTGCCCCATAACCGATGGCGATACTGTTGGAGGCGCCCAGTTCCGGAATTATTGGGCCTGTCTCTACGTTGGTGCGTATCTGGACGATGCCCGGCTGTGGAATTGAAACAAGGTAAGACGTTCGAGGCGAATGGGGATTCTGCCGGGTGGATTCCTCCACGCTCTGAACAAGTCGCTTGCGTTCTTGGCGTTCGCTTATCGCGCCCCACAACACAAAGCAGATGCCTACAGCGCAGAAGATGCTGATTGTGTTTCTAAGTTTTGGGTTCATCGCTTTGTGTAAGGCGGATTCGGCTCAGACTGCAAGCCCCAAGCTTCCTGCTCGATCTCCAGACGCTGAGCCTGCATGTCGTTCCGCCTGCGATCCAGGATCTCTTTGACTTCCGGAATAAGCAGCGTGCAGAGCTGGAGCGCGCGGCCTTCACCGAGAAGCTGAAGTCTCTCGACAAGATCCTCAGCCATCTGTGCGCGTGTGTAGCGGGCCATATCAATCCGGAAGCGTGTCAAGCAGCTCGTCAAGGTAGTCACGCAACTCCTCAAGGCTTGCCCGTGTGTCGGATTGCGGAACACTTGTGTCCGAGAATACTTTTTGGATTGCTTCCTTGGCTGTTTCTACGAGTTCGATGTGGTTCATATTCGCGCCTTCACCAACCTCCTCACCATGACCCTGCCGGACTTCATCAAGCCGAGCTTGCGGACGAGCCTCCAAATTGTGCTCCTGCTGCGGCCGAGGGCCTTTGCCGCACTGGCTATATTCCATCCGGCACCGATGAGTTCGCGCCTCAACGCATCGCGCTGCGCCTTGAGCATCGCTGCATCCATTGCGTTCATGCTACAGTTGCGTCGGCGTGACATCGTTGCAAGATTGCAGTTGACTCCTTCGGCGGTCAAGTTAAATTCCAGCCATGAGCAATATGCGAGCACCGGGTCACACAGTCCTCATCGCGCTGAAGCAGGAGCTTGGCGGGTTCTATCGTGTGACCCTGGAATGTAGCTGCGGCCGGGTCTTCGCGGAGAAGAACTGCCTGCCCAGTGAACAGGATGCAGCCAAGTCGTTGGTTCTTTCCGACGGCAGAGAGAACGCACAGGCACACATCTCCCGCATCCAGGAAGCTGTGCGAACGATCAAAGCCGGGCAACCCTGCGCGGCATGAGCGTCTCGTACCGGCAGACGATCATCGTGGAGCTGCAAGGTTCCACTGAGGAGGCGTTGTTCCTCGCTCGGCTGAAGTTCGAGAGGACAATGGCGGATCTCGGCAAGGAACTGAGCAAGCTCAAAGGGGCCGGAAACATCAACGCGGTGATCCCAGACAAGGTTCGGGAGTACGATCCCACAGCGAAGCCGAAGGGGTGAAGGCCAAGTGCGGCGCGTGGTTCATGCGCTTAAAAGATTTGGGTCAGTGGCGGAACCGGCATACGCATCCGTAGGGATTGCAACCCGACCGGAAAGTGCCCCGTCGCGGGGAGTTGAAGGTTCGAGTCCTTCCTGACCCACTACTTCACTATCTTCGGGCAAATCGCCACACAGTTATTACCACGGACGACGACGTACTCAGAGCCGTCAACCGTGATGACGGCGATGTAGCCGACATCAAGAGCGTAGGCGATCTTCCTGCTGACTTTAGGCTCCGGCTCCTTCTTTACCTTGGGGCCTTGAACCTGTGGGCTTCGATACAGCGCCAGCGCGACGAACCCGGCGATGATTAAGATGAGTGAGACCAGTGCGAGTTTCGTTGATAGTTTCATGGTTTTATTTTCTACTTCCCTTCCGGCCAATTCTCCGTCGGGTCATTAGACTTCGCAGGAGTTGACCCTTCAAACTTGGTGTAGCCCTTGAGGAATATCAGCGGGATTTCTCCAGTCGGGCCGTTGCGTTGCTTGGCGACGAGAAGGTTTATCAACGTGGTTTCGGACTGAGCCATGATGCCTTCCTCCTCCTTAATTCGGTAGAGCATGGCCACGATGTCTGCGTCCTGTTCGATCTTCCCCGACTCACGAAGATCCGCCAGCCTTGGCTTTGAAGTTGGCCCACGCTTCTCGATCTCCCGATTGAGTTGAGCCAACACGATGATCGGAACGCTGAGTTCCTTGGCCAGCTCCTTGATGCCGCCGGAGATGTCTGAGATCTCCTGCTCCCGGTTCTGCGCCTTGCGATTCGTGGAGTGCAGGAGCTGGATGTAGTCGATGATGAAGAGCTTGATGCCGTAGAGCTGCTGCATCTGGCGGGCCTTGGCTTTCACCTGGAGGATCGACAGGCCCGAGCCGTCGTCGATGTACAGCGGCGCAGGCATCAGCTTGGTGGCGGCGCCCGTCAGCTTCGGGAAGTCATCATCGCTGAGCCAGCCGGAGGATGCCTTGCGAGAGTTCACCCGTGCGCGCGAGCAGATCATCCGGAGCATCAGCTCATCAGCCGGCATCTCTAGGCTGAAGACACCGACGGGTTGCTTCAGGTCCACGCTCACGTAGTCGGCGATGTTCATTGCGATACTGCTCTTGCCCACTGAGGGTCTCGCTGCGATGACGACCATGTGGCCCGGCCGTAAACCTCCGGTGAGATTATCGAAATCAACGAGCCCGGTGGCCAACCCGATGACCTTCCCTTTGTTCTGGTAGATTTCCTCCAGCGTACCCTGCGCCTTGATGACGAGTTGCTTTGCGGTTCGTGTCCCCGTCTCCCCGTCCTGCTCCAGCGCCTCCTGAATAACCTCATTAACATCGTGGCCGAACTCGTCGAGGAACATCGAGAGTTCCCCGTTGAGTTCATACATCCTGCTGACGGTATCAATGCAGATGCCGGCAACGCGGCGGAGGATTGCCTTCTCAAGAATAATGTCCAGGTAGTAACCGAGGTTCGCTGCGCTCGGCACGGCGTCCGGCAGCGATGCCAAGTAGGCCACCCCACCCACCGATTCCAGTTGCTGCCGGTCACGCAGAACCTGCTGCATAGTGATGACATCGACGGCTTTCTTCTTGTCGTAAAGTTCGACGGCCGTTTCGTAAATCGTGCGGTGGCGGAGGTCATAGAAGACGTGGCTGGTCTTGATCTTCTGGACGCATTCACCCAGGCATTCAGTAGGGCTGAGCAGAACACAGCCAAGAACCCCTTGCTCGGCCTCAGTGGAGTGAGGCGGTTGACGATCAACGCGGGTCGGATCTTCCAGATCCTCTGGCTCCTGGCCTCCGTGCCTGAAGTCTTCGGGGGTCATTATACAGTCCTGATCCCTTCCCTCCTGAGCCTCTCCTTCTCCGCATTGATCAGCTTGTTGATGACCTCCTGCGTTAGGTCCTCCGCGCGCTGTGGTGGACGGAGACGAGCCGGATCGAGTTCGGGGTCTACAGAGGGGCGGAGATCTTCAAGGGCCTGCTCACGGGCGGTGGGTGGCAGCCTTCGGTTCCTGTACCACGCTTTGGCCAAGCCGAGATCAGCGTCGAAGCAGGCGATGTCTCCGAACATCTTAGGGATGTGGAACCGTCGCCTGAACTTTGGGTCTTCCTGTTGTGAGTTCACAAACTTGACGTGCTTCAGGAAAATGCTGACATCCTCAGCCGTGTACCCAGACTTGCAAAGAGCAAGCCACTCCCTGCCGTACGCCATGAGGTTAGCGTCCTGCTGTGATTCCAATAGGAAGCAGGCGTGCATCTTCTCAATTTCCTCTCTGTGTTCCACCTTAATGGGGGTGGCTTCCTTTCCCTCTGGATCAGTGATCGGTTCAACTGACTGGTTCGGAATCGGAGAAGCTCCCGCTTGTGGCTGTGGCTTAGCCTGATGCAGCGCAGAAAGAGACGGTGGGTGGTTCGCGCCGCGAGGGGGGGTGGTTCGCCCGGCGAAGGGGGGTGCATCGCCCGGCGAGGTAGGTGGTCGCGTATGCGGACCACCCGCCAACAGTGTGTACAGATTGCTGGTGAGATCCCCGTTCGGAGTTCGGCGCTCTTGGATTGCTATTAGGTTTAGCCCAGCAAGAACGCGGAGCCGATCTCTTACTGTCGTCTCGCTGAGCAGGGACTCCTTCGACAGGGTTGAGACAGATGGCCAGCAGGTGTTCTCGTGGCTGGCGTAGTTAGCCAGAAGGAGCAGGAGGAGTTTGGATTCAGAGTCGGACGGCTTTTGTTCGATGGCCCAGGCCATCACTTGGAAGCTCATTGGGTTCCTTCAAAGTACCCAAGTCTTCCCCGGCTTGCGATGGCCAGTGACGAACAAGACCATGCACCCAGGAAAAGGCGCGACCGGAGAAGACTTGGGGATTTTGAAGTTGCATCGTCACATTATTTTCGCACGCGCAGCCTCGTTAAGCCAGCGTCATGAGTCAAGTAAAAGTTCTTCACCGCCCGGCAGAGGCTTGGGCGAATAGGAAAAAGCCAAGCGTGCCGGTGAGTCCTTTCCAAGCGGTTCTGTTGGCAAGATGAACCAGAAACAACAGCCGCCACGAGGATGCGGTGAAGAAAATCATTCCAACGAATCCCCCTGCCACCCCTCATCCTTCAGCATCCAGGGGCGGTACGTTATCTCGCTCCACGATCCACCGTAGCCGGGCCAGAAGTCCCGCTTTACGCACTCACGGTAGGCAATCCCCCAGTTGGTGTACTTCTCCTGCGCGCGGCGGATAATCAACGACTCCCGCTCAAGGTAGTGAATCTTGACGAGGTGTGGTGGCTTGTTTTCCACGACGATGAAGCCGAAGTTCTTCACCGGAACACCACAGGCATTGAGGATGTCCATGTAGAAGGCGGCCTGGATGTCGTAGCCGAAGTCATAGCAGGCGCGGGCGAAGCCTTCAGGTGAGGCGTCGGCAGCGGTCTTGAGGTCGAAGGCATAGGCGAGGAGGAGGGGATCGCAGAGCTTGGAATCGGGCAGGAGATCGATGAGGCCCTTGCACCTGCCGATGTTGGTGGGTTCCGCGATGACCGCCACTTGTTTCGAGCAGACCTTGAGGATACGCTGTGAATCTTCGTGGTCCGAGAGAGCAGCGGCAGCGCCGATTGCCCGCTCGGATTCCTGTTGATTCAGGATGGTCTTGCCAGCGTTGAACTCCTTGAAGGATTCCCATTCCTTGCCACGCCTTACCGCTCCAGTGAACACGGCGAAGTGATCGTTGAGCGAGAAGCTACTGACGTTGCCGAGCATGGCAGCATCGACGAACCTGCCAATACGCAGCGAGTCCGTCTCCTCCTTCGGATGCTCCTTCTCCCACAGGAAATGCTGCGGAGATTTGGCAGTGCCGAAGGCTTTGAGGAGGGACTGATTTAATCCGTGGTCGGAACGGTAGAGTTCTTCGGGGATGTTGTAGCCGAGGCCGAGAGGGAGGGTGGTCATGCCTGCTTAGTTCCATAGATTCGGCACGCCTTCTGGAGGATCTTCGGGTCAGCGACGAGCGCCTTGCACACCTCGAACGGCAGCGCGTTAATGTTCGGCATGGACTTGGCGTCACGGTACCGTCCGGTGTTGACGAGCCAATCCGTGAAGTCGTCGAAGGGGACACCGTGCTGCTCCAGGATCTTGCCGATGCCTTGCTGTGGGGTTTCGGGATCGGCGGGCGGCGTAGCTGTCTCGTCGTCGTTGACTCCTTGCGCTGGCGCTGCGTTCTCAAAGGCGGGCTCGGGTTCTGGTTTTGGTGGCACCTCTGCTGGCGCTGGCTTGGGTGGCGTCTCAGCCTTCGGCCCCTTATTGTTCGGCCCTTCGTTGGGCAGCGGTGCCTCAGTCTTTGGTTTCGGCGGGTCGAGCGGCGGCTTCTGCCCAGTGCTCTGCGTTGCTCCAGAACTGAACGCCTCTTCGATTGTTGTGGCCCCTTCCTTCAGCGCCGTCTTCAGTTCCTGAAGCTCGCCGACATCCTCCAGCGTGCAATCTTCCACGGCCTTCTTCTCCAGGTAGGCGAGGACCAGCTTTACATCGACGCCCAAGGTCTTCGTGAAGTAATCGAACGCCTTCTGCCTGCGTTCCGGCAGCGTCTTGATGTCACCGAGCGCCACCTTCTTGGCGTAGTCGGCGAGGGTCTGGACGTAAACGCGAGGGATGATTCCGTTCAGCGCGTTGCGTCTTGCGATGGCGCCGGCTGCGTTGGCCGTAACCATGATCATATCCTGGGAGTACCTCCCGAACTTACCCTTGATGGATCGCTTCACCTCCACGGAAGAGGAGACGTTCTTCTCCAGGTCGAAGGCGACGCCTTGGGCGGTGATGAACTCCCCGTCGATGGCGATTGTCCTGCTGCCGTACTTCAGGTTTCCGTAGGCCGAAGCGGCGATCTCAAGGAGGCGAACGCTCGGCCCCTCGATGATGACCATGCCATCCTTGCCCTTGCGCTTCAGCTTGTAGTTGCAGCCTTCGGCTACCTCGGTGTTGAGTGAGATCATGCCCGAGGCTTCTTGCAGGAATGCCTTGGGAGATCGCGGGTACTTCTTGGCGGTGGCAATCTGTGTGTCGATTTGCGAACGCTCGATGGCAGCGAGGGCGTCGGAGCCGACGAGTTCGAGGTGGCCGTCTTCGATGGGATCGTTATTTGGTTGGTCTGTGGTGCTCATTGTTTCGGTATGGATGTGTCCGTGTTGCCCTCCATCGGGAGGAGTTCGGTCTGCATTTGTGCAAGTTTACGTTTCAACTTTTGGAGGTAGCCGTTCTCAAGGCGGTCGGCCTTCTTGGATTTCAGGTCGGCGTCCAGGTAGAGTTTGGACGCCTTGCCTTGCGCTTTGGCCGCCTTGAACTTTGCGTTCAGTGCCTCGGCTGCGATGCGATAGCGGGCGATCCTCCGCATGACTTGGCCGATCTTCTCAAGGAGTTCGTCGGCGGATTTCCAGCGACCGGGTTTGATGGGGCTCATGTTTATTCCCTCGTTGCCAGCAACTCCGCCAGTCCGAAGCACACCGCCTGCCGTATCAGTTCGACACAGCTCTGCCCGGTGCGCTTGGCCTCGCGGATGATCCGCTTGTCGTCGATCTCAAAGAGGCGGAGCTTGCGAGGGCGGGCGAGTTTCAGGTAGTCCCCGTTGAGCAGGGTCTTGGGTTTCTTTGCTGTAGTCTTTTTAACCACGAGCGGAGGATGTCAGAGTTCGGCGGTCTGTCAAATACTTCCGATACCATTCGGCTGCGCCTGCGCATTGCCGGTGTGCGTGCAGCGGCTTACTGGTCATGTCCTCATTGTAAGCAGTGCAGTGGCAGTGGAACTCGCCAGTGCCCAGCATGAGAAGTTCCACCCGCACTTTGGAGCGGACCTGCTTGACAGTGCTGCCGTGTGGGACGACCGGCTTGAGGCCCTCGTGTTTCCGCAGTCGATTGACGATGACGGCGAACTCGGCATCGTTGCCCTCGCGGAAGGGGCAGGATGCGCAAGCCACCGGCAGCTCCCTGTGTCTGGGTATCCAGTGGGTTTTGTGTTCAGTGCTCATGGTATTCCCATCTCTTTGCACTTCTTTTCCCACGCTTCATCTGTTGGGGCCTCGATGAATTTCATGGCGAAGAACAGGTTCAGTTGCACATCCCGCGCGCCACGGCACAGACGTTCTGGCTTTCCAGTTCGCCGATGGAAGGCGTTGTTCGATCCGGTGGAGTGGCAGATGCGGGACGCCTCGTTGATGGCGGACATTGCCAGATGTGTTCGGAGGAACTCCGTCTTGCTGCCTTCACGGAAGGGACAGGTGGCGCACATCTTTTCGCAGATGGGGAGGCGAGGTTTCTTTTTCTTGGTCATGGTTTGCGTGCTAGTTGTCGGCGTAATCCTTTGCGTTGCTGCTTGACCCACTTCTCGGCACGCGGCTTGTCGGTGAACCTGCCCTGCTGCCAGAGCGCGCCATCAACGTAGATGATGGCAACGATTCCACGCCCCGGATCTTCGGCGAGTTCGTGAGTGATTCTGCTCATACAGTGTATTCGCTTTCCCATTCTTCCGGCTCTTCCTCTCGCCACATAGTTATGGCTACGGCGGGAGAGCCGTCTCCGATCTTGGCGTTGCAGAAATCGCAGACGAGGAATGGGACGGGCGTGGTTCTTATTTCTGCGGCAGTGATAACTTGGATCGCCAGATTCTCAGGGCGCTTGACGGAGGCGATGTCCACCCTGCGCATCTTGAATCCATCCTCCTCGTCTTGCGGGTGCAGTTTGTAGTCCAGCGCACAGGCTGGGCAGAGTAGTTTTCGGCTCATGCAATCTTTCTTTTCATCGTTACGGTTTTGGTTTCGACGGGAGCGGAGGCTGAGCGTGCCCGGCCTTGGGACCAGTCACGCAGCGCCTTGATGGGTTCGGCCATGGTCTTGGAGAGGGGCACGGTGTTGTGCCTGAGTTCGAGGAGCAGGACATCATCCGGTTCCTCGTCGTGCTCGAACGCTGCGAACAACGACTCCTTGAACAGGGCTTCGATCTCGGCGCCAGTCCAACCTTCGGTGGCCTGAGCCAGTGCCTTGAGACTGAATCCGTCGGGCTTCCTGCCGTGCTTGCGAATCTGAACGCGCCAGATTTCCACGCGCTCATCCACGGTGGGCAGGTCGATGAAGAACAGCTCGTCCCACCTGCCCTTGCGCAGCAGCTCAGGCGGCAGCTTGGTGAGGTCGTTGGCTGTGGCGATGATGAAGACGGGGCTCGTCTTGTCCTGCATCCAGGTGAGGAAGGTGCCGATGACTCGCCTCGTGGTGCCGCTGTCGCCGTCGTGCCCGCCAGCCATGCCGGCAAAGCCCTTGTCGATCTCATCGATCTGAAGGCAGCACTTGCCGAAGGCTTCCACTTGAGCGATGACCGCCCGGACGTTGGCCTCTGAGGAACCGACGAGTCCGCCGAACAACTTGCCAGCATCGAGACGAAGGAGTGGGCAATCGAGTTCGGATGCGATGGCCCTGGTGGCGTATGACTTACCCGCGCCTTGCACGCCATAGAGGCAGACACCCTTCAGCATCGGCAGCCCGTACTCGCGGGCCTTCTTGGTGAATGCGTTCTTGCGCTTGGTGATCCACGCTTTGAGTTCCTGTAGTCCACCGAGATCCTCGAACGTGACGCCGGGGTTGATGACCTCCAGGATACCGCCCTTCTTGATCGTCTCGGCCTTGATGCGGTTGATGATGCCCGGTTCGATCTCCTTCTTCTCTGCCACTGAATACGCGGCAGCATCCGCGAACTCGGTCGTGGTTAACCCGGCCGCTGCATCGAGTATCGCCTCCGAATTCCCATTGAGTTCCTGCTTGGCCGAGGCAGCGATCTCCACCGCTACAACCTTCAGTTCCTCACGGGGTGGAAGGGAGAACTCAACCGGCATGACCTCCTTCTCCAGCTCGGGCGGCAGGTGTAGCTGACACCCGATGATAACGATGGGGCGGTTCGTTGACCGCGCCATGCCAATGGCTTCCTTGAGCGCCCGAGTTAACATCGGCGGTGGATTGCCACGCAGGAAGGCATGGTAGTCCTTAAGGACGAGGAGGGATTTGTTCTTGATGAGGTTCCCCTCCGGCCCGTCGTCCGTGTGGCTCACGTCCATGAACTTGCCGAGCACGGCCAGCGGGTCTTGGGTCTTGTCCTCCTTCTTGCCGGTGGGTCGAACGAGTCCGTCGGTGATGGACCACTGCCACACGTCGTAGTCCAGGGACTTGGCGACGGTGAGGAGTTCGCCGAAGACGCGCTGTTCCTCGTGCGTGACGCAGTAGGCGCAGCCGTAGCCGGCTTTGATGAGGTTGGTGAGGTGGGATTTCATATTCCTTCGTCAGCCTTCTGCTTGTCACCGCATCGCGGACAGATCCAATAGCCGTTCTTTCCATCAGTGAATCTCTCACCACACTTCAAGCACGGCGGACCTTTGACTGGCACTGATGCAAAGAGCCCACGCTTTGGGCTTCGTCGTTTTCTCATACTGGGTATCCTATTCTTTCACTTTGTTTTGGTTGTTTGGTTTCTCCGAGGATGAACTCCACGTCGATGACATCGCCGGAGTTCAGGCTGTCGAAGTTCTTGGTGATGTAGTCATGGGCGACGGTCATTGTTCTACTGCCTCCGCCCCATGCGAAAGGATCGTAAGTGGCATTGCGGTCAACGCCGCTGGCCTCCATACGGACGAGAACGACGCAGGGATTTGCGAATCCGTAGCCGGAGCGACGGAGTAAGTATCGCTCAGCTTCATCGTCCACCTGTTGCCCGCCTTTGAGTATCAGGCTGGGCACCATCTTCACCGCAATGACCGGGATGAACGTGTGACTGTCTCTTATCTCTAACGCCTTAGTTATCATTTGTGTTTGTTCATCTTTAAGTAGTTGATAGCCATGCTCAGAATATCTGGGTGCTCTTTTGCGTGCCCAAGCATTACATTGCAGGCCGAACATAGAATGCCACGTACTCGATGCGTCCTGTGACAATGATCTACATGCCAAAAGCGTTTATGCCTAGGTCTTTTACATTTACAAATGGCGCACGACCTGTCTTGGGATTTGAAGATTTCGCGGTATTGTCTAAGGGTGATTCCGTAGGTTGATTTTAGGCCGCTGTTTTTCTCCATCCACTTGAGTAGTCTTGGATTGGATTGCTTCAGCGCCGCCCGCTTTGCTGTCCTTCTTCGGCGCTTCTCCTGCTTGCTAATCCTTGGCTGTCGCCTCGGCCTCGTTGAGGTTCTTCTATAATATTCTGCATGGATTATTTTAGAGCACGCCTTGCATGGGGTCTGGAATCCAGAGGCATCCCTCGGGCCTCTGAACCAGTGTTTCCTAGTTAGCGGCTTTGCTTTTTTACACGCGTTGCAGAACCGCCTGTTGCGGCTGAGGATGACGTGGATGTAAGGCTTGATGTTTGCCATTACGTTGCAGCGTCTCGGATCTCAAGGGCTTTGACAATCATAGGTCACAACGCGGCGAGAACCACCGCTCCTTTTCCCACTCAATGATCCTGCCCCTGAAGCAGGAGATGTACGTCTCTCCACGATGCGGGCCTTGGAGTATGATCCCGATCCAGACGCACAGCCAGTTACGGGTCCAGACGGCAACCCGCCCTTGCTCCCCGAACACTGCGCGGAGGATGCGGAACAGAAGTCTCGGCAGTGGATGCAGTGGGATTATCTCACTGAACCTCTGTCTGGTTTGCTTCCGCACGGGAACTTTGAATGGGGGCGGGGCAAGCCATTCGATCATCCCGGTTCGTTTGTTAATTAGGATGGTGTGTTTCATTTGCAGTGATCTTCGATACGCTTGTGTTCCGCTGGCGAGCGAGCTTTGATGAAAGCCAGCGCCCGAATAGCTAGCTGATCTCCTGCCTTCGCTTTGGCGTGAACGAATTTCCACGCTTCATCATCGCTCGTGAATATGCCCTTCTCGTCCACTGCGGAGAGAACGAATGGGTCTCCTTCATCTTGGCAGAAGATCTCCCAGCCTTGTTCTATTGCGTCAGCCGAGTCCTCTCGATTCCATCTCGGGGTATCACTCATTGATTTCCTGTGGTTTGTTGTTGCTCCACCTGTTGGTAGAACTCCGCCTTGAGTTCCCGCTCCGGCTCCTTCATGCCGAGCCCTTCTTCGAGTGGGCGAGTTAGTTCCTTGCAAGATTCGCCCACCACTCCTTCGACGGAGAGTTGGACCTTGCCGGATTTCTTTGAGATTAGGGCCGTGATTTTGCTCATTGTAGTTCGCGGGCGAAGCACTCTAGGTGATCCCCGTTTTTGTCGGTGATGGATACGATGTCGCCTTTGATTTCGATGGAGCCGATCAAGTAGTGGCAAGAGCAAGTGCCCTCGTCCGGGTCATTCCAGAACACCTCGTCTCCTGTGTGCAGCTTCTTAACGTCGCGCATTTTCATACTCTCTCCATCTCTACCCTAATGAACTCGTCATCCTCAGTGGTGCTCGGGATGTAGCCCGCGTTCAGCGCATACTGCTCGCAATACTGACTGGCGTATTCACACATCAGCTTCTCGGCGTTCTTCCCGATGCACTCGCTGAGCTTGTGTCCGTCGCCAACGAAGTCCCACACCAGGGAGTAGCCGGTCCCGTCGTTGCGTTTGCACACGCCGATTTCAAACCGCACTCCGTTCATGTGGATGGCATGGGCGCACCGTCCGTAATCCTTTGGATCGATGCCGCGCTTGTACGCCGCATCTTCCTTATGATAATCCCGATACCACCGCCCTACCCACTCGTACTTTGTCTGGCCTTCGCGCCATTCCAATTCAGGGAACGTTGCGACTGCCCGCTTTAGAAGTTCAAGGTCAGTGACAATGACCTCCGATGAAACTACGTGCGAGATATAGATACCCTTACCCTTTCTGCGTTCATGCGCGTTTCTCAGTTACGTATCGTTGCGTCGCCTCCGCCGCTGCGACCATCCGCTCTTCTACGGATTGGTGACTCCGTAAATCTGCGAGCGATTCGCCCCATGCGAGGATGGCGTTGACGAGATGTTTGTATTCTCGCTCACTCAGATCGAGATCGATGATGGCAGCCTCGTCATTGAGCAGCCTCCATCGGTTAGCTTCCAGTTCTTTGGCTTGTTCTAGTGTCATTCAGTTCCTGTCGTTGGCGTACTCCCGCACCTCAAGGACGTCCTTGTGCCCGGCGAGTTCGATGGTGATGGTTGCGAAGGCGTCGGCCATGCGTTGTTCGCCCGCCGATTTGTGGCAGGTGACGATGCGATGGCTGACGTTGTTGTTCTTGTCCCGGTGCGCTATGGCCAGGCACCCGTACTCCGGTGAGTTGAATTGGCAGAAGCACCAGCCGTCGAGCTGCACGTCATCGGCCATGTCGGCCAGTCCCTCACGCAGCAGGATGCGCCGGACAGTGGTGGGTTCGGTGATGTTGGAGAAGGGGGAGGTGAGGGTGTTCATTCCTTGTGGTGATTCAGGAATTCCTGCGGCGAAGCGAACGCCAGCTCTGTGTTTGGAGGCAGGCGCAACGCGTCCGTTCGTCGGCAGACCTTGTAGTTATTCGCTCGATAGATGGCGGCGCCAGCACACTGCTGGTTACTGATGGTGTGGCATTCGACGAGCGCCTCCCCATGGACAGATGCGATCCATTCATCGGCTGTGGTTCCGCCGAGCCACCCGCGCAGCGCCTTCCTGCTGAATGGACAGTCAGAGCACGGCTTCTTGTGCTGCCGGGCTGCTGGCCTTGCGTCTTCGCAAGTGAGTAGTTGCTTCTTCATACCGCCAGCTTCCTCGCATAAGGCTTAAACGTATTCACAATGTTCTTGGCGCTCTCCAGCATCGCTGCCTTCGCTTCCTGCGAGGCGCGGAGATCGTCGGGTTTGATTTCCGAGAAGGCTTTCTTGGCCTGCTCGGCGAGTTCGGTCAGCTTCGAGTCCTTGAAGACGTTGTTGTAGGCAGGAACCAGGTCCACGATGGAGATGATATTGCCCACCAGCGAATCGTATATCTTGGTCTTGTCCTTGGACAGCGTGTCCACGGCATGTTGAATCGGCTCCATGACCTGAGCCCAGAGCTTTTCGTGCGCCTCCTTCATGCCCTTACCGTACGCTTCATCAGTGAGTTTCTGTTGAGCGGACGCCAAGTCCGGAGCGAGCAAGGCGATCCTCTGCCATTGGTCCGCCGATGCCAGCGGGATGACCGTGACCTCACATTGGAACGCCTCGAAGCAGGCATCCAACGTGGGGAAATCCTCCCCTGAGTAGAACGCGCCCATCCTGGACGGTGCGTTCGAGGCCAACGAAGGATACTCGTCGTACGCCCACTTCTTCCACACCTCGGGCAGTTGCTTTTCGTACTGCTCCTTGGTCTTGAAGAACGGCTCGGCCAGTGCAGCCGGTAACAGCTTGGCGCCCGTCGCAAACGGGAACCGGGCGTAGTGTTCGAGCGCGTTCTTATACGATGACTGGAATGATCTGAGGGTTTCCAGCCCGTCGAACTTGACGATGGAGCTTTTGGTTTTGCCCTTGTTCTTCCCTTTCGTGAAGGTCTTGATGCTTTCCTCTTCCCATTTCCAGTAGTGGAGCGAGGATGTGGTCGTGCCGGACTTGGCGTTGGCCTTAGTCTCGGCTTGTTGGGATACCTGCTTGAGTTCACGAGACTGCGGAGGCAGCCGCATCTCGATGCCGACGAGCAGGGTTTGGGTGGTGTCGATGGTTGGTTGTGTCATACTTTGCTGAGGTGGACTTTGAATGGTTTGCGCACGGTTGGCCTGCTGTCATACTCTGCTGGGTGTGAGTATGAGTTGGTTACTTTCGTGCCACCTCTGCTACCCAATTTGTACCTCGTTCCGCACAGATCGATTGTCGTGCCGCCGCAAATGATCTGCCCAGCTTCTAAGCCCAGCTCTCGCTGAACAGCGGCACCGAGCAGGCACGAATGGCGGTCGTAATACGAGCAGGCTTTCTCCGCATCCTCCGGTGTGATGGTGATGGTGATTTTGTTGGGGAGTTTTGTCATGCGTTAGCTTTCTCTTTGAGTGGTGGGATTGCGCACGGTTCGCCTTTCAGCTTTCCGTACTCCGTGATTTTCTCACAGGTGATGGTGGGCGTGCCGTCGCAGACCACTTTGTAGCGGTACTCGATGCCACCCGCATCCCTGTCAAGGATGCCGACGGACAGGAAGTTGCAGATGTGATCCGCCTTCGCTAGGCCAGCATCGGCCATGATGCGTCGATGATTGTTCGCGTCCCAGACAACCCACTTGGCTGCCAGATAGGCGGCGTCGTTGAATCGGTTGTCCTTCACGTTGGCCCGGATGTCCGCGACGAATCGCTGTAGGTCTTGGCCAAGTCCGGGCCCATTGACAGTCATGCCGCCTCCTTCGGTATCACCGGCAACGCGATGATGTTCTGCGGTGGTAACTCCAGCAGTCTCCTCAGTTCAGCCATCTCTCCTCTCCTGCGTAATCTCTTGGAGAAGTATCCGCGATGATCGCAGTGCAGGCAGCCGGTGCCCAGGCAGTGACGGCAGGTGGATGTTGAGTAGCGGGCGCTCATGCTGCACCTCCGTACTTCGCCTGAAGTCTGGCGAGTTCCCTGCGCTCACCGCTCTCGATGACTTCGACCAGCGCTTTGAGGTATTTCTCCACCAGCTTCTGGTCAATGATCCAGTCCTGAAGCTCGCGCTCACAGTCACAGTAGGTGAAGTGTGGCGACCCGCAGCATGGCCACTGCGAGCATTTCTCCAAGAAGCGCACCTTGCCGCGCGTCGAGGTGAAGAACGTATCGTAGAATCGGCCTTGGTTGAAGTGGGCGATGTGTCCGAAGCACATCGACAGGCGAATGTAGAACCACTTCGGGAACTTTTTGATCTCGAAGTCGGAGTCCACGAACTTCTTGAATTGCTGAACGAACTTGGCTTTGTCGTCAGCCGTATCCCGTTCGGTTGGTGTGTAGTTCATGCTGCCCTCCTCATCTCAGGCTGGTGCATGGCATGACGCTGGTTCAGCCGATACCTTCTCACCGCCCTCTGCTTGAGCATCCACTGCAGCACGTCCAGTTCCGTCTGGTTGATGCGGCCGGCCAGAAAGTTCCTGGCTGCACCGGCCATGTTGTCTTCATAGACCTCGCGGATGTGCGGGTCTGAGGTTACTGCGCGAACCCACTGAGGAGTTCGATCCTGTCTTGCACTCATGGTTTTTCCTATTCGGTTGGTGGTTCCATTAAAGGCCGGGGAACCGTTCCGGCAAATCAATCATCGACTACGGGTTTCTCGTCATCGAAGATCCCGTGCAGCTTGTCGATTGCCTGCTGGATCAGCGTGTTCTTATGGACGAGCGTCCGCTTCTTGGCTGCCTCCAGTAATCGGATGGCGTCACAGATCATCTCCGCTTGAATCCTATCCATTGCTGAACAACCTCCTCTCCGCCCGTTCCTGCCGTGCCTTGGCCAACCTCTCTGCCTTCTTGGCCTTCCTGTCGCGCGCTCTGGCCAGCACAACCTGATTGGCGCGGCACCGGATGGCGTACCGGTACAGGTCTCTTCGCCGATGTAGCACGTCGGCCGCGTCCAGCGTTTGAGATGTTCAGGTATCATTGTCCTATTCCTTTCGGTTGGTTGTCCCCGGAAGGGTACCGGGGAAAGTTTAGCCCCACTGTTCACTCATGGCTTTTGCGATCCCGATCAAGGTTCGCGACCGTTCCTTCCATCTATCGGGGCCGGGGCTTGCGTAATGAACGCGTGGCGTGCGGCCTTCGACAATGTTCGTCGGCTTGAGTGGGGGAAGATTCTTGAGCCAGAGGCAGGTGGCTTTGGTTTCGCCGTGGCCGTACTCCCAAGGCTGGATCTTCTGCGTGTAATCGCCCATGAACTTGCGGGCATGGCGATGGGGTACGGGATTCTCTCCAGCAATCTTCGGGATGTTCGCATTGAGTAGCGCTTTGAATGCTTTTGCGCTTTGTTCCATCAGTGCCCAGCGTTCGGGGTCAATGACCTTGCCCTTGCCGCCGTAGAGCCAGCGCACGCCTGAATTGGCGAGGTACTTGCACGGCCAGTGAGAGATCATCAAGTCAAACGACACGGCCTGAAGTTCGAGCACGTTGAAGATGTCCGCCTGAATGTGCTTGAGTGGATTGGATTCAGTGGGCAGCAAGTCGCACGACCATGCATCATGCCCTCTGGCTGCAAAGGCATCGCGCACTATCCCGCTGAACTCACAGGCGATTAAGACACGGAGTTTCATGGCAGTTGCCCAAGAATCTGGCAGATGATCAACTCAATAACTTCCTTCTCCTTGACGTTTGCATCAGTCGTCGGCTTCTGGTAGGAAGATTCCAGGATCTCCATCAGCTTCTCGCCTTGTTCATTTGTCAGTGTGATTGTCATAGTTCCTATTCGGTTGATGGTTACAGGGAAATCAAAAAGCCCGGACGAACTGACGATCCTCGGATCGTTTGCGCCCGTCCGGGCTTGAGTAAAGAATCTGCTGGCACGTTCGACATATTATGCCAGCCGGCATTGAAGCCTGCCGCCGGGATCTCCGGCGAGTATGATGTTCCTCTTCGTGAGCTTTAGTCGTGATGAGCGCTCGGGCTCACCTTCATTGCGTCCTCACTACGCCAGCGTGTCTGTGTTGATGGACTTCCGCTTTTATACCCGTTGCCCAACCTTGACGCAGGGCTAACCCTTGCCGTCTGTCCAACGGGAACCCAGTGACCTTTTAACGAGACCGGGTGATCTCTGAAGCGAAGCCAGTGATTTGCGAGGTTGTAGGCGCACGTCGGAGACGTACATCGAAACCCTCTTGCACCAGGGCGGAGTCGTGCTGTGAAGCTACGTCCACCTTGACACCGGCCTGCCGAAACCCTCAAGTGGCCACGCCGTCTAACCACGTCTGCCAAGTCCTAAGCGCACGTCACAAGAATGATCCGGGCGCCGATTGGCTCAAGGGAAAGTTTTCGTTGGCGTTCAGGTTTCCCGTAGTTCTGCCACGGTACTATCCGCCGGTACAGACCCATCCTGTTACGGAGCGGATCGCCCGATGACCGGAGTTTTCGGGGTACTGGCAAGGCTATCGTGCGTTGATCGGATCGGTACTGTGCCCGATCCGGACCTTGCTTTCCTCCGTTTCCCTTGTGTGCTACTTCGCGCTCTCAATTCCTTCCCCAGTGAGTCTTGCTCACTGAGGAAAGGAGTTTACTCAACTACGCCGCTTTGGGTAGCGGCACTTGCTTGGCCGGCTTGGCATTGAGACTGAACTTGTCATCAAGCCAACCTTTGAGACTCACTGGCAGAATTGCCGTGGACAGAACGTCCGACGGATCACCGTTCCGCTTGAACGACCGGGCAGTATCATCATGCCATTGCGCGAACCGAGCCGGAGCATCCGACTTGCCGAGGTATTGAATCTGATTTCCTTCACTGAATCGGAAATCCTTCCCCTTGGCTACCAGTCGGACGTTTCCCCGTGTGGCAGTCTCTTTGTCCACGGCAGCCGAGTTGAGGCTGGCCTGTACCGCATTGATTAGCTTGGCGGTATCGTACTTCGCTGAGTCCAGCATCAATTCAACGTGTAGGTTGAGTGTAAACGTGCTTTTCATGTTCCTATTCTTTCTCTCCCTTCCCGCCTGTTCCGCTCCCGGTTGCCAACGTGGCACTCGGATCAAAGCAGACCATTGAGCGGGGAAGGAATTGAAAGCGCGTTTTACTATCGACCGATGCGTGATCCGCCTCGTTCATCCGCCACCCAAAGGGTAACGGTGAACCTCGCGGAATTGACTAGTGGTACGCCTGTAGTGAACGGAGAACAACCAGGGAACACTAACCCTTGCGCCCTTGCCCGCGCGATACTGGCACGCTCTCAGAGTCAACTGAGGATGGCCAGCAAAGCTGCAAACGATTGCTTTGGGGTCTGACGATAACTCCCGGCCTTGAACGGGAGCATTGCGGCAGACTGGCGACTGGACAGGTCCACGGGAGCGGACCTGCGGGAAGTGATTCAACCGAGAGGCTAGTTGACGGTCTCATGGAGACCATGCCAGCAAACCGGAGTCACTACTCGAACGATTCAGTGTCGATGGAAGTTTCATCGGCCAGTTGGGAGTGACTTCAACGCTAGTGCGGCTAAAAGCGCGCTCGAGTACCAACCTTTGCGGAATCCCGAACCATCGACTGTGAAAGAGCAAATACTGACGATATCCCTTGTAATCCCGGGAGATCTTGGAGTCAATACTTGTCTGATAGAATTGTGGATAAAGTTGCGTTAACGTTGCAGACTGAGAGTCAAACGGTTAGCTGGCAAGGTAGTTGCTAGACGGTATCGGGGAACAAGGAAAGCTTGTCCAGGAGGATACGGCAGCAAGGTGAAAGCTCCACCTCCCGCTCCACTAGTGAGAGGTTCCGATCTAATCATTAGAAAATTCTAATGTTCAGCGCCAAGGTGTGAAATTCCCACGTTAACGTTAACGGAACCCCTTCTATCCGAACCACTTAGAGGTTCAGTCATGCACCCTACTTGCCAGCCTATTGAGCCGGACGGGCGGCCGCAACGGAGCGGATTGACCGGCCGGACGGCCCAGAGCATCCGACCCCATGGGGATCGCGGGGTGGCCCCTGGGTGTCGCTGTGCGGTATATACGGTTTCGTTCTCTACTCCAAGCCATCCTTGGCGTCAACCTTCCTGCCTTACTTCCATCAAGAACCTCTGCGATAGGGTTTGATTCCTCCAATAGCCGCAGCCGGCATAAGCAAATCTCCCAGCGAAGCGATGGAGATTTGGTGTGCCGGCGAGGTAGGACGGCTCCTGTGCTGTTGGTCATCCTCCCCCTGTACCCCCTGCTTTCAGTATTCAGGTGTCCTCAAATTGTCCACACTGTAGTCCTCCATGTGTCCACAGCGGTCCACAATATCCACTGTTGACAACATCCTAACCTCCGCTTTACCTTCTTGGCCAATGAACCGCTACAACCCGATCTGGAGCCAGATCACCGACAGCTCTCTCTGGGAGGAGCCGGACTACGTAGTCAAGATCTTCATCACCATGCTGGCCAAGCAGGACAGAGATCACGTCGTTCGCGGCTCCGCCTTCAACATCTCCAGGTGGGCTCGCAAGACGGAGGCTGAAACCTTGGAGGCGTTAAAGGTGCTCAGCAGCCCGGACACGCGGAGGCTGGAGCCCCAGCCCTTTGAAGGGCGCAGGATTGAAAGGGTTGCCGACGGCTGGCTGATCCTTAACGGCGCGCACTACCAGGATTTGATGATGAAGGCCAACCGCCGTGAATACAAGCGGGACAAACAGCGGGAATATCGGAAGTCCGGAAAAGGCGGCTCCAACCGCGAGCGCCAGTTCGAGAAAACCGGTGATGACCGCCTCTCTGACCCCATGCACGACAAACCTGTGGAACATTCATCGCCGGAGACCCCGCTCGAAGACCCAGGTATCTAACCCACAGCATTTTAAGAATCACCGGCAGCAAGCATCGCTTCTCTGTGGAACATTCTGGCCTTCTTCTTGCAACCCTCCGTGTGCTGCCCGCCAGTCACTCCGCACCACCGGCAGAATCCTGAGTCCTTGGGTGGCCTCCCAGAACCTCTCGGCTTCCAGGGCTGGTACCCCAGCCTCCTTCGCTGCCTCTCTGCGTTGTAGGCCCGGCGCTCGGGGGTGGTTCGTGGGCGCCTTGGTTGTGTCGGCGGGGTGGGCGGTGGCTCAGCAGCGGGCAGGCGCGCCCTGAAGCCAATCAGGCCCTGGGCGATGAGGCGCTGTACCAACTCCCTCATGGAAACAACCACGGACACAACACCGGCAGCACAACCTTCCACATCCACAGCGCCACAAGCAGAAGGGCCATGATGAGTCGGGCAATGAAGAGGATGGGGCTTCTCATAGCCACCCAAGAACCATGGCCAGACCCACAACGGCGAGGCATAGCGCCATTACGGCGATCAACAGAGCGCATTCAGCTCGTTTGCGCCACCGCATCGCCTCTTTCAGACCCTCATACTCGCGCCGTGCGCGCCACAGGTAGTCCTTATTTTTCATTCGCTCCATACCATCTCCTTCGGTAGCAGGATGCCGGGGAAGCCAACTGGATCAGCCTTTACCTGCCGGTACATCTCGTGGTCGATCTTTTCCATGACGCCATCCTCGCAGTGGTTCCACAGGTGGTTCCGAAGCGTCGTGTGAAACGCATCAATGCCGATCTTCCTGCCGCACACCAGGCAGCGGTACTCGAAGGTGAACCAGTCCTTTAAGGGCTTGGCTTTGGCTTCAGTGCTCATTGAGGGAGTTTCGTCACCTGCAACAGCCTGTCAATCTCCTCGATGCTGGCGGCGTGGCGCGTCCCAACGATGGGGCCAAGATCGTCCACATCCTCCTCCAGCAGCACCCGCACGCGCAGGAGAATGTCGCGGAGTTCCTTTACCAGTTTTGGATCGGCCCAACCGTCAAACTTTCTGGTGACAATGCTGGTCCAGCGCTCGCCACCGTTTTCACCTGCGGCGCTCAGCAACTCCTCGACCAGCTCGGTGGCGGCTTTGTGGATGGCTTCAGTGCGGGTGTCGCTCATAGGTCGCGCGTGTTGAGGTGCCAGCCGATGATGAAGGCGACGCGACGCTGGTCGTATTTGTTCCAAGCTGGGCGCCGGATTCGGGCAACAATAATCGGATCGCCTCTTCGATCATCCACGATGCCGATGTCGTCAAAAATCTTCAGCAGCATCGCCCGCGTGGTCGCTTCCATAATCTTTGGCTTGGCCATTTGGAACGGAAACTCAACCTCCCTCCACTTATCGGCCCAGTGAGCCCAGACATGGCGCTTGGTGCCATCCTTCTTTACCACCTCGCCCTTGTCATCTATCCGCGCCGCCGGGAGCGGGTTTTTGTAATCACCTTCTCCGGCGGGTAATTGTTTCGCCTCTTGCTCCTTGTAGACACCCGGCTCACTATCGCTCCAAGTCTCCTCGTATCTGTACATCGCCTTGGGCTTTTTCTTGTCCGTGCGAATCGCAAAGATGGTCGCCGGCAGGTCCGGAATGATTTGGTAGCCGGCCCTGAGGGCGGCAAGGATGCGCTCGTAAAAGCTCACCCGTTTTTCGGCGAGGACGGCATGGCGCTGGAGCGTTGAGGCCCGCCATTTGTTCTTCACTGCGATGGCGGCAGCCGATGTCAGCTCAGCGGCTTCAGCCCTTACCGCCATCACTTTCCGTTCGCACCAATCGATCAAGGCCGACTGACACTGCTGCATTTCGTCCGGGTTCTCCGCCGTGACCTCAATGTCAGTGACAGGGAGCGTTGATGCGGTCGCCACTGCGCCGTCCGTGGTTTTAGTGAGTGCGTTCATCGCGCGAAGCCTTAGCTGTAGTTAAAACAACTACAAGCCAGAATTCCTACGCAGAAATACGGATTGACCCCACCGGGTCAACGCCCCATTGTCCGGCCCATGAAGAAGCCACATCGCAAACTGAAGCGGAAGAAGGCGGCGAAGCGGAAGAGCTTTCGTGGGTACTGAGATTTCCCAGAGATGGTTCGCCTTTCTAAAAACGAGAGACACGGTGCTTGCCGGTGCATCCGCGATTTGGGTCCACGGTATCAACACGCTGGGTAATGCGTGCCGTGCCCTTACATCGAACCGGCCCCAATTTTTACGGCAGGGTAGAGCAGTCTGGTAGCTCGTTTGGCTCATAACCAAAAGGTCGGAAGTTCAAATCTTCCCCCTGCTCCCAATTTAATGATCGCCGTCAGCAAATCGCCAACAGCCGATACTCGCACCTGCGACTTCGCGAACACTCCCAAGGCAGTGCTGCTCGCATCTAGCCGCCAGCACATCGGCGACGTGGTAAAGGCGCTGGCCTTCTTCTCTGGAAAGATTGTCGAGGCGGCGGGCGAGCACGACTACGACAAGCTCACCGAGATCGATTGGTTCCACAAAGACTTCGTGACGGGCTTCAAGGAGACCGGCTGGTGGGACAATCACCGCGCGATTCACCGGCACCACCTCGACAAGGCGGACGGCGTGCCGCCAGACGTAAACCTGCTCGATGTGCTGGAGCATATCGCTGACTGTGTGATGGCCGGGATGGCCCGAAGCGGGAGTGTCTATGAGCTGAAGCTGTCGGACGAGCTGTTGCAGCGGGCCTTCAAAAACACTGTAGAGCTTCTCAAGTCTCAGGTCAAAGTCGCCGAATGAACTCCCGCCGCTCCTTCTTCAAGCGCCTCGCCGCCGTGGTCGCTGCGGTGGCTATTGCGCCAGAGATTGCGTTTCGGAGGAGGTTGGAGTTGCCGGGAGTAGATACGCACAAGCTAGAGACCCACGAGCCGATACAGGCGTACAGGTACGTTTCGTACAAGCAGTCCAAAGATGGAATCTGGCAGAAGGAATTCTTCAACGAAGAGGATGCGCCAAAGCACGCCAACGACAACTGCGTCGTATTCGCGTCCCTGTCGGCGATAGACTGGCTGGATGCTACACTCCAGCAATCACCAGCCCCGAAGTCGATTTATTCGCTGTCGTCAGCTCCGCGCTCTTGACCATATCGGCTGGTGCTTCTGCGGCGATGGGGTAGGTGAGCGAATCAAAGGGGTGCTTGTGAATGCTCTTCTTGATGTAGTCACTCCCAGTGCCCTCTCTCAGGTTTGCGATCATGGTCCGTGTCGCCGTGAGTTGGGCTGAGATGAACATGCGCCGTTCGTAGAGGAGTTGCCACGCAAGCTGGACTCTTTCCCTCTGCGAGTTCTTGTACTTCGGGGCGCCGGCTAAATCGATCTGCCCGCTGGATGCCTCGTAGACGATGGAGGCCGTGGTGCGATCTGCTGCCGCGCGTTTCTCGAACGCATCGGTATCCGACCAGTGCCGCCACTTGATGACGACGTTGTGGTGCTTGAGCTGCCAGTCAGTCCAGAACTTGATCTTGCGGAGGCACTCCCAGGTGAATTCCTTGATCGACATGTACGTGGCGATGATGACGAACTCATCGAGGGCAGCGAAGGAGACCAGCCTGCGCATTTTTTCATCCTCACCCTTGACTTCGTTGGTGATCTTTTCGACGACGTGGAACGAGTGATTCTTGGAGAGACCCGCGTCCCAGCCGGAGAGAAGAACCTTGCAGGCCGGAGTGGGGACAATCGCTGAGCGTTCCTCTGGAGGTCCATCAGATTTGCCGAGCACATGAATCCCCTCGTCGTAGACATCGGAGAAAAACCCGTCGGTGATGTCCTGCTCCCAGAGCCCTTTGCAGAAACGATTGAACAACGTGATGCGCTTCTTGTAGCGTGAATAGAGATCGGCTTTCTCTTTCGGGTCCAACTGCGGATTGTCTTCGATCATGATGAGGATGCGATGGAGCTGCTCCCTCATCATCTTGTCCTCCTCGGTTTCGTCGCTCTCCGGCTTGGTGTCTAAAAACTTGAACCAGAGATCGTGCATCCAGTTATTCGGCCCGGACTCCGGCGGGTTGCAGTCGCAGATGATCTGGTGCTGATCGTACGGGACGTTCGGCATTCGGAGCGCGTCGCAGAAAATGTCAAAGGAGTCTCGACTCTTGAGGTACTGGTCGAACTCGGAGAGCCAGAATCCGGAATACATCGGTCCTTTGAACTTCGCCTCCACCTCGCTGTCATGCTCCAGGGAGTGGCACTGAATCTCAGACAGTGACCCGTGGCGATTCCGAATCCGGACGAACGACATCTTGGTGTCGCCAGTGGTCTTCGGTCCTTCCACGACCCGGAATCCAGGGCAGCCATCCTTCCACGCGGCCGGCATCCACGGTTCCCAGCGATGCCTTGGCATCCCATGTTCCCAGAACGGCAGCATCACCTTCTCCAGCAATGTCCAGACACCGGAAGCTTTGGCGTTCTTGATGGTCTTGCAGACGATCCCGAACATGGCGCCGTCGGTATCGAAAGCGTGGCGTATCACCTTGTGAATGATGCCCCAAGTCTTCGAGGACTTTCTTGGGCCGTGGACCAGCGGGTACCGTTTGAAGCACTGGAAAATCTCGAACTGCTTGGGATTGATCGGCGGGAGCCACATCGGCGTCTTGGCGTCGTCGTAAACAAAGCCCCGCTCATTGGTCTTGATCATTCCCAGAAAGGGTGCATGACTTGCCTTGGACTACAACGATAAAGGCGAATTATGGCTTCAACGCTAACGTTAGACCGGAGTGACAAGGCGGTGGACGAGATGGTCTCGGCCTGGAAGAACGGCGGACAGTACGAGGTCCGCCTGCGCATCCAGCAGATCGGCTCGGACCCGAAAGCGGCGACCTTCCATGTTGCTGAGGTGACGAACGAGAGCGAGGAATCGCGACCGATGGAAGCGGACGGTGAAGCGGCAGTCGATGCCGAAGAAGCTCCACCACCAGCCAAGCCGGCGGTGGCTGTGAAATACTGATGACTCTCTCGCAAATCAGCAGCCATTACGCGGGATTGCTTAAGGCTCACGCGCCTTCGTCTCATGGGCAAGCGTTCGCGTGGGAGGCAATGATGACCATGGCAGTCAAGATCGAGAACATGGGTAAGGAGATTTCAGATCTGCGCGAGCAACTTGGGCAAGTCGGAAAGGTTGCGGAGTCGGCGAGTAAGGCAGCGGCCCCATATCGGAGGATTGGGTAATTTCCAATGGCTGTTCCCTACCAACGCCTCATCACCACGCACGGGCTCGATCCCAAGAGTCTGAAGCCGCTGTTCACGATTGAGGATGGTGTTGCTGAGAAGAAGCCGTTGGTGAAGAAGCTCTGCAATCAGATCCGAGATTCGATCCGGGCCGGCATTGATCGAAACCGCAGGGACTACCGGCTCTTCCGCGCGCTCGACTGGGCGAGGGATACAGACTTCTACCAGATTTCGTTCACGCAGCTACGTGGCCTCCTCTCCTCAAAGCCCGATGACAAGGCGGTGCTGGAGACAGTGAACTCCTGGGGGCTGGCGCACATGCTGCCTGATAAGATCGATGCGAACGGCAATGTTTGCTGCGGCGCCAACGGGAAGCCGGAGAAGCTCATCAACCTGCCGGTGTTCACGAACATTTTCGTTCCACTCGTCATCGCCTACGTAACGATCCGCTGGGCGAAACTTTTCAACGAGAGAGACCTCGTTCCACTGCTCAAGTACGAGCCAGTGCAGTTTACAAAGGAGAATCGGGCGCGCTGTGAAATTCTAACCCAGCTCGTCCAGAAGCAGTCCACGCAGTTCGACTACAAGGCCGACCTGCGGCAGCACATCCTCCAAACGCTGCACTATGGTTTCTGCATCGAGTTTCCGCGTGAGGCGTGGTTCGCGGAGAAGCAGGAGGACGGATCAGGTAAGGAGAAGATCGTTCGCGAGGGGCTGCGCTTCAACCTACCGCACCCGAGCCGTGTTTACTACGACCTTTACCATCGGCTCAGCACGCTGAACTCAAACACAGGCTGCGAGTACGCGGGTTACTGGGAACTCTGCCGGTACGGATCGATCAAGGATCATCCGCTCTACTGGAACAAGGACAAGATCTCCTTCGGCTCCATGGGCTGGTTCGATCTCGGCGGCACGAGCGACTTCTTGGAGCAAGTCTTCCCATGCCAGATGAAGTTCCCCGATCTGACGCAGCGCGGGCTTGGCGGCACAGGACCACTAGACCGCGAATCAGAGCTTGGCCAGACCTACTACAACACGAACGACTACGACGCGGCGGCGCTGAAGACACAGCATTTCCAGCGGATCATTCCGAAGGAGCACGGACTGGGGACGTACGAGTATCCGGTGTGGTTTCGCTTCGTCATGGCGAGCGACAACGCTGTGCTCTATGCCGAACCGCTGGCCTTCGACAGGCTTCCGACCTCGGCCTACGACGCAGACTTCAACAAGTCGCGGTTTAATTCTCTGGCTCTGGAGGCCCTGCCGTTTCAGGACCACATCGGGAATCTTTTCTCACAGTGGATCATGGCGGTGCGGGAAAATCTCAATAATCCAGTCTTCTACGACAAAGACAAAATAAATGAAGAGTCGATGAGGAAGCTGAGAAACCAGGGCAACAAATTGTACGGCGGTCGCAACTACATCGACTTCTCTTCTACCGAGCGGTACAGGTTCAACGAGAACCAGCGCGAGGCGTTCTTCAGCCCTCAGCTCACGCACCACAATACAGCGGAACTCGCAGCCGTCATCTCTGGCGTCCTCGATATGCTGGAGCGAGTCCTGCAATTCTCCTCTCAGGAGCTTGGCCAGCCAGCCTCACACGAGCAGAGTGCCACGGAGAGCCGCATCATCCAGCAGTACGTTTCCAATCGCGTCCAACTCACCGGCTCGTTCATCGACGATGCGGTTTACGCCAAGAAGTGCATGATTTACGACGCCACGATGGCGCACGCCGATGACAGCATCACGGTCGGGGTGTCCTCTGCCTTCGCCGCCACAGAGGCCGAGTTCAAGAAGCTCATGGACACACTGAAGTTCACGATTCAGGACGAAGGCGTGGACCCCAACGATCCCGATCCGATGAGGACGGTGAAAGGTTCAAAGTCCGCATTGCAGCTTGAGTCATTCGCCTCCACGCGTGACGCCTCCACGCGCATCGACAACTCGCAGGTTGCGGATGCGATGAGCAAGATCGTTGCAGCCATCGCTGGAAACCCGGTGCTGATTCAGTCAATTGGGCCGGTCCAGACTGTTGGGCTGATCAATGAGATTGTCATTGCGATGGGCCTGCCAAAAGAGTTTCACCTCAAGGGTAAGAACATCGACACCACTGCGCCGCAGGAAGAGCAAGCGAACCAAGTCAGCGAATTGCTCACCAAGTTCTCCGAGCAGGTGAAGGGCGCCATGGACGAGCAGCAGAAGCAGACCCTTGAGGCGGCAGGGCAGCAGACCGTGCAGATCGTTCAGCAGGCCATGCAGCAGGCCGGGCAGGGAATTTCCCAGCAACTGGCCGGCGTCGGGCAAGCCGTCGCGGAGCAGCAGCAGGCCGAGCAGGTGCAGGAGCAGCAGCTACAGCAGCTCGGCGCGGCGGTGGCGGCG
>Ga0065704_10000255_pt1 | contig 52333 bp, 60 predicted proteins | sample SwiRhicommuniRL2_FD_59091 | JGI IMG/M metagenome (GOLD analysis project Ga0065704, IMG submission 59091) | Switchgrass rhizosphere bacterial communities from Rose Lake, Michigan, USA - RL2 v2 (version 2) | ecosystem: Host-associated > Plants > Roots > Rhizosphere > Soil | place: East Lansing, MI | reverse complement strand
AGGAACATTCGCCGTGTCCGCGATCACCCCTGTTTCGATGGCGGCGCGCTCCAGCCCCGATGGGCTCTGCATGCCGGTTTCACGCGGCGCAGCGACGGGCGTGGGCGCACGCTGGCACGCCGCGAGCAGGAGCAGCGCTGTAAGGCTAGTCGGCCGCATCGGCAGCGTTATCGACCGGGCTGAGGCCTTCGGCGCCGATACGGCGGAAGAAGCAGGTACGCGCGCCGGTGTGGCAGGTGGGACCGGCGGGAACCGCCTTCACCCAGACGGCGTCCTGATCGCAATCGATGCGTAGGTCGCGCACCTCCAGCATATGGCCGGACGTCTCGCCCTTTTTCCAGAGCGACTGACGGCTGCGCGACCAGAAATGGGCAAGGCCGGTGTCGATGGTGAGTTGCAGCGCCTGCGCGTTCATATGCGCGACCATCAGCAGTTCGCCACAGTCGACATCGGTGACCACGGCGGTGATCAGGCCGTCCCTGTCATATTTTGGATTGAGGGTCAGACCCTTGTCGCGCGCTTCGTCCATGAGTGGCGCTATAAGGGGCATCATCGCTGTTGCGAAGCCTGTTCTTGCCCGTCGGCAAGAAGAAAATGGGGCGATCGACGGGATCCGAACCCGCGACCTCCGGTACCACAAGTCCCGGCCCCTGCTCCATCGTGGCGTAAACACTAACGTCTGACGGGCGAGATTTCCCGCCTGTTCCCACGATTTTCAACCGATCCAGCCTCTCAGGTTCATGCCGAACCTTGGAGCACTGGTACTATGAGGAGCACACCACATGATCGCATCCATCGTCGTCGGCAGCGGAAACAAGCGCACCACCATTGACGTGCCCCGTGATCGGGATACCCGCCGCTTGCTGGCGAACAAGATCAAGAGCCTGCGCCTGTTCCCGACGAACGCCAGCTACAAGAAGGCGCTGGCTCGTGGTGCCGCCGCTCTGAGTGTCGCCTGATGGAAACCCGCGTCGAAAAGCACAGGTCCGGGTGGTCCGCCAAGACCCTGTTGGACTTGCCTCTCCCTGATACGGATGACGGTACCCCGAAGCTGCGCCTGTCCACCTACAAGGATGGCCGTGGTCGCCTCAATACCTACGCTGGAATTGTGTGGGTATCGCCGGGTTGGGAGCGCACCCGCGTCTTCAAGGACTTCCACAAGCTGGTCCTCTCTGAGGCCAAGACTGTGACGGAGAAGGCCGTGCGCATCCAGCACGATGCAGCCCTCAAGATGGCGGACAGCCTGGTCGCTGAGGCTGCTGCCTTCCAGACCAAGGAGTAACGCCCATGCCCAGCATGACCCGTGCACACTTCAAGCTCATTGCTGATGCCGTTGCGGACCTCCCTCCGCTCCCGACCAAGGAACAGGTTGCCCGCTCCCTGTCAGCGGGGCTGCGCTCCACCAACCCGAACTTCAACCCCAGCCGCTTCTTGGAAGCCTGCGGAGTAACCCTATGACCGTAATCAAACTCGACAGCCCTGCCCTCGTACTCCGCACGAGCAACGCCGACCTGCGTTCCTACTGGGACGAGAGTTTCCAGTGGCCTGAGACGGGCCACGTTTCCGCTCCTGATTGGCGAGATAGCGAAGGCTGCGGCAACGGCCTGCACGGCTTGCTATGGGGCGAAGGTGACGCGGGCTACCTGACCTTCTCGCCTGACAGCAAGTGGCAGGTGGTTGAGATCAACGAATACGTTGTCACCAGTCGGGACTGCAACGGTAATCCTCTCAAGGTGAAGTACCCTGAGGGCAACGTGCTGTTCAGCGGCGACCGTGCCGAAGCAACCAAGATGATCTTCGACCGAGCACCAGCAGGGTCGCGGATAGCGGCCCTCACCCTGACCGGTGGCAATCGCAGCACCCTGACCGGTGGCAATCGCAGCACCCTGACCGGTGGCAATCGCAGCACCCTGACCGGTGGCGACGACAGCACCCTGACCGGTGGCTATGGCAGCACCCTGACCGGTGGCAATCGCAGCACCCTGACCGGTGGCTATGGCAGCACCCTTCTCTTCAAGTGGTACGACTATGCGGCTGGACGCTACCGCAGCATCTTGGCCGAGATTGGCCTTGAGGGCGAGGAGTCTGTCATCGTGGCAGGCAAGCCGTACAAGGCAGTCAACGGGGTACTCGTACCGCAGTGGTCCGAGTTGGGATGACCGTCCTAGCCCAGACAGAGGACTACCTTGTGGAGTTCGAGGATGGGCTACTGACCATAGCTAGATATAGCGACGGTCACTGCAAGGCTACGGACTACAGAGGTTGTGCCGGGGACTTTAGGCGTGACCTCAACGTAGCAGGTCCGGAGAAGGCCCTCCGCACTTGGGTCAACGGTATCATGTATCGCTGCCAGTGGAGGCCGCTTTACAAGCCAACACGTATGCCGGGTGCGCCCGCCGTACTCCACGACCAACCAACGCATCAACGATAAGAGGAGGCATGTATGCCCGATTGCATCAATGTGTACCAAGGGACGAACAACCACCAATGGTTGGGAGTACCCTTGGTCCGTGACGAGGCTGACCATGCAGCTAAGCTGCTACAGTCGATAACTGACAACGACGTAAAAGTGGTCGGACGCTGGCTGGTAAGGCCTAAGGCCCATGTTCAATCTTAGGGCTGTCCAGCAATCCTTAGCACCACGGGGCATACGGTGCAGCAGGGTTGAACCATATAATGACGGGCGTTGCCGCTTTGCGGTGTGGCCCGAAGGTAAGCGTTATCTCAGCAAGTTCTCTGATGACGTTGACCATGTGTACCGCCTTGGCTTGGGCATGGCCTAAGGCGGTTACGCACTGAACCAGCCGGAACAATAGTGTAATCCGGCTTAATTCTAGGATCGAACTGATTTACATGGCAAAAGTAGTTTTGGGTGTGGGGCCGACCGATCATGAGATTGAGTCTGGAAAACTGTATCTTGAGTTCTACGGGGGTAGAATTAACAACATCATGGAGGCTACCGGCACGGTTGAAAACAACCGCTACGTAGATGAGCATCCCGCCTTACCGGCAATCACCGCCTTCATGAAAGAAGAAGGCTGGGAGCTATCCGGTTCGGGCTTCTTCTCCGCAGTGTTCGTCCGTGGCGGCCTTGCCCTCAAGGTAGGCCTCAAGAAGGAAGATAGCGGAGCAACCTACGCAGCATGGGCACGAGCGAACCAAGGCAAGGCCGGGGTACCCGTGATCTATGCTATCGACAAATTCACACGCTGCTACGTTGTGCTGCTGGATCGCTGCCATCCCTTTGACCGGGGAACCGCAGGCACACAACTCCGCTGCGAAGCAACGATGGTACGGGACATTATCGAGCATGGGGATAGCCCCGTTATCGAAATGCCCATCACCGTTACCGCCCACGAAATCCGCACGTTCTTTGATGGCATCGCCTTCTTCGACGTAAACAGCGGAAACATCATGGTGGACCGCTTTGGCCGCTTGGTTATCACTGATCCAGTCAGCTATGACCATGGTATGCGGAGCAACCATAGCCGCCAAGATCGACCGGAACACGAATATACCTACACATACACGTATTGACTTCACACCCATGGGCCTTAGTGCAGGTACCCATGGGTGCATAGTCCGTACCGGACGCACTCTCCGCATTACCATGACGGGAGTTACCAATGCCAAGAAAGAAATCAAAAGTGAACGACGTCACCACCAGCGCACCCCGTACCACCCTCCAGAAGCTGGAAGCAGCGCGGGCGCTGGTCGCTAAGTATGAGCAGCAGCTTGCCTCGGAAGCTATCGTCAACAACATCGAAGTAGGCGATGATGTGGACTTCATCTTCGGTCGCGGCGACAAGAAGCGCACCCTGACGGGCGTGGTCATCGTCGGCATTACCGAACTGGATGGCGTGGGCAAGGTCGTCGGCGTCGAGAGCGGCGAAGGCTTCGAGAAGCAGGTGTACAAGGTCCGCGTCAGCGACCTGTCCGCCAACCGTACCGCCGATGGCCGCGAGCCGACCATCCCCACGACCTCGGACGAGAGCGACCCACTCAGCGCTGAATAAACCCAGCTACAACCCGGCCTGAACCAAGGGGCTGTTCCATTGCGGAGCGGCCCCTTTTCTATTGGAGGAAAGAATGAACAAGACGCTGAACTTCACCCGCCGCCTCATCAATCTGGCGACCACCGTTCATATCAAGGGCCTCAAGGCCGCTGTCGCTGCTGCTGATCGGGCCACCGACGCGGCTATTGATGCGGAGGCACAGGCCAACCGCGTCAAGTGGGCTGCGGTATCGGAACACGCCCTTGCCAAGCAGGCGGTGGACAAGGCCGTCAGCACGGCCAGCGCTGTGTATGAAGCGGCCAAGGCTGAGATTGCAACGCTGCGCCCTTCGGAGGCTGCCCGCGTCTAAATGCCCGACGATTACGAATACGAGCCGTCGCACGAAGTTTTGAGCCGTGCTGGCTATGATCCCCGATTTACTCCTCTCGACACGCTGATGGCTGCCCCGGTGGGCGTCGGCCTCGCGGTCGCTGATGCAATGGAAAACGAATACTGATGGCTTCCTTCTTCCTCCCGCTCCTCGCGCTGATGTTCATCGGCTTCAAGATTGTCGGCGTCATCGCATGGCCGTGGCTGTGGGTGCTGGCCCCCATCTGGGCACCGCTGGCGCTGGCTCTTGCCGTCATCGTGATCTTCGCTGGCCCGTGGATGATCTACCGGGCCGTCAAACGCTAGGAGGTACCCATGTCCGCCAAGGACTACTATGATGGTGGATGCCGCGTTGTTCTCGGCGGTGTCCCTGTGCGGCTGGCCCGTAAGCCCAGCAAGACAGCACTCGCCCTAATGCGAGGCAGCAACGACCCATTCTGCAAGCCAACGCCTTTGGAAGGCTGGCAGCAGGAGCAAGCGTACCTTGAGGCCATGGGCCGGGTATGACCTTAGACCCTGCCTCTTGGTTGGAGGCGGCACAAGCCCTCCAGCTAGGTGGCAGGGCGCGTGTTCCCCATGATTGCGGTTCCGGCACCCCTCTCATTGTCGATCACAAAGAGACGTGCTGGACCGCATGGTGTCACAGATGCTCCGATGACGGGTGGGTACCAAAGCCCTCCCCTAGTCTCGCTGAGCGCCTAGCTAGGCTCAGCAAGGTGATACAGGCGGATGAGGCCGCTGCGCTCGACGTGCGGCCCCCGATGCCTGCGGAGTTCGACCCATCATCTTGGCCCCTGCCCGCCCGTGTGTGGCTGTACAAGGCAGGGCTGTCCAACCAGCGGATCATCCAACTGGGCTTCTACTGGAACCCTAGGATGTCCCGCGTCGTGATGCCGGTACTCGACGGCCAGCGTTTGCTCTATTGGCAGGCGCGTGGGTTCGACAAGGACCGGCCCAAGTATATCAACCCGCCCATCGACAAGCCCCTGTACAAGCAGGGTAGCGGCCCGGTGCTCGTCCTCACTGAGGATATGCTAAGCGCCGCCCGTGTCGCTGAGGTGACAGCAGCGTGGTCCATCCTTGGTACCAGCCTGCTGGACGACGACAAGATCAATGACATCATCGGTACCGGCTTGCCCGTAAGGGTGTGGCTGGACCCTGATGGCGCGGGCCTCAAGGGGCGTCGCAAGATTGTCCCCAAGTTGCGAAGCTACGGCGTGGACGCTGTTAGCATCAAGACGGCCAAGGACCCCAAGCTCTACAGCAAAGAGGAGATAATCAAGTGGCTGACATGAACGTAGATTTAGACCGTCTGTATCATCCTGCGGTAGTAGATTACCTGTCTAACTCAGACCGTCGAATTGTCGCAGGGGCTAGGCGTGTCTTGCAAGTTCTTGACATACCCTATCCAGAGTACCTTAAACTCAAGCCCGCCGGTCGCCCTGCATCCCCACGTCTTATGGAGGAGTTCCGTAAGGACTACCCACAGCAGGGTGGCGACGTAACCATTAAGGAGCAAACCGATAAGTCTTGACCTTACGTTGCTGCGGCTTCTCCGTACCAAGGAGAAGTACGACAAGCTAATACGATCAGTACCCAAGCATGTGTTGGATGAGAAGTCCGCGATTATCCTTGATGACTTCGGCAAGTTCTTTCGGGAGTTTCCCGATGTCGTCTCGATTGAGGAGGAGCCTTTCTGGCTCTGGTTCCGCAGCTTCGCCCATCCAAAGCTCAACGATGAGCAACGCGCCTTTTACAAGACGTTCCTCGCCAAGGTGCAGGAGCCTGTCCCTGAGGAGCTAGAGAGTGGGCTTATGGCCCGCCTTGTCGCTGCCGATACCGCTTCCAAGCTCGTCACCATAGTTGAGAAGTTCAACGAGGGTGAGGAGATAGACCTTGGCTCCGCAATGCGGGACATTGTTGAGCGGTTTGAAATGGACTGCGACCGCAAGGTTAAGACACCTTGGGTGCAGGACGACATCAACGATCTTTTGCAGGACGATGCGGATGACAGAGGGTTCCACTGGAGACTGTCAGAAATTAACGCCAGCCTCAGACCTCTTCGACCCGGAGACTTTGGCATCCTTGCTGGCCGACCTGACACAGGTAAAACAACGTTTGTCACGGATCAGCTTACCTTCTTTGCCGCTCAGGTTGAGGAGCTATTCCCCGGCCAGCAGAGAACCATACTCTGGTTTAATAACGAGGGTCCCGGTAAGCGAATTGTATCGAGGCTCTACCAGTCAGCCCTCAATGCCACGATGCAAGACCTTGTGCAGCGATCCCAAGCCGGAACTATCGGGCAGGATTACATCGCAGTTACTGGTGGACGACCTGATATTATACGGGTGTTCGATGTTCATGACTTTTGGAACCACGAAGTCGAAGACATCATCCGCACCACCCCGCCCGCCATCATCGTCTTTGACATGGTGGACAACATCAAGTTCGGCGGCGGCACCAACAACAACGGAACCCGAACCGATCAGCTTCTCGAAGCAATGTACCAGTGGGCACGGATCATCGCTGTCAAGCATGATTGTGTTGTCCTTGCTACTAGCCAGATCAGCGCCGATGGAGAGAACCTTGCCTACCCTACCCTCGGAATGTTGAAGGACAGCAAGACCGGCAAGCAAGGTGCTGCGGACTTCATCCTCACCATCGGGTATAATCAGGACTTCCCCCTCACCCGTTACCTTGGCCTGACCAAGAACAAGCTGGCCCGCGTAGGCGGCAACAAACAGCTACGGGCAGAGACGAACTTCGACGGCAATCGCGGGCGGTACAATTCGCCCAACGAGCTTACAGGAGCAGTGTAATCACCAACGTTACCAGCACGAGCCGCGAGGCTTATGCAGACATTAAAGACAAGCTGCCGACCATGCACGAACGGGTGATGTCGGTGTTCAAACAGGACTTAACCCGCACCCGCGCTGAGATCGCCGCGCACCTCAACCTGCCAACCGCATCGGTGGCAGGCCGCGTCAACGAGCTTATCAAGAAAGGGCGCCTGCGGGTGTTTGGCACCATCAACTGTACGGTGTCCGGCAAGAAGGTACAAGGTCTGTGCCGTCGCTGAGACGATACCGCGTCAGGTACGGGGGCCTTCGCTATCAGGCCCAGTATAAGGGGTGGTTCGGGTGGAAGAACCTTCCATGGAAGCACCTTGGCGGGAATGACCTCACCGGGCCAATCATCTGCTTCTCTGGTTACGCCAACAGCACAGCTAGACTGGCCGACGCTATTGCGATCATCGAGTACGACCGCCGCTACCGGCATCCCGTAGGACACATGGAGGTAATCGCATGACCTATACCGTATGGGACATTGAAACCACCATCCGCACCAGCTTCAAACGAAAGGCTAACCCCTTTGACCCTGCCAACTTCGTCGTCATGTCGGGCTATCGCCGCGAAGGGGGTCCCGTTGTCGGAGACTACTTCGGACGAAGGGGTGCTGGTGACGGCTCCGGGCTACCCGGTGATTGGTTCACAAAACTACTGGAGGATACCTCTGTACTCGTCGGCGCGAACATCAAGTTCGACATCCTTTACGCCCTGCGGGAGCCTCACAACCTAGAGGCATGGATGGCCTTTGTCGCCAACGGCGGCACGGTCTGGGACATCCAGCTTGCTGAGTATCTGCTGGAAGGCATGGACCAAGCCAACCAGATGCTGAGCATGGACGAAATGGCCCCGCGCTACGGCGGCAACCTCAAGTTCGATGAGGTGAAGGCCCTGTGGCAGGAAGGCGTCTGCACCGCCGACATCGACCCCGGCCTACTGCGGCGTTACCTCTGCGGTACCGACGATGAGCACGGGGACATCGGCAACACCGAATTGATCTACCTCGCCCAACGGGATCGGGCGGAAGCCTGCGGCCAGATGCGCTCCATCCAGATGAACATGGGCAGCTTGCTCTGCACCATCGAAATGGAACGCAACGGCATGGCGATTGACGTGGAGCTTGGCCGTAAGCAGGCCGATGAGCTTGCCACGAAGATCGCTGAGCTTAGCGTCGAGCTTGCCCAGCATCTGCCCGCTGACCTCCCGTTTGATTTTAACTGGAACAGCGGGACGCAGAAGTCCGCCATCATCTTCGGCGGCACCGTCAAGTATAAGAAGTGGCTACCGCACCTGACCGAAGATGGGCAGATGCAGTACGCCATGAAGGACGAAGAACATTACGTCCTTGTGGATGGTAGCACGGTGAGCGTGGAGGTGGCGAAGGCTGACCTTGAGGCGTATTTCGGTCGCATATTCGTTTACAAGAGCGGCAAGAACGACGGGGAGTTCAAGACCAAGAAGGTGAAGGTACCCAACCTTGATAAGCCCAAGGGGGCCATCCAAGACGTACCCTATACCTTCCCCCGCATCACGGAACCAAGCCCCCGATGGGCTGGGGCCACTGAGGGGGTATGGTCCACCAGTGCGGAGGTTATCGAGGCGCTAGGCAACAGGGACATCCCGTTCCTCAAGAGCCTCAGCAAGGTAGCCGCCCTCACCAAGGACCTTGGCACCTACTACATCGTGGAGGACCCGAAGAAGCCGGGTGAGTTTAAGGGGATGCTGACGCTGGTACAGGCCAGCGGGATCATCCACCACATGCTCAACCACACCAGCACGGTAACGGCGCGGTTCAGCAGCAGTAACCCCAACCTCCAGAACATCCCGAAGGAGGGGAAGTCTGTTGTCAAAAGCGTGTTCATCAGCCGCTTTGGCAAGGACGGCAAGATCGTCCAGTCTGACTTCAAGAGCTTGGAAGTTTACATCCAAGCTATCCTTACCAAGTGCCAGCAGCTTATCCGAGATTTGCAGGACGGTCTGGACATGCACTGTGTGCGTGTCGGCCAAACCTTCAACATCAGCTATGATGAGGCGGTTCGCCTCTGTAAAACGGAGAAGCTGCCGGAATGGGACGCCCGCCGAACAGATGCCAAGGGGTTCAGCTTCCAGCGCGCCTATGGTGCCGGGGCCAACACCATCCACGAGAACACCGGGATCGCCATTGACGTTATCAATGACCTGATCGTCGCTGAGAACGCACGGTACCCGGAGATTGAGAAGTTCTTTGCCAAGCTGACTGAGGACATCAAGGCAGGCAGCAAGGCAACGGGCATCCACTTCCAGCATCCGCAGATACCGGGGCTGGACTGCAACCCGCGAGTGGGCACGTACCGCACACCGGACGGGAAGCTGTACAAATGGCGCGAGAGTGCGGCCCCTGAGTGGATCGCCAAGAAGGCAGGCAACCGCCCCACATCGTTTAGCCCCACGGAAATCAAGAACTACCCTGTGCAGGGTGGCGGCGGTGAGTGGGCCAAGGCTGCAATGTGGCTGGTCATCCGCGTGTACTATAAGATGAAGAACTGGAAGGGCCTCGCCCTGCTGGTCAATCAGGTACACGACGCGCTCTACGTGGATGCTGCCAATGATGTTGCCCTTGAGGCAGCCGCAGCGCTCCATGCTGCCATGGAAGAAGCAAGTACCTTCATGGAATACTACTTCAACTGGACAGTCCCGGTACCCGTACCGACCGATACAGAGTGGGGAGCCAACATGATGGAGCATACCCACATGCCCGACAACTTCAAGGATAGGGTCCGCATCTGGCGGGCATCCATCCGCAAGAACTTCATCGACAATTATCATCCCAGCTTTGAGCCAGCGCTCAAGCTTGCGGCATAAGGAGATACACATGAGCTTCGACGTACAAGCAGCCATTGCAGCAGCAGCGGCCCAAGGCCCCAACATGACGGAAGCCGTCTCCGGTGGCGGCGAGCGGGAGCTTCCCGCAGCGGGGCTGGTTCGCCTGCGGCTGGTTCGCTACCTTGAGATCGGCAAGCATATCGACAAGGATATGCAGGGCAAAGAGAAGATCGTGGATCAGGTCGTCCTGACATGGGAACTCAGCGGCCCCAAGCATCCGCCCATGGACATCAACGGGGTTAAGACGCCCATGACCATGGACATCTACATGACGCTGAGCCTCAACGAGAAGGCCAACTTCTTCAAGCTGTTCAAGCGCCTCAACTATGATGGGCAGGCCACGCACTTCGCCCAGCTTCTGGGCAAGGACTTCCTCGGCACCATCGTCCACGTCGAGAAGGGCGAAGGCGCTGACAAGCGCACCTATGCTAACCTCAAGGATGAAAGCGGCTTCACCATCCGCCCGCCGTACATCGTCACCGTCAACGAGGAGACTGGCGAGGAAGGCCAGAAGCGCATCAACGCTGAGCCTGCCCTGTCCCCGCTCAAATGCTTCCTGTGGAACTTCTCCAGCAAGGAAATGTGGGACAGCCTGTTCATCGACGGCAAATGGGACGACAAGAAGGACAAGGACGGCAAGGTCGTCAAGGAGGGTGCCAGCAAGAACTACTGGCAGAACAAGATCAAGTCGGCGGTCAACTTCAACGACAGCCCGCTGGCGGCGATCTTGGGTGCCGGTGGCGAACCGGACCTCCCCGGTGCGGAAACCCCGGATCGCGCTGCCAATGACGAAGACCCGCTGGCGAGTGCTGCCTAATGGATAATTACACCGCCACCATCACCATTAGTAGCCTGCAACTCATCAACGCCGGGTTCTGGTTGGGCTTAGGCTTCACCATTGTTAAGTCGCTATCCGGCCTTCTGGATGCCGTCATAAACTACGGCGAGGCCCGGTGGAAGCTATACCGCGCCAAGCGGGCACACGCCAAGGCTGTGAAGGAAGCCGTTGTATGAGTCCCACACCAGCACCCGGCTCACCCGAAGCGCCGTTCATTACCGACTGTTCTTCCGAAGAGTGGGTTGAATACCACTACGAGGGTGACAAGAAGCACCGCATCGTCAACCCTGTCGAGCGCCACATATTCATGGGCAAGAGCGGCTGGACGCAGCGTGTCATTGACGGTGCCGGTGTTACCCACCGGCCCACACCGGGATGGCTCGCCATGTCATGGAAGCCCAAGCCGGGGCAGCCAGCCTACGTTGCGTAATAGCCCACTCCACGACCTGTAATCGCAATCGCAACGGGAGGCCCTGCTTAATCGCGGGGCCTTTCTCATTTGAGGAGACGCATATGTACGAGGAAGCAATCGCAGCAGCCGCTGCCGCAGCCCCTACCATGATCCCGCCAGCGGTAGTTGTCCCCGGCCTCGAACTGCATGTGGACGGGGATTACCTCGCCTATTACGCAGCAGGCAACGACGAAACCACCGCAGGCGAAAGCCGCTTGAACGCCATCAACTTGCTGGACGCCTTCCGCGCCGCAACTGGTGCCACCAAGATCATTGTCCACAACACCGCCAAGGGTTGCCAGAAGGGCGAACGCTATCTCATTGCCACCGTCAAGCCCTATCAGGGGCAGCGGGACACGGGCCGAAAGCCCAAGAACCACGGGTACCTACAGGACTGGCTCATGTCCTACGAAGGGCCACTGTTCCGCACTAAGAATTGGGCCACCCGTGAAGCCGACGATGGTATTGCTGCTTGCGCTCATTATGCTGTGGGCCGCAATCCGGGCTACATCGCCATTGCCACCGCAGACAAGGACCTTCGGATGCTTCCCGGTCTGCACATCGACTGGCTCAAGCGCAACCTAGTCCGGGTCATGCCGGGTGCCTATGATGTCGTCGGGCCAGAGATCGAGAAGATCAAGGCAGGCGTTGTCATCAAGGAACGCGGCAAACAGTACGGTCTCAAGTTCTTCTTCATGCAGTTGCTCATGGGGGACACTGCGGACAACTGCCCCGGCTTGCCGGAGTACCGTAGCTACAACGCCAAGAGCGAGACGACTTACAAGAAGCTGGGCGAGAAGACCGCCTATGACTTGCTGGATGACTGCCCTGACATTCTTTCGGCTGTCAACCAAGTCTGCGACCTGTACTTCGAGAACTACCACCGCGAGCAGCGCTGGGCCGCACGGCGCGGCGACGGCTTCACCGAGTGGGCTGACCGCTTGGCGGAGCAGGCTGCTCTCATGTGGATGCGGTTGGATAATGCCGCGTCCGTATCGGACTTTGCCACCCACAAGGGGCACAGCCGCATCCCTTGGCCGCAGGAGGTGCTTGCGGCTGCACAACGACTAGAGGAACGAGTAAAACTTGCAAGGCAGGCGCTTAACCACACGGGAAGTAACGACGATCCGCTCTGCGCAGATAGGGCAGCAGCGTAACCTCTGTGGCATCTGCCAGCGTCCGATTAAGGACAAGGCTCCCAACGACCCTGTTCTCGACCATTGCCACAGCAGCGGCGCTGTGCGCGGCACCCTGCATCGCTCATGCAATTCCCTGCTGGGCAAGGTCGAGAACAACTCTGCTCGCTTCGGGGTAAGGTCCCTGCCTGAGTTCCTGCATGGGGCTGCGGCGTACCTCCAGAAGCATAGCACGAACATTACCGGCCTCATCCACCCGACCCACAAGACGGATGATGAGAAAAGGCTGGCCCGTAACAAGAAGGCAGTCGCCAAGCGCGCTGCCGCGAAGAAGGCATAGACCATAGCACCACCGATTAAGCCTCGGCCCTTCTCCCAAGAGGAGATTGCCAAGGCAGTGAATGAAGCTGGTGGCAACATCAGCAAGGCGGCTCGCGCCCTGACCGCAATGGGCAGGTGTGACGTGAACCACCAGTTGTTGCGCCGCTGGATCAGCCAGATGGACCATACCGACCTCAGCGACGGTTACGACCGGGCCAAGGAAGTTGCCCGCAGCCGTAACGCGATGGTCGAGAACAACCGCCTCCGCGCCGACAATCGGGCGCTGGTGGACGCCATAGGCCACAAGGAAGCGTTCCTCGACAGCGTACAGCGGATGCTGTCCGATCTACCGGAACGGCCTCCCGTGGACTTCAAACCCTTCATCGGCGGGCAGGTAGGCAAGCCGGTAACGGTGGAAGTCCTGCTGTCCGACCTCCAGATTGGCAAGCTCAGCCCCGGCTACAACACGCTGGTTGCCCGCAAGCGCCTGTTTGAGTTCGGCAAGTCCGTCCTGTTCCAGATCGAACAGAAGGCCAGCGTCGGCTACCGCGTTGAGCGCATCGTGCTCGCCCTGCTGGGTGACATCATCGAAAGCGACAAGAAGCACAAGAACAGTGCCCGCGCTACCGACACGGGGACCGCAGAGCAAATCTTCGATGCGACCCTTGGTATCTTCGAGTTCGTGATTGAACCGATTGCCCGCCTCGGCATCCGGCTGGATGTCGTGGGTATCACCGGCAACCACGACTGGGACGACCACGGCCTCAACATGTTCCAACCCGGTAAGCAGCAGCTTAGCTGGCCGATGTACAAGAGCCTTGAGCTTATCACGGACAAGGCCGGGTACGAGAATGTCCGGTGGACTGTCCCTGAGGGCAGCTATGCCGTGCTGGATTTCTACGGGCAGCACTGCCTGTACGAGCACGGCGTCGGCGTTGCCGTCAGTGAGTCAGCAATGAAGGCCCACAAGATTAAGCGCTCTGAGCAGGAGAAGAAGCACCTCACCTATTTCCGCATGGGTGACAAGCACACCGTCACCAGCTTCAACGCTGGGCAGATGGTAGTGAACGGCGCGTTCTTCGGGGCCACCGCTGGCGGCACGGAATACAGCGGCATCGCGGGTTACTCCTCCGTCCCTGCCCAGTGGATGGGCTTCCACGTAGCTCGCAACGACAATCGCCTGTCGCTCTACGACAGCTTCACAATTCAACTGGACCATATCAGCGAATGAGCGGATGCAACCTGCGCGGCACCTGCCGCCCGTGCAAAGAAGCCCCGGATTGTAAATACGGGTACGGCCCCGGCGAAAGCCCGCGCAGCACAAGCAAGGAACCTACCGGAAAGCTGGTACAGACAGAGGAGGGGCCGCGATACGTTTTCCCCTCCGAGCCTGACACCACCGGCCACACGGAGCTTTCCGCACCGGAACCACAGAAGGAAGCCCCAGAGAAGTCCCCGCTCGATACCCAAGTGGGCGGCGACCACTACAGGAGCAAGGGTATCCAGCCCGTCGAGTACGCCCACGCCAACAAGCTGGGCTTCTTTGAAGGCAGCGTCGTCAAGTATGTAACCCGCTGGCGGGACAAGGGCGGCATAGCTGACCTTGAGAAGGCCCGACATTTCCTCGCAATACTTATCGAACTGGAGACAAGAAATGGCTGATTACATTATCCAGAAGGCTGTCAACATGGATGCGGTCAAGAAGACGCATCGCAAGACCTTGGAGGAATATGCCCGCACTTACGAAGCCCAGCACAAGTACGATGGCTGCTGCGGCATCATCACGCTGGGCCACGATGGCACCTCCCTGTGCCAGTCCCGCACCGGCGAGGTTTACCCGTCGCTCGATTTGGTGGCGTCCGAGCTTCACCACGCGCTGAAAGAGCAGATCGGCACCCATGAGGGGCTGGTGCTCATCGGTGAGGCGTGGTGGCCCGGAAAGGACCAGTTCAGCGCGATCAGCGGGGAGTTCCGCCGACTGGTTCCCAGCCGCAACCTGCACTTCGTCATCAATGACGTGCTGACCACGGCGGAGTTCGAGGCCGGGAAATCCTATTCGGTCTATATGGCCCGCATGGACCGCCTCAGGGACGCAAAGCTCCCGGAACGGGCATCGATCGCCACGCGCTACGAACCCGGCTCCTACGGGTGCCCGCAGGCGCTCTGCAATGAGCTTGTGGAAATGGGCGGCTTCGACGGGCTGATCCTGAAAGACCCGTTCGGCCTGTGGGAGCGCGGGCGCGGCACCACCGGGGAAATCGTGAAGATCAAGCGGGTGCTGTCCTACGACCTCCGGGTGGTCAACTACGAACCCGGCAAGGGCAAGCACGAGGGCAAAATGGGAGCGCTGGTGGTGCAGTTCGGTGACAAGCTGCTGCGCGTCGGGACGGGCTTCACGGACGATCAGCGCGAGAACCACCAGCAGTTTGAAGGCGCGATCATCGAAGTGGAAGCCATGGACCTCAGCAGCGAGGGGCTGTTGCGGGAGCCGCGCTTCAAGGGCGTCCGCCTGGACAAGATCGAACCGGATGCCATTGCCGCTTGAAACTATTCACCAAGCGTAAGGACGGCGGTACAGAGAGCACCGTCACCGGCTACTGGCTGGTAGAGATCAAGTCCCTGTTCTCCATATGCCTGCTGCGATTTGACGGCCGCAGCCGGGAAGCGTTCCATACCCACGCCTTCAACTGCTTTAGCTGGGTACTACGCGGCGAGCTATTCGAGACGTTCTTGGATGGCCGCACGGTCACGCACCGGGCCAGCCTCGTACCCTTCATCACCAAGCGCAGCGACTTCCACAAGGTGTCCTCTCCCGAAGGCACCTCGTGGGTACTCAGCTTTCGTGGGCCATGGTGCCGCTACTGGAAGGAGTACCTGCCCGCTGCACGTAAGCACATCACCCTTACCCACGGCAGGGCCGTGATAGCATAACCAAGGACTAAGTTGCTTACCCAAGTAGAACTCGAACAAGAAATGTATGCGTTTGGCCGCGCCCGCTCCGAGCGGATGATGGCCCGGAATGAAGAAGACGGCAGGGCCAATAGTAACCCTTACGCTCAAGCAGTGTACCGCCGCTTTGTTTTGCCTCTCGCTGAGATTATTCGCGAGGATGTATCGAATAAGAAACCCGGACGGCGCAAGGCGCATACTGTTCTACTTGGCCCCATGGACCCAGAGGCAGTCGCCTTCCTTGCCGTCCGCAACACCCTCAATGCCCTGCTGCACGGTAGCGTGTCCACCATGCCGGGGCGAGAGATAACGCAGGCTGCGGCCCGGTCAGTCATGACCGTGGTTGGCCGCGCCGTCTATCATGAGCTTCTGCTGAGCCTCTTTGCTGAGGCATCGCCTGACCTGTTCTACACCCTGACATACGACTTGGGCCGCAGGATGTCCAAGAGCGAGCGCCACCGCATGACCGTGTTCAAGATGCAGGCCAAGGAGCACGGCGTCCCCGTCCCTGAGTGGGGCGCTGGCGGGGTGCAGCAGATCGGCGCGTATCTGTTGGATCAGCTTGAGGCGCTGGGTATGTTGGAAATGCACCGGAACACGGTAGTTGCCGCCCGCGCCAGCCAAGTCCGTAACACGGTGGAGGTTCGCCTGTCTCCCGCGCTGCTCGACCTCATCAACGAGGTGAAGGGCCACATCATGGAGACGACGCCCTACTACCTACCCTGCGTCGAGCCGCCGAAGGACTGGACGGCAGTGGACAACGGCGGCTTCCACACCAAGGAAATGCGACGGCTCCACCCGTTCGCGGTACGCAGCCATGGCGGGTGGTCCGAGTTTGAGGAGCACGACATGAGCACCCCGCTTGCGGCGATCAACGCTTTGCAGGCGGTACCATGGAAGATCAACGGGGATATGCTGGACACCATCCGGCTAGTCGCCAAGCACTTCGACATGGAGGAGGTACTGTCTCAGGCAGAGTGCCCCTCCCCTGATAAGCCGGACTGGCTCATAGGCGACATGAAGATCGCAGATATGTCACCCGGCCAAGCTGAGGAGTTCGTACACTGGAAACGACAGAAGGCCGAATGGTTCACGCAGATGAAGCTAAGGGGGACCAAGTACGGGCGGTTCTACACTGCGACCACTGTGGCCGACAAGTTCAGGCAGTTCCCCGCGATCTACTTCGTTTACTTCGCGGACTTCCGTGGACGCTTGTATGCACAGACTACGGGTGTGTCGCCGCAGGGGTCCGACATGCAGAAAGCACTCCTGCACTTCGCGACCGGGAAGCCACTGGACACGGTGGAGGCAGAACGCTGGTTCTGTATTCACGGCGCGAACAAGTGGGGCTACGACAAGGCGAGCTTGGATGACCGCGTTAAGTGGGCTGATGACCACCACCAGCAGCTTATGTCTTTCGCGGATGATCCTGTTGCAAACAGTGGTTGGACTGAGGCCGACTCTCCTCTCCAGTTCTTGGCGTGGGTACTCGAATATGCGGCGTGGAGAAAGTCGCCTCATGACTTCATTAGCCGCATCCCGGTTGGCATGGACGGAAGCTGTAACGGGCTGCAAAACTTCAGCGCAATGCTGCGTGACGAGGTGGGCGGCAAGGCAACCAACCTAGTCCCTGCCCTGCTGCCCAACGACATTTACCAGATGGTGGCGGACGTTACCGCCCACAAGCTGCGGCAGGTTGCGCCTGTCGAGGCACCGGCCCCAGATGGCACAGAGGAAACCGATAAGGCTATCCTCCGCATCAACAACGAGAATAGCTACCGCCTCAAGTGGCTCAAGCACGGGATCAACCGGACGCTGGTGAAGCGTAGCGTTATGACCCTGCCCTACGGCTCCACCCGCTTCTCCTGCGCCGACTTCATCGTTGATGACTATCTCAAGTTCGGGAAGGCCCCGGAGTTTGAGAAGATCGAGTATGGCAATGCCGCTCGCTACCTCAGCCACTTCGTCTGGGACGCCATCGCTGACGTGGTGGTGAAGGCCCGCGAGGCGATGGTGTGGTTGCAGGACGCCAGCCGGAAGATCATGAAAGACGGGACCGGCTGCATCCGCTGGGTGACGCCTTCCGGCTTCCCGGTAGCCCAGTATTACCAAGAGCAGGAAGTCCACCGGATCAACACCAAGCTCTGCGGCAACGCCAAGATCAGGGTGAACACCGATACGGCCACCCCGGACAAGCCCCGGCACCGCAACGGTATCGCGCCCAACTTCATCCACAGCATGGACGCCAGCCATCTAGCGCTGGTGACAGTGGCAGCCGCCGCAATGGGTATGATGCTGGCGATGATCCATGACGACTACGGTACACACGCCGCTGACGCTGGTAAGCTATACCGTGTCATCCGCGAGGTTTTCGTCGCCATGTACGAGAACAACGACCCGCTCAGCGACTTTGCAACCAAGTACGACCTCAGCAATCCTCCAGATCGCGGGCATCTGGACCTTAGGGCTGTGCTCCAATCCCAATACTTCTTCTCGTGAATTGAATTGGGACCGTATAGCACAAGGAGCATCTATTAGCCCATGGATAAACCCACTGAAATAGCAAGGCTTCATAAATCTCAATATGAAAAGTTGGAGCAGATGATGCCCAAGCCTTCCATATCCGAGAAGAGTACAGAGTTACAAGCAGGGTACCTCCTTGGTATCCAGCATGTCTTGAAAGTCCTGCGTGATGGTTGGACCATCGGAGCGTAGGGTAGAGAGATCAGATTACGACATCATAAGACAAGCACTAAGCTCCTCACTAGAGAGAGCCAAGGCTAAGTCCGCCAAGGCATGGCTGCATACCGTAGATATGGATTGCGTCATGGGCATGGTGTACAACCGAGATACTTCGCACATTGTTGACGGGTATCTGGTTGTTTATGATGTCGTAACACCAGAATACACAACAGCATCCTTCCTTGAGGAGGTGCTAGTGTGCCGGTTGAGTAGAGGTGGCCGCTTCGGCAGTGTCACCTCATTCTTATGCCGCAAGGCAGAGGAGGCCGGTTGCGTTATTGTTGGCGCAGGTACAGCATTGGCATGGGATGATAATGCTCTGGCCTCCTTATACATTAGGGAGGGCTTCACCATAGAAGCGACATCACTTGTTAAGGTACTATAATGGGCGGTCTATTCGGCGGCGGTAAGAAGGCTGCACGGATCACCGCTGCGGCCACACTCAAGTCTGCCGAAATGCAGGCAGCTAACGATAGGCTTGTTGCTCAAGCATCGCAGAACTCCATGGAAACCATGCTGGCGCAGTCGGTCGCATCCGACAAGGCCGCTGAACTGCTGTCCGTGCCGCAAGGCCAGATCGACGTGCAGCTAGGTGCCAGCACCGACGCCCCGACAGTGGATGAGGCTACTGGCAAGCGGCGCACCGTCCGCCAGAAGTACACGCCAACTCGAAACAAAGGGACCCAGCTTTAATGGGCAAGATTATGACGCGGCTCGCCGACAAGATACGGGCCAACGCCGCGACCCTACCCACCGCCCAGACCAGCAAGCCCAAAGCGTGGAACGGGGTAAGGGCGGCCCTCCAGAACGCCCAGATGACGAAGAAGCAGGTCGGGGCCAACATTAAGGAATGAGCATTGGCTAACGCGGGTAACGCGAGAGGCCGATGGAATCAACTGAACAGCGCAAGGCAGGGCTTCATAAAGCGCTGCATTAATTACGCTAGGTACACCCTGCCTAAGATTTGTGAGCCTGATAACTACGATCAGAACAGCCAAGAGCTTGCCCACGACTATCAGGCAGTGGGTGCGCAGGTGAGCAACCATCTGGCTAACAAGATCATGCTCGCGCAGTTCGCTCCATCCCGCCCGTTCTTCCGTCTGGATGCAACGCCGGAAATGGCGGCACAGATCAAAGAGCTTAAAGCCCCAGAAGCTGAGATTGCCAATATGCTTGCCCAAGGCGAGCAGGAGGCAGTCAAGCAATTGGACAAGCTGGCCCTTCGACCTAAGCTGTACGAAGCTATCAAGCACCTAATCATTACTGGCAACGTCCTTGTCTGTTTGGACGAAACCCTGCGCGTCATCGGCATCAAGAAGTATGTCGTCCGCCGCTCAATCTCTGGCAAGCTACTGGAGCTAATCCTAGCCGATGAAGTTGTCTTCGATGAGCTAGGCCATGACGTGCAGGATGCTGTTGATCGACGGCGCTACCGCCCGGATACCAAGGTCACGCTCTTTAAGTGGATCAGGCGTAACTCGGCGGGTGACTACACACTAACCCAATGGCTGGACAATAACCAGCTTCCGGCGGAGTTCAACGGCAAGTGGCCTGAGGATAAACTACCATACCGGGTTATCACTTGGGACCTCGCAGACGGCCAGCACTATGGTACCGGGCTAGTCGAGGATTACAGCCGTGACTTCGCAGGCCTGTCCGCCCTCTCCCTATCGCAGGTACAGGGCGCGATCCTAGCGTCTGAGTTCCGCTGGCTGGTGAACCCGGCTGGCATGACTAAGCCTGAGGACTTCGAGAATAGCGAGAATGGGGCAGCCATCCCCGGCAACGAGGGCGACATCACCTTGGTCCAGTCCGGTAAATCCGGAGACCTCCAGATTACCATGTCGATGGCCGCTGAGTACGTCAATCGTATCGGCAAGGGCTTCCTCCTGGGATCGGATGTTGTCCGTGACGCAGAGCGCGTCACCGCTGAGGAAATCCGGCTTGTTGCTAACGAACTGGAGACGGCCCTTGGTGGCGCGTACAGCCGCATGGCTGCTGACTTCCAGATGCCGCTCGCCGTGTGGCTCCTCGCCAAGATCAAGATCGGCACTGGCCCCACCAGCTTTGAACCAACGGTTGTCACCGGCCTAGACGCGCTGAGCCGCAACGGGGACCTCGAAAACCTCAAGCTCTGGTTGAGCGACATGGCTGCACTACAGGGGCTTCCCCCGGAGTTGCTGGCCCGGTTGCAGTTGGACAACATTTCGGCGGACCTCGCCACCGCACGGCGCATCCCCACCGCCAAGTATATCAAACCCCCTGAGCAGATCGCGCAGGAGCAAGCTGACGCACAGGAGCAGGCCACACAAGCCGCTGCCGCCCAGTCTGCCCTCGACGCCAGTGCTAGACAAGGACGACCTACCGAATGACAGTTGAAACGGTGGCACCCGCCGCCGAAACCGTTGTGGCACCTGTTGCCGCAGCGCCCGTTGTTGCGCCTGCCGTCGCCGCTGCCGTTGAGGCCACCCCGCCTGTAACGCCCCCGGTGACGCCGCCCGCCCCTGTTACTCCTCCCGTTACCCCGGCACCCGTTGGGGACAGCATCGAAATCGTGACCTACGAGCCTACGGGCGATCCGGGCCTCGACATCGCTTTGGAGTTCGTGGGCAAGCTGGGCTACCGCACGGACAGCCCTGCGATGCAGGCCGCTATGAACGGGGATTACACCCTGATCGAGGCAGAGCTTGCCGCACTGGGTCCGAAGGCCGCAGGCTGGGAGCGCCACGTTGCGCTTGCCAAGGCTGCCGACGAACGGGCTGCGCGGGCTGCTGCTGATACCAAGGTCGCTACGGACAACGCCTGTGAAAAGGCTGTCGGCGGCAAGGAACAATGGGCTGCTATCCAGACGTGGGCCGTCGCCAATGCCTCTGCGGAGGAGAAGGCTGCGATCAACGCCATGTTCGACCTCGGCCCGATTGCTGCCCGCATGGCTGCTATCGCTATGAGCCAAGCATACAGGTCCGCACCGGGTACCGTGATTACTCCCAAGGACCCCCTTCGTGATGTGGCTGGCTCTGTCCCCGCCACAGGCGCGCTCTCGAAACGCGAATACACCCAAGCTGTCCAGCAACTGCGGCAGTCCATGGGACGCAAGTTCGAGACTTCACAAGAATATGCGGACCTCCGCGCCCGTCACGCTGCGTATCGCGGCTAATTAGGAACAGAATACCTTAATGCCTTTGTTTGATGACGCGGGTAACATCCCCGTCGCACAGATTACCCGTCCCGGCCAGCTTGACCAGACGGGCGACATCAACGCCACCGCAGTTACCGAATACGGCGCGGCAGTTGAACACACGATTGAACGCAAGTCGAAGCTGCACGGCTTCATCCCGGTTCGCAGCGTTCGCGGTACCAACAAGATCGGCTCGTTCGGCTTCGGTGAGAGCACCGTGCAGAAGCTGGTGGTTGGTGAGGCGCCTCCGGCGACCAAGAACGACGTTGGCAAGAACACGCTGACCGTCGACACGGTTATCCTCCAGCGCCACGCTATCCCGATGCTGGAAGACTTCCAGACCTCTTACGATGCCCGTACCGAACTGGGCGTGGAAGATGGCCGCGCCATGGCGAAGTTCATCGACCAGTCCTACTTCATTCAGGCAGCGAAGGCGGCGAACCTTGGCGACAGCGCCTATTCCAACGTGGCCGACAAGCCCGCTGGCTTCAAGGGCGGTTCCAAGATCACGCTGAGCGCATCCGGCGATGCCACCGATCCGGCGAAGCTGTACGCGGCGATCCGCGACCTGTGCGTCCTTTTTGAGGCCAAGGACGTGGTTCCCTCGGAAGATGACATCATGGTCGCCTTCCGCCCGCAGCAGTTCTACGCCTTGCAGGACGCAGAGCAGATCATCAACGGCACCTACGTTACCGCCAGCGGTACCCGCATGGAAGGCGTCCCGATCTTCAAGGCGTTCGGCTGCCCGGTCGTGTCCACCAACAACCTGCCTTCGGGCGTCATCAGCGGACACCACCTGTCCAACGCGGACAACGGCAATGCCTATGACGGCGACTTCACCAAGCTGCTGGCTGTGGCCCTCTCGGCCAAGGCGCTGCTGGCCGGTGAGACGATCCCGCTGGAGCATAAGCTGTGGTGGAGCGATATGTACAAGACCCACTTCGTTGACAGCCACTGCGCCTACGGCGTGACGGTTGACCGCGCTGAATATGCCGGTGCGATCTACCTCCCCTAAGCCTTACGGCTAACCCAATGGCCCCGCCCTTCCTTAACTGGAGAGGCGGGGCTTTTCGCGTTTGGATCATAGATGACCTTTTTGTCGAAGCTGGATGTCGTCAACGACATGCTGGCCTCCCTTGGCGAAAGCCCTATCAACGACCTGTCCACTGGGCATCCCATGGCTGCAACGGGGCAGCGCCTGCTGAACCAAGCGGGTGTCCGTGAGCAGTCCAAATCGTGGTGGTTCAACAAGGAACTTGTCACCCTCTCCCCTGACGGCACCGGCACGATCTACGTGCCCACGGACACGCTTCGGGTGGACCCTCAAGATGAATCTCAGGCGTTCGTCCAGCGGGGCCGTAGGCTCTACAACCCGTTCGCTGCCGCCTCCGTGGACAAGTATGTGTTCACGTCGCCGGTACGATGCTGGCTAGTCCGCCTTGTCCCCTTTGAAGACCTTCCCGCGCCTGCGCAGAACCTTGTGTCCTTCGCGGCCCAGATGGACTTCTCCAAGGCTTATGACGGCGACCCGGCTAAATACGCCGCCCTCAAGCTGTCCTACACGGACGCCTACACCACCCTGATGGCGGACCATATCCGCAACCAGAACAGCAACCTGCTGCGCCGCCGCTCTGTTGGCTACGCCGCCGTGCCGTTCAACAACTACGGTATCATCCAGTAATGACTAAGATCGCAGGCTCCTATGAGAGCGTCGTGCGAGGGGTATCTGAGCAGGTTCCGCAGGACCGGCGATCCGGTCAACACACCGCCCAGATCAACATGGTGAGCGATCCTGTGCGCGGCTTGGCCCGCAGGCACGGTTCCGTTATGCAGAGCGAGACTGTTCTGCCTATAGCCAATGTCCTTTACCCCTCCCTTATCTCCGATACGGCCAACCACAAGACCCTGCCCTTCAAGGTAGAGGGCGTGGAATACGACCTGATTTACCGCTCCGCGCCGGATTACTTCGCCGTGGGCAAACCCGGCTTCGCTTTCTGCAACAGCCCTGCCACCAACACCTTTGTGCCTATTGTTTACAATACGGGCGATGCGACTCTCAACGAGCTTATTGCGGGCGGCGTATCCGCAGGCGTCAACGTTGGTCGGTTCATCTACCTAGCTGGTAACATAATCACCCCCACCTTCACGGCGAGCAGCCCTTGGGCAGCTACGGACAACCAGCAGAAGTATGTCGGCTGGGTCCGGGGAGGTGCTTACAGCCGCACGTTCAAGCTGATCCTGACGCGACCCGACGGTAGCAAGGTGACGGCCAGCTACAAGACTGTAAGCTCCAGCTACCCAAACCTGCTAAACACCTCGGACCTTCTGGCCTCCGACGCAGAGTATCAAAAGAAGGTCAATGACCGGGTTAACGCCTACAACGGCGAAGTCACCAAATGGATCGGTACGGCGGCGGCGGACATCACCCCTGAGAACATCGCGCAGAAACTCGCGGAAGACCTAGTAGCACAGGGCGTCACTGGTGTGAGCTACACCGGAGGAACCGTAACTGTCTTTAACTCAGCGTTCAGTGAGATTGCTGGGGATGATGGTGGCGACGGTACTCTCATCCACGCTGTTGGCAACGAACTTAAGGCAGTCGATCTTGTCTCGACAATCCACTGGGTTGGCAAGATAGTCCGCATCGCGCCCAAGGCTGACGGCGCAGAAGCCATCTACCTACGCGCTGAGCCAAAGGACAAGGTGAGCACCGGCATTACCGAAGTGGTCTGGCGGGAGTGTGCCGGTAAGGTCATGCAGCCTGACAAGGTGTTCATCATGGGCACCGTGATTGACGGGACCCTCTACTTGGCCTCTACCGCTGCGGCGCTGTCCACCCTCACCGGGCTGGAGGTGCCGGGATTTGCCGTCAACGAGGTAGGCGACGACCTCTCCTGTCCGCTGCCCGAACTGTTCGGCAAGAAGATCACCTACCTCGGCCTATTTCAGGATCGGCTCGTGATCGGTGCTGGCGGCACCATCCTCATGTCCCGCAACGGGGACTACCTTAACTGGTTCCGCAAGAGCGTCACCACCATCATCGACACGGACCCTTGCGAGGGTTACGCCCTTGGTGCTGAGGATGACACGATCCGGTACTCAACGATCTATGATCGCAACCTCGTCCTCTATGGCGAGAAGAACCAGTACATCATCAGTGGCCGTCAGCCCGTTGTCCCCAATGGGTTCAGCATCATGACCGGCACCGCGTTTGAGGATGCAGTGGACGCGGCCCCCAAGGCCAGCGGCAACTACGTGTTCTACGCCCGCCATAGCGGCGAGGCAGGCCGCGAGATTACGGGCCTCCATCAGGTACAACCTGGCATCGTCGCGGAAAGCCCGGAGAGCTACGACACGTCCGAAGGGCTGGACACCTACATCCAAGGCACCCCCGTTGAGATTGTCGCCATGACGGCCCCTAACGTGGTGCTTCTGCGGACTGCCACACAGCGCAACAGCCTCTATACCTACAGCTACCTCGACAAGGCCAATGGCTCCGAGCGCATTACGGATAGTTGGTCACGCTGGGACTGGGACCCTGCTGTCGGCTCCATCGTCGGCATCAGCAAATATAAGGGCGGCATCCTAGTCTATCTCCTCAGGACGGGTAAGGACCCGGCTGGGGCCACCAAGATTTGGTTCGCCGTCGAGCGGTTCGTGCGCGAGAGCACCCTGTCAGGCTACCCCTATGCGGACAGCCTGCGTCCTGTGTCCTCAGTCACGTCCCCTCCCTCGTCTGGCTTCATCAGCGGCACCAGTGACTTTGCTGATCGTGCCTGCGTGGTCGTGGGCGGTAACAGCGAGTTCCGCTTTATGGGCGAGGCGCTGACGAACCTAGCGGCGTTCCTAGCCAACTACCCGGCAGACCTCGGTAATAGCTGGGTAGGCATCAACTGCCCCGCATATGTCACCCCCACCAATCCGTTCACCACAGACCGGAACGGCAGGGCGATCCTCACAGGCCGCACGACACTGGGTTCCGTGGACATCAGCGTTGCGGATACCGGAGGCCTGTCTGTGGACGTGACACGCTTTGGCACAACCGCCACGGTGCTGGACTTCATCGGACGCATCCTCGGCCAAGAGGCCAACCTTATCGGAAGGCAGCCGGTGGTAGCCACCAACCTCAAAGCCACCATCGGCGGGGAGGTACGGGAGTGCTCCTACACCATCCGCAGCAAGAAGTGGCTACCTCTAACGGTAACGGCGATTGGCTGGGTTGGGCAATATTTCAATAACACAAGGCGCGTTACCTAATGGGTCAACTGCTATACGCCGGGGCCATCCACATTGTCGAGCAGGCCAAGATTGACGCTGCCCGGATCACTCAGAAATCCGGTAATGAGCGGCGCGGGGCGGAGACTGCTCTACAGCAGTTCTCTGCGGCTCTTGGCACTAAACGGCGATTGGATGCCGCTGGTGATAACATCAATGCAATTAACGAGAACATAGGCCGGAACCTTGATGCTGCCGCTGCTGGGACTTTCCAGAGCCGCATCGCTGCTGCTGAGGAGGCAGGGGCACATGCGGCAATGGCGGCTGCTGCTGGTATGGGCGGATCGTCCGTTGACGTTTTCAATGAGACGGTACAACTGGCTAACGCTATGCGAGAGGAAAACGCTAGTCGTGCTGTCCGATCCGACAGCGTATCAGCATCGGCGCAGGCAGGCAGCGTCCTCAAAGATGCCGTCGCCAGCATCGACAACAACGTCTATGCAGCCAACCTCGACTTCAAACAGTATGTCGATCACAAGAAACCCTCGACGCTGGGCAACCTTGCTACGCTGGGCATCGCCGCTGCCGCCACCTACTTTGGTGGCCCCAAGGCTGGCGCTGCGGTCATCAGCTTGCGGGAGGCGGACATAGCGGCATCTAACGGAGACTTTGCGGGGGCTAGTAGCTCCCTGTCGTCCGCCGCCAATATGGGGTTCAGCAGCTTCAAAGAGACGCGGGCCGCAGGCGGTCACTACTGGTCTAGCGCTAGGATGACCGGCCCCAAAACGAAATAACTAAGGATCAATATGGTATCAGGATTTGAAACCCGCCAAGGCGGGCGGCAGACCTTCGCGTCTGCAACCGCTGCCCCTGCCCAATCCCGTGCCACCTCATCGGGTGCATCGGCAGGGGCACAAGTGGTTGGCGGTGACAGCGTTGGCGGGGTGGTCGGTGGCGAAATCACTACCCCCGGCCCTAGCGGCGCGGGCCTCGGAGAGTTCTTCGGGCGCATCATGGAACCGCACATCCAGCGGCGACAGCAGGAGGAGTTCCTGCGCGGCGCGGTAGATCAGATGAGCCGCAAGGCCGGGGATGAGATTAAGGCGAGCAACGGCGCGTTCTCAACGATCTTCGGCCCAACCTCCTATGAGGCAGGCGCGATCTTCTACGGGGCGAACAAGGCTGTCCATGACTTCGGCACGGAAACGATGCAGGACATGGACACCTACAAGCGGATGCCGCCTGCGGAGTTCACCAAGGTTCTGGCTGATAAGATGCAGAGCCTCCAGACCGGCGACCGCTTCACCGATCAGGCAACGCAGGCTGCCGTGTTCGAAAGCCTTGGCCCACTGGTGGAAACGCACACAAAGGCCCGCTACGTCTGGCAGCAGAGCGAGAGCAAGAAGGCCTTTCTGGGCAACCTCGACAGCAGCGCCGGGTTCCTACAGGCAGGGGCGGTAAGCCTCGCCAAGCTGACGGACCCCTCCGACGCAGAGAGCACCGCCCTTGCCCAGCTTGCTGACAATTTCGGCGGCGCTGGTGTTAAGCCCGCCGACATGGACGACGCCACCTATAAGAGCGCGATCTATGACTTCATGCGTGGAGCGGCCCAGAAGGGCAACGGCTACGCAGTCCAGCTTATGATGAACCGGGGCTTCGGCAACGTGCTGGATGAGGACGACCGGCAGAAGCTGGAAGATCAAATCACCAAGTACGGCAACCGGGCAGCCGGTCAGGCCATGAGCGATCCTGCCATTTCGGCTATGATGCAATCGCTCCGCGTGGAAGAAATGAAGGGTACCCTCGCCCCGGCCCAGATGGCTGACCGGATGGAGGCCATCAACCAAGCGGTCAAGCGCGCCACCGGGTTTGATGTCGAGATATTCGACTATAAGGACAAGGACGGTACGATCAAGTCAACGCTGGCTTCGGCCAAGGCTGCCTATGAGCGCGCCGAAAGCCGCCAGTGGCAGATTGAAGATCGTGAAGATCAGCAGGCCCACGAGATAGAAGTCAAGAAGCAGGAGGAAGCCAAGGACATCGCCCAGATCGGGGCCATGTACGCTACCGGCGACATCAAGACTGCCTTGGCGATGAGCATCGGGAAGTCCTCGGATTACGAACTGCTGTCGCAGAAGGACTACAACGCGGGTAACTTCACGCCGCTGATCCGCAACTATCGGGTTGGCGGGTACGTCCCCAAGCTGGTGTCGGACGCCATGCAGAATAAGGTGGGCCAGAGCTTAGGTGATCAGTACACCGACGCTACTGGCATGGCCTACGGCGAGTGGAAGAAAATGTACACCGCGCACCCTGCTGCGGCTGCCGCCTTCTTCGGCAAGTATCACCCGATGATGCTCAACTTCGACAACCTGCAAGGCAGCCTTGGTAACAACCTCGCCTATCAGCGAGCGTTCACGAACCCTGCCCGCTACAGCGGTGCCCAGATGAACCCGCGCCAGCGCAAGGAGGCCACCTCGGCCATCACCGCCGCAGTTGACGGCGAGGAGCCGTGGAAGTGGGCGTTCACCGACACGCAGATGCCATTCCAGCGCACGGGGCTTAACGCCCACTCCAAGAGGGTTATGTCCAACGTCCTTTGGGACCAGAACACTATCGCCTCACAGAACTCCAACCTGTCCATGGCGACCATCACGGCGCAGAGCACGGAACAGGCTGTGAAGAATGGGAGGCTTGAACGCTACGGCGCGCTGATGATCCAGAACGCACCCAATACCCGGCCCTTATCCGAGTTGCTGCACCTCAAAACGCAGGATGCGGACGATGTGATTATGGGCATTGTGGACCGCAAGCTAAAGGCTGCGGGCGTATCTAGCGGGGCTTATGGCGATGAGGTGGTGGTTGAGAGAATGAAGGATGACGACGGTACGCCAGTCCTGTTTGTCCAGAGTTTCTCCGACGATCCTGCACATCCGACTTCGGCCATAGTTCCATGGAAAGAACTTTGGGGCGCTGCCCAAACGCACATTGCAGGCCGGGTAGCCAAGGTTACTCCATCGACCACCCGCCAGTACAACGGCGTTGACCCCTACCGCCGTATCCCCGGCGAAAGCACCGCTGATCGCCTCACCCGTATTAACAGGGAGGTTAAGGCTGGCGCTGATCCAGTTAAACATTAAGGACAAGCATTGAAGAACAAGCCGGTAGGCCATTCCTACAACGACCCCATCTACGATGATTATGAGGCGGGGCTAGAGAAGAAGTACGGGTTGCCTGCCGGTGGTATGCGGGCGATCCGCACCAAGGGGGAGCGATCCAACGCGGATCAAGTCTCCCCCGTTGGGGCATCCACTGTTTACCAGATCATGCCTCACACGCGTGACCTGTTCCTAAAGAAGTACGGCATCGACGCATACGCCGGTCCCCAGCAGGCCGCAGAGGTTTCGGCCTTGCATCTGCGGGACGACATGCGCCGCACGGGTAGTTGGGAGGGTGCAGTCACTGCCTACATCGGTGGCCCCGACAAGAGTAAGCACGGGGCGCAGACCGCCGCCTACACGGCACGGGTCACGGGCAAGCCGGTCATACGGCAGGTTACGCAGCGTGGCGCAACGGCGCTATCCCCCGGCGTGTCCATGGACGACATCGACTGGCTCAACACCACACCGGACAGTTTGGGCAGTCGCAGGCCTCTAGGGCCGAACCTCACGGATAAGCCTGACAAGGTTGATAAGCGGGCGGCGCACGTCGCTGCCCTCCTAGGCCCGGATGGGATGCCCGCAGCGCGTACCCCCGGCAACACCGGGGACCTGTCGGACGTTGAGGCCACCTCGGCGGCCGATGCGGCAAAGGGTGCTGAGAACGCCAAGCACGGCTTCATTGATCGCACCTTGGCTGCCGTGGATGACAACTTCATCCTCAACAAGCTGATCCGGTCCATGGATACCAACAAGTACCCGGAGAACCCTGAGTTCCATAAGCAGTTCCTCGCGGGCTATGAGCAGATCGAGGGGTGGGCGCAGAGCCAGGACGAAATGGATCGGATGTTTGAGGCCACCAGCTTCGACCACCTTATGGCTATCCAGCAGGACATCGAGGCGGGCCGCACCCGTGACGCGATCAAGAATAGCAACGGTACCGGCTGGGCATTCGACCTCGCGACCAACCTTGTCGATCCAGCCGGATGGGTAGCCGCCGCTGGCGCAGGCAAGCTGGTGCAGGGCTTCGGGATCGCCAACAAAGTGGCCGCTGGCGCCGTGGACGGCCTCGCCGGGAATCTCGCGGTGACAGCCGCGCTGGACGCCTCAGGCGGCGACATCCATGCACGGGACTATGTTATTGACGGCATCATCGGCATGGGCGCTGGAGCGGCGCTGACGGGTCTGCGGACCACTAAAGAGTTCGCCGGGATGGTTCGGGAAGCGCAGGTTGCGGAGCGCGGGTTGCAGGATCGCGCCATCGCCAACCTTGGTCCCGATGCTGCCCCGCAGGCGGTCACTCAGGAGGTAAACCGCCTGCGGCAGGCTGAGCACCGGGACCTTGTGCAAGCCTCTCTGGCCCCCATCCCCGACAACGAAATGCTGCTGTCGGCGGACGCAGAAGCCGCCCTCACCCGTAGCGCCGACAAGCGCAAGGATGTCGAGACGCGGCACAATCTGCACCAGATGCCCGACGACGCTGAGCGCGGCCTGTCCGCTGAAATGATCGCCCGCGCCGAAGCGATCGACAGCGCCAACCCGATCACCGCAGGCACCAAGACGGTACTCGCCCGGATCGGGCAGGAGAGCACCGGACTTCGACTGCTCAATAGCGAAAGCGTCGTCATGCGCGCCGTTGGACGTGTTCTCCTTGAGGGCACCACAGGGGCCGGTGGGAGGCGGCGCACGGCAGCAATGTCCAAGGCCGTCCGTGAACGCCTCTATATGCAGGAGGTGTCCGAGTATGACACGATGGCGGACCTGTTCCGTAAGTCTGAGGGCAAGGGGCGGCTACAGGAATTGTGGTCGCAGGATGCTCGCCGCGAGTTTGATCGCCGGGTTGCCGCAGAGGTGCAGGCCCGCGAAGGCACTGTACCCGGCAAGACCTTTGACGATCATGCGGCGGTACAGCGCGCTGCTGATGCTGTGGAGCGTGGCTTTGAGAAGATGCGTCTTGAGCAGATCGCCGCAGGGACCGTGGGCCATGCCCGCCTCCCCGGCACCAGTCGCGGGTACCTTCCGCGCTTGCTAGACGTAAAGGCCGTGATCCGACTCAAGGAGACACCTAAGGCCTATGCTCGCGTGGTGGAGGTTCTTGAGGGCCAGTTCAGGGAACTCAACGACTATAGCTTTATCAACAAGGCAGGCGAGGTAGAAACCAAGGCATATGACGCGGCGTTCGCCAAGAAGATGGCGAAGCAGTATCTGGACCGGGCCATCAAGAAGGGCAACGGTACCTACGATGTTCCCTTCAACGTCCATAGCCCTGAGGGCGCGGCAATTGTCCGCGACACGCTGGAGGCTCTGCGGATCGACCCGGAGGACATCGAGAAGATCATGGGGAAATACTCCCGTGGTGGCGCGGCGCATACCAAGGCCCGCCTCACCCTTGATCTTGATGCTGACATTGGCGACGGCAAGAAGCTGTCCGACCTGTTCGTGTCCGATGTGATTGGACGTTACCGCAGCTATGCGCGCCGGGTATCCGGTGAAGTGGCACTGGCGCAGCACGGCATCATGGGCAAGCACGGGTTGAAGCAGCTTCGGCGCGCAGCGGAAGTCACGGGCGCAAGCCCCGACGACCTCAAGGCGCTGGATCAGGTTTCCGCTGAGTTCCTGAATGAGCCTTTTGGATCGCACAACCACATCGCTATGGACAACCTCCGGGTTGCCACCAGCGCGGCGCGGCTTGGTTCAATGGCGATCACCCAATTTGCTGAGACGGCCAACGCGCTTCCCGCTATCGGCTTCCAGCGGGCACTCGCCTCAATCCCCGCCCTGCCCCGTATGATGAAGGTTGTTAGGGCAAAGGCTGCTGGCTCATCGGCAGAGCGCGACATGCTCACCGACTTGGAGACGCTTGGCGGCAACATCGGCATGGACGACTATCAGCTACAGCGGATGTTCGACGTTAAGGACAACGACATCCAAATCTACAACCAAGAGCGGGTTGGCGTGTTCTCCCGCGCCCTTCGTGGCGCTGGGCATTTGCAGGCCGTAGCCTCAGGGCACCGCATCCTTGTCGCCTCGCAGACGCGGGGCATGGCTGAGCAGATAGTCCGCAAGGCGGTCGGCTACATCAAGTCAGGCAAGAGCGACAAGGCGCTTACCGACATGGGCTTTACCCCGGAGGTTCGGGCCGCGTTCTTGGCAGACATGGACAACATCGCCACGTTCAAGAACGGGAAGTTGGTTGACCTCGACCTCCGCAAATCGACCATGGACGCCCACCACATGATGAGCTTCCGTGATGCCGTCGAGCGGGGCGCAAGCCAGATCATCCAGCGGACCTACATCGGTGAAACCGGGGCGTGGGCGCACGATGGGCTGCTCAAGCTGCTGTTCCAGTTCCGCACCTTCTCGCTAACATCAGTAGAGAAGCAGTGGGGCCGCAACGTCACGAACCACGGGGCGGTTGCCTCCTTCGCGTACCTCATGGGCGCGATGAGCTTCGCAGTCCCCATCCATCTAGCGCGAGTGCAGTTGAAAGCCCAGAACATGGAAGCGGACAAGCGCAAACAGTTCATTGATGAACAGCTTGACCCCATGGCCATCGGTAGGGCCACGCTTAACTATGCGTCGTCGTCGGGTGTACTTGGGGACATCCTCGACATCGGCACCAGCGCCGCAGCGGGCTGGGGCATCCTCGACAAAGAGACGATCCCATTCGCGGGCGGACGTGGGCAAGGCAAGGGCCAACTGATTGGCGGCGTCGTCGCCCCCAGCGTAGGGCTGGCGCAGGACCTTTACGAAGGTGTGCTGGGCAACCCCAAGAAGCTGGTGAAAGCGCTCCCCGGCGCGAACCTGCCATACATGGTTCCGCTTGTTACGGGTGTCGGTACCGCGATTGACGCCGCAGGCGACGACTAGAACTTACGCTTGGGGAAGCCACTAAAAGGCTTGACCTCACAAGTGGACATCACGGAACGCGCTGCCTCAGGGCGACCGCTTATGGTAAAGGCGCGCGTTCCGGTCCTTCTATTAATGCTGTCTAGAACCTTGATGCCCTCAATGACTTGAGGATGCACCAGCCAAACTTTGTTCTCGGTTACGCTGATGGGCAGGGTGTCCATACACCGTTCTACACACCACTTCCCTGCTGCACCGTCCACCCGGATATGATCCACCCGACCGGGCGCGGGGCGGTTTGCTGGCTGTGAACTCACGACTGTGCAGAGCAAGTCCATGCTGGCGATCGGTGTGGCGAGGGCGGCAGCGGCTAAAGCGATGGCGGCAATCATAGGTATCCCCTGTGGTTGCCGCCTCCTCGCATATCTCATTTGGTACCGTCAACTGAATTGGTACCGTATAGCACACTGTAAACAAGGAATGAGCCAACATGGCATTGATCGGCCAACTGGCTGACCCAAACTATAGATACAGTATAAACGAATTTACTGGCACCGGCCTACAGGTAAACTGGGAGATTAACTTCGCAGGCGGCTACATAGACCGCTCCCACGTTAAAGCCGTTGTCCTAGACCTTGTGGGTAACGTCACTCCGCGAGACTTAGCGTGGGCCGGTGACAGCACTGTTGTCATCAACCCACCTGTCCCCGAAGGTCACAAGCTGACCATCTACCGCGAGACACCAAAGGTTGAGCCACTGGCTGACTTTGTGGACGCGGCTGTCATCAATGAAGTGAACCTAGACCGCAACGCCCGCCAAGCCGTGTTCATCGCAGCGGAAGCGCTGGATCGTGGCGAAGGTGCTCTGGGAGAGATTGCCCCGCGAGCCATCATGGTCCCCGTGGGCGAACAAGCTCCAGGCTGGCCCGTGCCTTCCACTTTGCGCGGCAAGTTTGTCACCGTTGATTTCGACGGGCGGATTGTCGGCAAGAATTTCCTTGGCGGCGCAGGCGTAGCCGACACCTCCATGCTGGAGCACAACGGCGGTAGCCTGCACGACTTCCTTACCGATCAGGCTGGGGACATCGGACAGATCGCAGAGGACCTGACGACTGCGGGCGAAAGCCTTATCGAACAGGCCCTGCGCGACGACGAGCTAGATAGCCGCCTCGCCAACCTCCGCACCGATCACGACGCGCTTGTATCGGTCGTGGACGCCTTCACGGATTTCGCTGAGGGTGCCGACGAGGGGCTGGCTACCATGATCGTCAACGAGACGAGCGCCCGCACCACAGCGGATGCGGCCATGGCCGCCACAATCGGCCTCATAGGGGCCAAGTCCCCGGACGGCCTCGCCTTCATCCTCGATACCGATAGCGTCAAGGTGGATGAGGACGCCACACTGGCTGATCGCTTCTTCACCATGGACGCGGCGACCGACACCTTGGAAGTCCAGATTGAGGACGAGACACAGGCCCGGATCGCCGGGGACATCGCAGAGGCGAGCGCCCGAAGTTCCCTAGCCGCAACCCTCCGTGGCGAGACGGCAGCCGCTGTTCAGACTGAGGCTACCGCCCGCGTCGATGCGGACAACGCGGAAGCCACGGCTAGGACGCAGCTTGCTGCTACCCTTCGCGAGGAGACTACGGCGGCGATCAGCGCGGAGCAGACTGCCCGTGCCAATGGGGATGCCGCTGAGGCCTCCGCCAGAGCCAGCTTGGCCGCCACGCTGCGCGGCGAAACCTCCGCCCTTATCCAGAGCGAGGAGACGGCGCGCGTAAACGGCGACAATGCCTTAGCCTCCACATTCAACCTGATGGGCGCTAAGAACGGCGCGGGCACGGCCTTCATCCTAGATAGCAGCAAGGTATTTGTTGACGGCTCTACCAGCCTCGCCACGCGCCTTAGCGGTATCGACAGTTCCATGGGGGCCAACAGTAGCGCCATCGCCAACGAGGTTACTGCCCGCACAAGCGCGGTAAGCGCCGTCGCATCGAACCTTTCGGCGCTGAGCGCAACCGTCGGCGGACATACCGGGACGATAAACACCCTCTCCTCGGTGCAAGCCGACCATACTGGTTACATAACCTCCCTCTACGCGACATACGGCCTGACCATCAACATCGACGGCTTCGTGTCTGGGTGGCGGTTGCACAGCAACGGTACTACCGGCTCCATGATCGTGGACGTGGACAGCTTCGCTCTGGGGCGCAAGGTTGCTGGTACTAACCAGTTTGCCTTCCCGTTCCAGATGATCGGCACTGATGTCTTCATCAAAAGCGCGCACATCCAGAGCGCTTCTATCACGAACGCGCATATCCAAAACTTATCCGTGGATACGTTCAAGATAGCAGGCTCAGCAGTCTCAACCGAAAAGATTGCCCCCGAAGCCGTAAGCGCTTCCATCTGGGCCACCCTCGGCTCATCGGCGGTACTCACCAAGTTTATCGACAACATGGTATTGTCCGTGTCCGTCCCAGACGTTCAGTGGGGCGAGGTGCTACGGTTCGACGCTAACTTCTCTCTCTACTCTGACAACGACCTTACCGGCCAAGTCATCGTGAGGCACGTAAAGCCAGACGGCTATACATACGACCTCCGTAGGCAGCAGACGAAACTGGATAGCGACGGGAACACCGCAACCTACTTGACCCTACCTGTGCGCGCCCGCGCAGTGGCTGACCAACCCGGTACCCACACATTCTTGCTAGGCTTTTACCCCTCCGGTGGCGCGAGTAATTTTTCGGCGGTCGCCGGAACCGACCTAGAAGTAACAAGGCAGAAAAGATGATTATACAAGGCACCGTCTATACGCAGGACGGCGCAGTTAAGGCGCAGTACGAGGCGTCCAGCGAGGCCGCCCTAGAGGCGCAAGTCAACACGGAAGCAGGGGAATACCTTGTTATCGACGCGGTTATTGGCGGATCGTAAATGAGCCTTGCAGATAACAGCAGTGAGTATATCGCTGTTGCAACTAGGGCCACGCCGTCGCTCGCCGTAACCGGCGCCACGGCTGCTGGCTGGACCCTCAACGATTACGTCCTGATTGCCACCCTAATCTACACCGCCCTGCAAACGCTAGTGCTGGTGTACAACTTTATGAAGAAACGGCGTAATGGCGGCTGATGAAATTATCATGGGCGAACTGCACAACATGGTTGCAGCCGCCCTCACCGTAGCCCTAGAGGGCGAAGAACTGCCGGGCTACACCGATACCGACGAGGAAGGCAACGAAGTTGTCGTCCCTGCGAAGCGGCTCCCGCCCAGTGCAGCAATCCTACAGGCGGCTGCCAAGTTCCTCAAGGACAACAACATCACCTGCGCTCCTTCCAAGGACAACGCAGTGGGTGAGCTTGAGGCCAAGCTGGCAGAACGTAACGCCAAGAAGTCCAACCGCGCAAACAAGCTCGACCTCGCTGCGGCGTCCGCAGACATGAGCGACCGCATGAAGTTCACGCAGGGTCTGCCCAACTAGAGTGGCAGGCCGCGAGAGCACGGAACAGGCTCTTGTCCGGTGGAAGCAAGTTGAAACCCTCCAGAAGTTCTACTCAGAGTTCAGCCCGTTCCTAGAGGACGTGATGGACCATCTGGGTTTCCCGACTTCGCCGGTACAGGCGGACATCGGGAGCTTCATCGCGTATGGGCCGCAGTACCTCATGGTACAGGCCCAGCGCGGGCAGGCTAAGACCACCATCGCAGCGGCTTTCGCTGTGTACACCCTGATCCATAACCCTCACCACCGCGTCCTGATCCTCTCAGCCGGTGGTACACAGGCCAACGAGATCAGCACCCTTATCGTCCGCATCATCATGACGATGGATGAATTGGAGTGCTTGCGGCCAGACCCCAGCAATGGGGACCGCACCTCGGTTGAAGCCTTCGATATTCACTACACGCTCAAGGGCGTGGACAAGTCTCCCAGCGTGGCCTGCGTCGGCATCACCGGCAACATGCAGGGTAAGCGCGCAGACCTCCTGATCGCGGACGACATCGAGAGCCAGAAGAACAGCCGCACCGCAATGATGCGGGAGTTGCTGCTGGAGCTAACCCGCGACTTTACCTCTATCTGCGCTCTGGGCCGCATCCTCTATTTGGGGACGCCGCAGAGCATGGAGAGTATCTACAACACCCTCCCTGCCCGTGGCTTCTGTATCCGCATCTGGCCCGGTCGCTTCCCGACCGCAGAGCAGGCAGAAAACTACGGGGACATGCTGGCCCCCTTCATCACCCGCGCTTTGGCAGCCGATCCCGGCCTTGCCTTCGGCGGCGGCATGTTGGGCGATCAGGGGCGACCTATCGACCCCGGCTACCTCACTGAGGAGGTGTTGCAGAAGAAGGAACTCGACCAAGGGCCGACCTTCTTCCAGTTGCAACACATGCTTAACACCCGGCTGGCTGACGCCCTCCGGTATCCGCTCAAGGTCCACGACCTTGTTCTTATGCGGCTGGGTGGCAACCGCTACCCGTTGTCTGTTACCCGTGGATACGGCGGCGGTAGCCTCAAGGACATTTCCGTCCACAGCGCTGCCTACAAGATCAACACCCCGCACGAAGTGTCGCAAGATACCGCACCCCTACAGGGTATCGTCATGTACGTTGATCCTGCCGGTGGCGGTAAGAACGGGGACGAAACCGCCTACGCTATCACGGGCTTCCTAAACGGGAACGTCTATGTGCTGTCCTGCGGCGGCATCCCCGGTGGCTACGGTATCGAGCAGATGGAGACGCTGGCTAAGCTGGCAGCCAACTGGAAGGTAAACCGCGTCATCATCGAAAAGAACATGGGCTACGGCGCTTTCGCAGCGGTGTGGCTCCCGATCCTCCGCAAAGAGCATCAGTGCGCTGTCGATGAGGACTTCGTTACCGGGCAGAAAGAGCTTAGGATTATCGAGACGCTGGAGCCAGTAATGGCCCGTGGCGCGCTCATATTCAATGAGGCTGCCGTCGAAGAAGATCGGGACACGTCCCAACGGTACGAGGCGTCTAAGCGCGCCCTCTATTCCATCTTCCACCAGATGAGCAAGATCACCCGCGATAAGGGCAGCTTGTTCCACGACGATAGACTGGACGCCCTTGAAGGGGCTGTTCGGTACTGGGTCCAGCAGCTTGCCATCAACCAAGATGCAGCAGTGCAGCGCCTCCGCGAGAGGGAGCTTGCCGACATGCTGCGTGACCCCCTGCACCAAAACAAAGAACGCCGCAGCCGCTCTGGTCGTGGTGGCTCCCTATTCAACAAATACAGGCGCTAACGCGACCTGCAACCTTCGAGGTTCTACATGCGTGAAACTGACCTTCCTTCCCCGGCTATCGGGGGCAAGGGCCATCATCTGCGCCGCATCGCCGCACAAGCGATCAGCCAGCTTGAAATTGCTGCCCGCAACTATCCGCAGGGCAAGCACCCGTCTGCGACCAACCTGGCTGCGTTCTTCGACGCCGCTAAGGCGGCTGCTGACGCGATCAAGCCTGCCTGATGCGCGACGATCAACTCCCAAGTCCCGGTATCGGCAAGCGCGGCCATGAGCTTCGGGCCACGGTGGCACGGGTTATTAGCCAGCTACAGGTAGCGGCCACCGGCTACTCAGGTGGTAAGCATCCCGCTGCAACGTCCCTGTCCGCGTTCTTCGCGGCAGCGTCAACAGCAGCAGGTGCTCTGGCAGCAGCCGTTACCGCGCTACGCTCCTTAGGGGCAGCGACATATACGACAGACGGCTCAGTCGGCCAGACCTACTCGGCCCCCGCTGGCATGACTGGTATCCAGTGGTACCGCGAAGCCCTCACGAGCGACCGCACGAAAGTCGCGATCAGCGGGGCGACTGGAAGCACATACGTTTCTACGCAGGCGGACGCTGGTTTCAGACTGGTAGCCCGTGGCACCCGTACAGGAGTGCTGACGGACGCCGTTTCGCTCAAGGTGGTCCTCCCTGCGCCCGTTCTGCTGGAAGGGTTCGAGAGCAAGACCGGCTTCACCGATCTGAACGGTACGACCGTCATCGACGCGACCGCGCCTGTTCAAGGCTCTGGCCTGCTCAAGTTCAATGGTACAGCGGCTGGCCTGCCCAACGCGACCAAGACGAACATCGCCAGTCTGGACCCAGCAACAATGGGCGTCGTCGCCGTGTACACCAAACTGGGTACCGACTACGATGCTCAGACCTGTACCGGCGTGGACACCCGCTTTGGTCGATCTGGCACCTACCAGACCGTTTCGGAGGTTACTGGGCCTAAGTCCGTATCCTCACCGACCACCTTCGTAGCTACGGGCGGTTTCTGGCACTCGTTCAACATCGCTGATGTCCCTGCCCTGACAGCTTTGGGTGCAGGCCAGCTCGACGTTCGCATGAACCCAAGCTCTACTACGCCCCATGCCTCAACCCCCTCCGTGGACTGCCTTGTCAGAAACGCAGGCGGACGGCCAACGGCTATCCTCACCTTTGACGACGCTCGCCCCGGTCAGCTAACGATCGGCTTGCCAGTCATGCAAGAGCGGGGGCTGGTAGGCTCGCTCTATATCCCTACCGCCGTCATCGGGCAGGCAAACCGACATAGCTGGGCTGATCTTCGCACGTTCGAGGCGGCAGGCTGGGATGTGGCGCTGGACGGTACCAACGACGACAGCGTGATGACCACGCGGGCAAACCCTGCGGCTTGCGTCTCTGAACTGCTCGCTATGCACGCTGCGCTCGACGCCAACGGTATCGTAGGTGCCGGTCGCTGGCACCTCTGCTACCCGAACGGTGTCTTCATGGCGTCCGCTATGCCGGTCATCCCTTCTGCGGTAACGGGTAACACCACGACCACCGTGTCAATGGCCTCCACCGCTGGTATCGCTGCGGGGATGCGGGTCATCGGACTGAATGTTCCTGCCGGAACGGTAGTGTCGTCGGTCCCCGATAGCACGACTGTCATCCTGTCTAACCCGGTCCCAGCGCAGACCACTGCGATGAAGTTCGTTGACGCCTCCGGCCCATTCCATGGCAACAAGCTGATCGACGCCCTCAAGGCTGCGGGCTTCAAGTCTGGTCGTACCACCACGGCAGGCGGTCCAGTGGACTGCTTCCATTCGCGGTTTGGTATTGGGGATCGTGGCCTGCTCCTTCCGGGCAGAGGCTTCACCTCGCAAACCTCGGCCAACATGATCGCTTGGGTTGATAAGATCATCGCCAACCAGATGACGGGCATGTGCTACATGCACGACATTCTTCCGGGCGGCGGCTCTATTAACGTCAGTACCGCAGACTTCACCGCCTTCATGGATTACCTGAAAGGCCGCGTGGATGCGGGCGTCCTAGACGTGCTCACCCTGTCTCAGTGGTGGGCGCGGGACGGCGGCTCTAGCGTACCCTTCTAAGGAGTAACCTATCAAGAAACTGATTACCCCTGTGGTGGCTGCGGCCATCATGGGGGCGACGGCTGTGTCTATGGTGCAGGCCCATGAGGGTCTTCGCACCAAGGCATACCTTGACCCTGTAGGCATCCCCACCATCTGCTACGGCCACACTGGCCCTGAGGTGAAGCTAGGGCTGACCTATACCGTTGAGCGATGCAACGACATCCTGCTCAAGGACATCGCCCTCCACCGGGCTGGCGTTGAGAAGTGCATCAAGGCACCCCTCACCCCCAACCAGCGGGATGCGGTGGTATCCTTCGCCTTTAACGTAGGCGTCCCGAAGTTCTGCAAATCGACCATGGCCCGCAAGCTAAATGCTAGGGACTATATCGGTGCAGCCGATGAGTTCCCCAAGTGGGCCAACGCCCGCGTTAACGGCAAGCTCGTCAAACTGCCGGGGCTTATTAAGCGCCGTAGGGACGAAAGAAACCTCTTCCTGACTCTGTACCGCCCGGAGCCGCAGATGGCGCTCAGCGGGGCTGTGCCTGCCATTCTGAGCCGATAGGACAATCATGCTCAAGCTGTTTACGATTTGTTGGGGATTTGTCCGTAGAGGGCTGTCTGTCCTCGCCGGGTGGCTGCGCAAGGATGGGCGCTGGAAACTCGCGCTGGGGGCAATGACAGCCCTGCTGGCCGCACTCACAATCGCATACTGGGTCCACGCGGCCCGGAGTGCCAGAGACGATCTTTCGGCTGCCACGGTGGCCCTGAGGGCGTCTGAGGGCGAAGTCAAATTACTGCGTGATGCGCGGGCGGCTGATGCCGCTGCGTTGTCCGAGCGCAACAAACTCCGAACCATCATTATCACTAAGGAGGTACAGTCTCGTGCTGTTCTCGATAAGGCCCTGCGGGATAATCCGGATTGGGCTAGTACCCCTGTGCCTGATGCTGTCGCTGACAGCCTGCGGCAGGACTGAGTTCATTGGGCCACCCCCGGCATTGCTGGAGGACTGTCCCGAAACGGTTGTACCCGTACACACCAATGCCGACATGGCTGTTGCCGTCAAAGAGGCCCGCAAGGACCTCCACCTGTGCAATGCTGATAAGGCGAGTCTTAGGACTTGGGTGGCTGAAATGCGTAAGTAAGGGATAACTCCCATGGCTCCCTCCCGGTATCCATTCCGGTGACAGCTATGGGACCCATATGCCCTACGACCTGAAAATGGTGTGGTTACGCGAAGGGCCAACTCCGACGAAGTGTGCGTTGGTTTCCCCCATGGGGTCCATGGCTGCTGCCGATGCTGAACCCTTTGGGTTTCCGGCAGTGTACCCCTATGGCTAACTGGCTGGTATTCCGTCATTGTAATGGCTGGATAACCATTGTCAATGGGCTTGTATGCAAGGGGCGTATCTATCTCATTTCAACGCCTAATCGATTTAGTACCGTATAGCACAAGGGAACATTTGCATCTATTTGCCCGGATGATCCCTGATAAACCCATTGAATGAACCCGCCGGAATATGAACCGGGATTGGGAACCCTTGATGGTACATGATAGGATACCCGATAGATGATACCGATAGGGTACAGCCAGATATGAAACCCTGATGATAGCACCGTCGGGATAGCAGGCTGATAGCAACAGGATCAGACACTATGAGGAACCAGATAGGGACCGCATAGGGTACAGATAGGGATAGGTAACGGCTGGAACCGCTAGGAAACAACAGGCTTCAATCCTTATCTGTAAGAAATTGCATTTAGCTAATTGACACTAGCGAATAAGCCTCTAGGATAAGGGACATCAAGCGGCTTACAGCCAACGCCTTGAACCTCCGCCTACCGCAATCGGTACGGGATCGAATAGCTAGACGGGATAACCTAGTTGCTAGGCTCTACCCAATGAAAGCCGGATCATCCTAGTTGTGCATAATGAGGTGCTAAGGCAGGTGCAATTAGCGGATTGACACTAACGTCTGATAGCTACATGCTTAGGACACAACGCAACCGGGCTTTAAGCCTTGCCTAATGAGTACCTAGCCTCTCCTGCTAGGCGGACATAGCCGCATCTATGTAATATCCTTAGGCCAGTGGGCCGATGTTGGACGTAGCAGATGCAGGGTGGCGGTTGATCCTTTACGGGTGACACCTGATCCTTGAGGAGTGCCAACGGTAGGGAATAGCAAGGTGGTGACACCTTAGTGCCGTGGAAAGCCTAGTTACAGGTAGGGCGGACAGCAACCAGATACGAGTGACGTACACACCGTCATGTTCGATCAACAAGCAATGCTAATTGCTTTGCCCTTGTTAGTTGTCGGGTGAGAGACGACGACCAAGATACAAGGGCGAGGCACTAGCATTGAGGAGCGGTAGCGGATGAACGCCAGTCCAACGGTACCGTAGGCCCAGCAATGATGACAGTCGACTAGTTACTGCCCGGTTGAATACCGCTCCTCAATCCTAGTGCTTCCGCTAGGTTTGTGGAGTTTCAGCCATGACCAAGACAGTTGAATTTAACGCTGCCGTTGCTGCCAAGCTTGCTACCCTGAGGGAAGGCAACATGTACGACAAGGACAAGGTGGGTTCGCTCATCAAGTCCATCGCCGGTCGCAGCAAGACCCTCGACATTGACATCCATGCGGCTGCCATTGGTGCGCTGCACACGGCTGCTATCCACGGTGACACCTCCATTGCGGAACGCATCACCAATGCGCTGGGCAAGGCTGCCCGTGCTAAGACGCTGGCCGCATGGTTCGCCCACTACAGCAACGTGCGCCTTACCTTCGACAAGAAACTTGGGCACTTCACGGGCAAATTGTGCGTGGCCGACGAGCGGATGGACGAGGTGGCGCTTATGGACAAGGCGGCGCTCGCCCTCACCCGCCCGTTCTGGGATGTGGAGGAGAAGGTGCAGGCCGGGGCGTTCGATGACGCCAGCTTCGCCAAGGCGGTGCAGGCGCTTATCAAGCGGGCTGCCCACGAGAACGCCAAGCTGTCGCCCGAAGCACGGGATGCGCTGGCCGACCTGCGGGTGCTGGCCGTCAAGCTGCCTGAGGCGAAGCCTGCTGCCGCTGATACCGTCGATCCGTTGACGGTGAACTGAGGTGCTGCGCGTCGTTGTGGAGTTCAGTACGGCGGACGTGCCTGAGCATGTGGCTGATGCTGTCGCCTTCATGGAGCAGCATGGAAAGACCATCCGTGACCGGCTCATTGAGCTTGGCAACGAAATCATAGCCGACTTGGCCGGGGAGGCTCCAGATGAAGAAGCCTGACAATCGCTACCGCATTGGCCGGGAATGGTGCGGCTACGCCACCGCCCGCTGGGTCGCCCGTTTCTGTGATGAGTGGATCGGCCAAGGCAAGACCCGCGCTGAGGCTGCCCGCCTGTGCAATCAGCACCGCATGGCCTTCGCCAAGTCGCTAGGTATAGCGGCGTGAGCAGCGGCATGTCTGTTGGCAGCCGTGCCAGAATTATACTGGCTGCTGCCCTAGTATGCTGGGCCGCTGTATTCGCGGCAACCGTGGCACTCCACGGCCTGTCTGTGCTCTAGTGAGGTGCGCCCGGTTGTGTACAACCGGCTGCTATTCTTCAAACTATGAACACTTCACCGCATATTACTATTCCCATCAGCGGTTTGTGGCTGGACGTAACCATTCGTTAACCAGAGTGGAGCCATCGGCACCGCCATGCCACACAGAGTTCTAACCGTAGCTGCCGTAGCGTCACGCTGGGGCACAAGCACCACGTTCGTTTACACCCTGCTGCAAAGCGGCGCGCTAGAAGGCTTCAAGCTAGGCGGCAAGCTGTGGCGCATTAAGGGATCAGCCGTGGAGGCATACGAATGTCGTACAAGATTGGCCGCTTAACCCGCACCAAGAGCGATGGTTCCAAGCAATGGGCCTATTGCATGTTCTGGCACGAGGGGAGTGGGCGCAAGCGCTTTACCCTCGACACACAGGACAAGCCGACGGCTGAGGCCAAGGCGCGCAAGCGTTGGGCCGAACGGTCTATAACCACAGACAACACCGTTGGCGGTGTCATCAATGCGTACCTCGACAGCCTAGACGGTAAGAGGGACGAAAAGCGTAAACGTGAGGCATGGAAGGCCGCACAAGGTTTCTGGGCTAACATCAACGTCGATGACGTGGACGCCCCTATGAGTTTCGCCTATATGGCTTGGCGCAAGCGCGCCACTAACACGATGCGTAACGAACTGAGCCTTGTTCGTACCGCCCTGCACTGGGCCAAGGGTGACAAGGCTCCCAAGGTGCATGTTCCGGGGATACCGGACAGTGAGGTGTCGCACCTTACCAAGGATCAATTCCGCAAGCTGCTCGACGGCTGCGCTTCACCCCATGTTAAGCTGTTCTGCATACTGGGCGTCACCACTGGCGGGCGTAAGTCCGCTATCTTGGAGACAAAGTGGGAACAGGTGGACTTTGACCGCCGCCTGCTGAACCTCAACCCGAAGGACAGGGAGCAGAAGGGAAACAAGCGTCGTGCAACCGTGGCACTCAACGACCGGGCTATGGAAGCGCTGCGCGAGGCAAAGGAAGGGGCCACGACTGAGTACGTGGTCGAGTTCCGTGGCGACAAGCTAGGGGACATCAAGAAGGGGATCGCTGCGGCTGGAGCTAGGGCGGGCATCAAGGTGCATCCACATATGTTCCGGCACACTGCCGCTGTCTGGATGGCAGAGGATCGTGTACCCATGACAGAGATTGCGTCGTTCCTTGGTCACAAGGACACGACCATAACCACGCGGGTTTATGCCCGCTATCATCCTGACTTCCTCAGGGAAGCAGCAAGGAGTTTGGACTGGTGAAGACAGACGCAGAGTGGGCCGAGTGGCGCGCTAAGAAGAAGGCGCTTCTCGACAAACGGTCTGCTGACCTAACTACCGCCGAACTCGTGTGGTTGCTTCGGCAGGGCAACTCCGCTGTACCCGAATGGGTGTTGCTAGAGGCAGCTAATAGGCTCGAAGGTTCATAAGAACTCTGGAGCGATGTTACGATGGAGGCTTAAAGCCTTAGAATAATGGGGCGATCGACGGGATCCGAACCCGCGACCTCCGGTACCACAAACCGGCGCTCTAACCAACTGAGCTACGATCGCCACAGGGGCTGTTGCCCCGAGAGAAGGGCCACATATGCGGCTCCTCCGGTGCCGTCAAGCGGCTGTGGGCGGAAAAAGGCGTGGACGTGAAAATAATGGGAAAACAGGGCAAAATGTCGGGCCGAAAAGAAGGAGCAAAAAGAAAGGGCGTGAAGCCTGTCACTTCACGCCCTACCCTTTCAGTGGATCGCGCGCCCTGACGACCAGCGGTCATTGGGCTGCTGCGCCTTCTCTCTCCGTAAAACTTCCGCCTGCCGCAAACCGATTCAAAACGAACAAAGGCGCCCTGTAGGAAAGCGCCCCTGAAGCCTTTTAGTTGACCGCGTCCTTCAGGCCCTTGCCGGCCTTGAACTTGGGCTGGGCCGAAGCCTTGATCGTCATCGTTTCGCCAGTGCGCGGGTTACGGCCCGTCGAGGCCTTGCGCTGAGAAACGGAAAAAGTGCCGAAGCCGACCAGGCGCACTTCGTCGCCCTTCTTCAGCGAACCGGTGATCGCGTCGAACACGCCCTCTACCGCCTTGCTGGCGTCGCTCTTGGAAAGGCCGCTGCTTTCAGCCACAGCGCTGATAAGATCCTGCTTGTTCATGCCTTGGGAACCCCCTTCTAGCTGTTTGGATAAATGTAGGAATCGCGGCGTAGGCGGCGCAATAAGGCCCAGCTTTCGGGGCTTGTCAAAGGGAAAGCGGTGTCGGCGCCTGCCCGAACAAGATTTTAAGCCAAAACCTTGTTGAACATGCGCCGCGCACCGCTTCGCCTGATTCAGATCAGTGCCGGATGGCTTCCCCGTCGCGTCCCTGCGCGGGATTGGGCTGGGCGGCCAGATCATCCTCCTCGGTCCAGGCGATCGCTTCCGGCTTGGAAACGAGCGCGCGGGCCAGAACCTCATCCACATGGGATACCGGAATAATCTCCAGCCCCTCGCGGATATTGGCCGGAATCTCCGCCAGATCCTTCTCATTCTCCTGCGGGATCAGCACCGTCTTGATGCCGCCACGCAGCGCCGCGAGCAGCTTCTCCTTGAGGCCCCCGATCGGCAGCACGCGGCCGCGCAGCGTGACTTCGCCGGTCATCGCCACATCCTTGTGCACCGGGATGCCGGTCAGCGTCGACACGATGGTCGTCACCATGCCGATGCCTGCGGACGGGCCATCCTTGGGCACCGCACCTTCGGGAAGGTGGATATGGATGTCCTTGCGGTTGAAGATGCTGGGCTTGATCCCGTAACCGGGCGAGCGCGCCCGTACATAGGAAAAGGCCGCCTGCACCGACTCGGTCATGACCTCGCCCAGCTTGCCGGTGGTCTTGATCATGCCCTTGCCCGGCACGGTCACAGCCTCGATGGTCAGCAGTTCGCCGCCCACTTCGGTCCACGCCAGACCCGTGACCGCGCCGATCTGATGCTCTTCCTCACCCACGCCATGGCGGAATTTCCGCACACCGGCATAGTCGGCCAGATTGTCCGGCGTGATCGTCACCGTATCGAACGCACCTTCGAGAATTTTGCGCAGCGCCTTGCGGGCGAGGCGCGCCATCTCGCGTTCCAGCGTGCGAACGCCGGCTTCACGGGTGTAGTAGCGGATGAGGTCGCGGATCGCTTCTTCCGTGACGATCATCTCGCCGTCCTTGAGGCCGTGGGCGTCGATCTGCTTGGGCAGCAGGTGACGCTGGGCGATCTCCACCTTCTCGTCTTCGGTATAGCCTTCGAGCCGGATGATCTCCATGCGGTCGAGCAAAGGCTGCGGCAAATTCAACGAGTTGGCCGTCGTCACGAACATGATGTCCGAAAGATCGACGTCGATTTCCAGATAATGGTCCTGGAACTTGCTGTTCTGTTCGGGGTCCAGCACTTCCAGCAATGCGGATGCCGGATCGCCACGGAAATCCTGACCCAGCTTGTCGATCTCATCCAGCAGGAAGAGCGGGTTCATGGTCCCCGCCTTCTTGAGGTTGGTGACGATCTTGCCCGGCAAGGAACCGATATAGGTCCGGCGATGGCCCCGGATTTCCGCTTCGTCGCGCACGCCGCCCAGCGACTGGCGAACGAACTCGCGCCCCGTCGCCTTGGCGATGCTGCGGCCCAGCGAGGTCTTGCCGACGCCCGGAGGACCAACGAGGCAGAGGATCGGCCCCTTCAGCTTGTTGGTGCGCGCCTGCACGGCGAGATATTCGATGATCCGGTCCTTGACCTTCTCCAGCGCGAAATGATCCTCGTCCAGGATCGCCTGCGCCTTTTTAAGGTCGTTCTTGACCTTGCCCTTCTTGCCCCAAGGCAGGCCCAGCAGCACGTCGAGATAGTTGCGCACCACCGTCGCTTCGGCGGACATGGGCTGCATGCCCTTGAGCTTCTTCAACTCCGCCGTCGCCTTGGCGCGGGCTTCCTTGCTCAGCTTGGCCTTGGCGATCTTTTCGGTCAGTTCGGCGAGTTCGTCGCCTTCCTCACCCTCGCCATTGCCCAGTTCGCGCTGGATCGCCTTCAACTGCTCGTTCAGATAATATTCGCGCTGGGTCTTTTCCATCTGGCGCTTCACGCGGCCACGGATTTTCTTTTCGACCTGCAACACGCCCAGCTCGCCTTCCATGAAGGCGAAGACCATTTCGAGGCGCTTGACCGGATCGGCCTCCACCAGCAGCGACTGCTTGTCGGAGACCTTGACGTTGATGTTGGCGGCGATGGCATCGGCCAGACGCCCCGCATCCTCGATCTCGCGCAACTGCACCGGGGTTTCGGCGGGCAGTTTCTTGTTGAGCTTTGCGTAATTTTCGAACTGTTCGGCGACCGAGCGCATCAGCGCGGCGGCTTCCGGTCCTTCCGCGGGCAGTTCATCGACTTCGCTGACATCCGCGACCATATGGCCTTGCGCGTTCGCGATACCGTCAAGGCGCGCGCGCTGCTTGCCCTCCACCAGCACGCGAACCGTGCCGTCGGGCAGCTTCAGCAGTTGCAGGACGACCGCGATGACGCCGGTGTCGTACAGCGAATCCTGACCCGGATCATCCTCTGCCGGGTCGAGCTGGGAGACGAGGAAAATTTCCTTGTCGCCTTCCATCGCCGATTCCAGCGCAGCCACGCTTTTGTCGCGGCCCACGAACAGCGGAACGATCATCTGTGGAAAGACGACGATGTCGCGCAGGGGCAGCAGGGGATATTGTGTAGTCATTCACTCTCCGGGGCGAGCATTCCACCCAGTCATACGGTTCATCGCCTTTATGGGGATGCCTGCCGAATGGTTCAATCATGCCTTATAGATCGGAAATGATGAATAAGGGCTGATCCTGCCATAATTGCTGTCAGAAAGGCAGCTTGAAACCGGGGGGCAGCGGCAATCCGGCGGTCATCTTGCCCATTTCGGCGTTGCTGACTTCGTCGGCCTTCTTGCGCGCGTCGTTGAAGGCGGCGGCGATCAGATCCTCCAGCATCTGCTTTTCCGACACGGCGAGCAGGCTGTCGTCGATGGACACGCCGGTGATGCGCCCCTTCGCCGAAGCGCGGACCTTCACCAGGCCGCCGCCAGCGGCGCCCTCCACCTCGATCTTGTCGAGATTGTCCTGCGCGCGCTGCAATTCCTCCTGCACGCGGCTGGCCATGCCCAATATTTCATTCAAATCTTTCATCGCTCTGCGCTCCATTGTTCAAGCTCATCGCTAAGCTCGGCAGCGGGGAAGGCGGCCAGCGCCGCCTTGACCACCGGGGTTTCCATGATTTCCGTGCGTTCGGCGTTTCTGGCCATCCGTTGCTGATCCTGCAATGTGGGATCGCCGCCTTCTTCTTCCAGCCGCACCGTCCAGCGCGTTCCGGGCGTGGCGGCATTCAGCGCCTGCTCCACGTCGCGCCGGAAATCGCCCTGCGTCCAGCCATGCGTCAGCCGGAGAGCGATGACGGGCGGGTCGAGCGCGACGAGCGCGGTGCAATCATGCAGATGATTGGCCAGCGACGGCTTGCGCTTGTCGACCAGCGCGACGACCTCCTCCATCGTCCGGGGCAGCGTGGCGGATGGCTGATGCGAAGCATTGGGCGAGCCGCCGTGCGCAGGCATCGCCGAACCTTGGGCTGCGCCGCCTTCGCGCAACAGCCGCGCGATCTCGCCCGGATCGGGCATGGTCGCGGCGTGCATGACGCGCAGCAGCGCCATTTCGCAGCTTTCGATGGGCAGGACGGCGCTGGCGACCTCATCATGGCCCTTGAGCAGCAATTGCCACAGCCGATGGAGCGGCGCGAAGCCAAGCTGCGAGGCCCATTCGGCCAGCGCCTCGCGTTCTTCGGCGGACTGGCCGGGATTGGCGATGTCGCGACCGGCCTTCACCAGCGTGACGGCATGGGTGAGTTCGAGCAGGCCGCGCATCAGCGAAAGCGGCTCGACGCCCAGCGCATATTGATCGCGCACGGCGGACAGCAGGGCGCCGGTGTCGCCTTCGAGCAANAGCCCAAGCAGGCGGCGGGTCGATCCGCGATCCGACAGGCCCAGCATGTCGCGNACCTGATCNGCGGTGACAGCGGGCGCGCNATCGCCCATTTCGGCGTGGGCGATGGCCTGATCCAGGATGGAGAGGCCGTCACGGGCGGACCCTTCGGCGGCCTGTGCGATCAGCGACAGCGCATCGGGTTCGGCGGCGACCGACTCCGCCTCCACCACATGGGCGAAGTGGGCGGCGAGCAATTCCGCCGGGATGCGGCGCAGGTCGAAACGCTGGCAGCGCGACAGCACCGTCACCGGCACCTTGTTCACTTCGGTCGTCGCGAACAGGAATTTCACATGCGCCGGCGGCTCCTCCAGCGTCTTCAACAACGCGTTGAACGCGTTCTTGGACAGCATGTGGACTTCGTCGATGATGTAGATTTTGTAGCGCGCGGACACGGCGGCGTAGCGCACCGCCTCGATGATCTCACGCACATCGTCGACGCCGGTGTGGCTGGCGGCGTCCATCTCGACCACGTCGATATGGCGGCCCTCGGCTATGGCCTGACAGGGTTCGCAGACGCCGCAGGGGTCGATGGTGGGACCGCCCTGCCCGTCCGGGCCGACGCAGTTCAGCGCCTTGGCGATCAGGCGGGCGGTGGAGGTCTTGCCCACCCCGCGCACGCCGGTCATCAGAAAGGCATGGGCCAGCCGTCCCCGGCGGATCGCATTGCCCAGCGTCTGGACCATGGCGTCCTGACCGATCAGTTCGCGAAAGTTGCGCGGGCGATATTTGCGCGCGAGGACGCGATAGGGCTGGGGGGAATCGGACATGGGGTTAGTCTAGCGGCTTGGAAGAAGGCTGTCGAAGCCGGAAAGCCCATGAAAGGCGCGATTTGTTTCGCCCGAGGGTTGGAAGGGTGGGAGCCGGGACGACCCGCAGCGAAATCACTGTGGCTGCTTCCGTCAGGACCTGACCAGGTTCGCGACGACTACGTCCGCCCGACTCCCGGTCGGGCATATGGCGAAGTGATCGGCTGATGGCAAGGGCTATTCGAGGCCGGTTTTCTGCGCGCCGGCAATGAAGTTGAGGGCGGCCTGCGCGGTTTCGGCGATGGCGGCTTCGGCGGCCTTGGCATCGACGGTGGGGCGGTCGAGATAGACGGCAAGGATATATTCTTCGCCCGACGGCGCCTTGACCAGCGCCACGTCATTATAGGCGGTGCCGCAACTGCCGGTCTTGCTGCCGGAGGTCCATCCCTTGGGCAGGCCCGCCTTGATGCGGCGGTCGCCGGTGGTGCTGGCATTGAGCCAGCCACGCAGCTTCACGGCGCTCTCCGGCTTCAGATCACGGAAGATCAGGCGGCCCATGAGCCCGGCCATGGCGGCGGGGCTGGTGGTGTCGCGCTCATCGCCCGGCGNATTTTCGTTGAGCGCAGGTTCGGTGCGGTCGAGGCGCGTGATCGTGTCGCCATGGGCGCGGATATAGCGNGTCAGCCCTTCCGGCCCGCCGACCATCGGCAGCAGCAGATTGGCGGCGCTGTTGTCGCTNACNTCCACGGCGGCGGCGGCGAGTTCCTCCATCGACATGCGGCCGCGCTTGGCGCTCGCCTTTACGCGCGGAGCATGGTCGAGCAGATCGGCCTTGGTGAAGCTGATCTGGCCATCAAGACCGAACTTGCCCCCTTCCGCGCCCGAAAGAACGGCGGCGGCCAACGGCGCCTTGAAGGTCGAACACATCGCGAATCGCTCGTCGCGATTGAACGCGAGCAGCAATGCGCCCTTGCTGTCGGTCAGCGCGACGCCCAGACGGCCGCCGGTGCTTTCCTCAATTTCCCTGGGATTGCGGATCGCCTTCATGGTCGATTCGCTGACCATGTAGCGGGGCGCTGGCGGCAGCAGCGACGGACGCGGGGCGTCCTGCGCGGCAACGGGTCCGGCCAGCAGCAGGGCGGCGAGGATCAGGCGTTTGGGCAAATTCACATCCCTTGCATATTGTAGAATTCGCCGGGAATGCGGACGGTCAACTCGTCCATCTGCTCCTCCAACACGATCTGGCAGGACAGGCGGCTGGTGCGGGTGGCGGCGGCGGCGAGGTCGAGCATATCCTCCTCATCCTCGCTCGCGCGCTTGAGATGGGGAAAATCGGCGGCGTCGACGATGACATGGCAGGTGGAGCAGGCCATCTGGCCTTCGCATGTCCCCTCCAGCGGTTGACCCGCTGCCTGAGCGACGTCCAGCAGGACCGATCCCGCCGGTGCGTCGACTTCCTGACGATGTTCTCCATCCGCGCTGATGAAGACGACCCTGGTCATCATTTTGCGTTCCCTGCTTTTTTTCACGGCGCCGATTTTTCGGCTGCCTCATTCATTATTCCCGCAGCATCCTCCAGATCGGCCAGCGTCGTGTAACGGCCAAAGCCGATCCGCACCGATCCGCGAGCCTCTGCGTCTGAAAGGCCGAGTGCCCGCAGCACATGGCTAGGCCGCCCGGACCCGCTTGCGCAAGCACTACCGAGCGAAAAAGCGACATTGCGGCAATCGGACAACAATCTCGCCCCATCCAC
>Ga0065704_10070238_pt1 | contig 52393 bp, 37 predicted proteins | sample SwiRhicommuniRL2_FD_59091 | JGI IMG/M metagenome (GOLD analysis project Ga0065704, IMG submission 59091) | Switchgrass rhizosphere bacterial communities from Rose Lake, Michigan, USA - RL2 v2 (version 2) | ecosystem: Host-associated > Plants > Roots > Rhizosphere > Soil | place: East Lansing, MI | reverse complement strand
CGGTGAAATCGATATCTTCAAAAAACTGAATTTTAATGCCGTTTTTTATGGTCAGGTTATTGCCGGCAGCTCGATGCCTAATTTAATTTATCTTACGACTTTCGAAAACATGACAGAGCGCGATGCTCATTGGAAAGCTTTTGGACCTTTGTATAAACCCATGGCTGACTTACCACAATATCAGTATAATGTTTCTAAAAACGTAACTACACTTTGTAGGCCAACAGATTATTCGGATATATAACGAAAAAAGGACTGCCCTTTGAAAAAATTGAGTAGTCCTTTCGTATTTTACCTGCAAAAAACTACCTAAGCACGTTGACTTCTAATTTTTCCTCAGTTTGGCCTTTTTATTCTTTTACCAACATTAAGGCGCTGGGCTTTAAAAAAAATCTCGATGCTTTCCCGTCTTTTAGATATATCCGGTCTAGTTTTCTATTGTCAAATTTTTCTCTTCCGTTTATTTTTTTGATTCCAAATCCTAGCTTATTATTTAGAAATTTGAGTTTTGAAACCATAATATATTTTCTAAAAGAATTAGTTTTGGCCCTGATATGTTGTCCACATCAGGAAGTTTCCACAACAATTTATTCTCTAATTTTACCGGATCAGAAAGATATATTGTATTATCAAAAGTGTTATAAATAATCTTACCGTTCCAAACAACGGGTCCCATACGAGCTTCGAAATCCACGCACTCAAAAACTCTTAAATTTGACGCGTTCAATAAAAATATTTTACCTTCTCATCATTTTCATTGAAACCAAATATTTTTGATCCATTTACTTTTAAATAAGCGGTCACCTCTCCCAACTGGCTCGTGTTAAAACCTTGTTTTTGATTTAATGAAATTTCAGTAATGGTGGCACATTGCCAATTTGCAACATATAAATTCTGATTAAATACGGCCCATTGGATATGTTTTTTACCTGCCATTTTTGACATCAACCACTGTCTTTTTTCATCTTATTACTTAAATCTAAACATTTATGTCCAGTTTTATGCTGTTTGATTTTTTTGGACGCTTACAGTTGTTCTATTTGCAATACATTTGCTCGATTTGACAATATATTAGAAAAGTTTTTACGTATTTTTAGTATTAAAATAATTTATTCGGAAAATGGGATATAGAAGTTATTTATATCTGAGAAAAACCGGCACAAATTTGTACCTCTTTGAGGCAAATAATTCATTGCCATTTTTTTGGATTGCACTTATAGACAAAACAATATTAAAAAAATATTTTCAGGATTGGCAAAAGTCTCTAGCGAATCAAGAAACCTGTAATCAACAGAAATTTGAACAATTTTCAGACCTTAATCCCAACAGTATTACTATAAGCAAACAAGCTTTAAATATGAATTCGTCAAAAAGTAGGATATTTTTACAAAAGCATTTTCCAGAAACAATTCCACTATTTGATGATTTTATTACGTATATCAAAGCACAACAATTTGAAAGCGATGACAAGCTTGAAATTGACATAACTCAATTATCCGCATTTTACAATTCGCTAAATAATTTCTACAATATACTTGACAATGAATTAAACGCAATAGAAGCAGATAATCCAGCCGACATAAAATTTTTAGTAATTGAAGATCTAATCGGACAAGGAACTGGATTTGTGATGAGTGAAAATAAAGAATTCTCATCATTTTTGTCTTATCAGAAAGAACTAAAAAACAGAAAAACCGCAGTCATTGTAGAAAAACAAAAATTCAACAAGAAATCATTAACAATTGCCATTATCTTATTTCTGTTATGTCCTGTTTTTTCAATAATTGCATACAAAATGTATAAAGACGAAGGGCTTACAGCTATGATTGCATTGATAGGAATTTTAAATTTAGGGTTTTATTGTTTTTCAATTTGGTCTCTAAGTAAAGAAATCAATAACTTTCTCGAAAAAACCAAATAATGATTGACCATAGAGGAAGTAGACATCATCTTGGAAAGTATAACTTTTGACTGAAGACCTGATAAACGCACCCTTACCTCATCCGTATGCGGAGCAAGAACAAAATCGAGGATTTGAAGTAGAAGAATAAGGGATTCAGCTATAAAAATAATTGAATCCCTTGCTTATATAAAATTCTAAACATTTAACAAAGGTCCATATTCTATGATGGATAAAATCATTAAATGAGCGGCCTACCGTATTCGGAATTCCGATTCATTAATTATTAAATTAATCTTCATATAACTCCAAGGAGTTCACAGATCCTTTTAATACGGCAGACAAAACCGAATAGGCAGCAAATAGTATTGCTTTTAAGATTCTCTAGTAGCCTGAAAAAACAGACCCTGAAGTTTCTTTATCAAGGCAACCTCACCATAGGTAATATTTTTCTCTTGTCCCTCAAAAAATTCTACACTTCCGATTTCAGAAATCTGAGCAGTAGTACCAGCTAAAAATGCTCCATCCATTTTGTCCAACTCTTCAAGTAAAACTGGTTTTTCAACAACTTCAACGCCTAACTCTTCACACAGCTCAAGTACAATTTTTCGCGTTATTCCGGGTAGTATATGTGTTCCCAAAGGATGGGTATAGACCTTTCCTTCTTTAACAAAAAATACTGAGGTGTGAGTTCCTTCGGTTATATTTCCCTCCCGATGTAACAACGTTTCATAGTACCCGTCTTTTGCGCCGAATTGATTGAGCAGGACATTAGCCATTAGAGAAATACTCTTTATATCACATCTATGCCACCTAAAATCAGAATGCATAGTAACTCGTGCTCTCCGCTCCTGGAAGCCCCTAAATAAATAAGGTTGAGAATAGATAATAACTGATGGGATTGCTTGGCTTGGAAAGGCGTGGCTCCTAGGCGCAATACCTCGCGTAACTTGTATATAGATAATACCATCTACAGATTCGGCTCCAACTAAAGCCTCATCCAAATGATCAACTAACTGGTTGACATCATAATCTATTCCAACTATCGCCAAACCATTGGATAATCGCTCAAGATGATCTTCCATCCTAAAAAATTTACCATCATAATAAGGTACAACATCATAAATTCCGTCGCCCAGTAAAAAGCCTCGATCGAACACCGATATCTTTGCATCTTCTGATTTCAACCATGTTCCGTTTACAAATACTTCCTTAGGATAGTTAAGTGCCATAAAAGAGAATAATAAAATTATATAGTGATTGTGTCTAAAACTTAGGCAAGTTTCATGCCGATGTAATTACACGACACGAACAAGGTAACGAGAATATAAGTTAATTTGAGTAATAAACTACAATTCACAGTCAGACCTAATAACTTATTTTTGTTTGGGAACATAGCCGCAAAAATAGTCTCTGTTGATTTTCTATTGTCGTTATCCAAGCTGATGTTTTCTCTTCATACACAGACTCAAGTTCGGTGTGGAACAATCGCAGAATTTCGGATGAGTCGCAATCGACATATGTTTCAGAAAGAGAATAGCGGCGGAACTGGATATCTCCGAAAAAAACAATCGAAGCTCGCTTGGGCAAAGCGATAAAAACACTGCGGAATAAACTGGAATACGTTATTTACGCTTCTCTTGTAAAATACAGCCTATAGACAACTGAAGTGTTGAGGTCACTTATTATTATGTTAAAAACCTACACCAAACTGCATACCCACCCCTACAGATGTGGGCTGGTTATTGCCAAACCTAACTGGAAAGGGAGCAGCTAACCAATAGTTGTGTGTAGTCTTTTTTATAATTACTTTATTCAAAACTGGAGTAAAACCAAAACGTCCATTGCTTTCAAAAGCCAGTCTTCCGACCATACCAAATCCTCTATCGAAACGAAACAGTACTCCGGGATGGAAAAGTACAGATGTTACTTTTGTACCATTCCTGTCTGAGCGAATCGCAGGAGACAATTCAAAACTAAACCCGAACCGTTCGCTTTTCATTAGGTTGAGGCCAACCGGAAAAATGACCGTATAATTGTCCTCAAAATTATACTTCATACCCTCCTTATTCCAGTTACCTATTGGATGTGTGATACTGAAATAGGCGATCATTTTTGGATACATGGCTTTCGTTTGGGCTTGGATCAGAGATCTAATGCCCAATATAATTAGTATAATTATAAAAATACGCATAATAAAAACCTGACTCATAATCCATGCTGTTGCCTACTGTACACCCTTGCGTTCTTTACCAAAAAGCTTTTATAACTGATGCAGGACATCCACCAGATATTAATTTTCAATTGATGGATGTCCTGCACAATTACTTAATACCCCACTTCGACCTTACTGACAAGCAAGGGCGCAAAACCATATTCACTAGAGCTCACTGTTGACCGCTTAGAAGAAAGATTATAAATGGCAATTTGTGGATTTGCCAAAAACTCATCCACCATTGCTGCTGGTACCCCTTTTGAAATCAAGTCTGCTTTGGCAGGAAATTTAATTGTCAATGAATAAAATTTACCCGTCTCACTATAGGTCGGTGATTCACCAATCAAGGGTTGACCATACATGGGTTGATTAGATACCCCCATCCCTACACCAATTTTGAGTGTGTGATTTGCGGGATTAAAATCCCCCAATGTGAAATTGGGAACATAATCGCCGAAATATCCACCATCAACCGATCCTTTTAAGGCACTGCCCGCAAAGGTTATTGTGATCGTTTTTGCCTCAGATTTCACAGCATCTGTAAAGGTAAGAATACCTGCTTGATCGGCTTTTGAAAAAGCCGCTGTTGTGTTGGTTCTAAGCAAATATGAATAAAATTTAGTAGCCTCTGTAAAGTTTGCATCTGCTGCTATTGGAATAGTCCCGCGTGTACTGTAAGCATTCCCCCCCACTAAACGAATTTGATCCGGTATCAAGACATTTTCTATTCTTGTCACATCGCCTGTAACCACATCATTTACATTGCGAACATCAATACGCACATCATTTCCATTTATTCTTACAATACCTGTCAGTTTGCTTACACTGACAGGTAACGTGTTGTTTTCAAATACAGCACCTGTAATCACTATTGAAGTCAAGTCTCCTGAGGCATCTTTTACACGTAATGTCCCTTTATATTTGCCATCCGTTGAGCTTAGCTCAGTCGCATTGACGGACACCAATGTACCATCCCAATCAACCTTATTTGTTTTGATATCGGCAATTGTGGTGGCCTTGGGCGTAATGGAACCAGCAGCTATTTTCTTCGCATTGGCTGAAGGTATGTTTTGCAATATCACTTCCCCATTAACCTGGGCAAGGGTTTGGTTGCTGATGGTCAATTCGATCTCATCACCTAATGCAAAAGTCTGCGTGGCATCGAAGGTTACAATAACGCCTGGCTTACCTGTTCCTTCTTGTAAAACAACCGTTTTATTATCGATATTCTTCGCTGAAACATCCGATACCACGATACCTTTAATCTTACGCCCATCGGGGATTTTAATCGATGTGGCGGTACTTAATGTCCGTAATTCCGTAACAGTAATTGTTTTTACCTCGATCGGCTGCGGCTCAGGATTTCCTTTATTTTCTTTCTTACAAGCTGAAAGTCCCAGGATCAGGAACATACTTAGTATAATACTACTAACAAATTTTGATTTCATCTGATTTCTATTTAAAATTGATTGTTAAAATTTCACTTTTTTAATTAATAGGTTCTTCTTAGGTTGATACGCAGGTTTGGCGCAACGGATACCTTCACAAAACCAATAGTACTCCCTTGGATGCTGTTGATTCGACGGGTAGTTTGCGAAGCAAATCCTTGCACGACGATGATAAATGAACTTTTAGAAACAGCTGGAACAGATGCAGTAAACAATGCACCTGTACTACCTATTTTCCTGATTTTAATCAATAATTGCCCTAAGTTTTTCTGTGCTCCGGCGGTATCTATCGCTGTATAATCACTATATGTACCAGAAGCAAGTGCAGCAGGTAATCCTTCATCTATTTTGGTACCATTGCTATCCTCTCTGAATACCTCCAATGCTCCCAAATCAGGAGAAAGATTGAGCACCTGTATGCGCACCTTTCCGGATACTCCTTTGCGTTCGACCGGAACATTGAGAATCTGATAGGATGTATCGGACTGAAGGCTTTCCACTAAATACTGTGTTGTGAAGCTATCGGATTTAAGATCGATACTGTTGTTGGCAATCGTCCTTTTTAGGACATTATCATTGGAAACCGAGGTATAACCGAAATGGTAACTTCCTGTTTTCAGCGGCAACCAATACACGACATTATAGGTGACATCATTTGGTACACCCAAATAATCAACTGCCAGATCGGATCCTGTTACCGAACGCGGATATTGCCTTGCATCATCCGTTGTTGAAAACTCAGGAGTGAGACCGGTAGCAATGGTATCTTTGATGTAAATTCTGTGCCGACCGGATATCGCCCCGTTTTGAATTAAACCATCTGCAGCATTGTAAAAATTGACGTAGGCGACCTTCCCATCATTAGGCGCATAATCATCCTGTTTTTGACAGGAAAAAATTAGGTTAAGCCCCATTAAATACATCCAATAGGTTGTTATTCTCATTGCTATTTTCATTGGTATGTTGTTTTAACGATTACAGATTTTGAATTTGCGGTACCATAAATCATACCCTCCTCATCATAATTCAGCCATTGATCAGCACCAGGGCTTAGGGTATAAATTCCTGCAGCAATTCCACCGGGTGCATAACGTTCTCCACGTTTCAAATTGAAGTTTAATAAACCCATGGTCGCAGGTACACCACGATCTGCTCGTTCATTATAGAAATTTAACAGCCGTTTGCCTGGTAGCGCTAGGTTAGCTGATTGCGACGGTAGGGTCAATACAGCAAACGTGCCGGATATATAGGGTTGATAAATGCTGCTTACGGGGCTCCAATAGGTAAAATTATTGGTATAGATCTCGGCCTGGGCATTCAGGTCAAACAATGAGACACTCACTGTCCCCCCTTGCAAACGGGCGTATAACAAGCCTTCGTCTGGATAAATGGCATAGGGAAATTCTAATGCTTGTCTGGTCTTGACTCCTGGTAAGGGATTATTTGACTGCGGGTTATTGTTATAATTAAGCAGATACTTAAACCGGCCATCAGCTGCCAGCTTGGCCATGGCATTTTGTTCTTGAGATAATTGTACATATACGTTTCCTTTACGATCTGGATAGATACCTGTTACCTGAAAAATTTTAACATTGCCGATCAAACCCTCATATGGTTGCATGGAAGCTTGTGTGGGATTTGTTTTCGGCAATACTGAACGGTTAAGAGTGGTCAACTGGCCCTTTTGTAGGTCTATACGGCAAAGACGGTAAATGTCGTTGGTTACGTTATCGGCGTTGCCATCTGTCGTGATGGCAGAAAAGTAGGCATATTGCTCTGAAGGGTCTACACCACCAGCATTAAATGCGTTAATGGTAAAACTTCCAAAATTATCTGTAAGTGTGTTACCATCGAACATTTGTGTTGATGTTCCGTCCTTGGCAATACGTATTATAGAATTCGCAACTGTCCAAAAAAACACAGTACCTTTCCCATTAAGGCAAAAAAGCGGCATTGTCCCTCTTGACAAACTTGTCACCCTTTGCCATTTCACAGGACCTGGAAGTTGGCCCATTGCAGAACTTTCGATGATCTCTATTGATCTGATTTGAATAACATTGCCACCGGAGCTAATTGTAATGGGGCGATCCGGACCAATGCCCATTTCTGAGGTGATAATGATCTTCGCTCGGTCAATCACTTCTTGAATCTTAGTTAGGGAAGCTATCTCGGCTTTTACACCACCTATCTTAATCTCTAACTGATTTTCGGCATTTAAACGTCCATCAAGTATCAATGTATCACCTATACCATAAACTGTCTGATATTCATTCCTTACTTCAGGTTGTGCATCCAACTTTTTGTAATATTGTTCTGCTTTTTTACAAGCGGAAAACGATAGGGCCAATAAAAGGGCAATAATTGCACATGTGAACTGATTCATATATTTTTTCATAATTATCCTGCACATTATAATGAATAAGAAAGGCTAAGGACAAAGTGCCTGCCTGGATTGTAGCTGGATGAAATGTTATCACCCGTCCATTTATCTCCATCCTTTTTCTCCGGTTCATATTTATTTGTAAAATTGTAATCCTCAGCTGTGCGCACGGATTGATTCAACACATTCTGTATACTTAGCTTTGCCTGTAGTCTCTGCACGAGACGTTGTGTTAGTGAGAGATCCAATACATGACGTGGTAACTCGATCAAGCTTCCTCTGTATTCGAAACCGGAAAAATCATTCTTCTTATACCCCCGTCCGGCAGCATAGATATTCTCTCCTGATGTACTGTAAATGATAGCGACTTTTGTACCTAAAGCAGCATTGTCATAATATAACCCAGCATTGATAATATAAGGAGATTGTCCCTGTAAGGGACGGCCGTCATCCGGCGTAAGCGCAAGTGATGACAGGATTGTGGTGTCGTTCTCCGTCCTACTCTTAATCCATGTCAGGTTGCCTATGATTGCCAGATCTCGAAAGAACTTGCCAGAGATAAAGTCAAGCTTCTTATTAACCTCAATCTCCAATCCTTTAATCGTTGCAGAAGCTGCATTTTGGTACGAAATAGAAGGAAATATAGCCTCTACCCGACTGGAAGTATTGATCCGTTCAATCGGATTTTTAAGCTCTTTATAAAAAATACCGGCGCTGATCATTTCACCTTTGGCATTTTTATCCGGATAAAGCTCTATTCTAAAATCATAGTTATTAACTGTGGCCGATTTTAACGTCTCATTACCTCTAACGATCGTGTTGTTCTCAAAATCCAGTTCCTCGTACGGCGCTACCTCTCGAAATTCAGTACGGTTTACAGTTTTTCCGTATGCAGCCCTGACAACCAAACTTTCGTTAGGCCGCCAAGATGCGTTGACCGAGGGTAGCCAGGTTTTCATGGGATTATCAATATAAACGGGCGTGTTAATTTCAGTAGAAATTGCTTTAGGTATGGCAGCACCGATCTGCTGACGATTATATTCATAGCGTAACCCACCATACACCTCAAATTTTCTGCTAAGCGGTGTCAGATGCAACGCAAAATAGCCGCTACTGTTTTGTTCCGTACCAAGGTAGCTGTCACTTCCAGATGTCCGATCATAGACGCGAAGGCCAGAATAATCGTCCCGCAGGTATTCCTCAGTCCAAACGTGAGATAAGTCCTGCTCACGAAAACGTACCAGCTGAGGGTCTATATAATGACCTGTTCCTGGCTGATAATACACATTATCGGGATCAGTATTATCTCCCTCATGCACTGTATATATCCGACGGAATAATTTTCGTTGTTTCCATTGCTGAAAAGTACCAACACGGAGAGAAAGCCAAGGTTTCCATTTATAGGTATAGTCAACCGAGCCATTATAGTTTCCTTCACTGTTGCGCATCCATAACCTTGAAATGATACCTAGCCGCGACGGGATCGGATCATAAGTATCAGCTGCAGCAAGGTTCTGCCCCCTGGCCCGCCATTGCAAAGAGGTGTCACCAATGGCAACAAGACCAGTTGGTGCCGTCAGGCGAATCACCCGCTGATCGGGTGTACTTTGCAGGCTATACGTATAGCCTGCGTTCCATTGGAGCAGGTGCTTGCCCGCATCATAATAATGTATTCCACCGAGGTTTCCCGCATAAAGAAATCGCTGACCAAATGATAGGATATTATCCTTGTTGGCCACAACATTGGGAAAAATGTTATAGTTGACTGTAGGACGGCTCATCCTAACGATTGTTAAATCCTGGCCCTGTTGCAGAAGAAAATTTTTAAATGAAATACTACTGCTATCTCGGAGCTTCATCACAAAGTTTTGAAGTAGGTTCAATTGAACCGTCTGTGTGTTCCGACCTTCATTGCTAATCCTGTCAATAGCAGAACCGTTGCTTTCCGGATATTCTAATCCCTGTTGACGGTAAACATCTGTTTTTAATGACTCATTCTTATAGCTTAATGAAGTCAGTGCAGATACCGTCTTCCCTCCCACTTTAAATGCATTGTAATAGTTTGCAGTTAATTGCATGTTTGGCAATGCCGTCATTCTTCGATAGGCCAACGTAGAGTTGAAAGTGCTGGCATATTGCGACGGGCTGAGTTGTGCCAATGCTAATTGATCATAAGCAGGGACCGAGGAAGGTAATTTACGAGTTCCGTCATCAATACCTAAGAAATCCAGTTTACCGCCATTGTAGGTCAGAAAATTACTATTGAATGTCGTGCCTGGTCTCACACCCAATTGAAACTCTATATCGAAGTGTTTAACGTTTTTAGCATCTTTGGTGTAAATTTTGACTACGCCGCCTGTAGCATCGCCCAATATCTCAGGTCCTGCGGATTTATAGACCATGATGCGGTCGATGATGCGGCTCGGGATCAAGTCAAGGGCAAAGGCACGACTATAAATTTCAGTACTTGGCGCTACGTTATCATTCAGATAAGTCAGATTATAACGTGGGTTTAAACCACGTACGATCACAAACTTATCATCAGCAACGGTGATCCCAGATATTTTTCTGATAACCTCTGCTGCATTCCGGTCAGCAGATTTTGCTATCTGTTCCGAAGATATGGCAGAAACAACCAATGAGGGCTGTTTTACCTGTTCTAGTATTTGTTTTTCAGATGTATGGCTCACTGGCCTATGCGTTTTGCCTACACCATTGATCACGACCTCACTTAAAGTATTACTCCCCTGAAGCTTCACATCATAAGTGACATCTTTTCCAGAAGATATCGTTACCGAAACTCTTTCTGTGGCATATGCAACAAATGATACCTGTAAAGTATATTTTCCATCTGGAATATTCGTCAATCTATAATAACCGTTATTATCAGATGAAATTCCTACATTGAGTTCAACAATACGAACGGAAGCGCCGAGCAGGGGTTGTGAAGTCTCAAACTCCACGATGCGCCCCTTAAGGGTGCCGTTTCTTTTCTCCTGACCGGCCAGGACGTTTGGGTTTTTCGGTACGGATTGACTTAGGGTAACATATTCATTGTCTAGCTCATAATTTAAACCACAGGCCGCTTTAATGAGTTCAAGCGCCATTTTTACTGTCACCTCATGTTTTTCTGTTTTTATAATGTTAGCCAGTTTCGGATCTAAGGCTTCGGCATAATTAAACCGTATTCCACTCTGTGTTTTTATCGCTGTTACGATTTTATGGCCGGTTAATGGCGCATCTGGTAGGTTTATCTTTTTATCCTGAACTTGCCCATCAACATTCAGAGAAGTTAAAATTGTAATAAGAAAACACACTAAATATGTTAAATTTTGTTTCATACTTGCATTAATAATAGATCTGGGTTTCCCCCTTGGTTTATTTTTATTGACTGACGCTATCAATTGATAATCAAAGCACCTGGTTTGAACCAGGATGGTGTCCTTATGTAATTAGTTCGTTTCCATGTCCATGTTCCTTTCTTTTAAAAGAATATCCTTGTCATTTACCTCATAGCTAAAGTTCGCCGATTTTGAAAGTAGGTTCAACACGCGGTTTAATGATTGGTCTTTGAAACTGAAAATCACTTTCTGGTTCAATAGCAAAGGTTGTACAACTCGAATTTTCACGTTGTACCATTTCTCCATATCTCTGATGATCATACGAAGCGGGACACGGTCATATTCCAGCTCGCCGTGCAACCAGTTAAGCGTACTAGCAGCATCTATTGAAGAAATACTATACTTTGCTGTCGTCTGTTGGTAATTTATCTGCTGGTTTGGGATTAACCTGGCGATCTCTCTATCAGATCTAAGCACACTTACTTGTCCGGTATGCAGTGTAATAATATTCTCGCTGTCCATAGTATTAACTTCAAAAGAAGTCCCTAATACTTTTGTGGTTAGACCATCTGAACTAACATAGAACGGTTTTTCCTTATTGTGGGCAACGTTGAAAAACGCTCTGCCATTGAGTTTAATCCGTCGGTCGGCACGGTTAAAATTTGATGGAATATCAATCGTGGATCCGGGGAATAATGTTACCGTACTACTATCGGCAAGCATTACTGTTGTAGTACGCCCAGTTTCCCCTTGTATGTGTTGCCATGCTAATTGTTCTTGTGCAAAATCTATCCGGCTTTTTAGCAAAAAAGTGACACCTACGCTTAGTATGGCTAAAGCAACGGCTGCAGCATATGCATACCATCGGATACGCGGCCTAAGCTGGATGACCGGAATTTCCTGCTGTTTGGCAACGAGTGCGTCCCAGACCCGCTCACGGGCTTGTTCATCCTCGGTAGAATCACCTCCATCTTCTTGCAAATAGAATGCTTCACGCAGACAGCCCTCTACATAATCCGCATCGATTTTCAAGGCAAGATAAGCTCTGACAATTTTTTGCTCTTCGGGATCACACTTTCCTAAAAAATACCTGATCAATGATTCTTCACCTGGTCGTTCCATATGTTATATACTTTTTCATCTTATTGTTTCCCGATCTGCTGTTACCACGCCCTTCTATAAGTATAGACGTAAGATTTACTAGGTTATAACTATGAGAAAATAAAACTTAACACATAAACTATATTGTATTAACAATTAATTAACACCATAAAAATAGATACTGAACTGATGAGGAAATTTACAGGAAGTACAGTGCTGCTGTAGTTGCTAAGTATGCTCGTTTTTTAGAGAAATAGATTGTTCGTGCCAATGATTAGAGAACTGTCGAACTGGCTACCATCAAAATGAATGGCAGCACTTCCGAATATTCACCCAAATCGTCACGGATAATTTTCAATGCTGCTGTAATCTGATTGTTCACCGTGCTTGTAGAAATGTTCTTTTTTTCGGCGATCTGCTTTTGGGTCAACCCTTGCTCACGGCTCAAGAGAAATATTTCCCTCTTGCTTGTAGATAATTTATCTAGGGCTTGGCGATAAATCTGTTCAAGATCTTTGAAATTTAGTTCAGGATGATCAGTACTGCCCAAATGCTCAACTGCTAGGGTTTCTATATCCAGCGTTTGGAGAATATTTTTTCGATGGAAGTCACTAATCTGATTTTTAGCAGAACGAAATAGGTATTTTTCAAAATCATCCACCCTTAAAAGCTCACCGCGACGCTGCCAGATGTTTAGAAAAACATTCATAACCATTTCTTCACTGTCCTCACGGGCCTTAGTAGATTGGTAACAAGTCTGAAAAAGTTTAGGATAGAAGTAATCAAAAATACGACGGTATGCAACATCATCGCCACTAAGCCAACTTGTAATATCCTGCTGAACAGTATTCACTTCCATTGTTCCTATCCCGATGATTAATACCATACAAAAGTACCTATATAGTATTAACTTAATATTAATTAAAAAACAGACATAGATTATTATGTCTCCGCAATAGTACGCAGCTATTAAAATTTGTGAGACTCATTACGATTATTGTGAAATTATATAACTTTTGATTCTGAATGGCCATGCTTCATATTTTTATTTTTTAGAATCGCGAAATCTAGTAAAAAATAAGGCCATCCTTCCAGATGACCTCACAAATAAACATGATAAGAAACACAAGACTATACAAAACGCAAAAATGCAAGATTGGTATTTTTCTATATAATCCTCCTTATTACCTTAATTGTATTTTTCGAACACAGTTGTTACCATTATCAAGAATATAGCAAAAACGTCCATCCGCAGAAACTGCGATATCAGAGACATTGTTCGAAATCTTGGTATGTTTTAAATCTCCATCTGCATAACCCGCATCGTTCTTAAATATTGTGCTCACCTCACCATTATCATTATTGACCCTTCTCAGCGCGAAATTTCCCGCATCCAATACCACAATATGTTGTTCATTAAGAAGGGCGACCCCTTTGATATTGTTAAATAGGGCTGCAGCGCCAACACCATCCTTGTAACCTGCCTGCGTACTATTTCCTGCAAAATTGGGGTTGCTTCCACCCACAAAAGCAGGATAATCCGTATTCTGATTAATGAATTTGGTAATGACACTTTTATTAAATGCAAAGTTTAATCCCTGACCATAAATATTACCGATCTGATCAATAGCGAATCGTATATTGGGGTAAGCATTCGAAAACTTAATCGTAGAAAACGAAAAGAATTCATACCAAAATGTACCATCGCCATTATCATAGGTTATTAAAGCCGATAAGTTGTTATTATTGCTCAACAAATTATAAAAAACCCAGCCAGTAGGCCAACTATTAGTTGGTGGATAAAATGCAATGCTTCCCAATGGCTTAGGTGTAGTCCAAGAACTCGAAACAGCATCTAAGGTAAGTTGCCGATAAGCCAAATTCTGTGGTTCAGTGACCGCAATAACATTCCTAGGTTTATCATAACCAAGTGCGGAATTCTTATCGAAATTAAATAATATCTCATTTCCTTTTCCATTCCGCAACCCGCTTTGGCTATTTAAACTCCCTGCAAAATGGCTTACAGTACCATTGGGATCAATTTTCTTTATACAGTGATGGTCAACTTCAAGCACATATACGTTTCCTTGATTATCAACAGCCATACTCCCCCCATTTGTACCTAACCGAAGCTGCCCCCTTCCAAGACTAGAACTATAAGCATAGTTAAACGGTTCAGCCGAGGTAGCTGACATTGTATTTGTTTGGACTGTGACTGGACCCGAGCTTATCCCATTAGGTACGCGAACACGGAGCTTACCAGCTGATGACTGGATAACTTCTGCAGGTACACCATTAAATAAAACCCTATTTTCTGTGTTCGGTAAACTGAATCCAAACCCTTCAATATCCACTTCATTACCAGGAATACCATTTTCAGGTGAAATTTTCGTAATCCCAAGCTTCTGATAGGTAAATAAGGGTCCGGTCACTTTTTGTCCATTAACCTCAATTCGAACCAAACCTGACCGAATCGGTTTGTGAATCTGTATAGTGATCTTAGACGCATCAATTCGTTTAATAGGCATCAAAACTGTATCAATATAGACTTTGGTCTCACCCGGAATAGGACTAAAATAACTGCCCTCAATCATTATTTCCTGACCTTCAAATGCGCTATTTGGTGATATAGAAAATATCTTGGGCGGTGGAACTACTGTAAAAATACCCCCATCCAATTTGGAATTGGATTTGGTATCCAATGCATATGTTGGACCTGTAACAATATTTTCGGGCAATTTGACCCGGATTGTACTATCGGTCTGCCCTTGAATTGTGCTAGCAAAAAATTGGCCGTATGGTCCGGAGAAGTTGATCACCACTGTACCTTTAATATAATTCAGCCCATCAATTTTGATATCAACAAGGGTTCCGGGTCCCCCTGATTTAGGTTTCATATCCAGATAGCGCAGGAACTGAAAGTTTGGACCGATACCTTCTTGGTTTCCACTGATAACCTTGACCGGTCCCCGCCCTTTGCCCCCCATTACTTCAATATACATGACGGTATCCGTTACACTGATTATCTTGGCAATGGAATCATTTAAAAATACTTTAGGAAGCTGGGTACCTGAAGTAAAGCCTGCTCCTATTACTTTTAACTGTTTCCCTTTAATCGCATAGTTAGGTTCAATATCGGTCACACTCAATGACTGATAGGTGAAATCACCAATAGACGTACGCGTACTTCCTTGAACAAGAAAAACCGCAACCTTTCCCTCCCCCTCAGGGACGCGCACTAGGATCTGATGATTTCCTCTACTAATGATCTCTGCCTTGGCACCACCAAACTCAATGGCAAAGCTGCCTCCAAGGTCCAGACCCTCCCCCTCCAAGGTAAGTATTGAACCGGGGCGTCCGGAATTTGGATAATAATGGTTAATGGTTATCGGCTCGACTGTCTGTCCGGCACTTCCTCCTTCCTTGCGACATCCCATTAATGTCATCAGGAAAATCATCATCAGGAAAATCGGATATAATTGCTCTTTATTTATCATGTCGTTAATATTTTAATACCTGGTGAATCTGATGAATGGTACCGGATTTGGCGACAATGTCCTTTCGGTCATAATCGACGAGCGATTGCTGCCCTGCGGCATCAATCAATGTTAATTGATTGGTGTATATTCCGGTATAATAACCTTCGTAAAACTTCAGCTGAAGATTATTGCCATCATACATCTTAACCTCCCTCAAGCCGTATTTTCCCTCCACAGATGTCATAAACCGATTACCATTAAAAAGAGTTACCATCGTAGTGAACAGACCAGAACCTGAAAAATTTGTTGTAAACGAGAGATCTCCGACAAACATAATATCTGGATACACATGATATAACACCAACTTTTTGAGCTCACTTATATTGGCTTGCTCCACTTTTTCTAAACTGCCCAAACCGATTGCAGCCATCGCCTGATTAGTAGGCACAAAAACAGTGGAATTCTGAAGGTCCTTGAACAAGGATGCTAACCCTGCCCTTTGTATCGCATGTGTAAAAAGAGTCATTGAAAAATCACTTTTTATGGCTTCAAAAACTGTCGAATATTCATACTGCTGTAGCATGCCATTTAAAACATAGATAATTCCATTTGTCCCACGTATTGGCTGCCCCTCGATACGGAGACCATTGACCGTAAAAAAAACGAGATCATCCTTTATCCATCGGCTCACATAATTTGTATGCCCACTCTTACTATATAATTTTTGCTTTACAAAGAAGGGCAAAGATTCCAAATCTATATAATCATCGAGCACATGGTTTTCTACAAATGAATTGATCGAGAGCCCCTGTTGCTCTTTGATCGTACTGGCATTAAGCCCCTGACGAACTAGAAAAATATCATTGGGTGCCAAGAGAACCGTAGAATCAGCTCCATTCAATACATTTTTGATACCGGTCATTCCAACCGCAGCATTAAAAGTCGATAGATTAGGATTGTCATTAAGGATGTATCCTAATTTTTGATAATCAACTTGTTGGTAAATTTCAGTATCAGGCTTGCAGCCACTAACAAACAATAACATGATAGTTGCTCTCGTCATCCATGAGATTAGCCTTGATTTAAAATGTTTCATAACAATAGATTTAATGGATGGAAAAATTCTTTGGGACCAATAAACGATCTACGCCATGAACAACACCGTTCAATGAATACAGATTGGGCCTGATCACTTTAGTCGCAACCGCCGTGTCTTTAGCATAAACCGTATTGTTATTGAAATTAAAGGGCGAAATTAGGTAGATACTTTCGGTACGCGTCAACAGTCCGCCAGTGCCTTCATTTTTTGAATAACTTGCCACCGGCAGCGAACTCAATGCGTTATTCCCAAAGTCATTGGTAAAGATGAGGATACGGGTTCCCGCTCTGGCGTATCTCTGGTCTGCGTAACGCATCCCCCAATTGTGATGGTAATCCAATAAGGAATCGGTAGCAAACTCCCCCTTAACGCGATAAAACCCAGCATAACCTTCTACTGGCTCTTGCCAATCTGCCACAGGGTACCCACGTTTTTTGTTGAATTGCATCAAGTCATCTATAGTCGAAAAACCAGCGGCCTGAAAAGCTTGGTTAGTCGGTATAAAAAATGTGTTCAGATCGTCTACAAAGATGTCTCCAGCATTGTCTCGCCAAGCACCCATATGATATCTCATATAGGATATTCGATTGTAAGCTTGTGCCAAAAGATGCCCCTCATTCGGTTTATAACCATTGGCTTGCTCAAAAATGGTTAAATAGATCGAATCTGTCTTTTCCAGTAGCGCAGTATATAACGAAAATTGTGGATCTTCTTTCAACATCTCCCAGGCAGTCGTGGCTGATGGTTGGATCAGTTGATTAATGTTATATATTCCACCATTTGTAGCTGATAAAAATTGAAGCTCGCCCCGGTTGGTCCCATTGATAATTAAGCTATTTTGCTGGATACCCATCCCCAATGAAAAATAATAAGGCAACTTATTTCTAGTATATAAACAGCAGGCCATCTGGTACAAGCTTTCCAAAACTAGGCTACTATGTTTAAGCGTTAATACACTCGGGGGCACTTTCCCAATCACTATATGTAATTTGAGCAGTTCCAAGAGGACAGCTGGACTGGACTGGTCTATTTTCGACGCGGTCCATCCTGCCTTCGTCAATGCCTCGTCAGTGGGTCTAAAAACAGTAAACATACCCTTAGCTCCCCCAATATTGTTTAACATGTTATTGATCGAAGCTCTATTCCATACTCGTGCAAATAGACTTCCACCATCCTGATTAACAAGCTCGTTCAGCCTTCCTTTGACTGAATCTGTAAACTCCACTTTGGCTCCCTCTTCGGCAACCTGAAATTCCTTCTTTTTACAGGAAATAAACACCATGAAGGCGACCATGAAGCAAAAAATTATTGTACTTTTTCCCATCTTGTATTGTATTAAGCAGTGAACTACTAATCAATTTAATTCGCGTATGGCCTCCTCAAAATAGACTAGTAGGCCAGTTAATTGATGCACATTGCCATTTTTGAACAAATAATCATTTTTGAATTTATATTCGGCGTAAGGCACACATATTGATATCTCCAGCGCTTTTTCGATATCAATTCCGCCTAAAAAGCGGGAACAATCATAGATAACATCCTCCTCCTTATAACCAATGGGATAAGATTGTTTTGAAATAGCCACCCAGCAAGTCGAATAATCTGTTGTATTAAAAGCACGGCCATTTTCACTAAACTTACCACCAATGAGAATCTGTTTATAGGTATTATCGCCTTTCAAATCTGTCGAAATCCAGAACTCTTTATCTTTCTGTAGGTAAAAACAATAATCCGAAATAAAAAATCGCTTATCATACATCAGGTAGGCGCCAAATAAGCGTTCGCCAATAAAACGTTTGGGATCCAAGCCCTGAATGATTTCTTCGGTAATACCATAAGCTTTAAATGCACTGTTAAGGGGGGCAAAAACAGTGACTAAGTGTGTATCATCCAAACGATCCCAAAGCCCAAAATGCTTTAAACCAGCCACAAAGATGGAATAATCTGGATTTCCGGCTAAATACATCTGTACAGTCGTATCACCGTAAAATTTGATCAGCTTGGTTAAATTGTGTAACACTCCATTTAAAAATGGATAATCACCCTGAATTTCCTTAGGTGCGAATGTGCTCTTCAACGTAATCCTATTGCTGATAAAGGATCCCGAGAAGGAGATCATTTGCGACCCCTTCTCTTCAATAATCGACGTTATATCGACCGAAGTACGATGTACAAACAGCTCCTTACCGGAAAGTGTCGGATATCTTAAATTATATTGGTTGATTGGGATGTCTTGAGAACGAAGCACTATAGGTAAAATATGATAACCGATCACCTGCTTTAACCAGTTTTGATCCATTTTCTCTAAGTCCCGCTTGTTAAATACTCCCTCTTCATTCCATACGGAATTTTTAATGGCCAGGACAGTAAACTGTGTCTCTCTTGAATCCAAGGTATCCAAATAGCCAGTCAGCTTTAAGGCCTCAGCAAATAATGAATACTCAAAATTATTCGTTAAAAATACTTTTAACGTCCGGCTTTCTTCTCTAGGTTGATTGAGCAAAATGTTCTCATGCTTACAAGATAAGGCGAGCAGAAAAACAAAAAACATACAAATAAAATTTATCTGATTTCTCATAATGTGCATAGTTTAGTTATATATTGGCGGGGCATATTTCCGTTGCATGGTCATTAAATAAGCCTGACCATTGATTACCTCGACAGTATTTGCGGATGGAAAAGACTTGGGATTATCTACTCCTGAGTGTGTATTGATTATCATATTGGGTAAATTCTCCCCCATATGATATTCATAGCGATCTCGCCCAGTGTAGATAATCGGCCCATTCAATAGACAGTTTAATAGCGCAAATTGCCCCTTTGGATCAATAAAGGGACCACCAACATGCCAGTCATCTCCAATCAGTTGTCCATATTCATAAAATGGATGATTGCCTGATGTCACCTGCAAGCTAGGGCTGATAAAATAAAAACGTTGCCAAATATCTGTATATACGCCATTCTCATCACCTTTGACCCAAAGCGGGAAAGAAGCATAGGGTGCTGGTGCCGCTGATTGTATATTTCGTCTTACGGTGTATAAATATTGGTGGGAATAACTTTTGGCGACCTCCTCCCCATTGCGCAGCACAATGCCTTTTTGATATGGAATAAAATCCTGACCTTTCATAAGCGTCAGATAGACGTCCATGGTATCTTTAATACCCCCCTCGAAAAGGTGCCGTTTTATTCTGCCATTCGGTAGTTTTTGACTTTCCGGAGCCTCTTGATAACCTTGAGCAGAATAGTTATAAAAATTAACATAGGCCAGTGAATCCGAAAATGCCTGTTTGTGAAAGTCCTCTCTACGTAGCAACAATGTGCGACTGCGGCTGCTAAAATTGGCATACAGGGCTTGTAGAGTGTAGACTTCCCCGGAGGTCAATTCAAATTCACCAGCTACCGCTTTGCTTTTGCGTAGCTCGGGCGCAAGTTCAAAAAATGGCGTCGAGTTTTTGGGTCTATACATAAATAGGAAAGTCAGTTTGCCCGCGGGAACCTGCGCCCAAGAACTCAAATCGAAACCGTTCAATACGGGACCGACCAATACATTTTCCTTGCCCGGATACTCAGGATTATCAACTGAGGTGGATGCCCCGATATGAACCGGATATGGTGGCGCATAGAGCTCCCTTTGTTTTAAAAAATCACCCACAATCTCCGCACTTACAGGATTTCCAGCGGCATCCAAAACTGGGTTGACCAACATGCACAAATAAGGCAAGCTATCCTTCCCAGTATTTTCCAGGAGATCGGGCAGATTTAAACTATTGAATACGCGCAAATAAGCCGGATCCTTCATTTCGGTATATTCAATTTTCTGGCAGGAGTAGCATAACCAACAGCCTAGCAAACAGCTAATCAAACTAGAGATCCGAACATACATTATACGCGCTGTATTTATTTCTATTTTCATATCGTTTACTTTATTTACTATGTTTGATACAGATTAATTTCGCCTGATTTTGTGCGCCAGACTTTGTACTGCCAATCAGGGCGATGCTATAGACACCACTATTAAAGCGCGGTACTTCTCGACCAACTTTGGTATATAGCTCGGGATTGTTTACAAAAACATCGTTTGGCAAATAAGGGACATTTGTGATCCAACTACCGGGATAAACGGCAGGATTGGAAGAACGATATGCCTTAAAATTAAATGGCGCATCCCCTTGTCTCGAAAGAGTCTCGTCCCACAAGGAATAGGGATTATCGATTTTAGGCAATCCCGGTTCCAGATTTAAATTGATTTTCATAAGGTCAAATTCCATGACATAGATATTCCTCGCCATAATGAGTTGTCCATCATTAAGCGTAAAATTGAGATAGGGTTCATCCACACAGAAATTAAAAAATCGCATGCCTGCATAGGAGGTATATTCATAGCGATTAAACCCGCCATAATCACCAGAAGCAGGATAGTACATTTGTTGACTTAGATTATTATAAACTGGAACTATTTCTAAACTACCTTGCTTATTCTGCCATACCCACAGGCTGATATGCTGATTCGCTAAAGCATCGATTTTTTTTGAAGCAAGCACATTGCCTTTTGTATCTTTTACCTCACATAAAAGTCCGGTAGTGGCATTCAAAATTCGAGCTTCTGCGTATTCCCCATAGTTCAATAGCGGGCTCACTTCCTTTCCATCAATTTGTACGCGTATATTCCGGTTAGTGCCCGCATTAATGGCCTGCACTTTGAAAAATTGCTGATTGGGCAAGACCTTAATATCTTCAATAATCTGAAATTGATTTTGTACGCTTAGAGCAGTATTCTTATCCCATTTGCCTAAGTAGTAATTGAAATATTGGGGAACAACGACAATGGTATATACCCCTCCAGGTTCAAAGCCCTTGAGTGGAGCATAAGTATTGCTTGATTGCATTACAAAATTTGAATCCGGTACAAGATAATCGATCCGTGATGTCAGTGGATTTAATTTGCGTGTAGGGCGTTTATCTTTATGCAGACCGTGTACTCCGGCAGAGATCTGTCGTCCATCACTTGTCAACACTTTAAACTGATAAGCTCCATATGGCACCTCTACATAGGGGGATACCCTTTGGTTAGTGCCAATATTGCTGGTCTCTGAACTGACCGGGGTACCATCCGCATAGGTCAAAGTCACTGATCCATATAAATTTTCCATTGGGCCGAATTGAGATGGAACGGGCAACCCAGGCAAAGCCTTGGTCAGATTTACAATACGAACCTTAAAATTAGTAGTCTTCTTAGGTAATGTGGTGTCACGGGGAATCGGAACTGCCCAAGGTTGACCGACCCCTTCAGTAGGAAGGGTGTAATAATCCAGAGGTACAGAAGCATTTTTAGGTAGCTGAAATTTCATAGATTCTCCTTTAAAGTTTTGTAAACCCAGCTCCAGGCTATCTTTATTTTTAAAGAGCGCCTGTGGAATTTTCCAACTGATCCCCATTAAACCACCTGCTTCTTGAAAAAATTCTGTCGGTGGATTGCCAAAGAGCCAGTTTTTCCCATGATAGGTCAATGTATCACCATTAAAAGTAACCTTCTGAAAAAAACCAAAATTTAAAATGCGCAGGTTGGAATACGCAATTTCTTCGGGTTTATTGTCATAGGTAAAATCCAGTTTCTCCTTTTTGCAAGCAGAAAAGAGAAGTACCACAGCCAAAAATGGAAGAATTGAACTTGCCAGTTGAGCGAATTGTGTCTTCATAACTAAAAAAGATTATAAGTAAAACCCAGATTGATCTCTGCTCCGCGTTTATAATTGCGATGGACATACTCTTTATTATACCATAGTCCCCCTGTTCCGGGATTGGCATAGACAGTTTTGATCCCTGGGTTTAAAATATTTTTTACAAAACCTTTGAATGCTAGCCTCTTGTTAATGTGCTGTGACCAGACGAAATCGAGCATAGGAACAGGTTGTGCATATAGATCGGGTTCGCCCAACAGGTTAATCTGTACCAAGCGCTCCCCCACGATATTGAAGGTGACCGTGAAATCGGAGCCCCAATTTTTACGATTGAAGTTGAGCCAGGTATTTAAAGAATAAGGAGCCTGTTCGAACAGCGGGCTATTTCGAGGGCTATGACGATCCAACGTTTTATTTGCTTGATATCTAAGGTCGGATTTCACAATATTTGACTGTGCTAACATCAAATTGCTACCCAAAAAGAAATCCTGTAAAGGCGAGCAAAATTCGCCTAGATTTTGTACTACTTCAAACTCCGCTCCCCAGACATGACCAGTATTAGCCTCATTTTCGAAGCGTATTGCTGGAAATTCGGGATAGGTAGCCGCCAAGCCATCGGTCTTTAAAGAGAAAACCTTTACCAATTGATTTTGAATACGTTTCCCGAAAAAAGAAACAGCTACGACTTCTCCTTTTCCCGTAAACCATTCCCAGCGGAAATCTAGATTTTGGGAATGCTGATTGACCAGGTTGGGATTACCAACCACCAGCCCCATCTGAAAAGGGTCGTATTCAAACACATTGGTAATCTCCCGAAGTTCCGGTCTAGCCAGTGTAGAACTATATCCACCACGCAAATTCATATAGCCTTCTTTTAAGGAATAAATTAAATTGAGGGAATAGTAAGGTTTAAATCCAGTACGATAAGCGGAATTGGGTTCAATATAAACTAATGGAATAGCTTTACCATCTGCATTTTGAATTGTCAGTGAAGGATCTAAATACACGCCCGCAGTATCAACAACAGACCCCATATCGGTAGACTCAATACGTACCCCCCCTGTCGCCCGCCATTTGTCTCCAAACTTTAAATCCGCCATTGCATAGTAAGCCTGGACCTCATAATAGCCCTTATAATTATTAGGTGATTTATAGGTATTGTACAAAAAGCCATTTAATAGCGACCCACCTTGCCCTATGCCTGCCTTAGGTAATTGCATACCTACTATTTCACTGGAAACCAAGCGATCGAGATCGCCATGAACTAGATATAAGGGTACATTTTTCTTTTGAGCTTGCGAAAAATTGGATCCCGGTAGAAATAAGTGGTTTTCGGAAAATTCGCGATTTCGAAATAGATAGTCCCCGCCGAATTTAAACTGCTGAGCAACGCCTGATAATTTAAAAGGAACTGTAAGATCAACCTTATAATTGTAGTTATTTTCTTTCAGATAGCGCCAACGTCGTCCATTGGGTTCGGCCTGAATAATACCGAATGGTCCATATCCGTTGACGTAACCAGAAGTCAAAGCATAGCGCTGTGGTGAAAATTCAGTCACTTCTAACGGAGCAGGCCCTGGAAAATATTCATTTGAATATTCATAAATACTATGCCATGACCAGTCCACATCACCCGGTACAAATTCGGCAAGTGATGCATAGCGAAAATCAGGATCTCGATGGGTTGCCGTTGAATTTGAACCCGAATAGGATAATTTCATGCCATCGAAGAGTTTGGGAAAGCGATGCTCCCCCTGAAAATTGTAGGTATGGAGAGTACGAAAGGTTTGTTTTAAAGAATAAATACGACTATTCACAACACCTGGTAAGCCTGTATATTCATAGGCACCATTCATATTGGTAGCATTGTTTTCTCCACCCCAAGATCCCAAATATTGAAGCCCGACCTCATGATCTGGTGAAAAACGATAGGCCAGTCCAGCCAATACACCATAATTGAGCGTTTCATTACCTGTATTTTCCTGATAGGTCTGGTATTTGCCCATATTCAGGTTATTGGGTGTTATATAATTAGGGATATTCCGCCAGGAATAGACATCCCGATTACCAGTTACTACCCCCTGATAAATAGACCATTGCGTAAGCTGTTGTCGATAGGTATCGGTCTGACGGCGATAGTAATTCCCTCCTAAAATCAGCCCCAAAACATGTTTTTTATTAAATAAAGAATAACGATTTCCAAAATTGAGACTGTAAATCTGATTGGGAGTAGCTGTGCGGTAACGTGTCGTCATTACCGGATCAAATCCCTGCATAATTTTATTTATACGCTGGGCCTCTGCATAGGCTTCTGGCGAATAATTTGCACGCCCAAAAACAGCCTGCATCGAACTTAGACCATTTGGATACTCACCCGCTAAGTTTAAAAAGTCCTGAGATAGCTTTTTATCGTTAATCCGCTGCCCAAGTATCCCCATATCGGCATTCCAAAAACTATTGTATTTCCCACCTATTCCAATATTTGAATTAAATCCGGTCTGCACGTTAAATTCAAGCAGTATTGTATCAGGAACTGATTTGGTCTTTAGATTGATGATACCGGAAGCTGCATCCGCTGGTTTGTCCGGTGTATAGGATTTGTACACTGTTACGTTATCCAATAAAGAAGCTGGGACCAAGTCAAACGGAATCGCCGTGCGGTCGGGATTGGCTGATGCGAGTCGTGAGCCGTTGAGCTGCCCAATAACCGAGCGATCTCCCATACCACGTACAGCCACATATTTCTCATCTGTCACCGTAACGCCGGTGACTCTTTGCAAAGCCTGGGTAACGGTAATTGATGCTGTACGCCGCATGAGATCGGCAGAAATCCCATCTTGAATAATTCCAGCCTTCCGACGTTCTTCTAATACAGCAATCTCTGTATCTACGCGTTTGGAGGCCTGGACCTGCACTTCATCAATCTTTAAACTCACAGCCGTCAACCTCACCGTAATTGTATTGCTCTTAACTGTCTGGAAAAGCGTATTATATCCTAAAGAAGTAAATACCAAGCGCTTGGTGAAGGAAGCTATTGAAATCGTAAAGCGGCCATTGTTATTTGATATGGCAAAATTATTGGTACCTTCCTCTCGAATAGATACCCCGGGCAAGGGCTGATTAGTACGTTCATCCACAACCAGCCCCGTGATGGCAACAGCGCCCTGGGCATAAGTAGCAGACTGAAATAGACTGAATACGATCGTCAGCAATAACATAGCCAATTTTTTTCTCATGGTTTGTTTTTGTTCTTTCATTTTCTCTGTACTAATTATTCAAACCGTATCCATTTCTGCTCTTGTTGATTGACAGAAACTAAATCATAGGAAGCTGACCCCGAACGAATGACATAAAACCCCCGAGGTTCAAAAAAAGCAGTCACCGTGGGATCCCAATGGGCCTTGTTAGCCGCAGGTGTTTCCCCAAACTCACCGATCTGCTGAAAACCTACCAAGCCGCCGTCGGGAGAATACTGCGTATAAAATGCTGGGCCGTAAGAACCCATGGTCGATGGCCCTGAAAACACCCTTAAAGTACCGTAAGTTTCATTAAGCCAACGAGGCAACAACATGACATAGCTATATTCGTTCATCTGTGAAACCCCATAGGCATCGACAACTCCAGCAACAGTAAATCCACTAAAAGAAGCGGAAAACGGCTGGGCTAAAGTGGTATTATTGCCAATATTCAAATTCAGCTGATGAAATGGATGATTGATAAAATCGGTCGCCGCAGTATAATCATAAGCTGAAGGTGCCCCCTCATTGCTGATCGGAATATTACTTCCATTGATCCGGGCAATCAACCTGTCGGTATTTTCTTCTCGTTCTATTTCGATCGTTGAAAAGCTATTGACGTCTTCGGTAAATCTATTTTGTATACGTATGCCAGTAGCTGTGTAGGCATAGTTAGATTCAAAAAACTTAAAACGGTCGACCAATCCATAATTGATATAAAGTTTTCGCAACGTGGGATTAAACTGCAGATCGTAAGCTGCACCATTGTACACAATACGCTTGAAATACTTCGGCAACTTTTGTATAGCTTGAATAGTTTCTATTGTCTTTTGGACGCCGCCCTGTCGATAGGCTTGCTGTTGAGTACTACTATTCGGAACGAGCATAAATTCATCACCGTAGCGATTTCCGCGCAAAACAAGGGTATCTCCTTTTTGGGTCAATATTGAAAATGAACTATCCAACAAATTAAAAAGGCCTTTCATTTCTGCAGGGAATACACCGGTTTTCAAGGTCAGACATGGTTTTTTATCTTGAATAGTGAATTGATAGCCGAGATTACGTATTTGAGGGAAGACATCAATCAGAAAATCTGCAGCAAGCTTGGTTTTCAAATCCACATATCCAGCATAGAATCCATATTCTTTGGATTTCCACGAAAATTCCCATCCGTTAACGTTATCATCCAATACTTTTTGATAACGAACCAACAAAGAATCGGGATCTGAAAAGGAAACCTCCACAGGGATTTCTATGTTCTGCTCCTTCCGGCAGGAAACCTGCACCAGAAAAAGTAGGCTCATCATAAGTGATATATATAGGTATCTCATAATTGTTAATTTTTATCTAAACCGAAGCCAAACCCTTGAATCTTTGACCGATACGAGATCGTAACCTGTCCTTCCGGTCCGATACACGTAAAAGCCTTCCGGATCTAAGGCTGATCTTGTAAAAGCGGTGATCCGATCAGCAATATCTTGCGTAATGGTACCGCTACTATTGCCATCAAAACCAATAAAATTGGTAAACCGCATAATTCCTTGAGCATCAATCTGTGTCTTAAACGCAGGTCCGATATAATACTGTCCATTATTGTAAAAGAGGTAGAAAACATCCGTACCATCAACGTAACGAAGTGGTATAAACCGAATGCCGGCATATCCTGGAATATCTTGCAGTTTATGTACATCGGTTTGACCTGCCATAAAAAAGCCTGTCGCTGAAAAATACTGGTACTTCACCATATACATCGAGGTCGCATCCTGAGGTTGTCTAGTAAGTACGCTGGCCTGATTATTAAGCTTAGCATGGACAGTTCCCAACGTGAATTCGCCTGTACCGGCGGCGATGTTCAAGTTGAAATCTTGCATGACATCAAACTGTTGACCGCCAACATTCAAAGGCGTTCGAAACCGAATTCCATTGGCCGTAGTTGCATATTCGGTGAAAAACGTAATACTGTCAATGGCCCCAGTACCCCGAAAGGAAACAGTCTTCAAATCTCGGTTTAAGGTAAACTGAAAGGTATGATCACCTACAGTCAGTTTATTGTAGTAATAAATGAATCTGTCGAAATCGGCTAGCTTTTGTTGATTAAACGCATAGACCTGCTGAATAAAATTTTCGCCTTGCGTGGCTTTTGCCCTGACCAGCAACAGCTCGGATTTATTCAGGTTGCCAATCATCCGAATCGAATCAGCACTGGCTGAAACAATGGAAAATTCAAAATCAGAATACCGGCCTTTACCAGCGTCGCCACCGGAAATCTGCGGATCTGGATCTGCCAGCATATGGATATAAGAATAAGTGTCAAAATAAAGGGACGGAATCTGCGCCGCGCGCAACCTATATGAACTTTCCTTTGCGACCGAAGCTGTTGTGGCATCGTAATCCGCATACATCCGTATTCTATTGTCGCGATCGAAATAGAACTTAAAGGTATAACCTCCTCCCGCATCAGGGAATAAGTAGGCTATCCAGCCATTCTCCGCTGAAGCTAATTGATCATAATAGGTCGCGAGTTGCTTATTTAACCGCTCGTCCGGGCGCAATCCATCAAAGTCTTTATTGGATTGACAGGATTGAATGAACATGATCAGCACGACGAGATAATAATATATGTACTTCATCTTTTAGCTTGTGTTATTGTGTGATTAATGCAATTCCTACTTTTACTTCAGATTGAAGTTTTCTAAAATCAATTCCCAATTCCTTATAATAAGCAACGACTAATTCTTCTTTTCTTCGGAAGGTCGCTTCTTGGGATGGATTGGCTGCAATGACCGCATCGTAATGAGCCTGTCCTTCTACCAAAAGCGTAGAAATGGTTTCTACAAAATCTTCCTGCATCGTGGATTTTGCATAGGCAGTGATTAAGCCCTGTTTATTTGCTTGTTCATTTGTGGTATTATACCAAGTTGCTGTATACCAAGAGGAACTTAGTGTCCTCCATGCTTGAGGAATAGCAATCGTCTGATGCAGGATGTGTGCGAACTCATGATGTATCGTATGCATCATCCGAACCACCTCTGTACGGTTGTTTTTCGCAAAATAGTTGACCACGAAAAGAATGATTTTATTCCCTCCCTCCGCAGTCCCCAATATCACCGTTCCATTCTCTTGATATTCGGGTGACCCCACGAGTACATATTTTAAAATCTGGTATTTTTTCAGAAAATCATCGCCGCCGATCTTCTTATAAGGATCCATCCAAACGGCTTTTACCGTCTCCATCACTGGTCGTACTTTATTCTCTTGGGGCGGTACGAGGTTGCGATTGAAATTAACTTCATAGGGATCCCACTTATACTTCACTTCAATATTATAGGGGATGACAAAATTCTCATATAAGTAATCATCAAGTGCGTTAAAGGTCCAATCATCTCCACCCAATCCATTAATGGGTTCAGTCGGGAGCACTTCTGTTTTTTTACAACCTGTCAACATACCGAAGACAAGCAGTAAAAGAAAATAAGCGTATCTATACATGGTTTTCATTGGTTAAAATTAACGTGGATTCTGTTCTAAGCCGGACATCCTCACTTCCTGAGGAAGCTGCAGCGTACGACGCAAATCATTTGGCCCTAAGACGTATTTTTCCAATCGGTCTTTGGTCTCATGGACTACCGGCAAACGATGACGAAGAATATCCAAATAGCGCATCCCCTCAAAAAGAAACTCCCGGCGTTTGAAGTCAAGTACAGCGTTTACTAAACAGGCTTGAAGGTCCAGATTTTGATAAAAACTAATCAGTTTTGCGCTTGTTATTCTGTGGACTTCTGGGTCATAAACAGGATAATCTTGCGAATAAAATACCTTTTTGCTGGCAAAGGTATTTAGATCGGTTATCGAAGCAGTATGATTACCGATCATGGCATAGGCTTCTGCACGATTCAACAACACCTCTTCTGCGGTGAACAGAGGAATCATATTGTAGCTAATTCCATAATTAGCATTTAGTCCCGAGCGCACAAAGTGAGTGCGAAATTTTGGGATATTGTAACTGCTCTCCTGCCCATAGATTAAATACGCGAAATTTGCTCCAGTGACATTCGGTCTGAAAATCAGCTGCGCCAGCAGCTCGGATGTGAAACCAAACCGTAAGGAAGAATAGGAAGCACCCCAATTGGATGCTGCTTCAACGAGCAATATATTTGCTGGATTTTCAGCCTTGGTGTATTCCGCCTGACTTTCAAAATATTCCATAGAGAGAAAGGCCTGCGAATTATTAGGGCGGAGCATCGTGCCAATTTCCGTTCCCACAAATACTTGGTTTGCATGAACAATGACTTGATCATACGATTTTTTAAACAAGTAAAACCGTGCAGCAAAGGCATGTGCAGCAGACTTGGTAAAATGATACTTAGGGGACTTATATCGTGAATCGTCAAGTAATGGTAAGCCTGCAACAAGATCTTTCTCAATCATATCATACGTATAAGCCACCGTTTTGCGCTCATACTTGACCAGTAGCTCCTCTTCGGGATCCGTTACGTAAGGTATTCCAGGATCGGTATCAGCAGTATATTCATCATAAGACTTCGCAAAAAAGCTGACCAACATAAAGTGAGCATAAGCCCTCGCTAGCAAAGCCTCACCTTTCTGTGATTGGTATCTTTCGGGATCCGCAACACTGGAAATATAGGTTAAAGCACGGTTAGCTGCGGCGATTGCAGCATAACAGCTATACCAATAAAAATCTGGTGTATCTTGATTTCTGGAGCGAACATCGGTGAAAGTCCAGGGATCTAAATTCATAAAAGTCACAACGCCGATTCCTGGCCCTTTATCTCCAGCATTATCTGACATGGCCTCCGCAAAGGCATAATAGGAAGCCTGGGGGTAAGCCGATGTCAATAATTCAGACACTTTTTCAGGTGAATCCAATACTGCACGCTGATCGGGTGCTTGTTCCAAATATTTGGAGCAACCGGCAAAAAATATCCCCAAGGTTAGGACAAGTAAAATGTTTTTCATAGCACGCATCATAAAGTTGTTTTTATTGAAAATGTAAATTGCCTTGGAATAGGTAAGGCTACCCCTCCAGAACCGTAGAACTCAGGATCTTGTCCCCGAAGTTTCTTGTCCGAATAGAGCAAACTGATATTATTTCCGACTAAAATCAAGGATAAATTGCGTAACCCCCATTTATTGACAAGCTTCTGAGGTAACTCATAACTGATATTTATTTGCTTTAATCGAACAAAGCCACCATTAGCGATCCGTTCGGTCGAATAATTGTAAGACTGATAGGCAGATCCTTCTATTCGGCTGGCATTACGGGCTTCAACAATGGATGGGATAGGCCCGTCATAAGGTAGAACAAAGCGTTCTAGAAAATCATATGACATGGCCTGCAGATCTGTATATTGATTCTGGAAAATTGGGTTTAACCGTACCTTGTTTCCTGCAGAATAGGTGATCAATATTGAAGCGGTAAATGATTTATAGCTAAATTGATTGTACCAGCCACCACTGAAAGTTGGATCGATGTTTCCTTCATATTTTAAATATTTCGTTTCGTTACTCTGGAGATAAACATTCGTAGACTTAACACCTTGTTCATTGACAAAGGAAGGTACACCAGACAATGGATCAAGCTTATCAAATTGAATAGAGAACAAGCCACGAACGGGATAATCAACCTTCGCTCCGCCAATATTGCCAACAAGATCAAAAATCTGTGGCTCATTGACTAGACGGGTAATCTTTCCTGAATTATAGGCATTGGTTAACTGTATTTTCCAACCCCAATTTTTCCTTTTAATGATTTGGGACTTAACCATCAGCTCAACACCTTGAGACCGCATATCAGCATAATTGGCCAATTTAAAAGGTTCGCCACCTATACCGGCTGTACGGATCACACCGATCAAGTCAAATCCCTGACGTCGATAAACATCCAGCGTCCATTCCAATTTCCGGTTGAACATGGCTGCGTCCATACCAATATTGGTTTCATATTGTTTTTCCCAGGTTAGATCTTTATTTGGATTGTTCTCAATATTTAGTACTGGTTCGACCTCCGTTAAATAAGGCCGTGTTGTACTTGCAGACCGAATTACCAGGGAGGAATTCCGGGCATTGCCCATCGAAGCATTCAATCCATAGGAAGCCCTCAAGGTGAGTGAGCTAAATAATTGTTGATTTTTCATAAAAGCCTCTTCATCCACATTCCAGGAGCCCGATAGATTCCAGGTTGGCAACCAACGGGCAGTACTAGACTCTCCCATCTGATTCGAACCGTCATACCGAAGGGTTCCGTTTAATTGATATTTCCCCTGAAAGGAATAGGCTGCATTGCCAGCAAAAGCCACATAACGATCATGGAAGGTGGCCATTTTATAATAACTTAGATTACCTTCGACTTCGCGTTTGATCGCATTTGGATCAATGTATGGAGTACCGCCACGATCAAATTGATAACCATATCCAGTAAATACATTACTCATACGATCTAAAAAGCGTAATTCTTGGGACAGAAATAATCGCAACGTATGATTTTGTCCGAGCTTTTGATTCCAATCTAAGCTATTGCGGAAATAATAACTCTTGAGATTATCGGTGGAGGTTGTGTAGAATCCACCGTAGGGCAACACCGATACAGGTCTAGCATCGGGGTCCGCTGGATCCACATAGAGAAATTTGTTCCGATCGGCAATAGTCGTATTTTCAGGTTGACCAGAATAAATTGTCCCGGCACGGTAAGCCATAGGCATGTTGGATTTCTCCCGAATCTTATGCTCGTTGCCTGAATTAACATAACGATAGGAACCTATGAACGCGTAATTAATATTCTTTGGGAGTTTATATTTTACCTCAGCCTGAACTTTTAAATCCAACATTTTCAATTCTATATTGTTATTTTCAAGCTCATTTAGAATATTAAACGGTGCATAATTCATCGTAAAATACTCTAGATTACCATTTTTGTCATAGGGGGTTAGCGTGCGAGTGGTATTCATCGCATAACTAAAGGGATTGATATCAAAATCACGTGACACCAATCCAGTTACAGGGTCATTTTGTCTACCCAAGGAGCCCGGGGTCTGCTGATCGCGGATAGACGCCGAACTGATCAAACCCAATGAAAGCTTATTACTGATCGAAAAGTCGGAGCGTGCATTGGCGGTGTAGCGTCGGACTTTATCCCCAATAGTCCAACCATTATCCTGAAGAAAAGAGGTAGAAAAATAGTGCTGACTCTTCTCTCCTCCTGAGGTTAAACTAAGAGAATGCTCCTGCATCAAAGAATTTTTAAACAGGATATCAAACCAGTCGGTATTGGCATAGACATAGCGTTGGAGAAAATTCCGTCGTCCGGCTACACTGTTTTCCACCTCTGCTACACCGTCTGTACCATATTTAAGCGCCTGCGCCATTTTTGTATAGACACCTCCATTCGGGTTATTTGCAAGATCTGTATAATCCAACCATCCCTTCCTTTCCATCTCTGCAAAAATTGACATTTGGTCATAGGAGTTGATAATATTGAACTGTTTATAGCTTGGCTTAAGATAAGTAGTATAGTTTCCAGTATACGAAAGTGTTGCCGGAGATCCCGCTTTTCCACGCTTTGTTGTAATCAAAACAACTCCATTCATGGCTCTGGCACCATATAAAGAAGTCGCTGAAACGTCCTTCAGGATCTGGAAGGACTCAATGTCATCGGGATTCAAACCTGCAACCGATGATCCCAACAGGGTATTAGGGTCGCCTGAAGATAGTTGGTCGTTGGAAATGTTGACAATATCTTCCAAGATCACTCCATCTACTACCCACAAAGGTTTATTATCACCTGTGATGGAGGTCGCCCCCCGAACCCGAATTTTAGGTGCAGCCCCAAATGTTCCGGACACATTCTGGACAGACACGCCCGCAGCCTGCCCTTCCAGCATCCGGCTTACATCTGGAACACCTAAACGTAAAGCATCCGAACCTTTTATTGTCACAGCTGAGCCAGTAAATTTCTTTCGATCAATTGCCTGGTACCCCGTATTAATAACTACTTCTTCAATTTTGTTGACAGCGACAAGCATTTGAATAGAATAGGTCTGCTGACTGCCGACTACTTGTTCTACTTCCTCATAACCCAATAAGCGAAAGTGAAGGATGTCGCGTTCATTGGCCTTAATCGAGAAACGACCTGTATGATCGGTGGAGGTCCCTACATTTTTACCTCGAACGCGTACAGTGACCCCCTGTAAAGGCTGCCCCATCACATTTCGCACATAGCCATTAACCGTTCGTTGCTGAACCATAGACCCCGCTTTAATGACAATGCGATCACCGACCAAGCTATATGTTAATTCCTGACCATAGAACAATTTATCGAGCACCTGCTTAACAGTAGATTTCTCAATCTGCAGATCAACCTTCTCCTGTAAAACAGGATGATAGCTAAATAAAATCTGGACATTCGTCTGTCGACCAAGTTCCTTTAATATTTCTGACCGTCGCATTTTCGACACGTCAATGTGGGCATTTCTATCAAGAACACCTTGTGCATGGATATCAGTGGCAAGTACCAGCTGCATAGTTACCATGGATATGGTAAGAGTGGCTATAGTAAAACGCATAATTCGTGCAACTCTATGTAGCTCTAGGCTATAAGTTAAAATATTGTTATCTTTATGCACTTGAATCTATTTTTTAGATGTTGTTCAGACAATAGGATTCCAGACCTTTGAACAACAAAAGTTAAACATGGGGATGTGTGTTCGAGACACATCCCTTTTTTTAATACATTAGGGATTTAGAATGAGCCTAACCGGCAGATACTAAATAAAGGTTACGCGGGGATGTTTTCATATAATTGATTTTTTGTTATTCAATAACGAGTTCAAGCACTTTACCATCTTTCCATTTGATCTGAGCTCCTATGGACTCCGCGATACTCTGCAATACCTCCTCGATGGGTTCGGAGACCTCAAATGTACCTGTGATACGTCGTTTAAGCGCTTGCTCTGATTTTATTTCGATCAGAATACCATATGCTTTTGAAATACGAAATAATACCTCCGAGAGGACTGTATTATTAAAATTCAATATTCCGGACTTATAATCCAAAAGCAATTGATCTACGGACATTGTCGTTACGGATAGATTTCCAGCACGGTCATTCAAAACAATAGATTCGGAGGCCTTAATGAGAATTTCGTTGTCAGCTTTGTCCTTATTTTTTCGCACACTCAGTTTTCCCTCAATCAAATTTATCCGCTCCGTCTTTAATTCGGGATAGGCTTCGACATTAAAACTGGTACCAACCACCCGCGCTTCCAAACCTTCTGTTTCCACGATAAATGGTTTACCAGGATCTGAAGTCACTTCAAAATATCCTTCCCCTTCCAACCTGACATTGCGTGTAGGGCGTTCGCTAAAATCCGAAGGATAGAATAACTTGGTCCCTCCTTTTAACCATATTTGAGTACCATCTTTCAGTGTTATTTGCTTCTGGGTGCCCATAGGAACTTCTACAGAGGACCATGTAATTTTCACAGCATTCTCGCTTGACCAAAATTTTGAGGCTTGAAAATGATCTGTTAAGACAAAGAATAAAATACTAGCCGCTGCAACAAAAATAGCTACCCACTTAATAATGGTATATTTCGGTTTTGCTGCATGACTTACTCGTTCTGGACTAATTTTCTGCTCAATATCCTCGAAGAGTGCTGCTAAGTATTGTTGTTTTTGTTCTGCACTCAATCTATTCCAATTTTGGTTAACATGAACATCGTTCTCCCGAAACCAATTTTCTATCAACAGCTCTTCTTCCGGAGTGCATCTACCAGACTCATATCTGATTAATAACTGTTCAAAATCGCTGCTATTCATAAGGTCTTTAATCTTTGGTTTAATAGGAAGACACGCAACTCAAAGGATAGTACTATTTAATTTTCACTTTTTTTTTCAAGCTCAGGCGAAAATACTTGCAATTTATCCGAATTAGAAAATGTTACAAGCATCGCAATTATTTTCTCGTTTTATTTTTTATCTTTCACCATCTAAATATAAACCTATGAATGCGAGCACAAACGACATCAGTCTGTTTCATGCTTTTAAAGCGGGTAACGACGATGCATTTTCAAAAATTTACCAGCTGTATGCTGAGCCGTTGATTGACTATGCATCAAGGAAAGTAAAATCCATGGATGAAGCCCGGGATTTGATTCAGGATTTATTTATCTATCTCTGGGAAAAACGCACTGATCTTGATATCAATCAATCCTTGCGTGCTTATTTGTTCCGCTCGTTAAATCGAAGGATATTAAATTATTATAGAAAGAATAATACACGGGAAGAATACGCATCTTATCTATTGAAAATGGAACATGCCGTCTCTAATCCAGATAATTCAGTCGAGCTTAAAGACTTGCAGCACAATATTCAATTTGCCATATCAAAAATGCCGAATAAAGTTAGGGAGATCTACCGCTTAAGTCGGGAAGAATACATGAGTATCAAGGAAATAGCAAAACATTTAAACCTTTCTGAGCAAACAGTCAAAAACCAATTAACGTCTGCCCTATCAATTATGAAGCAGATTCTAAAAGGAGTTATCAGCTTGATTATCTTTTTATATTTTTTACTGGAAAAGTAATTTTACCACTTTCACGAATGAATACTAAATAGAGTACAATAGCCCTTCAACATAATCTCCAGTAAGAATATGGGTGTGACCAGTCATTTCCTTTGTAGTTGATGTTGAATGCTTCAAAAGGGCCATCGCTAAATAACGTGGCCCTAAGAAACATGACAAACAGCTGAGACCAGCGATTTAAGCCACAAATTAATATCCAAATATTTCACCCAGGCTAACCTTTTTGGCTAATAATACAAAAGCACATGCCAGTAAAACTTTCCTGCAAATATTGAATTTAGTTATCATTCGACTGCTATTTAATAAATTTGCTCAATTCCTTTTCAATGTCCTCTCCACGCAAGTCTTTTGCGATAATAGCTCCTTCGGGATTGATCAGGAAATTACGTGGTATTGCCATGACCCCGTATTTTAGGGCCGCATCATTTTTATACCCTTTTAAATCGCACAACTGGACCCAGGACATTTTGTCTTCTTTAATCGCTTTTAGCCAATGCTCTTTCTTGCTATCTATTGAAACCGCAACAACTTCGAAATTTTTGTGTTTATACTTTTGGTAAATTTCATTAATAAATGGCATTTCAGAACGGCAAGGACCGCACCAACTGGCCCAAAAATCAAGCAATACATACTTGCCTTTGAAGGAAGAAAATGAAACAGGTTGCCCTTTGTCATTGTCCATCACAAAATCAATGGCATGCTTTCCGATGTCAACAGTTTTTTGCGCATTTAACTGTGCATGGAGAGCCTTCGCCAGTGATAAACTGCGGACACGTGGGCTCAATTTATTGAAACGCTCTTCAAACTTTGGATTTTCAACTCCCATTTGATTGCTGACAATAAGGAGACTGGCAAAAGAATTAGGATGCGTATCAAGGAACTTCAGCTCTGCGTCTTCTACCGCTTTAGCCATGCTGCTGTATTTTGGTCCGAGCTCTTTATTGGCCTCCGAATGACCAGCAGCAGCATTTTCCATCATCTGTTTTGAAATTAAATCTGCTTTTTGCTGAAGCGGCTTTACAATATCCGATAAAACCAAATAATCGGTCTGAACAGAGCCACCGGTAATACGGCCCTGCTTAATATTGGGTCCGGTCACAAGAAATTCAGCATTTTGAAGCATAAATTCCTGCTGATCCAGTTTATGATAATTTTTCCAGTCTAGCGGATCCAGTTCCTTTCCGATGGCAGTCATATGCAATTTAGCGCTTACCATATCACTGGCAAGTATGCCTTTCAATATAAAATTGCCATTTTTGACATAGGTCGAATCTACAATAAACTCTTTAAGCCCATTCGGATTCATATAGCGCAAAAAGACTTTATATCCTTCGTGATTGCCAGACAATTTTCCTTTAATAAGGTAAGCATCCTGAGCACTACTATAGAGCCCAAATAGGCTCATGATGGTAAATAATACAATCTTTATCATGTGTTTTTATTTGTCGTGTTAAATGCTGAATACATTATTTTACATCCAGGACCTCAGCAAGTCTTTTGTCCAGTGCTTCTCCCTTTAATTCTTTGCCAATAATAACACCATCGGGATCGATCAAAAAGTTTTGTGGAATACCCGTAATGCCGTAAAGAATCGCTGCCTGATTTTTAAGACCTTTTAAATCACTTAACTGTATCCAGGGGATTCCATCTTGTTTGATCGCTTTAAGCCAGGTTTCTTTTTTACTATCCATGGAGACTGCAACGATCTCAAAATTTTTACTTTTATATTTTTCGTATACTTTGATCATATGGGGGTGAAGATCCCGGCAGGGACTGCACCAGCTGGCCCAAAAATCAAGCAATACATACTTACCTTTGAAAGACGATAATGAGACCGGTTGTCCCTGTGTACTATTTAGGGTAAAGTCTAATGCCCTGTTGCCAGCAGCAACAACTTGGGTTGCATTCAGTGTGGAAACCATTTTTTTTCCAAGGTCTGAATTTTGAACGCGTGGGCTTAGCGCGTTAAATTGAGATTCAAAATCTGGATTATCAATACCACCTTTCATTGCAATTAGATAGAGACTCACAAAGGAATCTGGGTGGCTAATTCTAAAGTTATTTTCTATGTGCTCTATTTCGTTAGTAATTGGCTTCATTTTTGGCCGAAGTGCCTCCGCAGCCTTCTCCTGCCCGCTTCTACTAAGTTTTAAAGACTGCTGAGAGAGCAACTGCATCCTTTCTTTCCAGGGTTTTAGCTGTTCAACGAGCAAGTTAAAATCCGCTTGTACTTTACCACCGGTTATATGGGCTTGTTTGATCGTTGGGCCTGATAATTGAAAGCTGTCGTTTTCGAGCATAATATATTGCAGGTCTCTTTCATAATATTTCCAATATTCAGAAAGATCTACATTTTCATTGGGCTCACTCAGAATCAATATGGCCTGTTCTACATCTTTAAATAGCTTTCCTTCAAATTTGAACGTGCCGTTTTTGACAAAAGTGGAGTCTTTTATCGGGTCTTTCAACCCTTCTGGATTAGGGTACTGTAAGAGCACCTTTTTCCCGTCATGATGGCCAGAAAGTTGGCCTTGTATGGAGAAAGATTGCTGCGCATTGGCGCAAAGCGCAGCCAGGCTAGCTAATGTAGCAATTGTAATTTTTATCATTTTTCAATTATTTAAATGAAACTTATATCTTTTTTTAAGGGTTATTTTCCATCCCGGGATTTTGATCCATTACCTTTTGTGGGAAGCGCAACACGAAACGTTCGGGTTTAAGTGTAAATGTCCCGGCGACAGCCCCCGTCGCTGCATACAGTGTGTGGGTATAAGTCTTTGCCTTGAATAATGGATCGACAGACAGTCTCCGCATATCAAACCATCGGTATCCACTCAGGGCAAACTCCCGTATACGTTCTTCCAATATAAAGTTGAGCAGTGAAAGCTGTTGCGCTGCAATTGCTGTCGGAACAACTGCATTGGCCGATGGCATTCTGCTTTTCCGCAGCTGTTCTACATCTGCCTTTGCCCCCGTCAAATCGCCTAATCTCGCTTTACACTCGGCCCGTAATAAGTACAGGTCCGGAAGCAAGATTCCATACTGAAAGGAGGTTGGACCCATTTTGCGAAGCAATCCTGCGGGATATTCTGGCCCATAGTAAGCATTTCTTGAATAAAACTTAAGCCGTAAATCAGTGCTTTCAAAAAGGTTCACAGTCTTTTTGTCAATCACAAACTCATTATAGAAGAAGGTCCAAAAATTACTGGATTGTTTATTATAAACGCACTCTCTATTGTTTACTGCACTGGGATAAGATGGTCCATAAGATCCAATCGGCAAAAATTCACCTCCGGGAGCCAAGGTTTTATTGTAGTCATATAAGGCTAAAGGAATGGCCGAATTTGCTACCGCCAATAGTGAAGCATCAAAATGCGGCAAAGCTAATTCGGGTTTACCCATAAAAAGATAGACCTTGCCCAGCAAGCCTTCGGCCGCAGCTTTCGACATACGCATGGAATGAGTTGTTTTTGCCGGCAAATCAGGAATCGCCTGACTTAAATCATTAATTATAAACTCGTAGACCTCTTTAACACTAGCCCGTGTAAATTTATTCTCTGTGACATCGGCTTTGGTCAAAATTGGAAACCCAAGATCTGTACCAGCCGTATTGGCATCGTAAGGTTTACCAAAATAATTCACTAACAGAAAATAAGTCCAAGCTCTTCCAGCCATAGCCTCGGCAGCAATGGACCGTTTCCGCTCTGCAGTGCCATCAGTGGCTGCCGGCAGTTCTTGGATGATCTTATTGAAGGTGTAGATATTTTTCATCGGCATGTCCATCTCAGTAGCATTCTCCGAAGCTTCATAAATAACGGCGTCCCAACGAAATAGGCGTTGTGTTTTTAGACTAGCTCCATCGAAATAAGGCTGAACAGCCGCTATTTCATCACTCATGGCCACCTGGGAATTGGTACTGATATTGACCATATCAAGATTGTTCAACAGTAGGTCATAATCTGAAACTTTCTGTGCTATCAAACGTCCTTTTGGTGTGACTTCCAAAAAATCCTTTTTACAGGAGCAAGCAAAACTTACAACAGCCGCTAGAACTACCCCTATTTTAAATATATTTGTCATTGTCATCTGCTTTACATTAAAATTTTACATTTACTCCAAATGAAAGAGTAGCCTGATTAAATAACATACTGCGTATACCAGTTGTGGCATCGATAAATTCAGGATCAATATCTTCCTTATTGGCCTTCCACAGCATCAGGTTCGATAGCTGCATCCGTAATGTTACTTGCTCAGTATGGAATTTATCCATTAAAGATGCTGGCAAGCTATACCCCAGGGTAATATCCCGCAATTTTATATAAGAAGCGCTGACCACATTGACATCTGCGTAGGTATAATATTGAATATCGCGACGGGTATAGCTCAGCGAAGAATTAGAAACATAGGATGGAATATTGGTATTCAATTCATCTCCGGGCTGCTTCCATCGCTTAGCAAAGTCACTATGCAGGTTTCCGGTTGTTAACCCATCCCGAAGGACATTAGCGTGATACAACCGGTCGGTATAAACAGTATTTACATCCTTGCGCATCACATGTCCGAGGTTAAAAACCGCATTGGCACTTAACGTCAGTCTTTTATAGTTAAAAACGTTGGCCATTCCACCGCTCCAGATGGGTTGATAGGTGCCCTTGAAAATCACATCTGCTGCCTTCGCCGCATTGGGAGCTTTGGTCACGGAACCATCCGCAAGACCTATCTGCGGATCTCCCAGTTCATCCAATCCGACAAAATTGTAGGCAAAGAGTGCAAAAGCTGGAAAGCCTTCCAGATAATTTTGCCAAATGCGGTCCATACCAGAGTTGACCGGTGACTCTACATTTAGTTTTGTGATCTTATTTTTATTATAGGCAACATTAAACACCGTGATCCACTTAAAATTGTCTTTTTTGATATTTAGGGTATTTAAACTCAGCTCGATTCCTCTATTTTGCATGTCTCCAAGGTTTCCGATGATTGTGGAATAGCCACTAAAAGCATTGGTTGGAAAAACACCTAGCATATCCGTTGTCTTTTTCTGGTAAAGGTCAACTGTACCGCTGACACGGTTGTCAAATAGTCCAAAATCAATCCCCAGATTTATATTTTTCGTGCTTTCCCAAGTAAGTTTTGAATTGGCGGGTGTGCCGATTACAACGCCTGTTCCACCTGGTAAATTGCCATTCTGAATGGCGTTTAAGATATCCTGCGAAGCAGCGATACCAGGGTCGGGTGAGTTACCTGTCAATCCGTAGGTAGCACGGAGGGCTAAATTATCTAACCATTTGGTTCCGGCCATAAAGCTTTCGGAGCTCATGATCCATTTCCCACCGATGCTCCAGACAGGTCTGTTCTGAGCGGATTTATCAAGCCCAAATAGATTACTTTTGTCTATACGAAAACTACTGTTTAATGCGTACTTACGATTGTAATTGTACGCAAGATTAGCATAATAGGAAACAAACCGGGTCAGAAATTCGGTCCTTGTAAAGCTGTCGTTGCTCAATAGACTTTGGCTCCCACGATTTGGCATGACAGGATTTGCGAGACCTTTTACACCAAGTGTTGCATAGTCAATAGCGCCATAAGTCTGCAAAAGTTCGTTGTATCCCCTGACCGTACTGCCATTGTAATTAACCAATAGTTCCTGTGCTTCATGCCCTACTAATGCACTTAGCTGATGCATGTCCTCATCCCAGCTCTTGTTATAGCTCAATTGATTTCTTACTGTCCAACTCTGTCTATTTTGATTATTGATACTATATTTTCCACCATTGTTGGGTAGGTAATAGACGGGGGTAGAGTCTACCGTCGGCGCTACAGTAAATTGCACAAGCTCGTTCCGTACCAGGTAACTTCGAATATCATCGTAGATCTCGGTTTTTCCTGCTCCTTTTGTATAGCCATAGGTACCTTCAAGTTTCAATCCATCCCAGAGCTTTATACTTAGGCCAAGTACGTTTCGGCTCAGGAAATTATTGCTTTCGGTATGGCCATAATTGGCTTCATCTAAAGGATTGTAATCCAAACTTATTCTGCTGCGTGCTTCAAAGTCATTCCGCACCTCTTCACTGACTTCACCCATGTAAGGCATGGACAGGTTTCTCCCGACCTCGTCCCGGAGCAATTGATAAGGATAAAAATTCGGTGTAATCTGAACATTCCTCTTTGCACCGTTAACGCCATAGGTAAGGTCATTAATGAGATTCAGCTGGATAAACTTACCGACCTGTAGATCTTGACGAAGATTGAGTTTATAGGTACTATTCTTCTCACCGGGTTGGCTACTGACCAAATTTGTATAGGCTCCAGAGCCATACGCTGAATAAGCTTTTCCACCTTTCGAAAACGACAATGTATGATTCATTAAGGATGCATTTCTGTAAGCAAGATCCCTGATCTGCTTTTTATTATCTATTGCTGCCAGGCTATCCAGGCGCTCTTTTGCCGTCGCAGAACTAATCAATCCCCTGGCTAGATCATATTGAATTTGCTGATGAGGTGCAACACCGCTACCATCAGATACATATGGAAATACACTTTCCCAAGGATAGATCTCCGCATCAAATGTTTCATTTGCTGCCTGTATAAATTCTTTACTATGGAGGGTTTTAAAATAATTCAGATCCGGTCTACCCTGGAAATTGACAAATGCATCATAGTTTATCCTTAGTTTATCATCATTGGATCCTTTTTTTGTCGTGATGACGATAACACCATTGGAAGCCCTTGCTCCCCAGATGGAGGCGGCTGTCGCATCCTTGAGCACCGTAATGTCAGCGACATCTTGTGGATTGATACTGGATACATCATCAATAGGTATACCATCAACCACGAAGAGCGGATTTCTATTGGTGCCCACATACCCATTGCCTTCCGGGCTACGTACACCAATCGTCGACAGTCCACGAACAAGAAATGGGTTTTGTGAAGCATTTGGCGCATTATTGACTGTCAGCCCCGCAATTAATCCATCAAGCCGCTGCAATATATTCATGCTGCCGGTTCTATTTTCCAGGATGGTCATATTGGGCTTGGCATAGGATCCTGCACTGCGCTCTTTGGAAATCGTTTGATAACCGGTATTGATCACCTGAACTTCCTGCAATTGACCCACAGCTTTCTGCATCTTGATCTGTCCGATATGAGAAGATACCTTTATCTGTTTTGGTTCGAAACCCACATAGGAGATCAGTAAAGTCCCTTTTTCGTCAACGCCTTTGAGTGTAAACTCACCATCTCCATTTGTTCTGGTCGATTGAGTGCCCCCCAATACGGCAATTGATGCATCAGGTAGCGGTTTGCCATTTTCATCGACCACTTTACCGGTAACGTCGATAGGACTGTTTGAGCCAAAAACAAGGTCATTGGCTCGGACTGAAGTTTCTGTTTTACCCGTTTTATTACCGGCCGGAGAGACGAGTTTCGAGTTAGCATCCTGTGTACTTGTAATCACGACCGATTTATCCTCGATTGAAAAGCTGAGATTTCGCCCTTTAACAATGGACTGCAAAACCTGCACTAAGCCAACATTTTTCAGGTCTACACTGATCGATCGATGTTGTCGCAGAATATCTCTGTCCAGCAAAAAGTCATATCCAGTCTGCTGTCGCATCTGCTTTACAAGCTGTTCCAAAGTAGCGTTTCGCTCCATTATCGTAACACGTTGCGCATACGTAGCCCCATAGGTATGCATTAATAGACATGTCATGATAAATAAAACTAATTTCATAATCAATAAAAATTTAGGTAGTGACCGCTCATGGTGAAAAGTACCCAATAGCGCATTTTTTTTCATACTTTTGTTTTGGTTAGATGGTTCATAAACTGATTTGTGTCGTTTGTCTTTAAATTGGCATTTTCAGCTACAGCATCATTTTTCGGTATTACCGCGAGGTGGTAGGACACCTTGCGGTCTTTCTGAATTTTCTGCAGCAAATACGCGCTTACTGATCTCATATGGATCAAGCTAGTCTGTTACAATAATTGTCCTTTCTTTTATTTTAAATTTCACTTTGTTTGTTCGCTCAATCTGTCGAAGTGTTGTAATCAAGTCATTTGACCTGGAGACAAAGCCCCATAGTTTTAACTCTTTTGGCGTATTTTCTGTAAATTGAACTTCCATATTATACCAACGGCCTAAGGATAACATCACCTCGGAAAGTTCCCCATCAATTTTAAAATATCCGTTCTTCCAGGCAAGTATATCTTCGGTATCTTGCTCCTGAACGTCGATATCACCGCGCCGATTAACAGCCTGCTCACCCGGCTTGATCAACTGCTCGCCCTTCGTAGTCACCACGTTGACCCGCCCCTCGACAAGGGTGGTCCTGACAAGTCCCTTCGATTCTGAATAAGCATTGATGTTAAAATGGGTACCAAGAACGCGTACCTGTTGTGATGCTGTAGTAACAATAAATGGTTTATCACGCTTACTCACTTCAAAATACCCCTCTCCTATTAATTTAACAATCCGTTTTTCACTATTCACCAGATCGGAATCAAAGGTCAAACTGGATCCGGCATTAAGCCAAACTTTAGAACCGTCGGATAGAACGACCTGGTAGATTTCACCATTTCTTGTCGTAATCGTATTTTTGATAACTTGGTTTACACCTTTAATGGAACTGTTTTGACTGTAAACAACCACTCCCTGCGCATTCTTTGAAATTGTCATCCCTTGTTTAGTCAAGAGTTCTCCAACTTTAGCGTTGGAAAGATCTATAGTAGATCCATCTGACAAGGTCAAAGTTGCCCCAGTATGACCTGCTTTAATTATCGGACCTGCGTAAGTGTCCACGGTATACACTTGTTGTTTTTCATACAGTTTGTAAATTCCGATACTCCCCACAATCATTAAGATCGCTGCGGCATAAGCAAGCCACCTCCGTATTGGCAGAGCCTTGACATGATGCTTTGATTGATGATCGATTGCATTCCACATTTCTGACTTTATGCGTATAAAATCCTCAGGGGAATCAATAGCCGGCTCTTCGAAGCGATTAAAAGCATACCACTCCTCAACAACACGTGTTTCTTTGTGTGTTGCCTGACCAGAAAGATATCTATTTACAAGCTGTGCTCCAAGTTCCTTGTCCATAAGTCGAAATCGAAGTTTATAATCGTTAACTAGTATAATACAGTTGGAAAAAGCTTTGGGAGTAGAAGAATTGAAAAAAAAATAAAATTCTTAAAAAAGAATAACTTGGTGGTATATATTGGTTTAGTTGCTTCGGAGAAAAATCAACAGCATGATGCCAAGAGAATTATAATGGGCAAGTCTAACCTTTAATATCTTTAGTGCATTTTGCACTTGCTTTTTCACTGTGGATTCACTCAAATTCAGCCTTTCCGCAATTTCACGGTGGGACAAATCTTCCAATCTACTCAATTCGAATACTTCTCGCATCTTAGCCGGCAGTTTGGCGATTTCACTTGTTATCAACAGCATAAGATCCTTTTCATCTAGCTTTTCAAGTGTTTCATCACTAACCTGTAGGCTATATTTTCCTATTTCAGCCAGATAGTCACTTTTAGTTTTTCCTTTTTGAATGTAGTTCAGGACACGATTGCGCGACGCTACGTAAAGATATGACGATATCCCGACGTTATCTCTGATAAGATCCGATTTTTCCCAAATTGAGGTAAAGAGATCTTGTACAAGATCTTTAGCAGCATTCTCATCCCGGAGCATCTGGTTGACCTTGTAATAGATCATCATACTGTATCTATCGTAAATTTCGGCAAAGGCATTCCGATCTCTTTGTTTAAGCAAAGAAACAAGATTACTATCTGTCAAAACTTTATACTTGTTCATTTTATTTGTACGACTGCATTAAAAAAACAGCTCAATAAGCATAGGAAATGTCAAAATTTATTTATCTACTACAATAGTAGGAAAATAATATAAAATAAGATTGCATTTTGGAATTTTATTGTCAAGGGATAATATATCGCTTTTCAAAATTGCACAATTACCATTATACTCTCTTTTAGTATTAAATAAAGCTTAGCTAGAATTATTTGCGCAATAGTATTTTACAGACATAGATAATCAAAACTTTGAAACAATTTAGCATTGCTTCGAACGTTGATGATACCTCCCCTATCATCAGTGCCAAAGTCCGGGACAGCTGGAGTTAGTTCGTATAACAAAAGTAAGTCTGTCGATAATGGGATCGGAGGAAAAGACGCGGTATGTAAGCGGTATCTAAGAGATATCGAAAAGTCAAGATTTGCCATGCAAATGAATTTGACGATATTTGAATATGGCATTATTCCTTACATCGGACAACGTATATAAACTCTACAATATTGATCTTTCAAAAAAGATAGAAGGAATTGCTGTGCTCCAGCAAAAGCATGTCAATGGACAAGCCTATTCGGAAAATCCACGCCTGTTTGATGGATTGATTCTTGCATTCATGATAAAAGGTTCCATGAAAGCCCGTATCCATTTCCTGGAGTACGAGCTTTGTGCAGGCCAGATTGCGATTGTGCAACCTCAATTAATGTTAGAGACACTATCGATGACTGAAAATGCCGAAATCATTACGATCGGTCTTTCTGTGGATTTCATATCGACATATCCTATGCTACATGACTTTGTCATGAACAACCAGATTCGCTGGCAGCCTGTCCTAGATCTTCAGGCTGAAGAAATGATCCTAAAAAATGAATTGCTAAGCCTTATACAAAAGGTATATCATAAAAATCAAAGTCCTAAGAAAGTCGAAATGCTACGGCATCTTGTCATTTCACTGATGAGTCTGATCGCCGAGTCTTATACTGCGCTAGCTGATCACAATAATCCTGTAAAAAGCCGTACGCATGAAATTATTGATGATTTCTATCTATTGATTTCAAAATATGCCACCCAAGAGCGTAGTGTTTATTTTTATGCGGACAAACTCCATCTCACACCGCAATACCTCTCGACTTTTCTCAAACAGAAAACAGGAAAGTCTATCTTACAATGGATTGATTATGTCACACTCATGCATGCCAAGACATTACTCAAATCAACCAGCCTGTCGATCAAACAGATCAGCAACAAACTAAATTTTGATGAACCAAGTGTATTTTGCCGATTCTTTAAACGTCTTTCCGGCACTTCACCCGGTGTTTTTAGAAACCGACCATAATAATCTGCCCAATCTTACAAATTGTACATACAGACCATAAAAGTGTAAAACATCTGCGATGGATTGCTACCTACTTTTACAGCATGAAAATCGCAACAAAAAAAGCAGCTATCGGTTTTATATTTGTGACCTTGCTGATCGACATTACAGGATGGGGAATCATACTTCCAGTGGTTCCAAAACTCATTCAAGAACTTATACATGCGGATCTCAGTGAAGCGGCGACCTATGGCGGATGGCTCGGTTTTGCCTATGCCTTTACGCAATTTTTATTTTCGCCTATCGTAGGTAACCTCAGCGACAGATACGGAAGACGGCCAATTATTTTAATCTCACTTTTTGGGTTTGCCATAGACTATATTTTCCTGGCGCTAGCGCCCACAATAAGCTGGCTATTTGTAGGAAGGGTAATTGCAGGGATTACAGGTGCCAGCATGTCGACCGCTACTGCGTATATAGCGGACATATCTACAGATGAAGATCGGGCCAAAAACTTTGGAATGATCGGTGCCGCACTCGGACTTGGTTTTATAATTGGTCCAGTAATCGGTGGTCTGTTGGGGCAATTTGGGGAGAGGGCTCCATTTTACGCTGCCGCAGCTCTATGTCTGCTGAATTTCATGTATGGCTATTTTATTCTGCCTGAAAGTTTGGATAAAGAAAAACGGCGACCGTTTGATTGGAAACGCGCCAGTCCAATTGGTTCGCTTAAGTTTTTGGCAAAATATCCGAAGATCTCAGGCCTTGTGACAGCATTGATATTGACTTATATCGGTATCCACGCCGTGCAGAGCAACTGGCATTTTTTTACAATGTACAAATTTGGATGGAATGAGCAGATGGTGGGGTATTCGCTAGGCTTGCTCGGATTACTGTTGGGATTGGTGCAGGGAGGGCTGATCCGGTGGACGTCGCCTAAATTTGGGGAGCAACGAAGTATTTACTATGGTCTGCTATGTTACGCCATAGGCCTGCTTTTATTTGCTTTTGCCAGTGAAGGCTGGATGATGTTTGCTTTCCTGATCCCGTATAGTCTCGGCGGTATATGTGGCCCTGCCCTGCAATCGGTTATTACAAAAAATGTACCTGCAAATGCTCAGGGGGAGCTTCAAGGGGCGTTAACCAGTTTGGCAAGTGTCACAGCAATTGTAGGTCCTCCAATGATGACGAATCTGTTTTATTACTTTACGCAGGATAGCGCACCTTTCAAATTTACTGGAGCTCCCTTCTTTCTTGCGGCTCTATTAATGGGGATCAGTGTCGTGATCGTCCGTATTGCTTTTAAAAAAGATAACCGTAAACAGGGGTAATCTGTCGAAAATAAAAAATCTTTAGTTTTTTTAAACAGAATAATATATTTCCAGATACTAATTAGAAATCTCCTGAAACTGCAATATTTCAAAACGGATCACAAAGCCCTGGTTAACGATTAATATAATCCTGATATTCTTCCTGGATCTTTCCTTTGGAAATGTATTGCTGGTACTGAAAAAAGCCCTTGCAAACCGATAGATTCCCGTAGGTAACTGATTTTCTAGAATATCTGTATTTCTAGCTTTATTATGAGGACAACATTAGACACTAGATATTTTTGGGAAATTCATCCTTCCACCAAGTGAAACGCCAATCATCAGCCTCCTCCTCTGTCAATAAACAAGATTCCAATTCTTTAATATATTTCTCTTTATCCAAGTGTTGCCCTATAAACACCAATTCATTTTTACGATCCTCCCACTCCGGATGCCAGCGTTTTAATAGATCAGCTTTTATTTCGGAGTAAATTGGATGTTGGTACCGCATCTCTTCTGGCATGCTGCTCCACCACGAACCAGCGCTTTCCAACCGGATACTTCCACCAGCTTGGCTAAAACTAATTGCAGTATCTGGCCTCGACGCTAGCCAGAATAATCCTTTAGCACGTATAATATTATGAGGATAATCGTCATTTAAATAACGGTATAATCGTTGTGGATGGAAAGGTCGCTGGGAGCGAAAAACAAAAGATGAAATCCCATATTCTTCAGTTTCGGGAACATGCTCCTCCGCTAGTTCTTTTATCCAACCCGCAGACGAAGAAGCTTCTTCAAAGTCGAACGCCCCTGTTCCCATAATTTCTTTTGGATCAACCTGGCCAAATTGGGTACGAATCAGCTTCGCTCCTGGATTAAGTTTACTAATTGCTGCTTCCAAAGTGCCTATGGTCTCCTCTGACACAAGATCTGCTTTGTTTAAAACAATCACATTTGCAAACTCGATCTGATCGGTCAATAAATTTACTATTGTCCTGTTATCCATAAGATCGTCTGCCAGCGACCGATCTAACAAGGTTTCAGAACTGCCAAAATCTTTGGCGAAATTGAAACAGTCCACTACAGTGACCATTGTATCAATATAGCTGAATGATGAAAGGTCAATATTATCATTAGAATCAACATAACTGAAGGTCTGAGCAACTGGAATTGGCTCTGAAATACCTGTACTCTCAATCAAAAGGTAATCAAATCGATCTTCTTTGGCCAAACGCTCAACCTCAATCATGAGATCTTCCCTTAATGTACAACATATACATCCATTGCTCATTTCAACAAGTTTCTCCTCTGTCCGGGATAGCACATTCTCACGCTCGACGGATTGTGCATCAATGTTCACTTCACTCATATCATTGACAATGACAGCAACTTTCTTGCCCCCCTTGTGATGAAGTACATGATTCAGCAAGGATGTTTTACCTGCCCCCAAAAAGCCACTTAGAACTGTGACCGGTAATTTTTTTTTCATTTCCACTCAAATTAATTTATTTTTTTCTCTTCAGTCCTCACCAAAATACGCATCCAATTTTTTATATTCTCAAGGTGCTCCATTCCATAATTTGAAATAAAACGTTGCGTTTCTGCATTGGAATGATCTTCATAAATTGCCAGACGTTGCTTGGCAAATTCTACCGTTAAAGGAATACCGCATTTTTTTTTATACACCATTTCCAGTCTGCAAAGTTTTCAGGAATTATGCTCATTGTCTTTTTATTTAAAAACAAAACTAAGGACAATAATTCATAAAAGCAATTTAGTTGCATTTATATTTTTTGTGTATATTTGGATTATAAAGCGCAGCGAGCTGCACAATAAAGCTTATACGATTTACGCAACTGTAGATAAATATTGAAATGACCACTTCCGAAGCATTCAAACAACTTTAGGCTATTGGGACTTCAAAACTAGTCTTTCAAGATTATCCATAATAAAGGGATATTAGGTGCAATAATTATTATATCACTACAAATGAATACATTAAAAAATAAAAACACTTCCATAGATGACATAGGCGACTCACATGTCATGACCTCAATAGAAACTCCGATGCGATCAGACGCGTTTGCGGTCTCAGAATCAGAAAAAATAAACAGAATTGCCAAGCTCTTTCATGGTATAATGCATGAGCTTGGCCTTGACCTAAACGATGATAGTCTGAGTGGAACACCCCATAGAGTTGCTAAAATGTATATCAATGAGTTATTCTACGGGCTAAATCCGCTCAACAAACCAAATCTATCTACCTTTAGCAACAAATTTGGCTACAATAAAATTTTGATCGAAAAAGATATCTGTGTGAATTCTGCATGTGAACATCATTTTCTTCCGATTGTAGGGAAGGCACATATTGGTTACCTGGCAAAGGAAAAAGTAATTGGTCTTTCTAAATTGAACCGAATCGTAGATTATTACGCGCATAGACCACAAGTGCAGGAACGATTAACAATTCAGATATTCAACGAATTAAAATCTATTTTACAGACCAATGATATCATCGTGGTCATCGAAGCAGATCATCTCTGTGTATCAGCGAGAGGAGTGAAAGACATCACAAGCAGCACGCTCACGGTAGAGCACGGTGGGATCTTTTCAACTGCGGACAAAAGAGCTGAATTTTTTAACTTAATAAAATAAGTGAGCTACTTTTGACCTTTATTGCTAACTATTAAGTGGATACTTACCTGAGATGATGGGTACAATCTACTTAAAAAAACACCAGATAGGAGTTAAAATTAAATGGATGATCTTGAGGCAAGACCAGTAACGATCTTGACAGGTTTTTTGGGATCGGGAAAGACAACTTTTCTAAATGAGCTATTGAAGCATTATGCCGAATATCGTTTCGCTATTATTGAAAATGAAATCGGGCAGTTGAATATTGATGGCATGTTATTGGCTAAAAATTATGGGCAGCTTATCGAGCTTCAAGATGGATGTATTTGTTGCACGCTAAACGATGATTTGTATAGTGCCCTCGAAACGCTACATGAGGACAGAGATAGCTTTGACGAATTGGTCATTGAATGTACTGGATTAGCGATGCCGAGCACTGTTATGGAACCTTTCACGGTCCACCCTATTTTTAAAAAATATTTTCCGCTAAAAAGGGTGATCTGTCTAATTGATGCAGAATTTATAGCGGATCAGGTGAAAGAAAGAGATGAAGTGCTCAGACAGATAACCACTGCTGATATACTCCTCATTAATAAAACCGTGACCGTACACCCTGATTATTTAAATGATCTGCAAACATACCTGCTAACATTAAACCCTTTAGCAAGATTATTTTGTGCTACCAGCAAAAAACAATTTCCATTTGAGGAAATAGAACAAGTGAGTTATTCTCATAACAACAATAAATCATTCTCGCTGGTAGAAAACAATAAGCTATCTGCTATAAAAGCGAAAACTTTTTCAGCATTCGGGCAGCAACATCTTTCTGATATATCCTATCGAACG